>WBZO01000364.1_pt1 | contig 102308 bp, 91 predicted proteins | sample 5204261 | NCBI WGS metagenome assembly WBZO01 (sample SAMN12412400, study PRJNA552823) | activated sludge metagenome | isolation source: activated sludge from anammox sidestream of wastewater treatment plant... | place: USA: North Carolina | collected 2017-09 | reverse complement strand
TGTAATCCTTGTGACTGCAAGATGGAAGTGGAGTTCCATCTTGACACAAGTTCCTACGCGGCGGTAGTTGTTAAAGAGCGATGAATTGTCACCCAATTTGGGCAAAATCTAGGTGTCAGGTCTTGGTGCGATGTTTATTTGAGTTGTCTATTAGGAGCAAACACGAGCGCACAAGAAAACTTCCGAAATCTTGCGATTTCGGAAGTCATGCGTTACGACGTCGGGAACCAACCCGCCAGCGTTTTGGAACAACGGAAGGTGCGTGTGGTCGGCGGATTCGCATTGGCGTCCACCGTCCAACGCACATCGCTGTCCGCCGGTTCGCAGTTGCCCCAAATCGTGATTTGCGGCTCCATCTCAATCGAACCGACATTCGTCGAATTCCATGTGCCATTTTGGACAAAGCATTTTGATTGATGCCAACCGTTCTGAATACACGGCGTGTAATCGCCGAACGGCGTCGTGACAGAGGTTGCCGAAGCGGGCGCCATAGGATTCGGCAAAGGACGCGGTCCGGGCGGCGTCGGCGTCGGATTTGGTCCGGGTTTGGCGTATGCCCATGTCACATTCAGGTACGACGTGCCGCCGTACTGGCGATAAAACACCTGCACGTTGTGATTGCCCGTCGTCAGACCGAGGGTACTGTTTTGCCATTTGCCGACTTGATTTCTGCCGCGCGTATCAATGATGGACAGATTGTCCACCATGACGAGAACTTCGTCGTCCGCCAGCGCGCTGAACTGGTAGGTCCCGCCGTTGAAAAAGGCGGTGGTGGTGGCGGTCATAGTCCAATTTACGCCGGGCATATTGCCCGCCGGCGGCGCGCCGCCCCAATTAAAATTGAGAAAGGGTACGGTCGCGGTGAAAACCGGGTTGCCCGCCCAATTCGTATTATTGTAATAAAACAGGTTCCATGTGTTGCCGCTTTGCGCGTTGACCGCGCCGCTTGAGCCAAGTAAAACCGCAAGCGCTGCGCCGACGACGCCAAGCAGAGCGAAAATTCGTTTCATGCGATGGACTCCTCTGGATTATTTGGACGCGGGCGGCGTCGCCTTCGGGTCGGTCGTTACCGTGATGACGCCTTCGACGGGCGCATCCTGATTGAGCCGTCCGATGAAAACGCCGTAACGCCCCTGCGCAGGTTTTGACAAAGTGAGCGACGGATTCACGTTATCGGCGCCGCTGTCGTCATTGCAATACGCCGCGCCCTGCGGACCGACGACGAGCAGCGCCGCGTCCGACTTGGACGCAAACCACACCGTCATTTGGTCCACCGCGCTATTGACGTCAAATACAAAATCGGGCGTGTCGCCGATATAGCCGCTGCATTGCGCGGCGCCCAAATCAATGTCGAACGCCGCAATCGTCCCCGCGCTCTTGACCTCCTGCGTGAGCGGCGTCGCGCCGAGCGGTCCGCCGACGGCGCCTTTGTAACGCGCCAGCGCTTCGGTCACAATTTTTGCTTGCAGCGCATGAGGCAGCTCACTGCCCGCTTGCGGCATCGCGGGACGTTTTACCAAAGCGCTCAATTGGAAATTGTCAACCGAAACATCCGCGCGCGTCGTCAAAACCAAAATGGTCGGGAGCAATTGTTTCGGCGCCGCGCTGCCCACCCACACATTGTATTTGCCGGACGCCGGTTTGCTGATTTCGATTTGCGGATCGAGCAAAAGCGCGCCGCTGTCGTCGCCGCACAAAAATTTTCCGTCGGGCGTTTGAATCACGAGCGTCGGGTCGGCGTCGCTAAACGTGAACACGCGCGCCAAATCCGCATCACCCGTCCAATGGATGGTAAGCGTCGGGTTGGGATTGATATAGCCCTTGCAAGTTGCGCTCAAAACGCTCGCGTCCAGTTCGCCGCCGCCATTGACGCTGATTAAAAAGGGGTCCAGCGGAAAGCCCGCGTTCAAATCCACCGTCACGTACGCGCGATTCAACGCGGCGAGTTTTGCTTCCACCGCGTCGCGTTGATAGAGCGTGAACGGTTTGTCGCCAAAGATGGATTTGTCATATTCTGTCGCGACGAGATTTTCGCCGTCGCGTTTAAATTTGACAATGACAGCCTGGGCGAGATTAACCTTGCCATCTCCCGTAAGCGTAACGGTCACGGTATCGCCGTCTGCCTGCCACGTTCCGATTTGTGTAGTTGTCGAGCCGTTTGCGATCGGGTCATTGTCGAGTTCGACCTGCCCGTTTGCTTTCAGCGCCAACACGATGAGGCGCGTGGGGCCCGACGCGAAAGGCAACAGCGTCGCATACGTCTGGTCGGACGCGTTCGCAACGGGCGTCGCCGTCGCTTGCGCGTTCGACTGCGCCAGCGCGGGCGCGTCCGCGAACGCGAATGCGACGACCGCCAAAATCAGCGTCGTTATCAAGAGGGGTAAAACGATTCGATTTCGCAACATACATTTCTCCAAACCGCCGCCTCTTCCGCGCCATACGCGAATGCAGCGGACGACGGCGGCAAAATTTATTCAAATTCCGTTCTGGCGTTATTTTAAATTTACGGTTCTTGCTTGACGGAGCGGAACTTTTTCTCTGCCGAGCGCACCGATTGTAGTGGCGATGCGTAATTCGGGCAAGAATTCGGACGAATCAAATCCGGCGCAAAAATTGCGCGCACCCCATGACAAAACCAAGCCGGTCTGCGCCAAAAAATAATGCCGACGCGTTATCCGTCACACGCGTCGGCAGATTACAGAGTTCGCGCAAGGTTATTGAAAATCGCCGCCAGTCACGGGGAGTAGGGGTTTCGGCGCAATGTGGACAGTCTGTTTTTCCGATGCCGCGCTAATGGGTTTGCCGTTCGCGTCCGTCACGACGACCGTAAGAGTGTATGCGCCGGGCGCAACGGTTTCGGGAACGATGAACTGCCACGCGCCGCCGGCATCGGCGTCCGCGCTGCCGACCGCTTGGTCGTTAAAATAAATTACGATATGACTGTTGGGCGACGCGGTTCCGGTCAACCCCGCGCCGAGGGGGACAAAACCAGCGGCGCCTAGATTTACGGTCGGCGGATTTACATTGGCATTATCTCCGCCGACATTTCCACCGCCCCCTGCGCCCGGCGTAGCTTGGGCAAGCGGCGTCCCCGTTGCATTTGCGACGCTCACGGCGGTTCCATTCGCGCCCGGCGTGGCGCCGACGGGCGGGGTCGCGCTCGTTCCGGCTTGCGCCACGACAATCGTAATAGCTGCCGAAGAAACTTGTTGCCCGTTTACGATCGTGACGGTCTGCAACTCATATTCGCCTGCCGCAGTGGGCCGCACATCGAATTGATATTTACCGTTCGCATCCGCGGTGGTCGTCGCAACGAAACTGCCATGATTGTACAACTGCACCGTTGCGCCGGGCGGCGCAATGCCAAACAAATGAATGGGTTGCCCAACCGTTACCGTTCCCGGAATAGCGCTCATCTCCAACGAAATGATTTGTACAGCGGAGGTTGCGCTCGAAATCGTTGTGGCATTCCCATTCGGCGTCGCATTCGTTTCAGCGGTCGCGTTTGGAATCGCGGTAACGCTCGCGTCCGGCGTCACATTCGTTTCAGCGGTCGCGTTCGGAGCGGTTGTAGCGTTGGCGCTCGACGTCGCGTTCGTTTCGGCGGTCGCGTTTGGAATCGCGGTAACGCTCACGCCCGACGTCGCGTTCGTTTCGGCGGTCGCGTTTGGAATCGCGGTAACGCTCACGCCCGACGTCGCGTTCGTTTCGGCGGTCGCGTTTGGAATCGCGGTAACGCTCGCGCCCGACGTCGCGTTCGTTTCGGCGGTCGCGTTTGGAGCGGTTGTAGCGTTGACGCCCGACGCGACGCTTGTGGCATTTGGGGCCGAATCGGTTACAGTGATAGTGATGGACGGCGATGTAACCGGTTGCCCGTTGATCGTCGTAACCGTTTGCAATTCATACACGCCCGGCTGGGTGGGAGTCAGGTTGAATTCATAATTTCCGTTGGCATCGGCGGTGGTCGTTGCAATGACTTGGGCGTGATTCAACAATTGCACTTGGGATGCGGGCGGCGCTTGGCCGTTCAACATAATGGGTTGCCCGACGATGGCGGTGGTTCCTCCGCTCGGCGCGTTCAACGAGATATTTGTAACGGCGGCGGGCGCGGTGGGCGCGGACGGAATATTTGTCGCGGGATTGCACGAAACCCAGGCGATGCCGCAAAGCGCCAGAACCAACAATAGTGGAATTGCCAGCAGCCATTTGTCGAACCAGCCGACGGCGTAACGCGGCTTGTTGTTTTCGAGCAACGGCGATTTATCCGCTATCCCGGCTTGCAATTCTTCATGGGGCGGCGATTCGGCGAGATGGCTTTTGATTTCGTCCAGCGGATTGGAAGGCGGTTGCGATGCGCTCATATGTGCCTACAATTCTGAATTGAGTTTACCGCTATGCGCCGCCAGTTAACGCGCGCGCTTGGTCAATCCAGCTCTGGTATTGGTTGGCGCTGAACTGCGGCGCGCGGCAAATGGCGACGAGTTGTTCCACCGTACATTGCGCGAGCGCGGCGTAGGTGCAAATACCCGCTTCGTACAAACGTCCTTCGTACACGCGCCCGATGCCGCCGATACGGTCAAAATCGTCCGGCGCGCCGCCTTTCCATTTTCGCTTTTGGGTCTTGGTTTCGCGCGCGAGCCGCAAAGCGTCGCCGCGAATTGCCGCCAGATTCACGCTTGTAGAGCGCCAATCGCCCAAATTCAAGATCGCGGCGAGTTCACTTTCGCTGCGCTGCGCCAAATCCCAATACGTGCCGACGCCGACATTGTACAAGCGCTGTTCAAATTCCGCGCCGACCCCGCGCACCGCGCTCAAATCTTGCGGGCAAACCGCTTCCAGCGGCTCGGCGTCGTCGTCTTCGGCTTGCGGCAGCGCGGCAAGCGTTTGCATTTCATCCGTCGCGTCGGACGCCCGAACGGCGCTTGTTTTTAACGCCTCGCCTTTGGCGCGTTCGTCGTCGAGTTCGCCGCGCAGGCGTTCGACCTGGGCGGACAAATCGCGCTTGCTGCCTTCCAAACCTTGCGCCAACGCGGCGGCGGCGGCGGCGCGCGCGGTGAATTTGGCAATATCGGCAAGCAGATTATTGTTATCTTCTTTAGCGCGCGTCAATTGCGTTTGCGCCTCGCCAAGTTCAGTCACGCGTTCGGCGAGCGTTTGTTGATACGTTTCTTTGTCGCGCATCGTAATGCCGAGCGCGGTATTGACATGCGCAAGCTGCAATTTTGATTCGGCGAGTTCCGCGTCGTCGAGCGCTTTGGCTTTTTGCAGCGCGTCGAAAGCGTCTTGCAGCTGCGCTTTTTCAGTCGTGAGCGCGGCATTGTCGCCTTCCAACAATTTGATCACTTGCGAAGCGGCGAGCGCGCCCGCCGTCAATTTGGCGATATCGCCGTCGAGCGCGACGTTCTTGTCTTGCAGTTGACCAACTTGCCCTTCCAGCGCGGTCTTGATGCCCTGGAGATCGTCCGCGCGCTGCGCGGTTTCCGCCAGCGTAACTCCCAACGCCTCTTTGGCGGCGTTGGCGGCGACAAGTGAGTTGCCAAGATTCATGCGTTCGGCGTCGGTCTGGTCGAGGCGGGAACGGAGATATTCGGCGTCGCCGCGCGCGGTGCTCAATTCGCCGTTGAGCGTAGCGATTTGCGCGGTCAGATCATTCTTGGAAGCTTCCAATCCTTTGACAACCGCGGCGGCGGCCGCCGCCGCCGCCGTCAATTTGGCGATTTCGGCAAGCGAACCGCGATGTTGCGCGCGCGTGTTCTCGAGTTCGCTTTGGACAGTATTAAAATTCGCGCGCAGTTCGTCGCGTTCGCCGCTCAGCGTATTGAGTTTGGCGCGCAAGTCGGTTGCTTCGGCGGAACGCGTATTGAGCGTGGTTTCGAGGCGCTGCCGCGTTTGGCGCGTGGCGTCGAGGTCGGCGTTACTTTTGGACAACTGCGTTTTCAAATCTGCGATTTGCGTTTCGGCGGCGGCGCGCCCGTTGAGCGCGCTCGTCAAATCGGCTGTTTTGCCGTCGAGCGCGGTTTGGGTTTGTTCGAGATTGGCGCGAACGTCCTGCAATTCCACGTCGCGCTGTTTGAGAGAAACGTCCAGATTGGCGAGTTCGCTCTTGATATTGCGGCGCAAGAAAAATAATTCGAGCAGCCACATAATGAGCATGCCAAAGAGAATAGCGGCAAGGATTACGAGCCAGGGGGCTTGCGTCATGAGCTGTTCCATGTTGTCCTCTTGCAGGTCGTCTTGCCTTGTCACAACCGGTGTGACGCCCGGCGACGACAGTGTCATAAAAAATCGCGCGGCGCAAATGTCCAAATCAGCGCGCAGGATAAAACGGTCTTTGCATTATATATCAACAAGGTCGTTTTGTCGCACCATTTGGCGGACAGTAGGGCAAACGCATTTGAAAATCGTTTTTTCGAATGGCGACGGAAAACGCGTCATTTGCGTTTGATCCGCGCCCGTTCAGCGATTAGAAATCGCCGTCTGAAAAAAGGTAAAATCGCGCGGCGATTTAGAATATGGAGCATTTAAGCTTTTTTCAGCCGTGAAATTCTATTTCATATCCAACAGGTAAATCCAAATGCGTTTGCCCTAGCGGACAGAGAAAAATTTTTCCGCCGCCCGTTTCGTCGCGCGCGGCGAGTTGGGGCTTGGGTCATTGGGGTAACGCGTAGGTAAAAAAATTGCCCGCGCACAATTTACAAAATGGCGCTAAGATAGGGTATCCTTTACGCTCACGGAGGTTCAACATGAAACAAACAACCGAAATCAATCCCGCCGATTACGTCCAGTATTGGTGGCTCACATTAATTGTCGGCGTCATATTTGCGGCGCTCGGACTGTTCATGTTTTTAAATCCCAACGAGACCATCGCGTTCAAGGTCACGTTATTGGGAATCATGTGGTTGGTGTCGGGAATTTTTGAAATAGCCGGCGCGATGTTCACCCACAGACGCAAACGCCGCGTTCTGGCAATCGTCATGGGAATTTTTAGCGTGGTGATGGGTTTGTTTGCCTTGAACAACAACTTGACGACGATGTTGTTTGGAAGCGCAAATGGGCTTGTCGTCATCGCCATCGGCGTTTTGCTCATGGGCATTTTGTATCTCGTGATGGCGTTGAAAGGGTCGCGCCGCACATTGATTCTGGGCATTCTGAATATCATTATCGGCGCCGGGCTGCTGTTTTTTCCCAACTCGTTGGGCGGTATTCTGTTGTTTGTGATTGCGGGGTTAATCCTCGTCGCGGGCGCGGTCTTGATTTGGTATTCGTTCTGGCTGCGGCGTCAAGGCGAACCGGCGCGCGCATCGGAACGCTTGCCCTAACGCCAATTCGTATTTCAGCCGCGGCAACAGACCTTTCCGGTTCTCGGCGTCGCTCTACGATTCTACCAAGCGTGAAAGGTCTGTCCGCTATGTCAGATTAACGTCTGCCAAGCGCGACGTTTTATCGCGGAACCAGCGCAAACCATTTCCACGCGCCCGGCGGCGGCGGAACGTCTTTCAAATACACGCGCGACGGCTCTTTCGCCCACGCGTTGACGATGTTGCCCCACTCGAACGTTTTCGCCAACGTGTCGGGCGGGTACGTCTCTTGCATCGCTTGCCACCAATTCAACCCATCCTCTTTTTGAAAATGCCAAAACTCGATGGCTTCACGATTGTTGCGCCAATCAAAATCCAAATCGTCGTGCGATGAAATGCGCGCCCAGCCATACAAACGCGCGAGTTCCGTAAAATTCACCCAATATCCTTTGGGGATGGGCGCTTCGACGCCGCCCATGCCCGGCGCGAGCGTGGCGCGCGCGCGATACGACAGATCCCACGGCGCTTCGGTCAACGGTTCGCCCATCGAACCGTCCTGCTTTGCCGCGCGCAAATAGACCTGCCAATACACTTCGGCGCCCACGTCTTGACGCACGAGCGTTATCTTTTCCTGACCGTCTATCACTTTGGAAAGCAGCGTGTCCACCGCGCGCCCCGATTTGTGCCACGATAAATCATCGCACGTATTGTCGCAGCGCGAACCAATCAAACGCGTCATGTCCGAAAGCGTATCCAAAAAATCAATGCCGCTTTCCGCCTTGACGCGCTGCCGCAGCGCGCGAAACGATTCCGAAACCGTACTGGACAAGATGCCCCACGAGGGCGCGAGATACACCTCTTTCATGCCGACGAAATCGTACTTGCTGCCCTCTTCGGGATTCGACGGAATGGGTTTTTCCAAAAACAAGGGCGGCTCGTTCGTCGGCGCAAAACCGAACGCGGGCGCGCGCGACGCCCACGCGGCGGAATCGAACCACGCGTCCGCGGCGCTCAAGCTGCGCGCGGGGGAATCGTCGAGCGCGGCGACATACAACGGCTGCTGCGCGGGCTGCGCGGCGATAAACGCAATTTGTTTGCCGTCGGGCGCCCACGTCGGTTTTAAATCGCGCCCCAGAAACGTGATCTGGCGCGGCGCAGAAATTTTTGCGCCGTCAAACGCGGCGACAAAAACGCCGCGGCGTTGACAATTGCCGCTCTCTACGCCGCCTTGCAGGGCGGGCTTGTCGAGCGTGGCGGTCACGGTTTCCGCGCATCCTTCGCGATTCGAGACAAACGCGATTTGTGCGCCGTCGGGCGAGAACGCGGGCTGTTCGTCGTGAAAACGATTGTTGGAAAGATTCACGCGCGCCGCGCCCTCGGGCGTCATGGCAAACAATTGTTTGCTGCCGGTCTCCCAACTGGTGTACACAATCGTCTTGCCGTCAGGCGCCCACGCGGGCGCGAAATTGTACGCCGCGCTGTCGGCGGTGAGATTTTGCAAATTGCCGCCGTCCGCGTCCATGCGCCAAACGTCCATTTTGTTGGCGCGATACGATTCGAACGCGATTTGTTTGCCGTCGGGCGCCCACGCGGGCGCGCCGTCATACGCCAAATGATTTGTCACGCGCGCGAGCGCGCCGTTCGCCAAATCGAGAATGTAAATTTCCCAATTGCCCTCGTGACGCGATTGAAAGGCGACGCGCGCGCCGTCGGGCGACAGCGCGGGATTGCGCGCGGAAGCGAGATTGCGCGTCAGCTGTTTCCACTGCGCGAAATCTTGGACGCCGGCGGCGAGCGCGGCATACAATTCCCAACGTCCGCCGCGCTCGGCGCTAAAAATCAGCGCGTCCGCGTTTTGGGCAGCCGTTTTATCAAGCTCCGCCGCGGGCACGGTGGGCGCCGCCGCCGTAATTGCGGCAACGCGCGTCGTCAGCGCGCCTGCCTGATCGGCGGGCGCCTGGACGGCAGGCGCAAATTGAATCACCGCAGCGAGTATGATCAGCGAGAGTAAAATTAGCGCAAACGTGCGGAGTACGGATTTCGAGTATTTCAAAGCGGTATCGGTTCGGGAATACGCCGACGGCGTATTCGTCCAAGCGGGCAGACGGGATTATACTACAAATATAAAATTCAATTTTTAATTTGAGGTGAGCATGTCGTTACCGGATATTCATTGCCGCATCGGTTTATCGGTCATTTTTTTCGCGTCAATGCTGGGCGTGTGGGGCGTCATTGCCTATTTGCGCGGGACGGGCGTATCCAATAATTATCGCGGCGCGCTGGTCATAGGCGAGTTGTTGGTCATCGGGCAGGCGTTGGTCGGGCTTGGCTTGGTCATTACGGGTTATTGGCCCCCCGACGTGCTGCATTTTTTGTACGGCATTGTGGTAATGCTGATGTGGGTAATGACGTACATTTACACCAAAGGCGCCATGACGCGGCGCGAAGTTTTGATTTACGCGGTGGTCGCGTTTTTTATCATGGGTTTGGGCATTCGCGGCATCATGACCGGCAGCCAAGCGCCGTCGTGTCTCGCGTCATTTTGAACGCCGTAAAAAATCGCGCCGCCGCGCCTCAACAAAAAGACGCGCGTCCGCTTGGACGCGCGTCTTTTTTTTTCACATGCGCGGTTTGCATTACGGCGCGGCTTCGGGTCCATGGTCGCGGAATTGCGCGATAAAGGAACGAATCACCTGTTCGTTGACGCCCTCGCAGTTTTGCAGATTGCCCCACGCCGCGAGCGCGATTTTTTGCGGCATGTTGGGATATTCTACGACGCTGACTTTGTACGGGTCCGCTTGTTGAATTCGCGCCAACTGGTCAACCTGATCTTGGGGGATATTGTTGTAATACAAAATGACGTAACCGTGTTCCAAGCTGTGAACCAATTCGGTGATATTCGCGTTCTTGTCATAGATTCCGGCGGGATACGAAAGCGGATTGTGCGTGCCGGAAGTGGGCGGCACGCTTTTGTACACCGGCGTCGGGTCGCCCGGCGCGAGATGTCCGCGCCCTTCGTCCGCCATCGCCTGAAGCGGTTCGCACTTGGCGGTTCCGACGCTCGTCGGTTGACGCGACTGGAACATCGGATACAAAATGCCAACGCCCAATAATAACGCGGCGGCAATGACGCCGCCGACGATGAGATACTGTTTTTGTTTTTTCGCTTCCGCCTGTTTCGCTTGCGCGTCGCGTAAAGATTTGGTCATGAATCCTTAACCTATCGAGTGAGCAGAGCGCCGCGTATTTTACTTGAAATCAAGTTGCCGCCAATTCGCGCAAATCGCTCACGCGCGGCAGCGCGCGGTCGGCATAGCGCCGCGCGCGGTCAATCAAAATCGCGTCCATGCCCGCGTCGCGCGCGCCCTGCACGTCGTGATGTACGCTGTCGCCGATATAGACCATTTCATTGAGCGCTCTGCCGGCGGCGGCGACCGCCGCGTGAAAAATGCGCGGGTCTGGTTTTTCGATGCCGAGAATGCCCGACACGATAAAAAAATCAAAATAATGCGCCAAGCCCAATTCGCCCAAGAGCGTTTCGCAGTTGGGCGAAAAATTGGAAATGACGCCGAGCCGTTTGCCGCGCGCGCGCAGCGCGTCGAGCGCGGGAATCACGTCGTCGAAAATCGTTTGCAAATTGCCGCCGTTCGCCGGGTCGAGCAATTCATTGGCAAAGGTCACGGCGTCTGCGTCGGCGACGCCGAGCCGCCGAAAACCTTCCGCCCAAAAATCGAGCCAAAACGCGCGCTGCGTCGCGGCGGGCAGCAGCGAGAGCGGAACGCCGCGCTGCCGTTCCGGCAATTCGTAATCGAGCTCTTGCAGCGTGCGCGCAACGTGCGCCGGGGAAACGGCGCGCCCTGCGCGCGCGGCGCGTTCGGCGTACAACGCCGCGCGGCGGCGTTCGTCGAATTTTATCAGCGTGCCGCCGACATCAAAGAGATAGAGGGCGTATTCTTTGGGCATCGGTTGGTTCGAGAACGGACGGACGAGTTTCGCGCTGTCCGACACATTCAAAAAAACAGGACGCGCTGTTGGGCGCGTCCTATTTTGGTGCAAAGCAAGGGCGGATTATCCTATTCTACACACTCCGTCCAGCGCGCGATTCGTCGGGGCGTAAAACCCGTTTGCGTCCGCGCCAATTTACGAAAAGGTCTTGCCGCGCTTATAGGCCGTATTGCGCCGGATCAAAACCCGCGACAGTGCCTTCTTCTTTTAATTCACCGGCTTCCATTCTGGCTTTATAGACCGCCGCTTCTTGAGCTGCCCATTTGGCGTCAAAGTCGTCGCGGCTCATTGTGTACCAGTCGGCATTCTTTTGAATGTATTCGCTCCATTGTTCCGGCACGTCGTCATTGGGGAAAATCGCCGATACCGGACATTCCGGTACGCAGGCGCCGCAATCAATACACGTGTCGGGATCAATGTACAGCGCAAAAGTTGTCTGGAAATTATCTTCGTCTTTGCGCAGATGAATGCAATCCACCGGACAAACGTTTACGCACGCAGTGTCTTTGGTGCCAATACAAGGTTCAGCAATTGTATACGCCATGACCCTACCTCCGTAAGGGATATGAGATAAATTTTTGGATATCGAGAACAATGCGTCTTTGCGTCGTGGGGAGAATGATACTCTAATTCTATTTCAGCGTCAAGTATTTTTTCAAAAGCCCGTTCAGCGATTAGAAATCGCCGTCTAAAAAGGGTAACATCGCGCGGCGCTTTAGAATGTGGAGCATTTATGCTTTTTTCAGCCGCGAAATTCCATTTCCTATCCAACAGGTAAATCCAAATGCGTTTGCCCTAAAAGTGATTGACAGGCGCGCGCGCATGGTGTAAGATGCGCGCAATGACACCGGATTGCGCCGTGACGCCTGTCGCGCGCGCGAGGGATTGGGTTTATGGCAAGAACTTTGGGATTCTCTCAATTCATCATCATTCTTATCATCGCCGTCGCTCTGATTTTTGCGTGGGATTTTGGTCGGCGCATCGTGGAAACGGTGCAAATGGTACAGACCCTCCAAGCCGCCGACCGGCAATTGACGCAGGTAGAGCAAGTCAACGCCAAACTGCGGACGTTAAAAGAGGATGTGCGGAGCGATACATGGCTCGAAAAACAGGCGCGCGCCCGTTTGCATTACACTCGCGAGGGGGAAACGGTTTTTATTCCCGCCGCGACGCCGCCCCCGCTCGTCGCGCCCCCGCCCGTCATTGTCGCGCCGCCGCCCCAACGCACGATTTGGGACGACGTTCTCGATGCCCTGTTCGGACCAACCCAACGTTGAGGCAGCCGTCGAATTGAATTCGACGGCAAAACAATGGCAACACAAAACGCTCGGTGAAATCAGCCCGATTCGCATCGCTTTTTCCAATCCATTGTTCAGCCGTTGAGTTCTATTCCACGGCAGCCATTCAACAACAACCATTATTCAGCCGTTGAATTCCATTCAACGGCTCGGTTTTTTTTATCATGCCAAAATGAAGATTCGTTCAATCACAGCGTTCATTCACGCCGACGAAACGTTAAAAACATCCGCGCTAACCCGCGCGGCGGAATTGATTCGCATCGCGCGCGCGGATGCCGCGCACGCGGACTTGCTGCAAACGACGCGTCTCGCGGCGCAGCCGCTGCATCAAATTTTGCGGACACGCGCCGCGCTGGAATTTGGACGCGCGTTCGAGGCGACATACCGCGAACTCGGTTTCGATTACGGCGCGCTGCTCCTCGCGGCGCCGCACGTGTATGCGGACGCCGCCGCGCTGGTCGTCAACGCCGAAACGTTATTCGTTTCGCTGGCGCTTGCGGACACAACCAACGCCATTCGCTTTGACGCCATCCGCGCGGCGGCGCACACGATTCACACGCTCGCGCGCGCGTCGGACGATGGGCTGTACAATTTTCGTTTCGCCGCCGCCGCGAACGTTCCGTCGGGCGTGCCGTATTTTCCCACCGCCTATGCGGGCGCAGAGACGCCTTGCTTTGCGTTCGCGTTGGAAGCGGCGGACGTGGCGGTGGACGCGTTCACGGACGCGCCGACCTTGCGCGACGCGCAGACGCGTTTTTTGAACGCCATTGAAACGCACGCCGCGCGGCTGGACGCGTGGGGCGCGCAGCTGCAAGCGCAAAGCGGCGTGCATTACGCGGGCGTAGATTTTTCGATGGCGCCGTATCCAAGCGAAAACGCGAGTTTGGCGACCGCGCTCGAACGTTTGACGGGCGCGCGCTTTGGCACGCGCGGCACCTTGTTCGCCGCGTCGTTTGTGACCGACGCGCTGCGCCGCGCCAAGTTTCGCCGCGCGGGATTCAGTACGTTGATGCTGCCGTTGTTGGAAGATTGGACGATGGCGCGGCGTTCGTACGAAAATTTATTTTCGCTCGATGCCCTGTTGTTGTATTCGACCGTGTGCGGCACGGGCTTGGATACGATTCCGTTGGCGGGCGACGTGAGCGAACACGCCATCCGCGCGCTGCTGCTCGACCTTGCCGCGCTCGCCGTGAAATTGGATAAACCTTTGACCGCGCGTTTGGTCCCCTTTCCGGGCGTGTCGGCGGGCGCGTCCACGCAATTCGAGTTTGAATATTTTGCCAACGCGCGCGCGTTCGACATTGACGCGGACGCGCGCATGAAATTGTTCGAGATGTGAACGCCCAAGTTATTGCGCGCGCCAAGCTATGCTACAATTCGCTCGACCTGAGCGATACGCAAATTACTGCAATGGAGCGGTATGTCAGATAAAACTTTTCTTTTACTCGGCGGCGCGGGTTTGGTGGGGCTGCAAGTGGCGCGCGCCGTCGCCCGCGAAATTCAACCGCAGCGCGTGGTCATTGCCTCGCTTTATCAAAAAGAAATCCGCGAAGCGCTGACGCAGTTGAACAAGGAATTCAGCGAGGTGGATTGGGTCGGCATATGGGGCGACGGTTTCGTGCGCTCGGAATTTACGCAGCTGCGCCGCCGCGAGCTGCTCGATTCGCCCGCGCGCCGCGCCGCGTTGTACGACGATTTGTTTGGCAACGCTGACGAGGCATACGAACGCGCGCGGCTCACCCAAGTCATCCGCGAATACAAACCGAACGTGATTGTGGACAGCATCAATACCGCCACCGCCATCAGTTATCAAGACGCCTACGCCGCGTCGGTGATTGCGAAACAAAAGCTGGACGCGCTGTTTGGCGAATTGGACGCGCTGACGCGCACGATGCGACAAATGGCCGCGCCCCTCGCTCCGCTTTTGACAGACCAGGAAAATTTGACGAGCCAAGAAGCGTTTTCGCGCGAACAAGTCGAACATATTCTGGCGGAATGGCGCGCGCATCTGGAAACGTTGAACGAATTACGCAAGCCCGCGCAGAGCGCGTTCGAGACGCTGCTCATTTCGCAAGCGGTGCCGCAGTTGGTGCGCCACGTGGTTTTAATTTTGCGCGCGATGGCTGAAGTCGGCACGCGCTTGTATTTGAAAATCGGCACGACCGGCACGGGCGGCATGGGACTGAACATTCCCTACACGCACGGCGAAGATAAACCGAGCGCGAAACTCATGTCCAAAACAGCCGTCGGATTCGCGCATACCGGCTTGATGTTTTTGATGGCGCGCACGCCCGAAGCGCCCATCGTCAAAGAAATCAAACCGGCGGCGATGATTGGCTATGCGGATATTAACATGCGCGCGATTCAAGAGCGCGGCAAACCGGTGACGCGTTACGCGCCAAAATTGCAAAAACTGGAAGGCGAATTAATTCTGCACGCCGCGCCGGACGAATATCAGGAACGCGGCAAACTCCAAGTCGTCATTATTGACACGGGCGAAAATGGCACGTTCGCCAAAGGCGAATTTGAAGCGATTACGGCGATGAATCAGATGGAATTTATTACGCCGGAAGAAATCGCGTCCAAAGTGGTTTTGGAAATTCTGGGCGTCAATACGGGCAAAGAAGTTTTGTCCGCGCTCGACAGTACCGTCTTGAACCCAAGTTATCGCGCGGGCAATTTGCGGCGCGCGGCGTTGACGGATCTGGCGCGCCTGGAAGACGAGACGAAAATTCCGTCGGTGGCGCTGGGGCAATTGGGTCCGCCGGAACTTTCAAAATTGTTGTTTGAAGCGTATCTTTTGCGCGAACGCTATCACACGCTCGAACGCGTGTTGAATCAGCGTCCGAAAAAAATCGCCGACGCGCTGTTCGCGTGGCTCAAAAAACATCCCGCCATCAAAGAGCTGATTGTGTCCGTCGGCTTGCCCATTCTCGCGCCGGACGGTTTGACGCTTTGGCGGGGGCCCTTGATTCGGATTCCCGAACGCGCGGATACGAACCGCGTGCCATTGACGGCACAGAACGTGGACGCGTGGGCGAAAAAGGGTTGGGTGGATTTGCGCCCCGAAAATTTTGTCGTGTGGCGCGAACGGTTTGAGGAAATGGAACGCACGCGCAAAGGATTGCGCGGCCGCGGTTCCGCCGCCGTGACCACCGAAGCGTACATGTTTGATGAAATTCACATCGGCGAAGTGGTGGCGTGGGTGTTTAATAACGAAGAGGAAGGATACAGAATAAAATGAACAAGGCACAATGAACAATGCACAATGCGGAATGCACAAGGCACAATGAACAAGGCACAATGCGGAATACACAATGCACAATGCGGAATGCACAATGAACAATGCACAAGGCGGAATGGAAGGATCAAAAATGAAAATTGACGCAGCAACTCTCGTCCCCAATTTGCGCGAGATGCCCGAACTGGCGCGCAGCGTCGAAGCGCTGGGCTTTGATTGTTTGTGGACGAGCGAAACACAGCACGACCCGTTTCTGCCGCTCGCGCTGGCGGCGGAACATACAGAACTCATCGAACTCGGCACGGCGATTGCCGTCGCGTTCCCGCGCAGTCCGACGGTGTTGGCGCACATTGCGTGGGATTTGCAAGCCGCGTCGAACGGCAGATTTATTTTGGGACTGGGCACGCAGGTCAAGCCGCACATCGAACGCCGTTTCGGCATGACGTGGGAACATCCGACGGCGAAATTGCGCGAAATGATTTTGGCGATGCGCGCGGTGTGGGACGCGTGGCAGGGCGACGGCCGCATCAACTTTCGCGGCGAGTTTTACAAACTGACGTTAATGACGCCGTTCTTTAATCCGGGCCCCATCGAACATCCGCACATTCCGATTTACATCGCGGGCGTGAATGAAAAGTTGTGCCAACTCGCGGGCGAATTGTGCCAGGGCTTTCACGTGCATCCGTTCCATTCCGCGAAATATCTGCGCGAGGTGACGCTGCCGAATATCGCTATCGGGATGCAAAAAACGCAGCGGCAGCGCGAGGATATTCAAATTTCGTCGGCGGTGTTTGTGGCGACGGACGACGCGGAAAAAGAAATGGTGCGCGCGCAGCTTTCGTTTTACGCGTCCACGCCGAGTTATCGCCCCGTGTTGGAAACGCACGGCTGGGGCGCGGTGGGCGAAGAACTTTCGATGATGGCGGCGCGCAAAGAGTGGGCAGAGATGGCGTCAAAAATTACGGACGAGATGCTGGAACAATTTTGCGTCATCGCCGCGCCGGAAAAACTTGTCCCCGCGCTCAAGGCGCGGTACGCCGATTTGCTCGACCGCATCACGCTCTATACGCCCTTTGAGCCGGGGCAAGATGTCGAAAAATGGCAGGCGTTGATGAGCGCGTTCAAAGCTTGATCCGACATGCCAGCCAAACCAAAAACTCGCTCGCCTCTCTGGTCTGCCCGCGCGCTGGTGTGGATTTCGATTCCCGTCGTCATTCTCACGACGCTGTTGGTATTTTATTTCAGCGCGCGCTCGTTCCTCGCGGAACTCGCCATCGCGTTGGGCATTATCGCGGCGGGATTGTTTGTGTTTCTAACCGTCGGCTTGTATTTTGGCGCGCAGTTGGAACGACCGACCAAAAAAGAGCCGGAAGCGTTTGATTTGGGTACGGTTGACCCCGGAGTCGTCGGGCTGCCGATGATAGACCTTCCCAAAGTGGATTTGGATATTCCCGACATTGGCGATGCGGGCAACGACCTCGTCGGCTGTCTGGTTTCGCTGGTGGTGTGGATTGGCATTTCGCTGCTGTTGGCGCTGTTGTTCTGGCTCCTCGTTCAACTGCTCGCGCTGGTTCTGCCGTGGATCCTGCTCGCGTTGTATTGGATGTTTTATCGCGCGCTCAAACTCGTTTTTGACAAAGCGCCGCAAACGCACGGTCAGATTTTGCCAAGCGTCGGATACGCGCTTTTGTACACGGCATTGTACACCGGTTGGCTCTTTATCTTGTTGGGCGCGTTACAATGGATTCGTATGTGGACCGCCGTTTGATTCGGCATTGTATATGCCTTGCCGAATTTTTTTGCGAAACGTTCAACTCTCTGGTTTGCGTTGGGGGGCGTTCAAATCATAAATCAGTTGCAGACCGCGCAGCGTGAGCTGTTCGTCCGTAATATCCGCCAAACGCGACTCGCGCAGCACGAGCGAAATCTGTTCGCCCGTCGCAATCACGCGCGCGTCCGCGCCCAACGCCTGCTTGAACCGCGCAATCATGCCCTCGACCATGCTGATATAACCGTAAATCAAACCGGAGCGCACCGCGTTGATAGTGTTTTTGCCAATCGGGTCCGGCGGGTCGGGCGGCGCCAGTTCGACGCGCAACAATTGCGCGGCGGAACGAAATAGCGCCTCCGCGCTCACGTTCAAACCGGGCGCAATCGCCGAACCCACATATTCGCCCTGCGCGTTCACCGCGTCAAAAATCGTAATCGGCGAAAAATCAATCACAATGGCGGGCGCGCCGTGCAGCGTCTTTGCCGCCAACGCGTTCGCCACGCGGTCCGCGCCGACTTCGCGCGGATTGTCCGTGCGAATTTTAACGCCGGTCTTGATGCCGGGGCCCACGACGAGCGGCGTCCAACCAAATTGCGCGCGGCACAATTCCATAAAGGTCGGAATCATCGGCGGCACCGACGACGCGAGCGCGCCGCCCGTAAAATTGTACGCGCCATTCGTCTGCCGTAAAAGCGTATTCAACAAGACCGCGTACTCGTCGGGCGTTCCTTCCACGCGCGTCGAAATGCGCCACGCCGCGCGCAGCGTCCGCCGTTCAAACACGCCAAGATTAATGTGTTGATTGCCAATATCAAACATCAACAAATGGCTCATGGTTCATTCCACGCTTTGACGCCGCCCAAACTGCGCGCCATCTTTACGCCGTTCACAATCGCGGCGGCGGCACATTCCGCCGCCGCATGACCCATCGTCGTCAGATCGCCGCCCTCGCGCGTTCCCGCCGCCATGACAAATAACGTATCGCCGTCAAACAAAGTGTGCGACGGACGCGTCGCGCGCGCAATGCCGTCATGCGCCATGCGCGCCACATTATTGGCTTGTTCCACCGTCAAAACCGCGTCCGTCAACACAATGCCAATCGTCGTATTTTGCAATAAAAAATCGCGCGCGCGTTTGTCCGTGAACAAAAGCGCGCCGCTGTCCGCCCAACCGCCTTGCGGATTGCGCGCGCCCGCGACGATTTGCCCGTTCGTCGGATCCACCACATCGCCCAACGCGTTCACCGCCACCAACGCCGCCACCGTGACGCCATTCTGCAGCGTACGTTCGCTGTAACCGATGCCGCCTTTGCTCGCGTGTTCCATGTCCAACAATTTGCCAACCGACGCGCCCGTGCCTGCGCCCACGCTGCCTTCCGCAACCGCTTCGCTGCGCGCGGCGACGCACGCCTGATAACCGTTCAGCGCCGTCGGACGCACATTGGGATTGCCCAGCGCCAAATCAAAGAGAACCGCCGCCGACACAATCGGGATGCGCGCAATGCCGACATCGTATCCGACGCCTTGCGCTTCCAGATATTCCACCACGCCCGATGCCGCGTCGAGACCGAACGCGCTGCCGCCGGACAAAACGACGGCGTTGACGCGTTCAATCAAACGCCCCGTGCCGAGCAATTCCGTTTCGCGCGTTCCCGGCGCCGAGCCGCGCACATCCACGCCGCCCACCGCGCCTTGCGGCGGCGCCAACACGACGGTGCAGCCCGTGATATTTTCCAAATCGGTGTAATGTCCGATGCGAAAATCGGCAATCAATTTTTTGAAATTCCTTTTTGTCTTATAATACGACGCGTGGACATTTCATTTTTCATTTTCATTGTCGCGCCCTTGAGTTTTTATCTCGTCCTCATCTTGTATTCCATCAAGGATATCGAATCGTCCGACGCGCCCGCGACACAAAACGCCGTCCCGACGACAGACGTTGTTCCCGCGTCCGTCGAATCCACTTTGGATTTAGAAAACGGCAGCGCCGCCGCAGCGGAAACGATTGTCGCGCGCGAAACCGAATCTGCCGAACCCGCACGCGCGGAAACCATTGTCGCGCGCAAAACCGAATCTGCCGAACCCGCACGCGCGGAAACGATTGTCGCGCGCGAAACCGAATCTGCCGAACCCGCACGCGCGGAAACGATTGTCGCGCGCAAAACCGAATCTGCCGAACCCGCGCGCGCGGAAAAAATCCAAGACGCGCCGACGGCGGAAACGTCCGCCGCTTTCGGCGCGGAAAACGGAACTGCGGCGGCATCCGAGAACGTGCGCGCGCAAACGGCAGAATCAAACGCCGCGTCAGTCAAGGCGTCGCCAGAAAACGCGATTGTATCGGAAAGCGACGCGGCAAGCGCATCCGAACTCCCAACCGCGTCCAGCGCCGCAGCGCCTATTATAACCGAACCTCGCGCGGAGGAATCGTCCGAGCCGCTTGACGCGGCGACAAACGCCGAATCGGACGACCTGCCCGAGGGGCCCCTGCGCTTGCCCGAAAAGGGTTCGCCCAAATTCGTTTTTGATTATCGCGGCCGTTTGTGGGTCGAAAAAAAGAATCGCGGCTTTTTCAGACAATTGCGCCGTCCGCAGCTGCCGCCGGACGAACCGCCGTCGCGTTGAGCGCGCGCCGATTCAAAACGGAAATAACGTCGTCGCTATCAAAATCGCCGTCAACACGATCAACACGACGGTCAAGCCCCAGCCCATCGCATTGATAAACCACGAATTGACGCGCGCGCCCAGCAGCCGTTTATTGTTCGCCAGCTTGAGCATCAAAACCAATAACACCGGCAGCAAAATCCCATTCAGCAAATAGACATAGATAAAAATTTCAAATAACGGCAAGCCGGGAATCAACGCCACAATCGCGCCGACCGCAATCAACGCGGTGTACATGCCGTAAAAAATGCGCGCGTCTTTCCATTCCTGATTCACGCCGCGCTCCCAGCCGAACGCTTCGCAAATCGCGTACGTCGTCGAGAGCGGCAAGATGGACGCGGCGAGCAGCGACGCGCCGAGCAAGCCAATGCCAAAGAGCGTTTCCGCGAGCTGCCCCGCAATCGGCGCGAGCGCCTGCGCGGCTTGTTCCGCCGATTCGATGGATGTGATGCCGTTCGCGTGCAGCGTCGCGCCCGTCGCAATCACAATAAAGTATGCAAACACGCCGCTGAGCAGCACGCCGAGAACGGTTTCCCAAAAGACAAAACCATATTCTTCCGGTTTGGTGCCCTTGTCCAGCGTCGTCGCCGAAAGGGTGAATTGCATGTACGGGCTGATGGTGGTGCCGATAACGGCAATGACCAATAAAATCGCGTCGCGTTCCGGCGGCAGCGAAGGAATGAGCGTGCCTTGAATCACTTGCGCCCAATCGGGTTTGACTACAATGACGGAAATAATATAGACGCCAAAGACCGCCGATAACGCCAAAAATACTTTTTCGGCGGCGCGATAATTGCCGCGCGCGACGATATACCACACCGCCGCCGCCGCCAGCGGCACGGTGAGATAGCGCGACACGCCGAACAATTCGCTCGCCGCCGCAATGCCGACGAATTCGCTGATCGTGACCGCGCCGTTGGCGATAAAGAGCGTGAGCATGGCGAACGCCGTAATGCGTACGCCAAACACTTCGCGTATCAGGTCCGCCAAACCTTTGCCGGTAAAGACCGTGATGCGCGCGGTCATTTCTTGCACGACGGTCAAACCGATAATGATAATGACCAGCGTCCAGAGGAGTTGATAACCGTACTTGGCGCCGACGACCGAATAGGTGCCGATGCCGCCCGCGTCATCGCCCGCAATGCCCGAGACGAGGCCGGGTCCCAAGAGCGCGAGAAAGGTCAAGAACGAGGCGCGCGTCAACATGCGGCGTTTGCCGGTCCCAACGCGGAACGCGGCGCGTCGCGAAACGAGCTGTTTGAATCGGTTTCGCAGCGACATGCAAAGGCGCGTAGGCGGGCGAGGCATTTTCACACGCGCCCGCGTCGCCGCGCGCGTGCGAGAACCAAAATGCTTCACCCGTACGAGGGTCTATCGGAATAGACGCGGGAGTTTCACTTTCCATTCTTGCGGTAAAATCATTTCCAACGCATCGTCGGCAGTGACAATGCCTTGCAGTTGGTTGTCTTGATTGACCACCGGCACCGCCAGCAAATTGTATTTGGAAATTTCTTCCAGCACCTGATCGCGCGGCGTATCCAATTCCACATATACCGGGTCGCGGTGCATAATCGCTGCCAACGGCGTAACGGGCTGCGCCAACACCATATCGCTCAACGAACAAACGCCCAATAATTTTTCGTCCTCATTCAAAACGTACACATAATAAATCGTTTCGGCTTTGTGCGAATCGGGGTCGTTCCGCAAACGTTCGAGCGCCTCGCCCACCGCGAGCCCCGGCGGCACGCACACATAATTGGTGGTCATCAAACCGCCCGCCGTATCTTGATGATGCCCCAACAATTCCTGCACATCCTCGCGTTCTTCTTGCTCCATCAAATCCAAGACCGCTTGCCGTTTTGCCGGGTCCAACTCGTTCAACAAATCGGCGGCTTCGTCCGGCTCCATCTCTTGGACAATATCCGCCGCGCGTTCTTCGGGAAACGATTCCAACACTTCGGCTTGAAAATCGGTTTCCAACTCCATCAACGTTTCCGCAATCTGTTCGTCGCCCAAATCGCGAATCAATTCGCCCGCGAGGCGCGGTCCCACATCTTCTAAAATTTCGGCAATGTCGGCGGGATGCAATTCTTTGAAACTCTGGCGCGGCACATTGACGCGCACGCCCTTGTCCGGCAAAAAGGAAAGGTCGGACCACGACACCGCGTTGTGAGGCAATTGCCGATGCATCCGTTCTGCCACGCGTTCGACCCAATCTTCGACGCCGAGCCGCCGCAGCAAACCGCGTCCGCCAATGTCAACGTTGATGAGCCGGTAATCGCTGCCGATGCGTCCCAATTCCAAATCGTTCACGCGCACCATGCGATGGTCTTCAATGTCAATCACTTGGCGGTCCAACACATCGCGCGAGAGAAAAATTTCGCCGCCGGTCTCGGCGTACGTCTGCGGCTGCGTTTGCAGCACAATCGTACTGCCCGCCAAATCTTCGGTGCCGCGCCACGCGAAAAATTTCGGACGTTCTTCTTTGCCGAGCGCCAGCGCGACGACGCGCGGATAATTGGATTTGTCGTCCGGCAGGATGAGCAAATCCGTCAACCGCCCCATCGTATGGCCGCGATGGTCGCGCACCGCGCGTCCCAACAATTCCGAAAGATACGCCATAATTCGCCCGCGCCATTTTACTCGCCCGACTAGAAAATGCAAGAGTTTGCAGAGACCCAATTGCAAAATTGCAAGCGCCAATTGCCAAAGTATTGAAAAAGCATTAAACTCTCCAAGCGATTAGCGTTCTCAAAATTCGGCGGGCAAGCCCCAAGGATTGCGTTTACTTGGAACGTCCAAGCTGGAATTTTTCCCCTATGCGTACTGAAACGCGGCTGGTTGGTAAATTGAATTTTGGATCGGGCAAGGCGGGCAAATTTTTGCGCGCGTTTTTACCGCGAGGGCGGCGGGTAAAAACGCGCGTTTTTTTGTTTGGAACGGATAAATCCGCACGAGGCGAGGAGGCGCAATGTACCTGATTGTCGTAGATACCATGCAAATTCAACCGTATATTTTTGGCAGCAACCGTTTGCGCGAAAATTTGGGCGCATCGTATTTGGTCGCGCAGACGACGGAAGCGTGGGCAAAACAATATATTCCCGAACCGAATAATCTGAAACCAAATGGAACGTACAATCCGCGCACCGAGAGTCCCTTTAACGCGCAAAGGATTGACGGCGGCGCGCCGTTAGCCGCCGAAGTCGTTTACGCCGGCGGCGGCAATTTTGTCGCGCTGATACGTGACGAGTCCGATGCAAAAAAGTTTGTGCGGGGATTGTCACGCCGAGTTATGGAGGACGCGCCGGGCTTGCAGCTATTGATTGATTGTCACGCTTTTCAATGGAGCGCCTCGCTCGTTCGCGCTATCCGTGAGGCGTTCGAGAGATTGGCGGAACAAAAACGCAAACGCGTCCAAACCGCGCCGCTGCTCGGTGTGGGGGTAACGACGCCGTGTCAGGGAACGGGGCTGCCGGCGGTGGAATGGGCGACGCCGATTGAAGGTGAAACCGGTTATCCTGCGTCCGCCGAGATTTGCGCGAAATTGAACGCGGTGGACGCGGCGAACGCGGAATTGGAAAAGCTGTTTGGGGATTTGTTGGAGGAAAAATACAAATTCCCTTATGACCTCGACAAGCTTGGGCGCAGCAAAGGCGAATTCAGTCACCTTGCGATTGCGCATGCGGACGGCGACAGCATGAGCGCGCATTTCCACGCAATCGGAGAGGAATATCTAGCGCCGGAAAAAAACGGCGCATATATTATCAAAGTGCGGGAACAATCCGAGGCGGTAAAGCGAAACAGCCGAAACGCTTTGCGCAAGCTGGCAGCCAGATTAATCGCGCAGATTGATCCGAATGAAAATACAATCCTGTACAACGTGGACGGGAGACGCCTTGCGAAAATCGAATTACAGAGCAAAGACAAAGACAAAAGCAAGCGGCTCTGGCTGCCTTTCCGCCCGATTGTGTTTGGCGGAGACGACTTGACATTTGTGTGCGATGGGCGCCTGGGTTTGGCGTTGGCGGCGGAATACTTGCAGCTGTTCCAAACCGAGAACGCGGCGTTGGGCGCGACGGCGTGCGCGGGCGCGGCGGTCATTAAAACGCATTACCCGTTTGCGCGCGGGTACGCCCTGGCGGAACAATTGTGCCAGTCCGCAAAAAAATATCGCGCCGCGAATGAGCGTGCCAAGGTCTGCGCGCTGGATTGGCATTTTGCCTTGAGCGGATTGGCGGGCGATTTGGATGAAATTCGGGAACGCGAATACAAGACGCGCGCGGGTTGGCTGCATTTGCGTCCCGTGACGTTGACGCATCAAGAGCCGCCGCCGCTGCAATCGTGGCAAGCGACGGAACGTCTCACGCGCGAATTTCAAGGCAAAGATTGGATAACGCGCCGCAACAAAGTCAAAGCGCTGCGCGACGCGCTGCGGCAGGGGGAAACGGCGGTACAGCGTTTTCGCGATTTGTATTTGCGCGATCAAGATCACGCCAAATTACTGCCCGACGGATTCGCGGCGCACCCGCAGCAAGAGAAAATTCGAGAGACGGGATGGGTAGAGTTGTCAAATGGCGACGCGCGCGCCGTGTATTTTGACGCGCTCGAATTGGCGGATTGGTACATGCCGTTAAAGCCGTTGGAGAAACAGCCATGACCTACAGAATTCAATTGACGCTGAAAAGCGACGCGACGTTCGGACGCGGCGACGGCGTGGCGGGGTTGGTGGATGAAGAAGTGGAACATGACCCGTTGACCGGACTGCCGTATTTGCGCGGACGCGCGTTGAAAGGTCTGCTCGTCGAAGAGTGCGCGAATTTACTGTTTGCGCTGCGGTCACATGCAAAACATGATGCGTTAGCAAACACGGCGCGCGAATTGTTTGGCGGCGGCGGCAGCGCGGAGGGTGATGCGGGGCTGCTGCGGGTGGGCAACGCGACCTTTCCCGCGCCGCTGATTCAAGCGGCGCAAGCCGAGATAAAAAACAAGACGCTGACCTCTACCGATATTTTGGAATCCTTGACGACGATTCGCCGCCAGACCGCGATTGAATTGGCGGGCGCGCCGGAAGAGGGCAGTTTGCGTTCGATGCGCGCGCTGCTGCGCGAGACCAAATTGACCGCGCCGCTGTTCGCAGACAAGATCGAGGATAGACATTTGCAGTTGTTGAGCGCGTGCGTATTGACAGTGCGGCGCGGCGGCATCGGGCGCAATCGCGGGCGCGGGCGCTTGTACGCGCGCTTGTGGCAGGATGATGCGGATGTGACGCAAACCTATTGGGAACAATTTATGGCGTCGTTGGGAGGCGCGCAATGAAAACCATTGTCTATCGCATCACGTTATTGGAACCGGGGCTCTTTACCGCGCTGGAAGGCGACCCGAACAGCGGCGTGTCGTTTCCGTACATTCCCGGCAGTGTGCTGCGCGGCGCGTTGATTCACGCGTATCGCGCGACGAACGCGTTCGACCCGGCGGCGGACGCGACGCGGCAACTTTTCTTTAATGGCAAGACGCGCTTTTTGAATGCGTATCCGGTGGTGCATGACGCGCGCAGCGAGCCGACGCCGAAAACGTGGCAGCACGTCAAACGCCAAGACGACGCGGGATGCGACGCCGCCATCGAAAAACTCGACCCGGAAAAACAATGGGATGGTTATTCAGCCCCGTTCGCGGCGCAAGCGGACCATGCCGCAACCCTGATTCAACCGGAACGTCAGTTGACGATTCACATCCAACGCCCGCGCGAACAAGGACGTCCGACGCGCGGCAACGGCGCGATTTTTCGTTACGAGGCGCTCGCGCCGCAGCAGGAATTTGAAGCGACGATTGAATGTGATAAAGACGCAGACGCAGGTGAACTTGAGAAATTGCTCAAAGGTGAGATTTCGTTGGGCGGTTCGCGGACGGGCGCTTACGGACGCGCGCAAATCAAGATTCCAAAAAACGATGACAAAGAAAAAACGAAAGCGCAAACCGAGTCTACGCCAAAAACAAATTCTGAAAAATTGCGCGTGATCTGTATGAGCGACGCGCTGCTGCGCGACGCGTGCGGGCAATATACGTCCGACCCGAAGGTTGTGCGCGCGGCGATTGCAAAGCGATTGGGCATTGATGCAAGCGTGTTGGGCGAACCGAACGCGTTTATGCGGACGCGCTATGTCGGCGGATTCAATCGGACGTGGGGTTTGCCGCTGCCGCAGATGCTGGCAATCGAGATGGGGAGCGTGTTTGAGTTTGCGGCGCCGCCGGGCGCGATTGATTTTACGGCTTTGGAAACGCAAGGCATCGGCGAACGGCGCGCGGAAGGATTCGGGCGCGTGGCGCGGTATCAGCCGGTCCAAGCATTGCAAACCAAGAAATGGGAGTTTGTGCCAGAGGTTTCGACGCAAGCGTTGGATGCGGAAAGCAAGCAGGTGGCGCAGGAAATTGTGGAACGGCTGACGCGGCGGCGGTTGGATGAAAACGTCGCGGCGAGCGTGTACGCGCTCAAGATGGACAGTCAGGCATTAAAGCCCATCAGCCGCGCGCAGCTCTCGCGTTTGCGAAATCTCATTCAGGATGAGTTGATGTTTCCCGAAAGTGAAAAGGAAAATGTAGAGACGGGCAAAAAAACGCCGCGCGAGCGCGTCAAAGAGTATATGGCGAATGTGATGGCGCGCAGTACGTCCAAGAAACAATTCACGCGCGCGCGCGTGGACGGCGTGCGTTTGGCGGATTGGATTCAAGAGGTGATGGCATTGGACGCCAAGGATAAGCGGCTCAAGGAGGCGTTCAATCTGAAAGGCGTGCCGTCATTGGGACAGGAAACGCCGAGTTTGACGCCGGAACTCGAAGCGGAATACGCTTTGAAATTTTTGGATGCGGCGCTGCGGCGCGCGCTCAAGGTGAAACGCGACAAGGAGGTTTGAGATGGCAGCTCCACTATGGCACGGCGACGCTTCGCGCAAAATCATTAAACGCATCGTCGTTCAAGGCGACCTCTTGTTGCAAACGCCGACGCATTTTGGAAATGGCGACAGTACGGATTTGACGGACATGCCGCTGCTCACCGACGCGCGGGACGGCAAGACGCCGTTGTTGACGGGCGCGACGCTGGCGGGCGCGTTACGCAGTTATTTGCGCGAACGCGAACATGGTTATGGCGCGAAAGAATCTGACGAGTACGCGAGCGTTTTGCTTTTTGGCGGGATGAAAGAAAAAGAGAATGGCGCGCCGAGTCCGTTGATTGTTGACGACGCGCGGGGCGAAAACTATGGCGTCGAGTTGCGCGAAGGCGTGCGGATTGACCGCAAGAGCCGTACCGCCGAACACGGGAAATTGTATGATGCCCAAGTGTGGCAAGCGGGAACGAAATTTCCATTGCGGTTCGAGTTGTTGATTTGCGCTGGGAATGATGAAACGGGATTGAAACGCGCGTTGGCGACGGCGTTGGAAGGGTTGCAGAACGGCGAGATTGCGTTCGGGATGCGCAAACGGCGCGGTTTGGGCGCGGTCAACGTCAAGGAATGGCGCGTGCGCGAATACAATTTGGCCGATACAAAAGATTTGTTTGCGTGGATTGAAGCGGGCGATGCGGATTTGACGGCAAAGACGGATGTTTGGGATGCGCTTGGCATTGTGGACAAAAAAGAAATTGCAGACCAGCGCGAACGTTTCGAGATTGACGCGACGTTTTGGCTGGACGGTTCGTTGTTGATTCGTTCGCAGGGCGGCAAAGACGACCGGGGACCGGACATGGCATATTTGCGCGCGCGGCAAGCGAACGGCAAGGAAGCGCCGATTTTGTCGGGAACGAGTTTGGCGGGCGCGCTGCGCGCGCGGGCGGAAAAAATTGTGCGGACGGTGGCGCCGGGCAAAGTAGAAACGTTGGTGGACGGATTGTTTGGCACGGATATGGACAAAGAGCGCGGGGAGAATGAAACCATCCAAGCCAGCCGTCTGCGCGTGAGCGAACAAGCGATTGATAACGCAGCGACGAATCTGGTGCAGAATCGCGTGAGCATTGACCGCTTTACGGGCGGCGCGTTGGAAACGGCGTTGTTTAATCAGCAGCCCGCGTTCGGCGATCAAAGCACAACGCTGCGCCTCAAATTGGTCGCGCAAAATCCGAGCGGCGCGGAAAAAGGTTTACTGCTGCTTTTGCTCAAAGATTTGTGGACGGGCGATTTGGCATTGGGCGGCGAGAGCAGCGTGGGGCGCGGGCGATTGCATGGTCGCTGCGCGACACTGACAGAGAGAACAAAGGAAGGCAAGACGCGGACGTGGGAAATCAAGGAAAAAATTGTGGGCGAAAAGAGCGTGATGGAACTGCCTGCCGATGTAGAGACGCTAAATAAATGGGCGGCGGAGGTGAAAGCATGAGCGATTGTAAATACAAACGCGCGATCAAGACGCGCCCGGCTGCCGCGTACGCGATTGTGGATGATGTATCCGAGAAGGAATTGGGCGCGCTAAAAGAATGGCTGCAAAAAATGAATCGCGATAAAAACATCCGCGCCGAATTTTTGTTGGCGCACGCCGAAGACGGCGTGATCTGGGGCAAGTTCGACGAGGACGGGAATTTGAAAACGTCGTTCGAGGCGTCCAAGGATCCAAAATACAAGGACCGGATCAAGGGCTGGGGACGCGCGGAACTGCGCCAAGAAACGTTGTGGCAAGCGCGCATCTTTGGCGACCATGCGGAATTGTTTTTGTGGCGCGATGGGGACGGTCTATTTCACGCGCGCGCGCTGTATGACGACGGCGCGCCCGCGTCAGATATCGAACCGTTTGCAAAATTCCAAGACGCGTTTGACGAGCCGCAGATTTTGTGGGGGACGGACGCGCAAGAGTTGGGCGATGGATTTACGCTAATGACCGATGGCGCGCAGGGGATGCGCCATGCCGTGCCGCGGGGGGTCGCAAGCGTAGAGGACGAGTCCAAACGTCCCTTGCGCTTGGTGGCGCGGCATTATCTGGCGGATGAAGATTTCGCGCGCGTGGCGGCGAGTCGGTTAGTGAATTTGCAGATTTGACGGAGGTGTGAGATGGGATACCCAAAACATGTGAATCCAACCGAAAAACGGCGCGACGCGCGTGGGAATCGTTATTGGGCGACTGCCCCGTACAATTTTGTGCCGCTTCCCGACAAGGTTGTGACGGTGGATGCGGATAGCATACCTCCGCACAATGTTTACGCAAACGGCGCGTACAGCGGATATTTCGATGTCACCCTGACGACCAAAACGCCGTTGTATGTGCGTTCTATGTTGACGCGAGAATTGTTCGAGCAAAATGAGGCCAAGGGCATTGGCGATTTGCAGAGTGAAATCGAACAACTCCAGCGCGCCAATCAATCGCATGAACACGATGCCAAAATCGCGGCGTTAGAAAAAAGCGTTAATGAACGCGCGCAATTTTTTACAATACGTGATGTCGAACGCCCCGTTATTCCGGGCAGCAGCTTGCGCGGGATGCTGCGCGCGCTCGTCGAAATTGTGGGTTATGGCAAGGTTCAGCCCGTCAACGATAAGATGCTCATCTTTCGCGCCATTGGCGACCGCACGCCGCTTGGAGATTTCTATCGCGACTTGGTAATGCATACAGACGCTAAAAATACTTTTACGCCGGCAATGCAAGCGGGCTTTGTGCGAGGCAAGGGACACGATTGGAAAATCCAACCGGCGAAAATGGTAAATGGTACGACCTTTGCGCGGATTGCGCGAAAGATTCCGCCGCCAAAGGAATTCCCTAAACACGGAAAACCGAAAAAAACCGAAACACAAAAATTTCCTTTTGTGGAATGGGACAATCCGAAAAACCTGAAACAAAAAGCGAAAGCAACCTTGCATCTGGATGAACAAACCAAATTCAAACTTCAAGCATACGGCAACATTCGTAATGCTTTTACCATCTGGGTCAAGACGAGCGCCTTTGAGTATCACTCGATTCACGGTTTCTTGAGCGTCAAAGCAAGCTATGTCACGGACGCGCGCGCGGTCAAGACAGATGGGTATGAACCGGCTGTGGTCGCGTTCAGCGGCGAGATTGACAAGAAACGCCATGAAGCCGTGATCTTTTTACCGGATGAAAACGCGGTCCCTGAAGTTTTGGATGACCGCCTGGTGGAAACATATCGGGAACAAATCAGCCCGGAACAAACAAAACTCTTGGGGGAAGGCGGCGCACTGCGAAACGGTCAACCCGTTTTTTATCGCAAGCTGGACAAGACCGTCGCCTTTTTTGGACACACCATGATGCTCAGGATGGCGTACGGACATTCCGCGCGCGATTATGTGCCGACGGCGCTGCGCGACCCGAAGGCGACGGATTTGGCGGAAGCAATTTTTGGCTGGGTAGCGCGCGATAACGACGACCCGCGTGCCGCGCGCGCCGGTCGCGTTTTTATCACGGACGCGCACTGTGAGGAACGCGGCGACAAGGTGTGGTTGCAGCAAGAGCCATTTTCACCCCGAATCCTTGCCTCGCCCAAAGTCACGACGTTTCAGCATTATTTGGCGCAGTTGAAGCCGGACGATCAGATCGTGGACTATACAAAAGACGGCAAACCACAATATCAAGCCAATTTGTCACATTACGGCAGCAAGACCCCCGGGGAAACGGTAATTCGCGGGCACAAAATGTATTGGCATCGCGGTCTCGTCAATGCACAGACAATCCACAAAGCGGACGATAACGCGCGGCGAGAATGCGCATCGCAATCTACAAAGTTTAAACCGGTGCGTCCAGAGATTCCGTTTTCGTTTCGCGTCTATTTCGAAAATCTAGCTGAGGTCGAATTGGGCGCGCTGTCGTGGGTTTTGAATTTGCCGGCCGAACATTATGCGAAATTGGGCATGGGAAAACCGCTGGGCATGGGCGCGGTGGATTTAAAGGCAACCCCCATGGTAAGGGAACGCAAGAGCCGCTATGAAAAATTATTAGAGGACGGCAAGTGGTTCGAAGGAAATGCAGATCGTAAATTCGATGCCGCGCAATGTCGTCAAGCGTTTAATGATTTTGTATTGACGCGCATGGATCCATCGGAACGCGGCGGGGCAAAACGGTTGGAGGAACTGGAACGCATCCGCGCGTTGTTGGAAATGCTGCGCTGGCGCGATGACTCGCCGGCGCTGCAATACATGGAGATGAAAAAATTTCGTCATCGCCCGGTTCTGCCCGACCCGTTTGGAATTCAAGAACCGGATGATGCCGCGTTGTCATCGGTTGCACAGGGCAAAGCCAAGTCTGGTCCAACGAAATTGTTCGTGGAAATTCCAGCGCCGGAACCCGAACCCAAACCCGTGCAGCCAAAGCCAAAAGAGTACTCGGTAGGAACGGTATTCACCGGCACAGTGCGTGAAATTGAAGATGACGGAGCGGTGATTGTGGAGCTGCTGGGTCTAGATTATGCGAATCATTATGCAATCATCGAAGCCGCAGATTTGAGCGGGAAACAATTCAAACCCGGTTATCCGGCGCGCTGTGAAATTTTGGAAATCGCGCCTTTAGAGAAAAACACGACAGTGTATATGTGCAAACCCGCGCCGCCTAAAAAAAATAAACCGTAATGCCATACCTTTTAGAAATTCCACTCACGCGCCAAGAATGGCGCCGCGACAAAGGCGGGGGCGAGACGCCGCGCGCGTTGAATGCGATGGTGTATCATTGGCTGGACGCGGCGGATAAACGCATTGTCGAGTTTGCGCATGACCGCGCCGTGTCGTTGAAACCATTCACGGTGTCGCCATTGGTGCGGTTGCGCGAAGGGGAATATGTGTTTCGCGTGACGCTGTTGGAAGACGAGTACGGCGCGTTCGTCGCCGACGGCATCGCACAGGCGCTGCATAACAAGCCGCATGGCGGGTATTCGCTGCGCGTGGGGCAAGAAATCTTGCTGGTGGCGGATGCGCCGCGCGTTTGGCATACGAGCTATGCTGAACTCAAAGAGCGCGCGCGGCACGATTTGGAAATTACGCTGGAATTTTTGTCGCCGATGAGTTTTCATGTGAACGGGATGGATTATGCGCTGCCGGAACCGCGAAGGGTATTTGAAAGTTATCTAAAGCGGTGGAATGAATTTTCGGGTTGGACGCTGGAACCGGCGGGGGCGCTGTTGGACTGGGTCGCGCAAAATGTGGCGCTGGCATCTTTTGCGCTCCATTCGGCAGAGCAAACGTATCGGACATACAAACATGTGGGCTGTGTGGGGCGCGTAACGTATTGCGTACAAAAAAATGGCTGGAGCGCGGATGACAAAATCTACTGGTTGAATGTATTGGCAGAGTTTGCGACATTTTGCGGAACGGGACGCAAGACGACGCAGGGGATGGGACAGACGCGACGGCTAACGGATCGAAAAGCGCATTGAAGCGTTTGCGCTTGGGTGAACGGATGTATGACGCTTGAAACGGGCAGGATTTTCACCGTCCCTAATGCAATGGGCAAGGCACAATGGACAAGGCACAATGAATAATGCGCAATGATCAAGGCACAATGGTCGTTGCGTTGCTTGGCGCGGTCGTTCAAAATGCCGCATCCGCGCACCTTGCGCGCACGCGAAAAAAACCGGTCACAGCATATCACAATTTCAGAGACCTGACGGGTTTTCCTACCGCAATGCCCGATTTTATCGAGCTCGTCGGAAAATCCGCCAGGTCTTTACTACAGCTGCGATGGACTGTGGCGCGGCAAAGCCGCCTATAATCCACGAATTATTGTTACCCGCAGCGTAACGACGCATATTGCGAATGCTTGGCGTTTTACTTGCGTAATTCGCGTTATTCGCGGATTCAAAAGTTCAAAAGAGGAATACCATTTATGCAAATACTCACCGATGCCATTGGCGCGCTCGGCAATCTTTCCACGCTGCTCGTTCTATGCAGCGTGTGCTTGACCGTCTATCTATTCTTGAAAGGAATCTTGCGCGTGTGGTGGCGGTTGGGCTTGGGACTGTCGCGGCGCAAAATTGCGGTGTTTGCCGATCAAGAATTCGGAGAGTTACGGTCATTGCTCGTAGAATCGGGTTTGTTTCAGTCCAAGAATGTGATCCAAATCACAAAGTCCGCCCTAAAAAGAGCGGAAGGATACGACATGTTCCTCGTGCATTGGAAAGCATTCGCCAACGAAATTGACGAAATCCTAAAAATGAAACACGACTCGACCGCGCTGCTGGTGTACGCGCCGCAAAGCGAAGGGTTTATTGACAAGCCCTTGATGGAAAGAATCAGCGCGGAGCGAAACGCCATCGTCGTCAATTTGCGCGGGCGGCTGTTGAACGATGTGCTGGTCAGCATGATTACGACCGGCTATAAAGCCAAGTAGAGGAACGCGCGTCGTGCTTTTTATCAGTTATAGCCATCTCGACGCCGCGCGCATTGACGCGCTGCAAGCGCAATTAAAGCAGCGCGGCATTTTCGTTTGGCGCGATTTGAATGATTTGCTCGTCGGAATGCACACCGAAACCGAAATCGCGCGCGCCCTCGGCTCGGACGCGCACGGCATATTGCTGTGGTTCACGGAAAATGCCCTCGCCAGCCCATTCGTTATTCACCGTGAATTGCTGTGGGCGCGACAGCGCCATGAACGCGACGCGCGTTTTGAAATCATTCCTATTTTCGTTGACGGCAATGTGCGCGCCGTGAATGAACGCGTGCGCGCCTTGACCGGTTGGGAGATTGCCCAATTCAACGGCGTCGCGCGCGCGCCAGCGGAAAGCGACGCCGCATTTTTGCGCCGCATCGCGCAGCGCGCTTTGCAAACGGTCCTGCGCCGCATCGGCGAATCCAAGCCCGCCGAAATTAAAATCGGCGTGCAAAGCAAAAAAGTGGAACTGCCGCGCGACGAGACGCGCCAACTGCTTTTGGATTTCAATCCACTCTTTGTGGACGAATTCACCGCCCAACCGAAGGCTTGGCTCGAGATGCGCGACGCGTTGTTGGATTTGCGCAACGCGCTGGCGGCGGAAATCGGTTTGCCGCGACTCTACTTTGACCCCTCCGCGCACCTGACGCTCGGCTATCTCATCGGCAATATGTTTGACAAACAAACGCGGTTTCCTTTGTCAGTGAATCAACAAGGCGTCCGGTGGGATGCGGATGTGCCTGCAGGCGAACCATTCAGCTTGCAGGTGGAACCCGAAATAGTATTGCTGGTCGCGCGCGAAATAACGCTAGAGGTATCGCTCACATTGGACTTGAACATGCAAGCCAATCAACTCGTCATGCAGCTGCCGCGTCCGACGCAACGACGGATCCGTGTCCGTCCGCGTGCCAAGCCCTTGGGGGCCTTTCTCAATGCGACCGAGGCGGCAGATATCGCGCAACAACTTCGCGAACTGCTCATCGCGCAGCGCGCGCAGACCAATTACGAACGCGCGCACCTCCTGACCGCGATTCCGTGGGGTTTGGCATGTTGGCTGGGACGCCTTGCAAATGCCATCGGTCCGCTGCAATTGTACGAATGGAATAATCATACGCATGTGTACACACCGTCCATTGAAATTGCCTGACCGGATACCAAATGCCTCTCCTCGCGAGAGGCGTTTGCTTTGTACGCATCACAAAGCGGCGAGGGTTGCGGCGTGTTCGGCGAGGACGGTCAATTGCAAAAGTTGACGGGTATCGGCGCGCGCAGTGGCGATGAGGTCGGGCAGGGTGTCGGTTTTGTGGGAGCGAGTCCAGCACAGCGGTTCGGCGGGTTGGGTGTCGGCGTCAAGAGGGAATGGTGTGTCGTGCAGGAGCGCGGCGCCGAGAGGCGTGACGGTACAAGTATGGGTATGGAGGGTAATGACATCAAAGAACTGTACGAGTTCGAGATGGGCGCGGATGAGATTTTCGGGCGCATCGGCGGGGTCGTCGCTTTCGATGGGGATGAATTGCTGCGCGCGCGCGGCGTCGCGATAGAGTTTGAGGAGGGTGTCGAGTTTGATGGTTTGGTCGGGCGGCAGTTCGCGCAGGATTTGGGCGAGCCATTGGGCAAAGGATTGCGGCTCCCCGACGGGATGGTCGGGAAGTTGAAATTTGCGCCAACGTTCGCGCTGGGCGGGCGCGGGTTGGGTTGGGAACGCGGTTTGAAAGAGGCGCCGCGCTTGGGTGGAATGATTTTGCGCGAGATAGGTTGCGGCGTGGAGGGTTGACACAAGTTGATGCGCAGAGGGCGCGACGAGATTGGCAGATTCGCATAGGTAATGGATAAAACGGAGGCGGGTTGTATAGCGTTCACTTTTTTTGGTGGGAGCGCTTTTTTTCCAATGTCCCTGTTGGTCACGCGCGCGCTCAGGGTCGAGCCGGTCGCGCACAGAAAATAAAGCGTTGATGGATTGAATGGCGTTGGGGGTTAGCGAGTGCGGACCGCGCAGTCGAACATCGTGGGCGTCAACGAAAGAGAGGAATGTGAAAATGTCTTGCAAAAGTAAGGATAGATTGCGCATGGATTTTTTTCCCAGGGCTGGCACATTGTCCGCAAGACCCCAAGTGTTTTTGCCGCGCCGCGCGACGCGATGGGCATTCGCGTCGCAAAACACCTGGGGTCTTGGCCCGACACACGACGTTGTGCCAGCCCTAATTTTTTTCCCGGAGGGTATTGATTTTGGATTGCAAGCATGCTATGATGATGCCATCTTGACACAGGTTTGAAATTATTACAACGGGCAGGGTTTTCACCATATGTCAAAGAGGTTTACGGGTGAGGTTGCGAGGTGGGGAGAATGTGGTGGAAAATGGATTGTCGGACAGGGCGGGTGGGGCGAATGAGACGAAATTATGGAAAAACGAGGAGGGAGGTGGGGCTGGCGGGAAAAGATTAATGGCGGCGTGCGCGCGAGATGAATTCCCGATAGGGGTTTGAAACGTACTGTGCTGTTTCGACGTTGAATTTACTGTCGAGGTGCGCGCGAGATGAATTCCCGATAGGGGTTTGAAACCTTTATGAACTTGAATTGCTCCGCCCAAAGCCAAAAAGTGCGCGCGAGATGAATTCCCGATAGGGGTTTGAAACTTAACGTGTCACTGTCTGCATCAATTTTTGATTCCTGTGCGCGCGAGATGAATTCCCGATAGGGGTTTGAAACTCATCTTTGACCCAAACACACGTCTGCGCGCGACTGGTGCGCGCGAGATGAATTCCCGATAGGGGTTTGAAACTGTTACCTCACGGGCCCGCTCTGCGCGGTTATGGTCGTGCGCGCGAGATGAATTCCCGATAGGGGTTTGAAACGAGAACGAACCCTTCGCCGAGGTTCAAAAAACGAACTGTGCGCGCGAGATGAATTCCCGATAGGGGTTTGAAACGGGTAGACCTTCGGTGTTGCGGTTTGCGATGCGGAGTGCGCGCGAGATGAATTCCCGATAGGGGTTTGAAACGCGGTGCGGGCTGTACGCCACTTGGTAATGGTGTAACGTGCGCGCGAGATGAATTCCCGATAGGGGTTTGAAACGTTTGTCCCCAATCGGAGACCATAGCGACAACAGGGTGCGCGCGAGATGAATTCCCGATAGGGGTTTGAAACGGGAAGGCCATGTTCCCAGCTCCCACCTCGTGATTAGTGCGCGCGAGATGAATTCCCGATAGGGGTTTGAAACTAAACTTCCCACCTTCAGTGCGCCAAGTACCTTTCCGTGCGCGCGAGATGAATTCCCGATAGGGGTTTGAAACTTTCATGCAGCGACTAGAATGCATTTCTGCAGACTAGTGCGCGCGAGATGAATTCCCGATAGGGGTTTGAAACCTAATCATCATGTATGAGTACAAAGCATCGTGGCGCGTGCGCGCGAGATGAATTCCCGATAGGGGTTTGAAACTTGAAGCTGTGAAAGCCTTCTCTGGGTGAAGTCCGGTGCGCGCGAGATGAATTCCCGATAGGGGTTTGAAACCTACCGACCATGCCCAGCTTGTTGTTGCCAAGTCGAGTGCGCGCGAGATGAATTCCCGATAGGGGTTTGAAACGCGAATTGGTTCTGTGGCAGTGCCGCATAACCACTGGTGCGCGCGAGATGAATTCCCGATAGGGGTTTGAAACGCACACCTGCTGCAACCAAAACGGCTGTTTCGGTCAAGTGCGCGCGAGATGAATTCCCGATAGGGGTTTGAAACTCGCTCTTGGGTTGCCACAGGGTCAACAAGACCCCTGTGCGCGCGAGATGAATTCCCGATAGGGGTTTGAAACAAACGTTACCACGGGCAAAACTGCCTGTTTTTCTTGCGTGCGCGCGAGATGAATTCCCGATAGGGGTTTGAAACATGCGTACGATGGTGGTAACGTTTCGCCCACTTCTGTGCGCGCGAGATGAATTCCCGATAGGGGTTTGAAACGTCGTTTCCACAATCTTGTACGTGCGTCCTTTGATGAGGGTGCGCGCGAGATGAATTCCCGATAGGGGTTTGAAACGCAAATAGCCGTAATCCATCCCAATCACATATTGGAGTGCGCGCGAGATGAATTCCCGATAGGGGTTTGAAACGTGCACTCTTTCCCTACGGCCGCTTGGCAGGCGGCCGTGTGCGCGCGAGATGAATTCCCGATAGGGGTTTGAAACCCGCGTGCGTCGCATTGCGCGGGACTCGATTTGGGCGTGCGCGCGAGATGAATTCCCGATAGGGGTTTGAAACAAATCAGGGCCGGGATTCCGCCGTCGAGGAGGATGGGTGCGCGCGAGATGAATTCCCGATAGGGGTTTGAAACCAACGATGCCAGCGATGATGATGATGATGCACGCTGGTGCGCGCGAGATGAATTCCCGATAGGGGTTTGAAACGTTCCGTTAAATCGCGTCCAGATCGGCTTGTTTCCAGTGCGCGCGAGATGAATTCCCGATAGGGGTTTGAAACCAATCTCCTCCTTTACTTGATTTTTTGTCTTGTAGAGTGCGCGCGAGATGAATTCCCGATAGGGGTTTGAAACTCTATTGCTGCTTTACCTCCTTTCTCGAGTTGAATCGTGCGCGCGAGATGAATTCCCGATAGGGGTTTGAAACGAGAATCGTCCCCAGGATTACGACCGGCATCGTACCGTGCGCGCGAGATGAATTCCCGATAGGGGTTTGAAACTTCGTGATGGCCGCTAAGCGATCACTAATGTTCATTGTGCGCGCGAGATGAATTCCCGATAGGGGTTTGAAACCCGGCCCAGCGTCATAGTACCCCTCGCCGGTGCCACCGTGCGCGCGAGATGAATTCCCGATAGGGGTTTGAAACGAATTGCCGGGGGTTCCGCCCCGGCCCAGCGTCATGTGCGCGCGAGATGAATTCCCGATAGGGGTTTGAAACTGCGGTTGGGCGTTCCCTTCAGTAAGGCAAATTGCCGGTGCGCGCGAGATGAATTCCCGATAGGGGTTTGAAACTTTGCGCTTTTTCATCGCCGACGATGATGGGCAGCGTGCGCGCGAGATGAATTCCCGATAGGGGTTTGAAACTCGTGAATTGGCTAGGCGTTTGTCCATCCGAAAAGGGAGTGCGCGCGAGATGAATTCCCGATAGGGGTTTGAAACGGGAGTGTTGCGTTGAAGGTTACATGCTTGCTCAAAGTGCGCGCGAGATGAATTCCCGATAGGGGTTTGAAACTCGACGACGGCCCCGGTAGGGACCCTCGCGACGAGTCGTGCGCGCGAGATGAATTCCCGATAGGGGTTTGAAACCGATCACCAGGAGTACCAGCACTTCTTGCTCGTCGCGTGCGCGCGAGATGAATTCCCGATAGGGGTTTGAAACTAATTGCTGTCCACCTTCGAACGGCGGATCGTCTTGTGCGCGCGAGATGAATTCCCGATAGGGGTTTGAAACGGACCGTAACTGGTCGAGCGTAACAGGCGGCAATGGGTGCGCGCGAGATGAATTCCCGATAGGGGTTTGAAACGCTCTCTGCGCGTTTCCGGTCGCCCGCTGGTCCGTACACGTGCGCGCGAGATGAATTCCCGATAGGGGTTTGAAACAATCGAGCGTTTGGTCACGTACTTCGGTCTGTCCATGTGCGCGCGAGATGAATTCCCGATAGGGGTTTGAAACCATGGTGGCGCGACGGCCACCTGTAATTACCCAAACTGTGCGCGCGAGATGAATTCCCGATAGGGGTTTGAAACTTGGCGCCGATTACGATTAAAACGCACTCTCGACCAGGGGGTGCGCGCGAGATGAATTCCCGATAGGGGTTTGAAACTCGATCCCTTGCCATTACGCTGGGTATCGAGGTAAAGGTGCGCGCGAGATGAATTCCCGATAGGGGTTTGAAACCCTCGATCGTAATCCCAACGCTGTGCGCAACGCGCAAGTGCGCGCGAGATGAATTCCCGATAGGGGTTTGAAACAAAACGATGCCCAAAATCAATCCGAGAGCGCCGCGAGGTGCGCGCGAGATGAATTCCCGATAGGGGTTTGAAACTCGCTCTGGCAGCATAATGATGAACGCCATGATGTTGAGTGCGCGCGAGATGAATTCCCGATAGGGGTTTGAAACCTGGTAGACGCCGACCAATCCGAAGTAGAAATCCTTGTGCGCGCGAGATGAATTCCCGATAGGGGTTTGAAACCTACACCAACGCGGTCAATCGTTTTGGGTCGTAAATGTGTGCGCGCGAGATGAATTCCCGATAGGGGTTTGAAACCAATTCATGGTGCTAATGTCGGAACCGTAGGCGTACGTGCGCGCGAGATGAATTCCCGATAGGGGTTTGAAACTTACCACCTGCCCGTATTGAGCCCCATCCTGGAGCGTGCGCGCGAGATGAATTCCCGATAGGGGTTTGAAACTTGCCATAAGCAACAGTCCGATGAGTAAAACTGCCAAGTGCGCGCGAGATGAATTCCCGATAGGGGTTTGAAACCGAACATTGCCCCAAAGATGTTATCCATAACACCCCGTGCGCGCGAGATGAATTCCCGATAGGGGTTTGAAACTTTATTTTTGTGGAAACCTGTCGCAGTAGATCACAATCCGGGGATTTGGACGCGGGGGAACGCGGATTTTCTAACTTGATTTGGTTGTTCCTACGTTGATCGCCGTATCGGGGCTTGAGCGCAATAAAAAATATCGCCGCGATAAAAAAATATCGCCGCGATAAAAAAATATCGCCGCGATAAAAAAATATCGCCGCGATAAAAAAATATCGCCGCGATAAAAAAAAGACGAACGACACGCGTCGTTCGTCTTTTTTTTCCCCCCGACAAAGATATTTTCAGCGTTCAACGATGTGAAACAACCGGCGTGCCCACGGGCGCCCATTCATAGAACCATTTCGCTTCCGCCGTCGGCAAATTCACGCAGCCGTGACTCATGGGCTGCCCAAAATTATTGTGCCAGTACGTCCCGTGAATGGCATAACCCTGATAAAAGAACATGGTGTACGGCACGTTCGGCAAATCGTAATAATCATAACCGGGCGTGCCGCCGGTCATACGCACCGCTGGATATTTACGCAAAATTGTGTACGTGCCGAGCACCGTCGGCGTGCGCGGCAAACCCGTCGAAACGCGAATCGTCTTGAGCGGCACGCTGCCTTCATACGCCGTAATCGTTTGATTGCTCACATTCACGTCAATCCATTTGCCCGTCGTCGGCGCATTGACCCCAATTGGCGCGGCGGGCGCGGCGGGCGCTTGGGGCGCGGCGGGCGCGGGCGGCTTGACGCCATTCACATTCGTCGCGCCGGGAATGAGCAAGCGCTGACCGTACCACACAAAATTCCAGTTCGTCAAACCATTCGCTTGCGCGACGGCGGAAATCGGAACGCCATAGCGCGCGGCAATCGCGGCGAGCGTATCGCCCGGACGCACAGTGTAATAGACGCTGCCGGCGGCGGACTGCGGCGCGGCGGGCTGCGGCGCGGCAGCTTGTTGCGGCGCGGCAGCTTGCGGCTGGGCGGGCATCCCATAGGTCGGGTTGCCGAGCGGAACCAAGAGCCGCTGCCCCGAATAGACGAAATTCGCATTCGGTAAATTATTCGCGCGCATCAACGCTTCGACGGTCGTGCCATTGCGCGCGGCGATGGAAAAAAGCGTATCGCCGGGATTGACCACAATCCATTGCGGTCCCGCGGCATGGGCGGTCGGCGTCGCAAGCGCGGCGGCGACCAACGCAAAAAGGACAAATGTAAAAATTACTCGTTTCATTGAACCGTTCCTCGGGTAATTGATCTATGCGCGCATCATAACACAAGCCGCGCGCGCTTTCAAGAGCAAACGCAAGGGAAATGACTATCCGAAGTAATGAATCTGTAACGTTCTCGGACTGATCTTTTCTTTATACTAAAGCAACGCTTTGCGCTTCGTTTTAACCCGCACATTCTCTTGTAAAAATTGGCGAGACGTTTTCACTATTTTGACTGGTACAGAAAAAGGAGGAAAAATGAAATACCTTTTGCGTTCTCTGTTTCTTGGATTGGGGCTCTTGCTCGTCAGCAATGTCCCGGCCCAAGCCGCGATTGATTTGACCAAGTCGCTGTCGTGGTCCGTCCAATACATGATTGACCAAAGTCAAACCGTCATGGGAGGAAGCCAGGCATTGGGACCGCGCGACAATCGCGGCTTGGCGCTTTCACCCGACGGCAATTTTTTGTACGCCGGATACAACAATGGCAGCACGGCGCAGCCCAAGCAAATCCGCAAAATCGATTTGAGCAAAAGCGATTATACCGATGCCACCGTTGCCATTTTGAACGGCAATCGCGGCAAAGCTCTCGCCACCGACGACCAGGGCAGAGTCTATATGGCGGAAGGCGACGCCGGCGATACGACGGATGGCCCCGGCATTCACATTTACAATTCCGCTCTGACAACCAAATTATTCAGTTTGGCTACGGGCGCAACCTATGGCTTGAGCAAACCCGAAGGCGTCGCCGTGACGCGCGAGAGCGGCGCGCTCATTTTGTATGCCACCGACCGCGCAAACAAATCGCTCTACCGCTTGGCGCTGACCGAAGGGACAGGGGATGCCATCACCGGCGCGACTTTATCCGGTTTAGGCGGCAGTGGTGTGCTGACAATTCCCGGCGCGAGCGATTTGCGCGGCGTTGAGGTGGACCCGAACGGCAAAATTTGGATGGCGGACGTGGGCGCCAATCTCGTCTTTCGCCTCAACGCGGACGGCACAGGTTTGGTTTCTACAAACGTCAGCAGCCCTCTCGACATCGCGTTTGACGATACGCAAGCGTTTGTGACGCAGCTCGGGCGCGCCATCGCCGCGCTCAAACAAAGCGATCTGTCGGCGGTCGCGACGTTGACGCCGCCGTGGAGCAGCTTGAAGCTGGATCCCGACGGTAACGGCGGAGCCTATTTGTCAGGCATCGTCGTCAAGAACAACGCTCAAATTTTTGTGACGAACGAAAATGGACAAACCGAGAACGAAAAATCCACGTACGGACGCTGCGACTCTCAATCGGATAATCCCGGCGGCCCGTGTACATTCACCGACCTGTACGATGACGACAATGAACCAATCCTGACGGTGCAGAATACCAAGCCCGCGGCAGTCGCGCTCGGAACCTTAAAGGCAATCGCCCGCCCGCGCGCGGTGACGCTGCGCTGGAACACCGGGACCGAAATTGACTTGGTTGGTTTTCGCGTGTGGCGCGCCCAGGGCAAACGCGCGCCGCGCAACTTGACGCCCGCGCTGATTCCCGCGCAGCAAGCCGGACAAATTCATGGCGCGGCATATCTCTGGCGCGATCGTGACGTCAAGCGCGGAAAAACCTATGTGTACCGAATTGAAGCGGTACATGCCGACGGAGCCAGCGAATGGAGCCAAGCGCAGCGCGTCGCTTTGAAATAAAATGCGTCAAACCAGTAAAACCGTTCGTGTCGCAAACGCGCGATACGAACGGTTTTTTTGTTGCAAACGAACAACCGACGCCAACGCTCATTTCATTTTGGAGTATAATGCGCGCAACCTAATCAGGATTGGGATGGTATGACAGATAAAACTCTACAGTTGGAAGCCATCGCGGCGCAGGTGCGCGTCTGCACGCGCTGTCCCTTGTACAAAGGGCGCACGCACGCCGTGCCCGGCGAAGGTCCCGCCGCCGCCGAGATTATGATGATCGGCGAGGGCCCCGGCTTTTATGAAGATCAGCAAGGACGCCCCTTTGTCGGTCGGTCGGGGCAATTGCTCGAAAAATTATTGGCGGGCATCGGGTTGAAACGTTCCGACGTTTTCATTACGAATGTGGTGAAATGCCGTCCGCCCGATAACCGCGACCCGCTGCCGGAAGAAATCGAAGCGTGCCGCCCGTGGCTCGACCAACAAATCGCGCTGATTCAACCCAAAGTGATTGTGACGGTCGGACGCTTTGCCATGACGCGCTGGTTTCCCAATGGAAAAATTACGGCGCTTCACGGCCAAGCCAAACGCTTTGACCAAGTCTTGGTCGTGCCAACGTTTCATCCCGCCGCCGCGCTGCGAAATGTAAATTTACTGCCGCTGCTCGAAGCGGATTTTCAAAAACTGCCGCAATTTATTCGCGACAATGCGAGCGCGCCGCCCGCGCCGACGCCCGCGCCGCCAAAAACATCCGAGCCGCCGCAGCAGTTGAAAATGTTTTGAACCATGTCAAAAACCTTACGCATCATTCCGCTCGGCGGCGTCGGCGAAATCGGCAAGAACATGACCGCGTTGGAATACCGCGACGACCTCGCCGTCAACGACGCGATTATCATTCTTGACGCGGGCATGATGTTTCCCGAAGCGCACATGCTCGGCGTGGACCTCGTGATTCCCGATATTTCGTACTTGCTTGAACATCGCGCCAAAGTTCTCGGCATCATCATTACGCACGGTCACGAAGACCACATCGGCGCGCTGCCGTACATTTTGCCGCGCCTCAACGTGCCGCTGTACGCGACGCGCCTCACCGCCGGTTTGATTCAGGTCAAACTCAAACTCAACAAAGTGCGCGACGCCGTCATCGAGGTCATTCCCGACCGCGCCGCGTTTCAGCTGGGGCCTTTTCAGATCGAAACCTTTCACGTCAGCCATTCGATTCCCGACGGCGTAGGCGTAGCCGTGACGACGCCCATCGGGACCGTCGTCCATTCCGGCGATTTCAAATTCGACCCCAATCCGGTGGACGGCGCCATGACCGATTTTGCCAAACTCGCGGAATTGGGAGCGCGCGGCGTTTTGGCGCTCATGAGCGACAGCACGAACGCCGATTCGCCCGGCCACACGCCGAGCGAGCATGTGATTGCGGATACGTTCGCGCGCGTGTTTGCCTTGTCGGAAGGGCGCATCATCATCGCCACCTTTGCGTCCAATATCTCGCGCATTCAGCAGGCGCTGGACGCCGCAGCGCGGTTCAATCGTAAAGTGTGCATCGTCGGCCGCTCGATGCAGGACAATGTGCGAATGGCGGTGGAACTCGGTTATCTGAACGCCGACCCGCAGCGTTTCATTCGCGCCGACGAAGCGGAACACGATACGTCCGGTCAGGTCGTCATTATTTGCACCGGCGGACAGGGCGAACCGACGAGCGCGTTGGCGAAAATGGCGAACCGCGAACACAAACAAGTGACGCTGCGTCCGGGCGATACCATCATTCTGTCCGCGAGCGCCATTCCCGGCAACGAAGAGATGATTAACAAGACGCTCAATAATTTATTCCGCGAAGGCGCGACGGTGTATTACGACCGCTTTTTAGACGTGCATGTTTCGGGCCATGCGAGTCAAGAAGAGCAAAAATGGATGATCAATCTCGTGCGTCCGAAATTTTTTATCCCGGTGCATGGCGAGTATCGGCATCTCGTGATGCACGCGCGTTTGGCGCAAGAACTCGGCTATCGGCGTGAAAATATCTTTATCGTCGAAAACGGCGACGTAATCGAATTGGACGACCACACGCGCGGGCGCGTCCTGCGCCAGGACGTGAGCGCGACGGATGTTTTGGTGGACGGCATCGGCGTCGGCGACATTGGCAACGTCGTTTTGCGCGACCGTCATCATCTCGCGCAAGACGGATTTTTTATCGCCGTGCTGGGCGTCAACATGCGGACGGGCGAAATCGTTTTTGGGCCCGAAATCGAAACGCGCGGTTTCGTGTACGAACCCGAAGCGGAAAGTCTTTTGGAAGGCGCCAAGCAAGTGATTCGCGCGGCGACGGCGGCGAGCGCGCACGACATGGGCTTGAGCGCGGCGCTGAAACAAGAGCTGAGCGCGTATTTGTACAAAACAACGCATCGCCGCCCGATGGTGATACCCGTCGTCACCGCATTGTAGCGCGTCCCGCGCGCCGCAGCCGTACACAAAAAAGGGGCGACAGTTTCCTGTCGCCCCAACGGTTTATTCCGTTTCCGCCTCTTCTTCTTCTTCCTCTTCGTCCATCTCTTCGTCGTCGAGTTCGAGCGAATTGTCGTCGTCGAGTTCCTCTTCTTCTTCCACCTCGACTTGATCTTCTTCTTCGGCTTCTTCGGCTTCGGCAATCACATCTTCGGCTTCGAGTTCGCCTTCGCCGGTATCGAGTTCATTGTCCACTTCGCCAATCAATTCTTCTTCGAGCTCTTCGACCTCTGCCAGCTCTTCGTCTTCGAGACGGATGTCCTCGTCGAGTTTGTGTCCGAGCCGCCCCATCGTACCAATCTTCATTTCGGCGATATCCGCGCGCTTGCGTTCGCGGAAACCGGTGCCTGCCGGAATGAGTTTGCCGATGATCACGTTTTCTTTGAGTCCGTACAAATCATCGCGTTTGCCTTCAATCGCCGCTTGCGAGAGGACGCTGATGGTGTGTTGGAACGACGATGCGCTCAAGAACGAATCGGTCGAAAGCGACGCTTTGGTGACGCCGAGCAGAATCGGCTGCGCGGTCGCCGGGATGCCGCTCGCTTCGGTGATTTTTTCGTTCACGTCTTCGAACGCAAGCCGGTCCACCAATTGTCCGGGCAAAAAGTCCGTGTCGCCGGTGGATTTGACGCGCACGCGGCGGAACATTTGGCGCAAAATCATTTCGATATGTTTGTCGTTGATATTAACGCCTTGCGAACGGTACACGCGCTGAATTTCTTCCAGCAGATAAATCTGCGCCGCATCGCGTCCGAGAATCCGCAAAATATCGTGCGGATTTTTGGGCCCTTCGGTGAGTTGGTCGCCGGCGTTGACCGCTTTGCCGTTTTCGATGCCGCCCTTCAAGCGCGCGGCGGCCGCAATTTCGTAACGATGCTCGTCGCGCAATTCGCGGCGGATGGTCAATGTGCGACCCTCGCGCAGCACTTCGCCGCCGCTCAACGCCACAACGTCGTTGCCCTCTTTGTCTTGGTACAACACCGTGCCGGTGGGCGCGAATTCGCCTTCTTTGACGAGCGCTTTGGTGTGCGTCGGCATTTCGTATTCGTCCGTCTCGATTTTCGTCGCCACCACTTCCAACACGCGCTGCCCGTCTTCCAACGTGACCTGCACTTGGCCGTCAATGTCCGAGATGATGGATTGCCCTTTCGGATCGCGCGATTCAAAAAGTTCTTCGATGCGCGGCAGACCCGTCGTAATGTCTTCGGCGCCGGCGACGCCGCCGGTGTGGAACGTGCGCAGCGTGAGCTGCGTGCCGGGTTCGCCGATGGATTGCGCCGCAATGACGCCCACCGCTTCGCCGATGCGAATCAAACCGCCGCGCGCCAAATCGCGCCCGTAACATTTCGCGCACAAACCGTGCCGCGCGCCGCAAGTCAACGGGCTGCGGACAAACACGCGGTCCACGCCCGCCGCCTTCATTTGGGCAAACATCTGCTCGGTGATGAGTTCCAACGCATTGACCAGAACTTCGCCCGTTTTCGGATTGGCAATCGGACTCGCCGCCACGCGCCCTACGACGCGTTCTTCAAACGATTCGCCGGTGCGTTCTTTGGAATCGCCGCTAATCCAGATGCCGGAATGAGTGCCGCAGTCGTCTATGTTGATAATGACATCTTGCGCCACGTCCACCAAACGCCGCGTGAGATAACCGGCGTCCGCCGTACGCAGCGCCGTATCCGCCAAACCTTTGCGCGCGCCGTGCGTGGAAATAAAATATTCCAACGCGGTCAGCCCTTCGCGGAAATTGGACGTGATGGGCAGCGGAATGATGCGCCCCGCCGGGTCCGCCATCAAACCGCGCATCCCCGCCAATTGGCGCAGCGGCGTGAAACCGCCTTTGGTCGCGCCCGAATTTGCCATGACGCGCACGGGCGAATCCTGCGCGAACGATTTCGCCACCGCGTCGGTGATCTCTTCCGTCGCCTCGGTCCACAATTCGACGGTCTTGACGTACTGCTCGTCTTCGGTAATCAAACCGCGCCGGTATTGTTTTTCGACTTCGGCGACTTTGGCTTCGACGCCGTGAATGATTTCCTCTTTGTTTTCGGGCACGGTAATGTCGTCAATGGCGATGGTGAGCCCGGAACGCGTGGCGTATTTGAAACCGATATCTTTGATGCGGTCCACCACTTCGGCGGTGCGTTCGGGCCCGACGGCTTGATACGAACGCGCGACCAATTCTTTGAGTTTCTTTTTGTCTTGAATGTCGTTGACGAAACGCATTTCTTCGGGAACGATTTCGTTAAACAAAACGCGCCCGACGGTCGTTTCAATCAATTCTTTTTTCTTGCCCTTGCCAAACTGCAATTTGATTTTGGCGTGCAGTTCGACGACGCCGAGTTCGTACGCCAACGCGACTTCTTCCGCCGACGCGAAAAATTTGCCTTCGCCGCGTTCGCCGGAATGATCCATCGTGAGATAAAAACAGCCGAGCACCATATCTTTGGTCGGTTCGACGATGGGCTCGCCCGACGCGGGTTTGAGCAGATTTGCCGCGCTGAGCATGAGCGTGCGCGCTTCGTGTTTCGCGCTTTCCGACAATGGCACATGCACCGCCATCTGGTCGCCGTCAAAGTCCGCGTTGAACGCGGCGCAGACCAACGGATGAATTTGAATCGCGCTGCCTTCGACCAAAATCACTTCGAACGCCTGAATGCCCAAACGATGCAGCGTCGGCGCGCGGTTCAACAACACAGGATGGTCTTTGATGATGGTTTCCAGCACGTCCCACACTTCGGGCGACATGCGGTCCACCAAACGCTTTGCCGATTTGATATTGTGCGCGAAATTATTTTCGACCAATTTTCGCATCACGAACGGTTTGAACAATTCGAGCGCCATCTGTTTCGGCAAACCGCATTGATTCAATTTCAACTGCGGGCCCACGACGATAACGGAACGGCCCGAATAGTCCACGCGCTTGCCGAGCAAGTTGCGGCGGAAACGCCCCTGTTTGCCCTTGAGCAAATCCGAAAGCGATTTGAGTTTGCGCTGACCGCGTTGGCTCACCGCTTTGCCGCGCTGGGAATTGTCAATCAACGAATCCACCGCTTCTTGCAGCATGCGTTTTTCGTTATTGACGATGACTTCGGGCGCGCCGAGTTCCAACAAACGCTTGAGGCGGTTGTTGCGATTGATGACGCGGCGATAAAGGTCGTTCAAATCGCTCGTCGCAAAACGGCCGCCGTCCAATTGCACCATCGGGCGCAAATCGGGCGGAATGACCGGCAGCGTGGTGAGAATCATCCACTCGGGGCGATTCTGCGACTTGCGTAACGACTCGACGACGCGCAGCTGCTTGATGGCTTTTTTGCGCTGCTGTTTGCTGCGCGTGCCGCGAATTTCACGGCGCAATGTCTTTGCCATCTCGTCCATGTTCATGCGCTTGACGATTTCGAGAACCGCTTCCGCGCCCATCGTCGCTTTGAAAACGTGACCCCATTTATCGTACAGGTCACGATACTGCGATTCCGTCAAAAAGTCCTTGACCGTAATCGCGCTCAGCTCTTCGGCTTTCGGTTCGTATTCGCTGCGGAGCGCGTTCGATTTGTCTTCGATTTGTCCGTTCAAGCTGTGCGCTTCGCGTTCAAATTCCGCGTGCAGCGTTTCGAGCCGCCCCTGCAAATCTTCGCGCTTGGCGGATTGTTTTTCTTGAATGTCGCGCTCGATTTCGGCGATATGCGCCTGCATCACTTCGGCGAGTTTCTTGCGATGTTTGGGCGCGATCTCTTCGCCCTCTTCGACAATCACTTGGTCGGCGGGTTCAAACACAATCGCCTTGCGGACTTCTTTGCCGCGGTCTTCGAGTTTGCGCTCGAGCTGCTTGCCGAGCGAAACGACCTGATCGGTGCGCTCTTGCAGCTGTTCGTCCAGTTTGGCAATCGCCGCTTCGGTCTTTTTCTCTAGTTTTTCTTTTTCTTCTTCAAACTCGTATTCGCGCTTGTCCAATTTATCGTGGAGCGCTTTGGTGTCTTTTTGGATTTTATGTTCGAGTTCTTCGTCGAGTTTGCGGAGCGCTTTATTGCGCGCGCCTTCGTCAATGTGCGTGATAATGTACTGCGCGAAATAAAGCACGCGGTCGAGATTGCGGCGCGAAACGTCGAGCAGCAAGCCGAGATACGACGGCACGCGGCGCGTGTACCAAATATGCGCGACGGGCGCGGCGAGTTCGATATGGCCCATGCGTTCGCGGCGCACGCGCGACGGCGCGACTTGGACGCCGCACTTTTCGCACACCATACCCTTGTAGCGAACTTTTTTGTACTTGCCGCAATAACATTCCCAATCGCGCGTGGGCCCAAAAATGCGTTCGTCAAACAAACCATCGCGTTCCGGACGCAGACGGCGATAGTTGATAGTTTCCGGTTTCAACACTTCGCCGTGCGACCACGCTTTGATTTGGTCGGGCGACGCCAGCGAAATTCGTACGGCGGAAAAATCTTTGATTTCCATATTTTCCCCTTTACTCGTCTAGTCTTGCTCTAAACTCAACGTTTCCATTTTATATGACCGTTAATCTCGAACCGTTCAAAAACTTCAAGCACGGAAGCGCAAAATTGCACCAGCTGTAGGTTGTCTTCTGCCTTTGCCAAATCGTACAACCTGATAAACATCTTTTTACCGGTTTCAGTTTGTTTGAAATTCTTTTTCAAAAAGTTGTGCTGCGCGCATAACGTCTGTCCATTCTCAATGGTTGCCTGCCCGCCGAAATCTTTCGCTTTAATGTGGTCAACCTGAAGTTCAACTCCTTCCGCCAACCCGCGTCCGCAAATGACGCATTTGTATCCGTCGCGGCGTTTGATGATTTCCTTTTGCTCTGGAGTAAAATCTTCTAATTTGCGATTATGGACCAAATCAGGGTCGTAGCGATAGACCCCTTTGTCATCCTTGATCAAAAATCCCTCTTGACCAAGTTTACGAATTTGTCTATCCGGATCTCGAAATACTTGGCCCGTCCGTTTTTTGTATTCGTTCACCGCCCAATCCACAACTGCGGGATGAGGAACGCTTTGATTTGGGTGCGCAATGAAATATTCTTTGACCAACTCTGCTTGGGTGACTTTACGTCGCGGCATATTCGTTCGCCCAATCGGTTACGAGATTTACTTCAGAAGAAATTCGCTTAATCGCGACTTCACAGTATTTGTCGTCCAATTCGACGCCGACTGCCCTGCGGTTATTCGTATACGCTTCAATCAACGTTGTGCCGCTGCCGCAAAACGGGTCGAAAACTAGATCGTTCACAAAGCTAAAGAGTTTTATGCACCGTCGAGGCAGCTCTCTTGGAAACGGCGCTGGATGACCAATGCGCTTTTTACTCTCCCCGTTAAATGTCCAAACTCCATTTGTCCATGCCATGAACTCTTCTTTCGAGATATCTGATTTTCGGGTACCTTCTGTTTTCTTCCACTGCTCTTTGTACAATACAACTATCAATTCAACGGGCGCAATCACAAATGGCGCAGAGGCAGAAAGCCAAGAGCCCCATGCCGTTCGACGAGAAATATTTCCTTCGTTCCACACAATCGTAGAATGGTATTTCCAACCAATCTGCTGCGCTATCTTTGTAATATCCGCTCCAACGCTGCGATTTCCGCCCTTATTTTTGTCGAGCGGGATATTGAGCAGGAATCGCGCTTGCGGTCTACTCCAAGCAAAGCAATTCGAAATCCAGGCGCGTGTAAATTCAAGATAATCGGCATACGACATTTCATCGTCATTCGAGTTATAGTCAATGCCCACGTTATACGGAGGCGAGGTTACGATCAAATCCACAAACTCTTTTTCAAACAAACGTTTATTCAAAGAGTTCCCTTGAAACAACCAAAGGTTTTTATGGCGAAATCGCAGGGTGCGAGCCGCCATATCATACGGAGCGCCATCTTCAAAAAGGAACCGTCCGTCTTCGCCATCATTTTTCAATGCGTAAGCGGTCTTTCCTTTTCGACTCAAAACAGCTTTCTGACCTTTGGATTTAGGCATTAAAGTTCACACAGCTACTTGTATTTATTCAACGACTCGACGCTTTTATGCCCCAACCATTTCGCCACCTGTTCGGGCGGATTTTCGTCGAGCATTTTTTTCGCGCAGGTGTGGCGCAAGCTGTACGCGCTCACGTCTTCCAACTGCGCGGCGGCGGCGTACGCTTCGACGAGCCGTTGAATCGAGCGCGGCGAAAGCGGTTTGCCCTGTTGACTGACAAAGACCGCTTGCACCTCCGGCGTCGGCGGACGCGTCTGTAAATACGCGCGCAGCGCGCGCGCCAGCGATTCATTGAGCGGCGTCTGACGAAAATGATGTTCCGCCGCGCCTTGAATCACGAGCCGCAGCCCGTTAGCGGTCGGCACAATATCGTGCAATTGCAGCTGCGCCACCTCGTTCACGCGCAAACCCGCCTGGAGCATCAATTCGATGATGGCATAATCGCGCGCCATCAAACGGCGGCTCGCGCCGACGCGCACGGCGAGCGCCAATTGCGCCACTTCGTCGTCGTCCAAAACGCGCGGCGGCGTCTCGGGCAGCGCCGTCACCAACGTCAACGCGCGCGCGGGGTCTTGGGCGGTAAAACCTTTGGCGTACAAAAAGCGCCCCAACGCTCGCAGCGCCTGCAAACGCCGGTTGACCGTCGCCGCCGATTGGTCGGTTTTGTCAATCAAATGACGGCGGTACGCTTCCAAATCGTCGGCTTGCGGCAGCGCGGGCGCGCTGCCGTTGCGGGACGCGTCCAGCCAACGCACAAAACCCCGCACATCCGCCGTATAATTGCGGATTGTCGCGGGGGCAAGCGCGGCGCGTTCGAGATGCGCTTGAAATTCGTCCAACAGCGTCGCGCGGTTTGTTTCAAAGGTATTCCGGGCAGATTGCACAAAATGACCGTATTTTTCAGGGCAGAAAAAGACGAGCCGAATTGCCAACCCTTGGCAAAACGCTCGCCTCTCATTATGCGACAGTATTATACGCAGTTTTTGCGGTTTGTCAAGCGCGAAAAAAAACCTTCGCCATGCGACGCCGGGGAAAGGAGGTAAACCCGGAACGGTTACATGGCGAAGGGAACCCCAGAAGGAGGGCGCTCACCCATCCGCTTCTAAGTATCACGCGCGCGCCATTTCTTACTCGCCGCCGCACACGAGTTTCCACATTGCTTCAAACGAGGGCCAATCCTGTTCCCGATCCATGCGCTCGCAATCGCACAGCGCTTGGAATTCTTGCGCGCACGGAATACATTCGTCCAAGTGCTGAAGAATGGCGAGCATTTGCTCGTCTTGGGCGCTGGCTTGCGCCAACGCTTCGGCGAGATGCGCCGACCAGCGCGCGCACTCGTCGCACGTCGCTTCCGTCTCGCGCGTATGCGCGATTTTGACGAGAAGCGTTTCAATCTGGATGCGGGTGATACGCATAACAACTTGTCCCTATGTCCGTGTAATGAATCCCGATAATCTTACATCGCGCGTCCGCCTCGCGGCGACGACGCGCGTACAAGCCGTCAAGCCCAACGCGGCGCGGACGCGCTGCCGAACAAATTCAAGATTTCATCCACTTCAAAGCCGCGTTCTTCCAACCGTTTTTTCAATTTGACGCGCGCGTCATGCACCATTTTATAGACCGCATTGCGATTCATTTTGAATTGCCGCGTAATCAAATCCACCGGCACATCGTCAAACACCACCGCGGTCAAAATGGCGCGCTGGCGTTCCGTCAAATCATGCTCGATCACCTCGCGCACCTGATTCCAAATCTCTTGCTGCTGCGCGGCGCGGTCCGGGTCGGGCGAATCCTTGTCCTGAAATTGAAAATCGGGCAATTCGGAATTTTCCAAAATGCGGTCGAGCGAAACGTTTTTCCAGCGCTGCCGCCGCGCTTCGACGAGCGACATGTTGATGGCAAAACGGTACGCCCACGTCGTAAATTTGCTCTCGCCGCGAAATTCATCCAAGTTTTTCAAAATCGTCAGCAGCGCGTCTTGCGCGAGGTCTTGGGCAATCTGTTCGATTTCCGGGCGCGCCAAGCCGCGCAAATCGCCGGGACTGGCGCTGAAAAAATACAACACCGCGCGCAAAAGGTACAGGCGCAAATCCTCAATCGCGGCGGCTTGATCGGGCGTGCCGTCCGCGCGCAATTCGCTGAGCCATTCGGCGTTCGTGCGCGTCTTGATGCGCGATAAAGGCATCGCGTCAATTCTCCTTGAACGATTCCAACCAATTCGCGCCCGCCGACGCGCGCACCGGCGCCACCCACGGCGCGATGCCGGTTGCAGCGCGATACGCGTGCGCGAGCGCGGCGACAAAACGAGTCGCGTCCGACGTTTGCACCAGATTCACCGTCGCGCCGCCCCACCCCGCGCCGGTCAAACGTGAACCATAGCAGCCGGGCTGACGCCGCGCCAATTCGACCATCACATCCAATTCGGGCGAACTCGCTTCATAATCATCGCGCAAGCTCGCGTGCGATTCATTCATCAACGCGCCCAACGCGACGGGGTCGTCGCGTTGCGCCGCGCGCGCCGCTTGCCGCACGCGGCGATTTTCGGAGATCACATGCCGCGCGCGTTTGTATAAATTTTCGGGCAAATGCTTTTTGGCGCGCGCAAGGTCGCGGAGCGAAACGTCGCGCAGCGCGCGAAATTCTTGATGGCGCGCGGCGGACAAAAGCGCTGTCGCGTCTTTACATTCCTGCCGACGCGTATTGTACTCTGAACCGGCGAGCGCGCGTTTCTTGTTCGTATCGGCGACGATAATGGAAACGTCGCGCGGCAGCCGCACCGCTCGATACGTCAACGCGCGGCAATCTACCAACAACGCCTTGTCCGGTTCGCCCAACGCCGACGCGTACTGATCCATGATGCCCGATTTCACGCCCACGAAATCATTTTCCGCGCGCTGACACACTTGCGCGAGCGCAACGCGGTCGAGCGTCGCGTCCGCGAAACCTTGCAGCGCGAACGCGGTACAAACCTCTAACGCGGCGGACGACGACAAGCCCGCGCCCGCCGGCAGCGTCGAAGCGATCACGGCGTCCATGCCCGCGAGTTTCAGCCGCTGCCCCAAATAAAACGCGACGCCGCGCACATAATTCGCCCAACGATGCGTAGGATGGTGCGCGATAGCGTCCAACGCAAACTCATCCTGCTCTCCACCCTCGATATCCAACGCGGTCACGCGCACGCGCCGATCCGCGCGCGGGCGCGCGGCAATCAAAACGTGGCGGTCAATTGCAATGGGCAAAACAAAACCGTCGTTATAATCGGTGTGTTCGCCAATCAGATTGACGCGCCCCGGCGCGCGGGCAACGCGTTCCGGCGGCGCGCCGTACCGCCGTTCAAATTCAGTCGCCAACAATTCCAACTGCGTCATGAGCAAGCCGAAATAAAATTATACCACACCGCCATCGAAATTTATCCGCTCCCTTCTGGCGATTAGCGGTATCAAGCCCCCAAACGTTTTCGACGCGTTGCGCGACGCGATGGACATGTTGCCGCCAAACGTTTGGGGGCTTGACTTGTTGGACGGTCAAGCGCCAGAATTATTCCGGCGGAAATTCGCCGTCGCGTTCGGCGATCTTGCGCGCCGACGCGGCGGAATCGGCATTGTCGGCGAGCGACGTCTCGGACGCGGGCGGATTCGGTTGAAGCGACGCGGACGGAGTGGGCGGCGGGACGTTTTGGTACCGTTCCGTAACGGCGAGGCGATGATACGCCACAATCGCATCTACGATTTGGCGCGTTTGGTCGCGCGCCGTGCGTTCGGCGGCGCGCACTTTTAAAATTTCGATGCGTTCGGAAATTTCGTCCGCCACCGGATGCGGATGTCCGACGCTGTGAAAAGTGAACGGCTCGGCATTGCCCGCGACGCGCACTTCGACGTTCCCAAAATTCAGCAGCGTGTTGACGAAACGCGGGCGCGTCGTTTTAATGTCTTGGATTTTTGGCAGCTCGGCGCGGTTCTCGCGATAGCGCAAACCGAACGGCAAACTTTCAATATCTATGATTTCGGTTTCGGTCAATTTGTACAAATCATTGCGCCAGTCCGCCCATTCCCACGCGATAAACAGCAACACCGGAATCGCCAATACGCCCAATGCCGTGTACACGCCGTTTGCCGTCAACTGGAACGGCATTCCGCCAAGCGTGACAAACGAACCGAGCGCGATGAGAATCGCCATCATGACCAAACCCCAAAAAATTTGCCGCAATAAAATGTAATGATGTTTGCGCCAGGTGACCGTTTTGCCTTCGCGCATTTCGGTGCCGTACAGCGATTTCCACAAGCTGCCCCAACCGCCTTGCGACGCGGCAGGCGCTTTGAACTTGGGTCTCAACAAGGACGTAAAGCGCGCGCGAAAGGGCATCGGCGGCGGCGGCGGCATTTTCGGTTTTTCGGGCGCGGCAGGTTGTTCCAGCACATAATGACGAATCTCATTCGTAATCAACGCGCGCACGCGTTCGCGTTCGGCGGCGCTTTTGCGTTCGGCGAGGCGCGTTTGCTGAATTCCGATAGCGCGCTGCATACGCTTGACATCGCCCAGCTGTTGAAATTCGACGCCCAACCCTTCGCTGGCGGCGGAAGTAATCCGCAGATCCGAGATATTTAGGAGCGTCGAAATAACGCCGCCGCGCCGCAAATTTTGCGCTTGGATTTTTTCAATGGGAATTTCATTGCGGGAATCGGAAAAAAACAAAACCTTGTCATAGCGCGCCACGCGTTTATTGGTCACGACGTACGTATCGTTGCGCCAATCGAACGTCATGTACGCGCCCCACAACAAACAACCCAGCATGGCGATTCCGTACACGGGCGTGATCCACGCCAATTCATTCGTTACGCCGAGCGCGGACGAGATGAAAAACGCGGCGGTAAAAATGAGCGCGACCAGCAGAGGCCCGCGCAGCATGAGAAACAGACCCCACCAGTGCCGCCGCATGACAAGTTCTACGATTTCGCCCGGCGCGAGCCAATCCAAACCGCGCGTCAGGCGTTTATATTCCGATTGCAGCTCGGGCATGTGATCCAGCGCGTCCGGAAAAGCTTCGAGCAGCATGTCCCAATCCTGCCGTTCCACCGTCCACATTTCCGCCCGACCCACCGCTTCAAAGGTGTATTCGGACGGCTCTTGCGTGGTGAACATTTTGACGCCAAAAAATTCGCCGGGCCCTTTGGAAGAAATCGGCTTTTCCAGCCCCGACCGGTCGGTATAGCGCAGATTCACATGTCCCGAATCTATAATGTAAAAATTGGTGGTCGCCTCGCCTTGCGTCAAAATTTTGTCGCCCGCGACATAGGGGCGCAAATCCATCATCTCTGCCAACGCTTCAAATTCTTCGGGCAAGAGATGTTCGAGGAAATAAACTTTTTGCAAAGCTTCGACGGCGTTCATGCGAAAGGCGCGTATGGCGAACGGCAAATAGCAAAGCGCGCGGCACATTTACGAATTTGCTATCTGCCATCGGCGATCTGTTACAAGCTCTCTTGTAATTTCTGTGCGGCGCTCCGGGTCATGCCCTCCACTTGCATCAATTCCTCCACATTCGCATCACGAATCGCGTCGAGCGAACCGAATTTTTGCAGCAGCGCGCGGCGGCGGCGCGGCCCGATGCCGGGAATCGCGTCGAGCTGCGAGTGCAATCCTTTTTTCGCGCGCAAGCTGCGATGATAGGTAATGCCGAAACGATGCGCCTCGTCGCGGATGCGCTGCAACAAATGTAACGCCGGCGAATTTTTGGGCAACCTTAAAGAATCGGCGCGCTGCGGCGTGAACACTTCTTCTTCGCGTTTGGCGAGCGCAATCAATTTTACACCCTCAATGCCCATTTCGCGGAACGTTTCTTCCGCCGCGTGCAATTGCCCCTTGCCGCCGTCAATAATGACCAAGTCCGGCATCCGCGCCCACGACTCGGCGTTTTTGCGTTCGGCGGTTTTGAATCCTTTGGACAGCGGCGCTTTGCGGCGCGCGTTAAAAGACGACGGAGGTTGGGCATCCGGCGCTTGGCGTCCATTTCCTGACGTCTGATTTTCCTCTTCTCGCCACTCGCCCTGCCCCTGTTCCGCCATTTTCGCTTCTTGATACCGCTTGAAACGGCGGCGCAGCATCTCTTGCAGACTCGCAAAATCGTTCGCGCCGACGACGGTCTTGATTTTGAATTTGCGATAATCGCTCTTTTTCGCCGCGCCGTTTTCAAACACCACCATCGCGCCGACGGAATTGGTCCCCTGAATATTGGAAATATCGTAACATTCCATCCGCAGCGGCGGCGCGTCCATTTCCAGCGCCTGCTGCAATTCTTCCACCGCCTGCAAATGTTTGGTCTTGTCGGCGAGCCACTGCTGTTTCAGCGTGTCGAGCGTGATGCGCGCGTTCTCTGCCGCCAGATTGACCAGCTCGCGTCCGTCATTGCCGTTGTGCGGCACGCGCAGCGCCGTCGTCGCGCCTTTGTTTTGTTTCAGCCACGATTCGATAATTTTGGCTTCGTCAATCATTTCGGGCAGCAAAATTTCGGGCGGCACGTACGCGGCTTGGTCGTAAAATTGCTGTACGAACGACGACAACACGTCGTCGGCATTGGCATGCGTCGTCCCTTCCAAAACAAAATACTCGCGGCCCAATAATTTGCCCGCGCGAATGAAAAAGACCTGCACGCACGCGTTGCCGTCGTCTTGGGCGAACGCAATCACGTCCTGATCTACCATCTGCTGCGAAACGACTTTTTGATGTTCGGTGATGCGCGCCAACGCTTGGAGTTGGTCGCGGTACGCCGCCGCGCGTTCAAATTCCAAATTTTCCGCCGCGCGCTCCAATTTGCCGCGGATATTTTCCGTGACCTCTTCGCTGTGTCCCTGCAAAAATTGCGACAGGCGGTCAATCATGGCGCGATATTCCGCGCGCGACGCCGCGCCGATGCACGGCGCCAGGCACAAGCCAATGTCGTAATACAAACAGGCGCGTTTGTCCTTGCCCGTAATCTCGCGGTCGCAGGTGAGATACGGAAAAATTTTACGCAGCGTGTCGAGCGTTTCATGCACCGCCCACACCGCCGTGAACGGCCCAAAATAGCGCGCGCCGTCGTCCTCCATCCGCCGCGTCATGAACACTTTGGGAAAATCGTCCTGCCACGTAATCTTGATATACGGATACGTTTTCGCGTCTTTGAGGCGAACGTTGTATTTGGGGCGGTGTTTCTTGATGAGATTATTTTCGAGGACGAGCGCTTCGAGTTCCGTATCGGTGACAATGAATTCAATTTTTTCGACGTGCGCGGTGAGCGCGACGACTTTGGCGTCAAACGCGTTATGGTGAAAATACGAGCGCACGCGATTGCGCAAATTGATCGCCTTGCCGACGTAAAGAATCGTCCCCGCGTCGTTTTGCATCAAATAGACGCCGGGTTTCGTCGGCAGCGTGTCGAGAGTTTGTTGGATCGCAGGTTTAATTTCCATTACGTTTTGCTATCAAAACGGCGGTAGTAATCCGCCAAAATTATTTCCCAAACTTTTGCCGCGCCGATTTCATTCGCCCAATAGGCAATGTATTCCAAATCTAACGCGCCGCGCTGCGCCACAAGCATCTTGACAATATCGTTCGGATGTTTTTCCATTCTACCTTCCAGATACCATTTCAATTTATAGATAATCACGTCTTCGGGCGAATAAAGCATAGCGGAATCGCCGGTTCGCGGATCATAAATCAAACGCTGGCGTCGTTGAAAAACCGACTGTTCAAGCGGCGTCGTCCCTTCAACCAAAAACAAATCGGCTTTAAAGCCCGTCGTCGAATCAATGATATTGAAAGGCGTTTTCCAAATGATCGCATCCAGTATGGCATCCCAGGTTACATAGTAGCCCAATTTCTCAACCGCTTGCGTCAGCGGTTCGAATTTTTCTTTGGGTACGACGACTGAAATGTCAATATCCACAGAGGAGCGCGACTCGCCATACAAACTGCTCGCAAATGAACCGCCGATGCCGTAATCAATCTCCAGCTCTTCAAGCAAATGGATAATTGCGCTTGCAAAGACGTTGTATGGTTGATTCATCATAACTCAATTCGATTCGTCTACGAACACGTTTCCATAGTTCTTGTTCAGTTGCATTGGGAGCGCGCTGTTTCTCGAACGCATACATTTTTTGCCGCTGAAATTCAATCAGGTCGAACATAATTTGGGCGCGCTCGGCGGGCGTCATGCGCGCAAAAATCTCGATCTGTTTCGGATCCAGGTCGTCAAAACAAGCGCGCACGACCTCTTCAATCGAGCGCGGCTCGAATCCCGTTCTTGCGCTCATGATGCAAAAATTATATCACACCTTGCGAACACGCGTTCGCAAGAAATCCTTACGATTCCGTCAACGAAAAACGCGCGCCCTCGCGGACGCGCGTTTTACCAGGTTCAAACATATCATTGGGGCCAATTCAATGGCGGGTTTGACGGCGGCGCGACAGCCGCGGCTTTTCTGCCGCGCCACAAGCGATAGGCAATGATCAACAGCAATACGAACGCAATGAGCAGCAAGAACGGCGCGAGAATCGCCGTGATGGTGATGCCGATGGATGCCACATCCTCCACCGTACTCACCACCGGATTGCCAATGCCCCCGGTTGCCACCGTGACCAACGGGCGCGCGGTGGCTTTGGTCGCATGTACGCCGAACGCGACGAGCAAACCGAGAATCAGCGCGACGACGGGATGAATCGCCGTAATGACATGCGCTTCGGACGCAAAAAGAATCGCGCCCGCCGCCGGACGCACAAACGTTTGAATCGCGTCGTTCAGATGATCCACGCCCGGAATTTTGTCGGCGAAAAATTCGACGCCGAGCAGCACAATTAGCGCGCCGAGTACCCATTCGTTGGTCAATAAATCAAACGGCGCCGTGAGCGTAATCCAATCGGTGAACCGCGCCGTGAGACCCACAATCAACAGCGGAATGTAGGCATTCAAACCGCTCGCCGCCGAAAGCCCAAACGCCGCCATTAAAGAAGTAATACCACCCATACATACCTCTTGGTTCTGCGGCGCGCATTGCGTCCGGTGAAATGCGCGTCGCAGAAATTACGCTATGCCAATGGCGCAGGGTCCATCGGCCCTTGCATCATGCTCGGCGGTTCATCCAGCGGCGGCGCGGGCGGCAGCGCGGACGAATCGGTCGGCGGCAAATTGGTGCGCGCCACCTGTCCAAACAAATGCCCCATCACCAGCATCGCCCAGAACGACGTAAAGATGACGCCGATAAAACACAAGATAATCCCAAAACCGGCGATGAAATTCGCCACCAACGCGAGCAAGAACGCAATCAAATAGTTGCTCGGATTCGCCTGAATGAATTTCCACGCGCCGCCGAAATCCCAAAAGGTGGCGATTTGATTGTTCAGGGCAAATTTGGTCAACGGCGCGTACACAAACAGACTGATGGCGAGCGCGACCACAAACATCAAACAGTACATGCACGTCCCCACGAGTCCGATCAAGCTGGACATGTTATCGCTGTCGCGACCCGCGCTGCCGAGCGCCGCAATGATGGCTCCGGTGCAGCAAGCCAAAATGATGACGGGCAGCGACCAAATCAACAAGCCCAAAAACGCCATGAATCCTTTGACGAGCATATCGCCAATGTCGTTCCATTCGGGCAATAGCGGCGTCACGTCGTCGTGAACGTTACGCACCACGCGCAGCACATAACCGAGCACAATCAGCGTGCCGACAATGGGAATCAACGTAATCAGACCGCCAATCGCAATCTTGGCGATCCAATCCTTGTCCTCAAACATGTACGTAAATGATTTGCCTATATCCATGTCTCCTCCTTCAACTGGGTAAAATATGAGAAAAGTGAGCGCCGCGCCGGTTGGGGGAAACCGCCGCGTGTATTTCGTAATTTCTTACGAGATGATTATAGCAAAGGTTACGCGCAAACGCATCTCGGCTACGCATAGGGGGGTGTGCGTAAAGTTTTTGGGCGGACGGAAAGAAGCGATTAGAAATCGCGCCAACAAGGACACGAAACGTGCCTTCGCACGTTGGGAATCGCGTCTATCCAAAAACTTTACGCACACCCCGCATAGGGCTGGCACAACGTCGCGTGTCGGGCCAAGACCCCAAGTGTTTTGCGACGCGAATGCCCATCGCGTCGCGCGGCGCGGCAAAAACACTTGGGGTCATGCGGACAATGTGCCAGCCCTGGGCTGCACAAGTCGGCAACGCATCGTCACGCGCGCGTTTGATTTTTCGCGCGCGCATAAAAAAACTGCGTCCCTTTACAAGGACGCAGTTTGTAATGCCGAGACGCAGAATCGAACTGCGGACACTGCGGTTTTCAGCCGCATGCTCTACCAACTGAGCTATCTCGGCGTCAGCGAGCAATCATTCTATGCGGATTCGCGCGAATGTCAAAAAAAAATGCGCGACGCCTGTCCATCGCCATTGACGGACAAACGCCGCGCAAGCCCACTGCGTGGTTACCTCCCCGCACAGACGCCGATACGAGGAGATAACCGTTCGAAAAGGAGGAGAAGAAGCGTCAAGCGAAAAAAAACGGGCTGCGACTTGGGTCAAGTCACAGCCCGATGAATCCGATACCAACATCCACGCGATGCCGTATTCAGACGAAAACGACCACAGGTCAAATCTGTGGTCGCGGCTACAGACCTGTCCCTTTCACTGCCTACGAAGTTAGCTGTCGGGTTAGGACTGAAAGATGTCCCTTTTGCGTCAAATCGCAAAACACACCCCAAAATTGGTTCCTCCGTTCGCCGTCAAATGCCGGCGATTCGGCTGACAAGAACTATTTAATTGTAGATAACGCCGCAGCGTCGTGGGATTCTTATATCACGAATTTTTGCGCTTGTCAAGCAAAAAACAACCGCCGAGGGTGGTCGGCGGTTGCTGCGTTCTTGGAGAACACACCTTGCGAGTGGCTTGTCTTTCTGTCAAACGCCATATTTCTCTCGGATTATTACCAACCCGGATTATAGTATGGCTGCGGCTGCGGGCGAAAATACGTGTTGTACGGATAATAGTACCAGCCCGACACCGGATACGGCGGCACAAAGCGGTAGGAACAATTCCACATGCTGTACATGCAGACCCGATTATAGCCGGACCCCTGGAACACATAGCCCGGATACGGACCGTACGGCCCATCCGCTTTAGCCGTTGTCGCCATTGGCGCAAAGACAGACAACAGTATCGCCAGGACCAACACTGCAAACAATACGCGCTTCATTTTTTCTCACCTCCTCAGTGGTGCAGAATTTTCAACGTTTTCCGCCCACATGCAAAAAACGTTGAAAATTGCAATCTGTGGAAATTATACACTGAATCGCGTCCGTTGTTTCATCGAATTGACTATCCGCAATGCCCAAAATGCGGATAGTCAGAAAGCTGTAATATCACTATCGGAAACCGGGTTACAAATGGGAAACAGCAGACCCGCCCCGAGTCGCGCTAAAACGAGTTTCGCTGCGGCGCGCGCAGCGGTCCCGCCCAAGCGGTCATGGCTTTGGTCACGCGCGCTTCGCGGATGGCAAACGGCGTTTCGGCGGACTGTAATAATTGGACGTTGATATATTGCGTTTGCACCGGCGCAAAACTGATGTTGATGGGTTCGGCGTTGTCATGTTTTTCCGCAATCTTTTGCCAACCGCCCGCTTGTTGATTCCACACGCTCACGCGATAACCGCGCGGCGCTTCGTCTTTGGGCGGCGTCAAACGCAGACCGCTGACGCTCTCGACGCGTCCGAGGTCCAATTGAAACCACATATTCGGGGCTTGGGCTTGGACAGTGGTCCAGGCGGTGTTGGGATTATTGTCCAACGCGTTTTGCGCGTAATCGTTATTGGCGCTCGCGGTGGCGTTCCATGCGGGGCTGGGATGGATTTGAATTTCGCTAATCATCCACTCGGTTTCGTGCGCCGCGAGTAAATCAATCTGGGCATATCGCACGGCATACGGCGCAAACGTCACGACCACATCGCGCTGATTGCCTTGCGCGACGGCGTGCATGGTGCGCCACGTTTGTCCGTCGCTCGAAACGCGCACCGTGTAAGCGAACGGGTACGCTTGCCCCGGCGAACGAAACGTCAAGCCGTCCATCAAACGCGCTTCGCCGAAATCTACGCGGAACCACATATTGGGCGCTTGGCGCGCTTGGCTGGACCAAAACGAACCGAGGTCGCCGTCAATCGCCAAAAGCGCCGACGCGCCGTTATGACTCGCCTCTGCGCGCCAACCCGTGCCAATCGTCGGCGCCAGCGTAACGTTGACCGGCAGCGCGAGCGCGGGGCTGTGCGCGTGCGCATCCAGCGCCACCGCGGCGAACCACGCGACGCCTTCGGCAATCAAATCCCAATGCAATTGATACAAGCCCGGCGCATTCGGCGCGGCGAGCGACGCGACAAAATCTACCGCGTCGCCCGGCTTGACCGCGAACGGCAGCGCGGTGCGATACTCTTGGACGTCAAATTGCGCGGACGCTAACGCATCCGCCGCGTCTTGGCTCGCGCCGCGTCCGGTGAACCATTGATACGCGAGATGCACCGGATGCGCGCCGTCCATTTCCCACGTGCGCTTGCCGGTATTGACCAGATGGAACGCGACGTCCACCACCTGCCCCGTCGTAAGATGCGCGGGCGTATTGTGGGCGATAAATTCCGCGCCCCATTCGAGCGGCGGAGCTTTGACGCGCACCGGGATTTCCGCCGCCGCGCCCGCGCTGTCGGCAAACCACGCCGCGCCGGACTGTAAATCGAAACGCAACGTGTATTCGCCCGGCGGCACGGGCGTTTCGACGGCAATGTCGGTCAAGGTAACGCTGTCGCGCGGCGCGACATCGTGCGGCAGCGCAAAGGGTCCGGGATACGCGGGCGCGCTCACCTCGACGCCCAACGCGTTGAACCAACGATAACCGAGCGCCGCCGCCGCGTCGCCTTGCGCGCGCCAGAGCTGCGCGCCCGCGTTGCGTATCACGATACTGCCGACGACATTTTCGCCGGCGGTGATTTGATTGCCGGGAATGGCGAAAACTTTTTGGAATTGCGCGACGTATGGCGGCGCGTCCGTTTTCACCGCCACTTGCGCATCGAATGATTTTGCGCCCGCCGCCGAAAACCAGGTGACGCCTTCTTGCACCAAATCAAACGCGAGCTTGTATTTGTCTTGGGCGAGCGGCGCGCGCACGACCACATTTTCAAACGTCGCCATACTTTGCGGCGGCACATCTTGGCGCAGCGCAAAATTTCCCGGATATGCGACGAGTTCCACCGCGTCGCCGTTCGCGTCGTACCAGTGATAACCGAGCCGCACCGGCGTCTGCCCTTCGGATTCCCACGTTTTCGCGCCGATATTTTGCACCGTCACCGTACCGGTTACGGTTTCGTTCGGTTCGAGCGCGCCGCGCACGTCCAAAAAGAGATTGACCCATTTCACCGCGTAATCGGGCAGCGGCGTAAAAATATGAATCACTTGGTCGAGCGTCTCGGCGCCCTGCTGACTGAACCACGTGATGCCTTCGTGCGCCATATCCCAGCGCAGCGTATAAGCGCCTTCGGCGGACGGCGCGCGCAAAACAACGTTATTAAACGTCGCGGTCTTGCCGGGCGGCGTGTCCGCGTCCATTTCGAAATTGCCCGCGTACGGCGCGACCTGAACGAGCTGCCCCTGCGCGTTGAACCAACGATAGCCGAGCCGAAAATTGCCGGGACCGCTTTTGCTCCAGGCGCGCGAGCCGAGATTTTTTACCGTGACCGCGCCGACAAGACTGGAATTGAGCGCCATGCCGTTGACGCCCGGCTGGATCACGGTTTCCCATTCGAGCGCGTACGGCGGCGCCAGCGTCGTTATCGCGACGTCGTGCGTCGGCGAATGAAACGCGCTGAACCACGCGCTGCCCGCTTGAATCAAATCGAATTTGACGACGTACTCGCCCTGCCACTGCGGCGCGCGCAGTTTTACATTTTCGAAAATCGCGGTTTGGCCCGGCAAAACGTTTTGCGCGAGCGCAAAATGTTCCGCCGGCGGCGCGAGCGGAATCTCGACGCCTTGCGCGTTGTACCAACGATAACCGAGCCGAATGGGATTTTCGCCGCCGGCAAACCACGCTTTCGCGCCGACGTTTTTCACGACGACGCGTCCGCCGACGACTTGATTGATGGTCAATTGATTTTGCGGCACGGACAAACCCGCTATCCACTGCGCTTGAAAATCGGGCGTAGGCGGCAAGCCGGGCCAACGCAAGCGAAAATCATTTTGGAGCGCGGCGCGCAAATCGTTCAGGACTTGGGGTTTGTCGGCAAAGCCCCAACCGGGCGGATCGCCGGGAACGTTTTGCCAGCGCGCAAAACAAAGCGCTTGGAGCGGTTGATTCGCGCCGACCTCGTTCCACGCATTGATTTCGTTCAATGCCGCGTTCATCCAACCGCGATTGACGTTGCTCCAGCCGGGGTCGAGCGGCGCCGCGGCGGTGATAAAGACGGGCAGGTTGCGCATCGCGGGCAAAACGGCGGCGAGAAAATCGCGATAGGCGCGAAAATGCCAATGGCGATTTTGAAACAGCGTTGCGCCTTTGGCGTCGCTCGTCACAAAATTGGCGTCGTACCCGTGCGTGTAGGCGTGCAGCGCGAGCGCGTCCGCGCCGCCGCCTTGCGCGGTGATTTGAAACAGCGTGTCCGCGAAATAGCGCACCCAATCGCCGGAGGGATTGCCGGGGTACGTGGTCTGCGTATTGAACGGCGCGACGGCGGCGGGGACGACGAAATCGTGTTCGTGTCCGGGCAGCGCGCGTATCGCTCTGCGCGCGCGCGTGAAACAGCGCGCGTACATTTCAGGCGTAATGAGTTCGCCGGAATTGCTCGCGCCGTCAAAGCCGGGCCGTTCGCGGGCGGTATTGGGTTCGTTGCCAATGACCCAGATGCGCGCGCCTTTGGATTTTTTGACGAACGCCGCGCACTGTTGGGCGAACAAATCGTACTCGACGGAATTGGGAACGCTGCCGTTGGGCGCGCTGCCGTTCGTCAAGACGACAATGACGCCGATGCCCTTGTCGGCAAGATGCGAATAATCGCCGCTCGAATCGGGGACCTTGACCTGTGCGCGCACGACGACCCAGCCGGGTTTGCCCGCCGCGAGCATGTGCGCTTCGCCGCCGGCATCCACCAACCCCGCAATATAGTTGGGCAAGCCGATTACGCGCGCTGGGTCAAACTTTGGCGTGGGCGGATTGGGCATTTGACGTATAGTAAAGGGGGGCGGATTCGCAGTTTGACGCACCACAACTCACCTCTCGTGAACTGTCCGCGATTATAGCATACATCGGGACAGGTCGAGCATCCTGCATTTTCGGGCAATCGAATTCGCAGCGACAAGAACACAAACAGGTTCGAGCGAATCGAATTCGCAGCGACAAAAACACGAAACGTGCCTTCGCACGTTAGTCTGAGATAGCGAATCTTGGCGATTCGCCGCAGACATTGGCGCTCTTGTTGCCGCGATTTCCAAGAGTTCCCAAATTAAAATCGCAGGATGGAGACCTGACAGGTTTTCGTCGCGCGCGCGATTGGTATATCGTTTGTTTCGGAATATACTAGAACGCATTGGATCGAGTCAGACCCAAAGGGTTTCAAAGATGATATTTGAGCGGCCAAGAGCTTGGTAAAAACCCTTTGGGTCTCACTCGGACCGAAATGGAATTTGCCAAGATCCAAAGAATTTTGAAAGCCGAAAACCCTTTGGGTCGCGCGCGTGACGCGCGGACAATTGTATGGAACAACTGAACGAATATCTCAATTTGCTCTTTTCGGCGTACGGTACGGTGGCGGAACATGTGCCGGACACGATTCGAACTTTTCAAAGCACGGTGCAGTGGACGGCGATTGCGCTTTCGGCGCTGGCAGGCGTCGCCGAAGCGCGACGGCGCGACCTGGATTTTTTCGGCGCGCTCGTGATTGCGTTCACCGTTTCCGTCGGCGGCGGCACAGTGCGCGATATTTTATTGGCGCGCTATCCGCTCTTTTGGGTAGCGCAGCCCATTTACGCCTTTACCGTTCTGGTCGTCGCCGCCTTTGCCGCCTTGATCATTCTGCGCGGCGGAAAAAAAGTGCCGCTGATTGAACCGCTCGTCAATCCGATGCGTCACGCCATGCGAAGCGACGAGCTTCCAATCTGGGTGATTGTGGTGGACGCGCTGGGCTTGGGCTTGTGGGCGTATCTCGGCGCGGCGTTCGCGCTCCAAGCCGGCGCGTCGTTATTTGTCGCGCCCGTGTTTGGCGTCATTACCGCATCCTTTGGCGGCGTAATCCGCGACGTCTTTTTCGCGCAAGTGCCGAGCATCTTTCGGCGGGGCCAATTGTATTCCACCAGCGCGGCGATTGGCGCGGTGGTCTATGTCGCGCTCTTTGCATTCCACGTTGATTCGACCGTCAGTTTCATCTTGTGCGTTTTGGTCACATTTCTCGTACGCATGGCGTCGGTGCGTTACAATATCGTTTCGATGTAAAAAATTTTGCGGACGGTTAAAACATGCCCTCCTATACCCCCGCGCACGCGCGCGCCGAAATCGAAAAATTAGTCGAGACGTTTGCGCGCAATGAACGCGCCTTGCAGGATGAGCAAGAAGCGCAGATTGAAAACAATTACATTCGTCCGCTGTTCCGCTATCTGAATTGGAACGTGGACAATGCGGGACTGGCGCGCGCGCAATGGGAATTTGTTTTGCAGCGCACCGAACGCGGCAGACGCCCCGATTACGAATTGTGGCTCGACGGGCGGCGCGTCCTCATCATGGACGCGAAAAAGGTGAAATACCAAATGCACGACCCGCGCTGGCTCCATCAAGTGTACGCCTACGCCTATTCCACGCAGAACGACGCGCCCGCGCGCAAAACCGATTTCGCCATCCTCACCGATTTTCAAGAATTCATCGTCCTCGACTGTACGCTCCTCGCCGGCGCTTCGCAAGCCGTCCAAAATTTTCGCGTCCTCGATTGGCGCTATCCCGATTACGTCGCGCGCTTTGACGAATTGTGGGAATTGTTCGAGCGGAACAACGTTTTGCGCGCGTCTAGGAGCGTTCAATTGAATGCCCCTACCGCCCCCACCGGTTTATGGGCGCGCTATCTTTCGCCCAAAAAGGTCAAAGCGAATCGCATCCCGCCCGACAAGGCGTTTCTGTCCGCGCTCGACGATGTGAAAACGGGCTGGCGCGTGCGGCTCGCCAAAGACATGAAAAAGCACAATCCCGCGCTCGGCGGCGAGACGCTGACGGCGGCGGTGCAATTGTGGATTGACCGCTTGATTTTTATCAAAGTGTTGTCGGACCGCGAAATCGAAGACGATTACCTCGCGCAAATGGCGGACGTGGTGGAACGCGACGGGCTGGCGGAAAATCATTTCGGCTGGTATGCCGCGACGCGCGGCATGTTTCAAAAACTGAATCAAATTTACAACGGCGCGATTTTTGCGCCGCGCCCCGAATTGGAGGCGGTGAGCGTTTCCAACAAGGTCGTGCGCGAAATCATCGGCGAACTCTTGCCCGAAAATTCGCCGTACAATTTTGATTCGCTGCCCGTCGAAATTCTCGGCACGATTTACGAACGCTTTCTGGGCCGCGTCGTTCACGCGACGGACAAGCAGGTTCGCATCGAGGACAAGCCGGAAGTGCGTAAAGCGGGCGGCGTGTTTTATACGCCGCAATACATTGTCAATTACATCGTCGCGCAAACGGTGGGCAAACTTTTGGCGGAATGTAAAACGCCCGCCGACGTCGCGCGCTTGAAAATTCTCGACCCCGCGTGCGGCAGCGGCAGTTTTCTCATCGGCGCATACGACGCGTTGATTCGCTGGCATGAAGAGTATTACGAGACCCAAGACAAAGAAAAGACAAAAGTAGGCGCGACACTTTCGCCATCGGTCGTTCGCCGTTCGTCCGACGCGTTTTATCGGGACGACGATGGACGCGTGCGGCTGACGGCGAAATTGAAACGCCAGATTTTGGTCAATAATTTATTCGGCGTGGACATTGACCCGCAAGCGGTAGAGGTGACGCGGCTCTCGCTTTCGCTCAAAGCGCTGGAAGACACGCGGCGCGCGGAATTGTACCAAGAGGTGGATTTGTTTCACCAACGCGTCCTGCCCGATCTGACGCAAAATATCAAATGCGGCAACTCGCTGATTGGGACGGATTTTATTTTTACCGACGCGGACGAATTGAAACGCGTGAAACCTTTTGACTGGCGCGCGGAATTTCCGCAGGCGTTTGCTCCGCGCGGGACAGAGACCCGAAGGGGTTTGGCGACAAACTCCGTCGCTGAAAACCCTTCGGGTCTGGGTGACGACGCGCGTGGGGCAGAGACCCGAAGGGGTTTGGCGACAAACTCCGTCGCTGAAAACCCTTCGGGTCTAGGTGACGACGCGCGCGGTTTCGACGCGGTGATCGGCAATCCGCCGTACATTCGCATCCAAGCGATGAAAGAATGGGCGCCGTTGGAAGTGGAAATTTACAAGAAACAATATCAAGCGGCGAACGCGGGCAATTACGATATTTACGTTGTGTTTGTGGAAAAAGGGTTGAGTTTGTTGAACGAGCGCGGGCGGCTCGGTTTTATCTTGCCGCACAAATTTTTCAACTCTAAATACGGCGAACCCTTGCGCCGCCAAATTGCGCGCGGCAAACATCTCGCGCACGTCGTTCACTTTGGCGACCAACAAATTTTTGACGGCGCGACGACATACACGACGTTACTGTTTTTAGATAAACGCGGCAATGAAACTTTTGATTTTGTGCGCGTGACGAATTTGGATTCCTGGCGCGCGCGCGAACCGCAAACGCGCGGCGAAATCGCGGCGGCGAACGTGACTGCGGCGGAATGGAATTTTTCCGTCGGCAAAAATGCCGCGCTGTTTGAACGCCTCGCGCAAATGCCGACGAAATTGGGGGATGTGGCAAAAAGATTGTATCAGGGTCCGATTACAAGCGCAGATACAATTTACTTGTTCAAGAATTTTGAATTAGAAAATTCAAATAATGTTACGATACGCGTTTTCTCGCAACAACTCAACGAGTGGGTGAATCTTGAAAATCAGATTTTGAAATCAGTGGTAAGAAGTGGAGACATTCATCGCTATTCTGCTACGCCAACCGCGTTAGTGTTATTTCCTTATGCTGTTGCAGATGGACAGGCAAAACTATTCACCGCGAATGAAATGCAAAAACAGTTTCCGATGGCTTGGGATTACTTGGTGCAAAACAAAAAGTTTCTCGAACAACGCGAGCAAGGGAAATTCAAAGATGCAAATTGGTATCGGTTTGGCAGAACACAAAATCTCGGCATGTGGGAACAAACAAAATTGCTTGTGCCGTATATGAGTACACGTCTTGGAACTTTTCTTGATGCAAATGCCCATTACTATTTCATAAACGTCACAACAGGCGGTTATGGAATTCTGCTTGACACCACAGCAGCAGATTACGCGTATACTTGCGGACTACTAAATTCGAGTCTGCTGAATTTCTATTTCAAGCACATTGCTACACCATTTCATGGCGGCTATTTTGGCGCGGGCAAACAATACATCGAACAACTCCCCATCCGCGTCATAGATTTCACCGACCCCGCCGATGTCGCGCGGCATGACCGAATGACGACGCTGGTCGAACGCATGTTGACGCTGCACCGCGAACGCGCCGCCGCGCAAACGGAAACGGATCAACAAATTTTCCAACGCCAAATTGACGCGACGGATAAAATGATTGACGCGTTGGTGTATGAATTGTATGGGTTGACGGAAGAGGAGATTGCGCTAGTGGAACGGCAATAAAAATTTTCGGCTGGAGCGTTATGCTTTACGCCCCAGCCGAAACCTCGCAGCGTCTATTTCGCGTACTCGTAAAAACCCTTGCCGCTTTTGCGGCCGAGATGACCGGCGACGACCATGCGGCGCAAGAGGGGCGGCGCGGCGTAACGCGGGTCTTTGGTCTCGGCGTACATTTCATCCGCCACAAACAAAATCGTATCCAGCCCCACAAAATCCGCCAGCGTGAGCGGACCCATCGGGTGATTCATCCCCAATTGCATCCCCGCGTCAATATCTTGACGCGACGCCATGCCGTTTTGATAAAATCGAATCGCGTCGAGTTGATAGGGAATGTACAGCGCGTTGACGATAAAGCCCGGATAATCTTTGGCGACGATTATTTTTTTGCCGAGCCGTTCGCCCAACGCGCGCGAAGTCGCCATCGTTTCGTCGCTCGTCAGGAACGAACGCACCATTTCGAGCAGCGTCATGACCGGCACCGGATTGAAAAAGTGCATGCCCAACACCTTGTCCGGTTTGCGCGTCGCCGCCGCCAGCGCCGCGATGGACAACGACGAACTGTTAGAGGCGAGAATCACGTCGGGGCGCGTCGCCGCGTCAAGCCGCGCGAAAATTTCCTTTTTCAATTCCAGATTTTCCACCGCCGCTTCGATGACGTAATCGCACGCCGCTAAATCGTCCAACGCGGTCGTACCGCGCACGCGCGCCAGCGCGTCCGCTTTGGCTTCCGCGCTCAATTTATTGCGCGCCACCGCGCGCTGGAGCGAATCTTCCAGACGCGCGAGCCCTTTTTGCAAAAGGTCGTCGTTCACTTCGCGCACCATCACGTCGAAATTATTTTTGGCGAGCGTTTCGACGATGCCGCTGCCCATCAGACCGCAGCCGACTACGCCAACTGTTTTGATTTCCATAAAACCTCCATGTGACTCGAAAAGTGTGCGCGTTAGGGCGTCGGCGTCGCCGCCGGTTCGGACGGCATTTCCGTCGGCAAGACAAATAATTCCGCGTCAGCCGGCGGCGTAATCGTGATGTTGCCGTTCAAATCTGCGAGTTGCAGCAGCAATTCGAACGTGCCATTTTTCGTCGGATCATTCGGGTCGTGACCGACGATGCTCATCTTCACCTGATGTAAAAAACCGTCCGCGCACACCCAAAATTTAAATTCCGCCGCTTCAATCGAATCCAAATCTTGCTGCGTCGCGCCGGTGGAGCCGGCGAGTTTGCTAAAAGCGTTCGCCACCGCCGACTTGTCGCCCGCATAGACCTCGCATGTTTTCCCATCCAGCGTTTCCGCGCCGGACAATTTGAAATCCGCCGGATTGATGCCCGCTTCGCCAAAGGAACCCAAAAACTGTTCCGCCGAAAGCGGCGGCTGCGCGATGGACGCGATTTCGGGCGGCGCTTGATACCATTTTTCTTCTGTCGCGCCAATCACCGGCACGGGTCCCTTGAAATATCCGTTGCCGTTATACGTAATGACCTCGAATGGTTTCGCTGGATCAAGCCCCAACGACGACGTCAAAAAACCTTGCACCGTAAAATGCGCGTCCTTTTGATTGACCTCGCCCTGCATCGTCACGAGCGCCATCGTTTCATCGCCGTTCGCGGTGGGCGTCACGCCGTCCGCCGCCATGAAACTGCCTTTGCCCGTAATTTCGAGTTTGACGCGATACGCTTGCGCGGCGCGCGTCTTGAGCAGCGCTTGCGCCAGCGCGCCCGATGCGGCGGAAGCGTCGGACGAGACGGCAGCGGTCGGCGGAACGGCGGTGGGCGGCGCAGGCGTCGCCGTCGGCGGCAGCGGCGTCGGCGTCGGCGACGCGCACGCGGCAAACAAAATAGTCAGCAGCAGCCAGGGCGCGCTGAAAATAAAAAATCGTTTCACAAAAACTCCTTGCGGCGCGCGGCGCGCGCGATTATGGATTGGGCGCAGACGGCGGGACGGTCTCGGACGGCGGCGCTTGGAAATCTTGGACATCCTTTGGCGCCGTAATGTCAATGGCGCCGTCGTGGTCGTACAATTCGATGGTCAATTGAACGCTCGCGCGCTGGCTGGGATTCGCAGGGTCGTGACCCTCGACCAAACCCGTGAGCCGGTGCATGTAACCATCCGCACAAGTCCACACGCGAAACTCGGCGCGGTCCAACGCCTGCAATTGATTGCCGGCGCGCGCGCTGCCCGCGATGCCCAACAGCCCTTGCGCGAGATGGGTATCGCGCGCCAACCAACGCGTGCAGGTTTGCGCGCCAATCGTCTCGCTGCCCTCGTTTTGAAACGCCGCGTTTTGAACGTCTTGCAATTCCAGTTGGGCGAGCAGACTTTTGACGCCGGGCGCATCGTGCGTGACATTGCCCAGTTCCGACGGAAAGCGGTACCACTGCGCGGGATTGACTCCGGGGATGCCATTCAAACCTTTGAGATACGTCACGCCGTCCAAGACGATCAAATCAAATGTCGCCGCGTCGCCGGTTGCGTTCATGATGCCCGAAAGCGTGAGCTGGCGATTGTCGCCGTTCTCGGCGCCTTGCGCGCTCAAACCGTTTTGCGGGACCGCTTTGCCGTCTTGCGTCAACGTAACGGCGGATGTAATCTTATAGCGTACGCGTGCGACTTGGCGCGTGCGCGCAAAACTCTCGGCGACTTGGGACGACGACGCGGAATCCGCCAAAGGCGTCGGCGTCGGCGCGGCAAGCTTGGGCGTCGGCGCAACCGTCGCCGCGCCCACCGCCGTTGCGGTACCGGGCAGCGCGGGCCCGGGTTCGCACGCCGCAACCGTCAAACTCAACAATGCCGCAAACAACCAGAAACACAAACGAAAATACAATCGCATACCATTCGACACGGCAGCGGAGCGCGTATCCCTCGAATTGTATCCGATTGCGGCAATTTAACAAACATTGCGGCAATTTAACAAACGTTGCGGCAATTTAAGGGTGTAGTTCCGTTTCGGGCGAGTTAAATTTCTCAACTTGAAAGCTGATGGCAAGGCGCTTGGCCAAGAATTTTAATCCGTCCCCTTGCCATGCGATTTTAATCTCATAGACAGCTCAAATAAACATCGCGCCAAAACCTGTCGGGTCTCCATCCTGCGATTTTAATTTGGAAACTCTATCAGGAATCTAACATGAAATACTCACCCCCAATGTGAACTACACCCTTGGGAGCTCGGCGCATTGACCGATGTATCCCAATGTATTACAATGCAATGCAAGAGGAGAAAATATGGAGAAACAAATTACCTTACGGCTTTCGGCGGATTTGGAAAAGCGGCTGACGCGCGCGGCGCGCTTGGCGCGGCGGCGGCGCTCTGAAATCGTGCGGCTGGCGCTGGAGCAATATCTGAATGAGCAGGACAACGTAAAGCCGATTGACAAAGTGCGCGATTTAATCGGCAAATACCAAACAGGCATCCCGGATTTGGGCTCGAATCATCGCAAATACCTGCGTCAAAGAATCAAACATGAGAGCTGAACTGTTGCTTGACACGGGAGTTCTGGTTGCCCTGATGGACCAGAGCGAAAAACAACACAGCGCCTGCGCGGCGGTGTTGGAACGTTGGGACTCTCCCATCGTAACCACCGAAGCCGTTCTGACCGAAGCGTTGTATTTGACCAATTCAAATTGGGAAATGCAGCAGGATGTTTTGAATCTATTCCTGCGCGGCGCGTTTGTGCTTTTTCTTTCTACGCCCGCCAGTTTGGAACGCGCGGCGGCTTTGCTGAAAAAGTATCGCGACCTGCCGATGGATTTTGCCGACGCCACGCTGGTCGCGCTGGGCGAACAGTTGGAAACCAATCTGGTCTTTACGCTCGCCCGCCGCGATTTTTCCGTTTACCGTTTGAACAACCGAACCTCTTTTGAAATTTTCCCCTGAACTACCAAAGCAAACTCAAACAGCTCGCTCCGCCGTCCGCTTTATAAAACTCGCTCAGCGGCGTCGGCAAAACTTGAAACCCTTTGGCGCGAATCTGCGCGGTCGTTACGGGAAAACCGGACGGCACAATCACATATTCGCCGATGCCCAAAACGTTGGCGCAATACGCTTCCGCGCGCGGCACAATCACCTTTTCAAAACCGCGCAGCCATTCCTGGTCCGCCATATCTTGGTGCGCCGCCACAATCCCCTGCCCGATGTACGTGACCGCCGTCAACAGATGCAAAAATTTGCCGACGGGCGTTGACGCAACCGCGATGCCGCGCGGTTCGCACAACGCGCGTAATTGCGCGATGCCCGCGCGATTCGTGCGCGCGCTTTCGCCGACAAAAAGCGCGGCGCCCACATTCAACACATCGCCGCCTTCCAGCGTCGCGGGCGCGCGCAGCGCCGCCGTTTCAAACCGCGCGCGCAAAACGTTCGCCAGCAAATCTGTTTCGCCCGCGCGGCTCGGCGCGCCCATGCGATTCAAAATCGCCAACCCGCCCACGACCATCGCCGGGTCTTGGACAAAACACGCGTCGGGGAAATTTTCGCTCGGCGCGAGAACCTCGACCTGAACGCCCGTCTCGCGCAGCGCGGCGACATATTCCGCATGTTGTTTTTGCGCCAACGCCGCGTCAATCGGCTGCGGCTGTTCCGCCAGCGCATTCACATAGGACGCGCCCGGCGGACGCACGAGCGCGTGCGTATAAAGATTCAATGAATCGTTCATGCGCCCACCGCGTCCAAAAGCGCCGCGCCGATTTTTGGCCCCTCGCGCACGAGCCAACCGTTATCCGCCGTGCGCGCGCCGAAAATGCTCCACGTTACCTTGGCGTCAGGATCATGCCAAACGACGCAGCCCGACGCGCCCGCATGTCCAAAGGTGCGCGGGCTGGCGCTCGGCGGCGTCCAATGCGGTTTTTTGGCGCCCTTGATGTCCACGCCCAAACCCCACGCGCATTTTTCGTACTCGAAAACGCCGCCATAACCGCCGGGCAAATCGTCCGTTTGATTTTGTACCGCCTCGTGACGCAGCGCGTCAGAAAGAAAATCGCGCGGCAAACCAGCGTACGCGCGCACGAGTTTCAACGCATCTTGCGGCGTCGTCACCAATTGCGACCACGGCAGCGCGAGCGCGCGATAATAACGCGAATTGAACGGCTCGTACGCCGTATTGGCGTAACGGCTTCGCACATCGGCAATTTTCATCGGCGCGCGCGGCGGTTCGTCGCCCAAATACCCTTCGATGCCCAACGGCTGCAAAACCAATTGTCGCAGCGTCGCCGCAAAATCATTATGCGTCACGCGTTCCACCGCCAGCGCCAGCAAGCCGAAACCGATATTGCCGTACACGACGCGCGTGCGCGGCGCGCGTTCCAATTCCACGCGCAAACATTCGCGCGCAATCGCTTGCCACGTCAGCGGCTTGCCGTACAGCGCGTCGCCGTTGGGCAAATCCGGCGGCATGCCAGCCGTGTGACACAACAACGCGCGCAGCGTCACGCCCGCGCGCGCGGACGCCGCGTCGGGCAGATATTTCGCCAACGGATCGTCCAACGCCATAGCGCCCGCGTCCGTCAAACGCAGCACGCACAAAGCGGTGGCGAGTTTGGTCAGCGAGGCGACGATAAAAAAACTGTCCGCGCCAAACGGCGCGCCCGCCGCGTCCGTTCCGATATAGAGCGATTCGACGGCGCCGTCGCCGCGCGCGGCGAGGATCGCAATGCCGCGCATTTCAAATTTTTCAATTGTTTCACGCGCGAGGGTTTCTACGCGAGGCGTTATCATCCGATTAAAAACTCGTGTTCCACAGATTCCATTTGCGGCAAGAACTTGGTCGCGGCGGCGTTACAACGCTTTGAACAGTTCAAACGGCTGTTGGCAATCGCGGCAAAAATAAATCGCGCGGCACAGCGTAGAACCAAAATGATTGGTGGCGCGCGTGTTGGTGGAATTGCAGTACGGACAGGCAACCTGTTCGGGAAAAAATAATTGCACGTCGCCGCCATGTTTCGGCGGCGGCGCGAGCCCGAACGCTTTGAGTTTCGCGCGCGCGGCGTCCGTAATCCAATCGCTCGACCAACGCGGCGTCAAGACCGTTTTGACCTCGACGCGCGCCGCGCCGCGCGCGGTCAATTTTTCCACAATCGCGCCGCGCATAACGTAAAGCGCGGGACAGCCCGCGAACGTCGGCGTCATTGTCACAATGACCGTATCGTCTTGGATTTCCACCGCGCGCACGATGCCCATCTCGACGAGCGAGACCACCGGAATTTCGGGGTCCGTCACCTCGTCCAGCGCGCGCCAGATTTCGTCTAACGGAATCACCATTCCACTCCGTACGCTTCGCTCCGCGCGATTTGCTGCATGTCCTGCAGCAGGTCGCGCAAATGAGCGGTATGTTCCGCGCGCGATGTAACGCTCGGCTCGCGCGTCGCGGGAACCTCCAAGCCGGACGCGCGCAAATGCGCGACGACTCGGGCTTCCCATTCCGCTTGCAGCGCGCGCGGGTCCGGCAAAACGTTGGCGTCCGCCAACGCGCGCGCGTTTTCCAACGGCGCGAATAATTGCAGCGCGTACGCCCATAATTCATTCAGCGCGTTCGTCATGCGGCGATGACTTTCCGCCGTGCCAAGACCCAAGCGTTTCACCCAGTTCGACGTGTGACGCAAATGATACATTTCTTCGGGGCGCAGCTTGGCGGCAATTTCCGCGATGCGCGCGTTAGAGCTGTTGACCAGCTGCGCGAGCAAAACGTTTTCGTACGCGTCAAACAAATACTGCCGCAGCATCGAAAACGCCCAATCGCCTTTGGGCAATTCCACCAGCTGCGTATTCAAATAATCCGCCGCGTCGCGAAAAAAAATCAGCTCGTCCGGTTCGCGGCCGGTCCACGCTTGATACAGCTCGTACCACAATTGCGCGTGACCCAATTCGTCGAGCGCGAGATTGGCAAACGCAATGTCTTCTTCCAAAAGCGGCGCGTGGCCCGCCCATTCGGAATTGCGATGTCCGAGCAGCAGCGAATCGTCCGCGAACGCCAGAACGTTTTGCGCCAAAAAGGTGTCATTCATATTGCGTCATCCGTGATGCGGCAAAGACGTCGCGCCTTGCTCATTATCCGCTGCTTTTTCCGCAGTATCCAACATGCCTTGCGCCGATTTCAATTCACGCATAATCGGTTCCACCGGATAAAAGGCGTGCATCCGATATTTTTTATCGCGCGCGGGCGCAAACATGCTCGCGGCGTCCGCGCTTTCGCTTTTGCGTACGCGCCGTTCGGGCGCGACCCACCACACAAATACGTCTTGGGCGGAAAACGTTTCCAACGCCACATGCAGCGCGTGCGCGGGCGACGCCGCTTGGACCTGCCCCACATGCTCGACGAACGTCTCGCGCGCGGGCTGTCCCTTTTTCCAAAATACCAGATACGTTTCGCGCGGCGCGTCGGCGGCAGGTTCCGTGTACCAATCGTCGCGCGCCACCTCTTGCGCCGTTTTCGCCAAGACCGCCGCTTCCGGGACCACCCACAAGCTGAAACAATTCGGACGGCGCACAAAGACATCGCGCGCGTTGCCCAGCGCCATTTCCGCATCGGACGCGTGCACCGAACCGGCGTTGCGATGCGGCGCGCCCGCGCGTTCTTGTTCAAACACTTCGTACCGCATCCCTTGTGAATCTTTCATGCTCTAGCCCTTTGCTTCGGTCGCGGCGTATGCCGCCAACGCCTCGCGCACCCACGCGCCCTGTTCTTGCGCGTCGCGGCGCGCTTGCAGACGTTCCGCGTTGCAGGGTCCGTCGCCCTTGACGACGCGCCAAAATTCATCCCAATTGATTTCGCCGGAAATCCAATTTCCGCTCGCCGCGTCGTAATGCAAATCCGGATCGGGAATCGTCAAACCGACGGCGTGGAAATCGGGCGCCATTTTGTTGATAAAATCTTGGCGCAGTTCGTCATTCGTTTTGGTCTTGACGCCCCAGCGAATCAATTGCGCGCTGTTGGGCGAAGTGGCGTCGTGAGGTCCAAACATCATCAGCGCGGGCCACCACCACCGATTCAGCGCGTCTTGCGCCATCTGTTTTTGACGCGGCGTGCCGCGCGTATACCGAATGATTTGCTCCATGCCCTGTTTTTTATGAAACGTCTCTTCGGCGCAAATTCGCACCATCGCGCGCGCATACGGGCCGTACGAACAGTGCGCGAGCATGGTTTGATTTTGAATCGCCGCGCCGTCCACGAGCCAACCAATCATGCCAATATCCGCCCAAGTCAACGTCGGATAATTGAACACGGACGAGTATTTGGCTTTGCCCGCCAACAGCGCGTCCACCATTTCCTCGCGCGTCACGCCGAGCGTTTCCGCCGCATGATACAAGTATTGGCCGTGTCCGCCTTCGTCCTGCACTTTGGCGAGCAGCACCAATTTGCGGCGCAGCGTCGGCGCGCGCGTAATCCACGCGCCTTCGGGCAGCATCCCAATAATCTCGCTGTGCGCGTGCTGCGAAATCATCCGAATCAATTGCTGGCGATACGCTTCGGGCATCCAATCGCCCGGTTCGATTTTTTCGCCGCGCTCGATGCGCGCTTGAAATTCTTCCAATCTTTCGGTATCGGTCATAGAACGCCTCCCTTTGTACATCGGATAGAATACATCGAATTGTATGCGCGCGTCAATTCAGCAAAATAACCAAACTAGGGCTGGCACAAAGTCGCGTGTCGGGCCAAGACCCCAAGTGTTTTGCGACGCGAATGCCCATCGCGTCGCGCGGCGCGGCAAAAACACTTGGGGTCTTGCGGACAATGTGCCAGCCCTGATAACCAAACAGGCGCCGCCGCCAGCGTCGCATTAACCCAAAAACATTCGCGCGCGACGTTTCAAAAAAATACGCGCGGCGTCAAGCCGCGCGTATTTCCCCCCCGTTCCAAGTTATGCAAAATTACGGTTTCGCAGGCAGCTTGACGGATTTCACCGCCGACCATTCGGATGCCGCGTTCAGGTTGACGATTTCGATTTTGTACGAATATTTTTTGCCCGCCTTGACCGTCTTGTCGTTCAAGACATATTTGGAAACGGCGACCTTTCCAGCGTTCGACGCCGGGATCAGGTCCGCGTTGATTTTTTCCCACGCGCCGTTATTGGTCTTGCGCCACACTTGGAAACCGATTACTTGGAATTCCGCGCCGGTCTCCCAACGCACGACGACCTGTTTGCCTTTTGCCTTGAGGTTAAAATTGGTCAGCGTAACCGCCGTTGGTTTGTACCAACTCACGTCCGGGTCGGCGGTTACAAAGCCATCCGTCGTCTCGCCCAAAACCAATTTCTGCTTGTCGGCTATGACCGGATTGAATTGCGTACCTTTGGGCAAGCTGTAGGCGAAACTGGCATGTACTCTCGAATTGCCCGTGACGGCGCTGGTAACGCTAAACGTCGCTTGCCCATTCGCATCGGTCGTAACCGTATTCACGTTTAACGCGCCGACGCCCAACAAGCTCAAATTGACGACCTGATCTGCGAGCGGCAAGCTATCTTTAGTGACCGTCAGCGTAAAAGTCTGACTTTCATTGACGACCCGATTAACGCTGGTCGGATTCACCGTCATCGCCGGCGGATTCGCGGAAGGCGGCGCGGGCTTGGCATCCACGTCAGCCACAATCGCATTGTAGCGGTCAACTACCGCTTGCGGACTGGAAGGCGTAAAGCCGTCCGAGTAATGCCACACTGCCGCTTGACGCGCGGCGTTTTCATCGTTCGACAACGTTTTGTCGGGCGGATAATAATAAATGATCTTGGCGAGGTCGCCCGTCAAAGCCGCGCCGACATTAAAGCAATCGCCAACTTGGATATGCCGCACCATATCAATGCAGAACGCCTGAACGTCATTCGGCGTCCCGGTCAGGTCAACGTAAATGACGCCTGCCCACGCATCGTAATTGGTCGCGCCGATACTCCCTTTGATATTTTGTCCGGGTCCCGTGCCGGAAACCCCGCCGGTCGCGGTGGCGCATTGCGACAAATCCGCCGATGTGGTAGCGACCAACGCGCTGCCCAGCGCGACAAGGATAAACGCCATCAAGAGCGCGCGCAACGCAAGGGTCGAGATTTTTTTCCAGCTTTGCATTTTTTCCTCCCTTTATAAAAACCTATAAAAAAACCGCTCGCGGAAATCCCGCGAACGGTCGGTTACGCTACCGGCTCCACCCTGCTCCTTGCACCCTATGCAATGAGCGTCCATTTTGTCGTAATCGTCAGAAAGCGACAAAGCAGGGTTTCACAGCCCCCGTGGAAACCTCTCGCCATTTGCGCCCAACAAAAAACCGCGTAAGCGCTTTGAGCGACTTGCACGGCCGGTTACGCCACTTGCTCCCCCGGGTCAAGGCGTCCATACTGCTGCAATTTGCGCAGCGAGACCCAAGTTCATCGCATCCGTTTAAAGACCTAAAACAGCGAGGTCAAATTATTAAAAGCAATAGTACCTATATCCTATATAACACAAAACGCTATGGATTGCAAGGGCTGGCAAAACAATGTAATGAGAGTGTAAAGAACGCGCGATTCACGCGCCTTCCCGCGTCCCGGCGCCGCTCTCCAATCGTCCGCGTCAAATTGTGCTACAATGAAATCCGCGTCAGCCCCGCTTGTCCACCCACGTTTGACGCCCAACGTTTTATAAAGTCACCGGCGATTGGAGGTCTCGATATGGCAACCGCCCCGCGCAAGAAAAAAACAATCTCAACGCCTGCGCGCAAAACCCAAGCTGCCGCGCGCGTCAAAAAATCCAAACCCGCGAAAAAAACCGCGTCCGCGAAAAAAACCGCGCCGCGCCCGTCCGCGAAAAAAACCGCGTCGCGCCCGTCCGCGAAAAAAACCGCGTCCGCGAAACAAACCGCGTCGCGCCCGCCCGCGAAAAAAACCGCGTCCGCGCAAAAAACCGCGCCGCGCATTTCGCCGGAACAAGAGGTCAAAAAAATCCGCGCGTCCGCCGAACGTTTGGGCATCGAACTCGACGAAGCGGAAGCGCTGCAATGGTTGACGCAAATGGCGGCGCAGGATGCGAGCCAAGTCACCGTAGATACCAAACATGACATCTATGGCGCCAAAGTGGCGATTCTCGATTTTTCGCCCCAAGACCTCGAATACTTTCGCGCCATCGGCAAAATTGTCGCGGTGGCAGACCAGCCGGGCGTCGTCGAGACCGCGCTCGCGTTGAGCGGCAGCGCGGCGCAGAGCAAAATTCAAACCAATCCCGGCGACGCGGATTTTTTCCAACGCGTCAATATCAAAGCCGAGACGCGAGAGGCGGCGATTCAAATTCTGGCGGACCTCATGCGCGCCAAAGGTTTGGAAACGCGCAATGGGCCCAACTATCATCTGCTCGCCGTGAAATTCGGCACGCACGCGCAAAACGCCGCGCGCAATGGCAAACCCATTAAAAAGGGTTCGCCAATAACATGGTATCCGCAAGATTTGGAAAATGGCGCGTTCGAAGTGGAACTCGCAGAGGGCGGCAAGCGCGTCATCTATTGGGCAGACGGCGCGGTCGAACCGGGTTGGACCAAGTTCGATTGGGTCGTCGCGGATACCGAACGCGGCGTCTTGGCGAACGCGAGCAATTTGCTCGATGTGTCCTGGGAAGCGCCCGACGGCAAAATCACGCCGCTCGACGGCGCGGTGGACCCGTACTTTCAAGAAATTTATCTCGACCCGACCTCCGTGCCAGTGTTTAGCAAAATCGTCCGCGAGGTCAGCAAAGACGCGCTGCAAAAATATGTGGCTGCCCTCGAACACGAAGTGTACAAATATCTGGTCAAGCATCTGAATTACGGCAAGGTCGCCAAACGTTCGTACAATATCTTTCGTTTGACCGGCCGCCACGCCGAAGCCGCCTACATGCGCGAATTGTTCGACGAACCGACGACGGCGTTGTATCGCGTCTGGTCGCTGTTTGACACGTTGAGCGGCGCGGCGGCGCCCGATTCCAAACTGGATCGCGTGGTCTTGTTGAAACAATACGACAAGCTCATCGAGCAAGTGATCGTTTCGACCGAGGGCGAACGCGAGCGCCGCATCGTTCACGCGTTGATGCGCGCGCGCGATGAGGCATTGGGGTTACAGCCGATGTTGGAATCGCTCGACCAGACCTTTGAAACGCCGCGCCAAGACGTGATGGCGCTCTTGAACGATTATTTTCACGATTTGCTGTACGGCTTGAAACCAATCGCGGAATTTTTAGAAGAGATTCGCAAGCGCCAGTACGCTGAATAACGCTTGCCCAAAGCGCGCGACGCGAAGCTATAAAAAACGCACAGGATAATGTCCTGTGCGTTTTCAATTTGTTTTGCCAAAGACATAGAGAATCATGACGACCGCTAAACCCCACAGAATCGCGTCAATCAACAAGGGCCGGTCGCGCAGCAGCGCCTCTTCGGGACTGCCGCCTTCGTTTTTGATATAAATCAGATACATGTACCGAAAAATTCCGTACAACGCAAAGGGAATGGTCAACATCATCGCGTGATTTTTCGGTAAATTCTCCGCCGTAAAGGTGTATAAAAAATACGCAATCGCCGTACACGCCATCGTAATCGTAATCATCTGGTCGAGCAGCTGCGGGCTGTATTCTTCCAAAATCGCGCGGTGGTTTTTGGCGTTATCTTCCAAGACGACGATTTCATTGCGCCGTTTCGCAAAACCGATAAAGAGCGAAAGCAGCGTCGTCAAAACATAGAGCCACGGCGAAACCGGCACTTGGATAATCGCCGCGCCCGCCACCGCGCGCAGCACAAAACCGCCGGCGATACAAAATACGTCAATGATGACCACGTGCTTGAGATAAAACGAATACGCGATTTGCAAAACTAAATAGACGACGGTCACGACGGTGAACGCATACGGCAGCGAGAAAATCGGTTCGCCCGCCGGATAAGGAAAGGTCTGCGAAAACGCATCCAGCGCGACGGCGCTCGCCAGCGTCAACAGCAGCAGGACGACGGCGGCGACGCGCGCGACGCCTTCGGGCAGCGCGCCGGACGCGATGGGCCGCGTGCGTTTGCGCGGATGGGCGCGGTCTTTGTCCACATCCACCAAATCGTTCACAAAATACACAAAGCCCGACGCCAGACAAAAGACAAAAAACGCGCCGAGAGTCAATCCGAAAAACACCCACATGGTCGGGGTAAATGGTCGCCAGTATTGACTGACCGTAAAAATCAGCGGCAGAAAAACAAAGAAATTTTTGGGCCACTGCCGCGGGCGCATTTCCTTGAGAATGAGTTTTAACATACCGCATGGCATCTTAACCGAAACTCTACCCAAGTCAAAGCGCGCGTGATATAATTCTCGAGGCGGAAAAATCGTTTTGCCGCCATTCGGAGCGCAATCATGTTTTCTACTCGAACCCAATACACGCCGGAAGAATATCTGGCCCGCGAAGCGCAAGCGGAATACAAAAGCGAATACTATGACGGCGAAATTCGCATGATGGCTGGCGGGTCCGAAAATCACAGCGTTATTCAAGGGAATGTAATTACGGCGCTCAATATCGCGCTTGAGAAAAAACCTTGCCGCGTTTATACGAGCGAAATGCGTTTGCTGATTGCCCATCGCAGAACCTTTACGTATCCTGACGTCATGGTCATTTGCGGCAAAACGGAATTTCAAACTGGACGCACGGACGTTGTTACCAATCCCCTTGTCATTGTAGAGATACTCTCGCCGTCCACGCGCGAACACGACCGCATCGAGAAATTCAAACTCTACAAACAAATCGCAACGTTGCGCGAATATGTTTTGGTGGATTCCGAACGCAGAGCCATTTCCGTTTTGCGGCGCGAGGGTACAAGCGGCAAATGGACGATTGAAATGTGGAACGACGCGGAGGACGTATTGACGCTGGAATCGTTGGGGCTTGAAATACCACTGCGCCGCGTGTACAGTAAAGTAGAATTTCCGCCCGACGCCGCCGAAACCTCCGAATCGCCGTAACGGTTCGGAGATTTTTTTGCATGAACAAGAAACGTCTCGATATTTTGATGGTCGAACGCGGTTTGGCGGAATCGCGCGAGCGCGCGCAGGAATTGATTCGCGCGCACGCGGTGACGATTCACGGGCGCGTGATGGACAAGGCGAGCGCGCACGTGAGCGACGCGGCGGAAATCGTCGTCCACGAACCCCTACCCTATGTCAGCCGCGGCGGGTACAAACTCGCGGGCGCGCTCGACGCGTTCGATATAAATCCGCAAGGAATGATTTGCGCCGACATTGGCGCATCCACCGGCGGTTTTACCGACGTACTGCTGCAGCGCAGCGCGGCAAAAGTGTACGCGCTGGACGTGGGCTATGGGCAACTCGCGTGGAAATTGCGCCAAGACCCGCGCGTGGTCGTGATGGACCGCGTGAATGTGCGGTATGCGGAACGGCTGCCGGAACAACTCGATTTGGTTGTGATTGACGTTTCCTTTATTTCTTTGGAATTGATTCTGCCGACGGCAAAAAATTTTCTCAAACCCGACGGGCAAATCATTGCGCTCATCAAACCGCAATTTGAAGCGGGACGCGCGCAGGTGGGGCGCGGCGGCATCGTGCGCGATCCCCAAGTGCATACGCAGACCGTGGAAAAAATTACGCGCGCGGCGGCGGCGTTGGAGCTCGAGCGCGGCGGCTTGATTCCGTCGCCGATTCAAGGCGCCGCAGGCAACGTTGAATTTTTGATTCATTTGAAAAATCGCGCGGCGCCGGTTGTTTGACCGTCCCCTGCTTTTTCGTACAATCATTTGGTATGGTCAATTCTTTGAGCGTTGAGAACGTTCGCCGCGCGCTCGCCGCGCCGCGGCTGGGGCGCCCCGCGCAGGAACGCATGTCGCCGCGTCCGCGCCCCGGCGACATTTTTCCCATGCCTGAAAATCCTTCGGGCAAACAAGCCGCCGTGTTGATTTTGTTATTTGCGCGCGGCGCCGAATTGTATTTTTATCTCACGCGGCGCACCGAAAGCGTCGCGTCGCACAAAGGACAAATTTCGCTGCCCGGCGGGCAACAGGATCAAGGCGAAAGTTTGCAGGACACCGCGCTGCGCGAGGCGCGCGAAGAATTGGGCATTGACCCGGCGCAAATCGAAATTTTGGGCGCGCCGTTGACGCCGTTGTATATTCCGGTGAGCCGTTATTGGGTCACGGCGTTTGTGGGAAATTATTGCTGCGCCGAACCGAATCCACACGCGTCCATCGGCGAAGTCGTGGAAATTTTGCCGACGCGGCTCGCGGACATTGTGGACGACTCGCATATCCGCGAACAGGAATGGCAACTGCGCGGTTTGCCGGTGCGCGTGCCGTTTTTCGATTTACACGGCTATCCGGTCTGGGGCGCGACGGCAATGCTGCTGAGCGAATTTGCGGCGTTACTCCGCGCGACACAAATCGGCGCAATATGATACACTATCCGCATTGGCGGAAAAATAGAAAGGCATACGGCAAAGTATAAAGCGTCGCGAAAATTTTCGCGCGCATCCTTGCTTATTCTTGCGCATGACTACACTCTTGTTGATTCGACACGCGACAAACGATTATGTCCAAACCGGACGTCTGGCGGGACGCACGCCGGGCGTACACATTAACGCGGAAGGACAACGGCAAGCGGCAGACTTGGCGCGCCGCACCGCGCATTTGCCGATCGAGGCGATTTATTCCAGTCCGCTGGAACGCGCCATAGATACCGCGAACGCGGTGGCGGATTGCCACAATTTGCCGGTGGGCATCGTAGCGGATTTGCTGGAAACCGCGACGGGCGAATGGACGGGACGAAAGATTGACGAGTTAAAAGACACGGATACGTGGAAGGCGCTGCAAAGCCAACCGATCGGCGTCAAATTGCCGGGCGGCGAAAGCATTGACGAGGTACAAACGCGCATGGTCGCGAGCGTCGAAAAATTACGCCGAAAACATCCCGACGGTTTGATTGCGCTCGTCTCTCATTCCGACCCGTTAAAAAGCGTCATTGCCCATTATTTGAATTGGGATTTGAATCAGTTTCATCGCATCGCCATCAATCCCGCGTCGGTGACGGTATTACAATTGGACGACAAGGGCGCGACGCTCGTACGCCTGAACGATACGGGCGCGCTGCCCAAAATGGAAAAACCTCAAGCGTCGCCGGAAAAGAACGCGGCGAACGCGCAAGCCCCGAAATCACAGAAAGAGCGAACCATGCCAGAAGCGAATATCTTGCACGATCTCAATCCGGTCACGCGCGTCACCGTCGGCGCCTTGGGCGAACCCGGACAGCGCACCTTTTTTCTACAGGCGCGGCAAGCGCGGACGCTGGTCAGTCTGGTCACTGAAAAGGAACAGATGCAGTCGCTGGCGCAAGGCATCACCGATTTGCTCGCGCGTCTCGGCGACCCGACGGACGCGCCCACGGCGGTGAAAGCGTTTGATCTTGTACTCGAGCTGCCGGTCGAACCGCTCTTTCGCATCGGGCAATTGGGTTTGGGATTTGACCAAGAGAGCGATTTGCTCGTCATTGTGGCGTATGAATTCCAAGAGAACCAAGAAGCGGACACGATAGACGTGGTACGCATTTGGGCGACGCGCGACCAGATGCGCGCGCTGGCGCGATATATTGGCGAAGTGGCGGCGGCGGGCCGTCCGACCTGCGTGTTATGCGGACGTCCAATTGACCCGGGCGGACATTTTTGCCCGCGCCGCAACGGACACGGCACGTACGTGCAAATGATATGACAAAAAAGCATGGACAGCGCGACGGACGATAAAAAAACTTTGACGGCGGCGCGCGCCCAAGTGCGCGCCGCGTTGACGCGCGGCAAAATCGAAATGCAAGGCATTGTGCCGTGGAGCTCCAACTATACGTACTTGGTTTCGATTGCCTACGCCGGACGCGCCATGCGCGCCATTTACAAACCGCAGTGCGGCGAACGCCCGTTGTGGGATTTTGAAGACGGGACGCTGTGCAAACGTGAAGTCGCGGCGTACGAATTGAGCGTCTTTCTCGGTTTCCCCAACATCCCCATCACGGTCCTGCGCGCGGACGCGCCGCAAGGGCTCGGCATGGTGCAAGAATTTATTGACCACAAACGCCGCGAAAATTTTTTCACCCTGCGCGACAAATATCCCGCGGACATGCAAAGCATCGCCATCTTTGACGCGCTGATTAACAACACCGACCGCAAAGGCGGACATATCTTGATGGATCAGCAGGGCGCGGTGTGGGCGATTGATCACGGCGTAACCTTTCACCAAGAGCCGAAACTTCGCACCGTAATTTGGGATTTTATTGACGACCCGATTCCCGACGCGTTGTGCCGGCAATTGGAAAAATTGCGCGCCGCGCTGCAAGCGAACGACCCCGCGCTCGCGTCATTGGCGACGCTGCTCACGCGCGCGGAATTGCGCGCGCTGGCCGCGCGTTTGAACGAATTGCTGCGCGCGCGCGTCTATCCCGCCCCGCCCGAAGGTTGGCCCCACATCCCCTGGCCTCCCGTGTAAAATCAAACGACTGGGCAAACGCCCAAAACGACGTTGACCCATTTTTGACGTAACGCCCGTTCCGCGTATAATCATCGCCGCGCATGTCCCTATCGTCTAGTGGACTAGGACGTGGCCCTTTCAAGGCCAAGACACGGGTTCGAATCCCGTTAGGGGCATCACCAACATCCAATCAATTTCCCATCCGCCCACGCGCGCTGCGTTCAGAGAAATCGCTCTGACGCAGTTTTTTTATATCCACCGCCGACGGCTGCGCGAATTGACATGAAAACGCTGTATCTGGATCTTGCCGTCCCGCGCATTCTCGTCACGCGCGCGCTCGCGCGCGTTTGGCGCGGCGCGTATTTTGCGCGCACGTCGTGTCTCCATTTCGCCGAATTTCCCGACCCGCCCCTGCCCGCGCCCGCTTGGGTGCGCGTGAAAAATTCCATGTGCGGCATCTGCGGCAGCGATCTGCATCAACTGCTCGTGGACGCCGATTTGGACGTCGCGCCCGTCGCGCTGCCTTCGCATCAACGCATTTATCTGGGGCATGAAATGGTCGGCGTCGTCGCGGAAACGGGCGCGGCGGTGAAAAATTTTCGCGTCGGCGACCGCGTGGTGCGCTGGGGGCGCGGCGACGATTGCATCGCGCGCGGTTTGGAAAATTTATGTCCCGCGTGCGCGCGCGGGCATCGCGTCTTGTGCGAAAATGCGTCCGACGCGCGCGACCATCCGCTTATCGGCGGCGGCTTTGGCGATTCGTACATTACGCCCGCAAGCGTTTTGCTGCGCGTGCCTGACGCGCTGCGCGATGAGCAAGCGATTTTGATTGAACCGGCGGCGGTGGCGATTCATGCCGTCTCGCGCGCGCTAGACCCGAAGGGTTTTCGAAAACCCTTCGGGTCTGACGCGCAGACGCTCGTCATCGGCTGCGGCGTCATCGGTCTTTTGCTAATCCAAGTTTTGCGCGTCATGGAGCCGGCTTGGGAAATCACCGCGCTCGCGGAATTTGAATGGCAAGCGGCGTTGGCGCGCGAATTTGGCGCAACGCACACGTTTCTGGCGCGCGAGGACGGTTATCAACGCGTCGCGGAATTGACGAACGCGAAATTGTACGCGCCGCGCGCGCAAAATAAAATGCTGCTCGGCGGTTTCGACGTCATTTTCGATGTCGTGGGCAATCAAACGACCTTGAACCATGCTTTGCGCTGGACGCGCGCGAACGGCGCGGTGGTTTTGGTCGGCGTCAATTTACATCGCCTGAAATTGGATGTGACGCCGGTATGGTATCAAGAAGTGAATCTCGTCGGCGCCGTCGGGCATGATGTGATAAGATGGCGCGGCGAGGAAATTTCCACGTTCGCTTTGGCAATGCGCTGGATGCAAGCTGGCAGTTTGAAAACCGAAAAATTGGTGACGCATCGGTTCACGTTGGATGAATATCGGCAAGCGTTTCGCGTCGCGTTGGACAAACGCGACGCGCGTTCCATCAAAGTAGCGTTCGAGTTGAGTTGAACGTTTCGCGTTGAACGTTCCACTTGCGACAAAGGAGATGCTGTGACCGCTCAACCCCTTTCTACGCGCCGCGAGCGCATCGCGTGGTATCTGTACGATTTCGCCAATTCGGCGTACGCGTCCGTCGTGCTGCTCGCGGTCTTTTCCGCCTATTTTCAAAAACAAGTCGTCGGCGGCGCGGAAGGCACGCGCTTGTGGGGCCTTGCGATTGTGGTGGCGATGCTCGTCGTCGCCGTCACCGCGCCCATTCTCGGCACGATTGCGGATTTTTCCGGGTCCAAGAAAAAATTTCTGTTTGCCTATACCGCGCTGGCGTGCCTTTTCACGGCGGGTTTGTTTTTTGCGACGCAGGGCCAAATCGTCTTGGCGATGTTGTTTTTTATTCTCGCCGAAATCGGTTATCGCAGCGCCCAAGTGTTTTATGACGCGCTGCTGCCCGAAATCGCCGCGCCCGCCGAGATGGGCCGCGTCGCGGGTTTGGGGTGGGCAATCGGTTCGGCGGGCGGCATTGTCATTTTGCTCCTCGTCCTGCCGATGATTTTGCTCACCGACAAAACGGCGAACGCGGATTTTTTCATCCGGCTCTCGCTCGTCGTCACGGCGCTCTTCTATTTCGGCTTTTCGCTGCCGATTTTCTTTTGGCTCAAGGAACGCGCCCAGCCGCAAAAATTGCCGCCGGGCAAAAATTATTTGAACGTCGCGTTCGAACGCATCGGCAAAACGTTTCGCACCGCGGGCGGCTTTGGCGAATTTTTGAAATTCATGCTGGCGTATCTGATTTTTAACGACGGCGTGATTATGGCGCTCGACTTTGCCGCCATCATCGGCGCGGTCTTGTACGGCATGAAGCAGACCGAACTGATTATTTTTGTAATTCTTGTGCAGGCGACGAACGTGGCGGGCGCGTATTTGTTTGGGCAATTGGTGGACCGCATCGGCGGCAAAACTTCGCTCATCCTCGCGTTGAGCATGATGATTGCGATTGTGTTCGGTTTGTATCTGAATCAATCCGCGACCATGTTTTACGTCATTGGCGCGCTCGCCGGTTTTGCGATGGCGGGCATCCAATCGGTGAGCCGCACGATGGTCGGGCTGTTTGCGCCGCGCGGCGCGAGCGGCGAGTTTTACGGGTTCTTTGCGATGGCGGGCCGCACTTCGTCCTTTATCGGGCCGGGCGTTTATGGTTTTCTCGCGGCGGAAGCGGCGCTGTATTTTCAAGCGCAGGGACAAAGCGAAATCCTCGCCGAACAGAGCGGCCAGCGCGTCGCCATTCTCTCTATCATCGCGTTCTTGTTCGCCGGATTGCTTTTGCTCTTGTGGGTGAATGAGAAAAAAGCGCGCGCCATCGCGGCAACCATGAATCTGGCGAACGACGCGGCGGAATCGAGCGCCGCGCCAAGCCACTAGCGCTCGACCAATGTGAAATCGCCGCGCCAACGGCGCGAAACCTCCGAAATCTTGCAAATTGCGGAGGACTGAAACCGCGCAATTTCTTGAACCTACTACGGCATAACGCAAGTTAGCAATTCAAAACGACCGGGAGACGATTAAAATGGAAATCAAAGGCGGCGAACTTTTGCTCCGCTGTTTGCAGCAAGAAAATATCACGACGTTATTCGGAATTCTCGACGGCAGTTTTAACGCGTTTCTGGAAAAATTGGACGCGTATGGGATGCGGTTCGTCAATCCGCGTCACGAAGCGGCGGCGGTGCACATGGCGGAAGCGTACGCGCGCGTGCGCGGCGAACCGGCGGTCGTGTTGGGCGGCATTGGGCCCGGCGCGGCGAATATGCTTTCGGGCGTCGTCACCGCGTATGCCGAAGGCGTGCCGTTGATTGCCCTCAGCGGACAGCGGCGGCGCAATATCATTTATCCCGACCGCGGCGGCTCGTTTCAAAACGTGGATTTGGTCGGACTGTTCAAACCGGTGACGAAATTTAGCGCGGGCGTGCGCGACCTCAATCGTTTGCCCGAATTGGTGCGGCACGCGTTCCGTCACGCCATGAACGGCCGTCCGGGACCGGTGTATTTGGAAATTCCCGAAGACCTGATGCGCGACGAAATTGACGACGCGGCGTTACAAATTTTTTCGCCCTCGCAATATCGCGCGGGCAAGCCGGGCGCGGGCGACGCGGAATTGATTCAACGCGCGGCGGAATTGTTGGCGCAGGCACAACGCCCATTGATGCACGCGGGTTCGGGCGTTTCCTGGTCGGGCGCGTGGGACGAATTTCGCGCGCTGTCCGATTATTTGGCGGCGGCAATGACGACTTCGCTCGCGGCGCGCGGCGTCGTGCCGGAAGACCATCCGCGTTATTTTCACGCGCTGAACCGCAGCGCGCTCGAAGCCGCGCGTTCGGAAGCGGACGTCGTTTTGGTCGTCGGCAGCCGCGTCGGCGAACTGGACGCGTGGGGCAAAGGCGATTCGTGGGGCGAGGTCGGCGCGCAAAAAATTATTCACATTGACCTTGACCCGCTCTCGATTGGCTTGAATCGTCCGGTGGATGTCGGCATCGTCGCGGACGCGAAACCGGCGCTGCAAGCGTTATACGCGCAGGTGCAAAAACTCGCGCCGCCGCGCGCCGAACATGAAGGATTCAAAACGTATCGCGAACGCTCGCAAGAGTGGCAAGCGTTATTGTCGTCGCAAATGGAATCGGGCGAAGAGGGCGTGAACCCCGGCGCATTGGTCAAGACCGTGCGCGAATTTTTTCCGCGCGACGCGATTACGGTGCAGGACGGCGGCAACACGAGTTTGTGGACGGCGAGCTACAATCCGATTCTCGCGCCGCGCAGTTATTTGTACACGACCAAGTTCGGGCATCTCGGCACGGGTCTGCCGTACGCGCTCGGCGCGAAACTCGCCGCGCCGGACAAACCGGTGTATCTGATTTCGGGCGACGGCGCGATGGGTTTCAATATCCAAGAATTGGAAACGGCGCGCCGCTATAATTTGAACGTTATCGTCATTGTTTCGTGCGACAAAGGTTGGGGCATGGAGCGTTCATCGCAAGCGTTTTTTAATCTGCCCGAATTCATCGAGTGCGATTTGTATCCCGATACGCGGTACGACAAGGTCGCCGAAGCGTTCGGCTGTTACGGCGAAATCGTGTACACGCTCGACGCATTGCAGCCCGCGTTGGAACGCGCGGTCGCGTCCAACAAACCCGCGCTGCTCCAAGTCATGGCAGACCTCACCGCCAACATGATGCCGCCGGGCTTGTTGACGTTCACGGGACTTGTTTATCGCGCGGAAGATTGACGAACGACAAAAGATGAACGAAAGGGCGCGAGTTCAACCATTCGTCATTCGTCGTTCATCATTTGTTGGAAATAAACCATGTCGAATCTACAAAACCGCGTCGCGCTCATCACCGGCGCGGGGCGGCGCGAAAGCATCGGCGCGGCGATTGCGCTGCGGTTGGCGGAACGCGGCGCGGACGTTGTAGTGTCGGATATTTGCGCGGCGCAGACGGAATTGGCGGCGGTGAACAATCCTGCGTGGGAGGAATTGCAAAACGTCGCGCGCGAAATTGAACAGCGCGGCGTGCGCGCCTTGCCGCTGCGCGCGGACGTGACCGACGCGGATTCCGTACAAGCGTTGGTCGAGCAAGTGCGCGAAAATTTTGGACGGCTCGATATTTTGGTGAATAACGCGGGCATTGCGATTAGTCCGGGCCCCGTCGTATTCATGCCCGACGAGGCGTGGCGCAAAACGTTGGACGTGAATGCGACGGGAACTTTTTTGTGCTGCAAATACGCGCTGCCCTTGACGCTCGACGGCGAACGCGGCGGGCGCGTCATCAATATCGCGTCCATCGCGTCCGAACGCCCCAAACCGAATCTGGCGGCGTACGCGGCGAGCAAAGCGGCGGTCGTCGCGCTCACGCGTTCGCTCGCGCAAGAAGTGGCGCCGTTCCATATCACCGTCAACGCGCTCTTGCCCGGCGACGTGGAAACCGCGCTCAAGCAGTGGGGCGTGCAGTTGGAAGCGGACGCAAAGGGCTTGACGTACGACGAGGTGTATCAAGCCCAAATCGAACGCATCCCGCTCGGACGTTTCGCGCAGCCGCAAGACGTGGCGCACATGGTCGCGTGGCTCGCGTCGGACGAAGCGAGTTTTATCACGGGGCAAGCGTTCGCGGTGACGGGCGGGCGAGAATGGACGTGAACCAAAATCCCAAACGCTTTTCCCGCGCTGCGCGACGCGCCAAGCGATGACGTCAAATAACGCTTGGCGTCTCGGCGGCGGAATCGCGGTAGGCGACGGAAAACGCGCCATTTGCGTTTGATCCGCGCCCGTTCAGCGATTAGAAATCGCCGTCTGAAAAAAGGTAAAATCGCGCGGCGAATTAGAATGTGGAGCATTTAAGCTTTTTTCAGCCGTGAAATTCCATTTCATATCCAACAGGTAAATCCAAATGCGTTTGCCCTAAATCGCGGCTTGACGCCAGCGTGCCATTTAGGTATACTCTTGGTATAAAGAAAGGTATAACCAAATGCAAAACGTTAAAACGGCGATTTCGATTCAAAAGCCATTATTTGACCAAGCGGAAAAAATTGCGCGCAAAATGAGAATTTCGCGCAGCCGCCTTTTTACGCTGGCGTTAGAAGATTATATTCGCCGCGAACAAAATAGAGAACTGTTGACGCAGTTGAATCTCGCGTATGCAGACGAACCGAATGCCCAAGAAAAAACGCTGCGCCGCAAGACGCGGGCGACCCACCGCCGCATCGTGAGGAATGAATGGTAATCAAGCAAGGCGACGTGTTCTGGGTGGATTTGGATGAACCGATCGCGGCGGAACCCGGCTATCGGCATCCCCACGTCGTCATCCAGAACAATGTCTTTAACGTGAGTCAGATTCGCACCGTCGTCGTCGCTGCGCTCACGTCAAATTTAAAGCGCGCCGCCGCGCCCGGAAACGTCGCGCTGGATAAAGGCGAAGCGAACTTGCCAAAATCAAGCGTGGTGAACGTTTCGCAAATTTTTACGATTGATAAAACGCAGCTGGCAGAGTACATTGGAACGTTGTCTGCAAAACGAGTGCGCGAGATTCTCAACGGCATCAAATTGGTCATCGAGCCGCGCGCGTTTGAATGAGTCGAAAAACTATCGCGTTGGAAGCGGATACATTTTCGAGCGAGGATGAATTCCATTGCCAAAAGGCGGGCATTGTGCTTTTTTTTATACGCACGGCGTTAACGCGCCATGATAGAATTGCGCGTAAAATCGGAACTGGATTGCCCATATTGCGGCAATCTATCATGGCGACCGCGACTCGTTGTAAGCATTGCGCCGGCGCACAGAGATAACGAAATATATCATGACCTCAGAAAATCCAAATTTCACTGCGGCGATGCAAGCGGGCATCAAAGGATTGTTTCCGGAATTGATCGGCATTGAATTTACGCACGTGACGCCCGAACGCGTGGCGGCGTCGCTGCGCGTGCGGCCCGAATTGTGTACGCTCGACGGCATTTTACACGGCGGCGTCATCATGGCGTTCGCCGATACGCTCGGCGCATTCGGCGCGGTCCTCCATTTGCCCGACGGCGCGCGCACGGTCACCGTCGAATCCAAAACAAATTTTCTCGGCGCCGCGCCGCGCAATTCCCTGATTTTCGGCGAAGCCAAACCCGTGCATTTGGGCAGAACGACGTCGGTCTGGCAAACGCAAATCGTCGGCGAAAACGGCAAAGCCATCGCGTTGGTCACGCAAACGCAGTTGGTCTTGAAAGGTTGAACGACGTGTCCGCGACCAACCCGCTTTCATTTCCCGCGCGCGGCGCGACGCGCGAATCCATTTTTGAGGCGATGCAAGAGCTGCGCGCCCGCGACGTCAAATGGCGCGACGGGCGCGTTTTTTCGCTCGTGTTTCACGCCGGCGACGAGGTGCGCGAAATCGCGCAGGACGCCTACGATTTATTTTTCGCCGAGAACGGTTTGAATCCCACCGCGTTTCCGAGTTTGCGAAAATTTGAAACCGAAGCGGTGGCGATGGTCGCGTCTCTGCTCGGCGGCGATGGCACGCTCGTCGGCAACATGACTTCGGGCGGCACCGAAAGTATTTTGATGGCGGTCAAAGCCGCGCGCGACTATTTTCGAAAACTCCATCCCGAAATCAAGACGCCCGAAATGATCGCGCCCGTCACCGCGCATCCCGCGTTCGACAAAGCCGCGCACTATTTTGACGTACGGCTCGTGAAAACGCCCGTCACGCGCGAATTCCGCGCCGACGTGGACGCGACGCGCGCGGCGCTCACGCCCAATACCATTCTACTCGTCGGCTCGGCGCCGCAGTACGCGCACGGCGTCGTGGACCCGATTCGCGAGCTCGCGCAAATCGCCCAAGCAAAAAATATCTTGATGCACGTGGACGCGTGCGTGGGCGGCATGATGCTGCCGTTCGTGCGCCAACTCGGTTATGCGATTCCCGATTTTGATTTCAGCGTGCCGGGGGTTACATCGCTTTCGGTGGATTTGCACAAGTACGGTTACGCCGCCAAAGGCGCGTCGGTGATTTTATATCGTCCGCGCGCATTGCGCCGCGCCATGATGTACGCGACGACGGAATGGCCCGGCGGCATTTACGCGTCGCCGACCATGTTGGGCACGCGGCCCGGCGGCGCCATCGCGGCGGCGTGGGCGGTTTTGAATTATTTGGGCGCCGACGGTTATTTGCATATTGCAAACGTGGTAATGAAAACCGTCGAACTGCTGCGCGCGGGCATCGCGCAAATTGACGGCGTGAAAATTCTAGGTAATCCCGATATGAGCGTCCTGGCGCTGGCGAGCGACACGCTGGACATTTATCAGGTGGGCGATGAACTGACGGCGCGCGGCTGGCATCTCGACCGCCAACAATTTCCGCCGAGTTTGCATCTCACGGTACATTACGCGCACGCGCAGAGCGCGGAATCGTTTTTGTACGATTTGCAAGACGCGGCGGCGGCGGCAAAAAAAATGACCGCGCAAAAATTCGCCGACCGCGCGCTGGTGAATCTTGCGAACGGCGCGGCGCGCGTTTTGCCGGCGGATTGGTTGAGCAAATTGACGCAGCGCGCGTCCGCGACGCTCGGCGGCGGCGCGACCGGCGGCGGACGTTCCGCCGCGCTGTACGGCATGATTGGCACGCTGCCGAATCGCGGCGATTTGCACGAGCTCGTTTTGGATTTGGTGGAAGGTTTTACGACGCCGCCCAAGACCTGACGGGTTTCCCGACGATCTTGTAGAGTCTCCAAATTAAAATCGTAGGATGGAGACCTGACAGGTTTTCGCGTCCGCGCCACCTTACGCGCGCGCGACGAAAACCTGTCAGGTCTTGGTACGATGTTTATTTGAGTTGTCTATTAAAATCGGGCATCGCGGTAGAAAAACCCGGCAGGTCGCTGTGAAATGGATTGTTTTAGGCGAACAGCAAACGCGCGCCCAACGCCAACAACAGCAGTTGAACGATTTGGCGAAAACGCAGCGGGTCCACGAAACGTTCGAGTTTCAAACCGACGAAAATTCCGAGCGCTAGCGCGGGCAGCGCGAACAAAAAATAATTCAGCGTTTGCGCCGAAACGGCGCCGCTCAAACCGTGTCCGCTCAAAACAATCACGCTGTTGACGAGAAAAAAACTTTGCAGATTGGCTTTGAATTCATTCGGTTTCCAATTTTGACTCTGCCCGTAAATCACGACCGGGGGACCCGAAGTATTGTACGCGCCGCCCAAAATGCCCGCGATAAAGCCAAAGAACACGCCCCACAGCGGATTGACAAAGGCGGGCACGCGCAGTTTGAAAAGCGAATAGACGGCGTAACCGACCAGAATGACGCCGAGCAAACGCAGCACGATGGTCTCGTCCGCCGCGCGCAAAAATAAAATGCCGAGCGGAATGCCAAACAGCGAACCGATAATCACGCGCCGCATCGCGCGCAAGTTAATGGCGTCCCGATAATAGATCAGCAGAATAATTTCCAGCGTCAAACTCACGAGCGCGACCAACGGGACGGCTTGGCGCAGATTTAGCAAAATGGGCAAGAGCGCCATCGCCACGAGCGACGAACCAAAACCGCTCAGCGTTTGCGTCAGCGCCGACAATAAAATGACGCCGAAAACGTAAAAATGAATCGTATCCAAGTGATTTTCGGACGCGCCGCTCAACGATGGGAAAATAGAAAATGATGCAAACCAATATCACCGCGCGCGCGCGCGTTCAAACCGCGCTGCGCCACCAAGAACCGGACCGCGTGCCGGTGGACGTTCTGATGACGCCCGAAGTATGGCATAAACTGGTCCAACGTTTTGGTTTGACATGGCGCAAACCCGGCGACGATGAATTTTTTGATCCCGTATGGGAACAGGTTGCCGCGCGCTTGGAAAGCGATATGCGCCTTGTTTCGTACGACCAATTTTGCAAGCCGCCGGAATCTATTTTGCGCCCCGGCGCGCGCGTCGAATGGTGGGACGCGCTCACGCGTTCGACGCCCAACCGCATGTGGCGGCAGTGGCTCGCCGACGGCGATTCCATAGATATTTGGGGGCATCATTATCGCATCGTCGAAAACCCGACGGGCGCGTACGAAGAATTTGGCTCGTGGCCCCTCCAAGACGCCGCGTCCATTCACGATTTGCAAACGTTCCAATGGGCGGAACCCGATTGGTGGGATTGGACGCCGCTGCCGCGCGCGCTTCAGGCGCTCGACCCCGAACGCAAATTATATCTGCGTTTTCGCATCGGCTCTATTTTCGAGCAGGCGTGGCAGCTGCGCGGGATGCAAGAATTTTTAATGGACCTCGCGTCGCAGCCGGCGCTGCCCGTTTATATCATGGAACGTTTGACCGAAGTGCATGTGGAAAATTTGGAACGCGCGCTCAAGGTCGGCGCCGACGAATTGGACATGGTGTATTTTTACGACGACGTGGCGACAGCGCGTTCGCTGATGATTTCGCCGCAGATGTGGCGCGAGATGGTGAAACCGTGTCACGAAAGAATCATCGCGGTCGCCAAGAAATACAACAAGCCCGTGATGTATCACTGCGACGGCGCGATTGCGCCGCTCATTCCCGAACTGATTGACATGGGCATTGATTTGTTGAATCCGATTCAGCCCGATTCGCCGGGGATGGAATGTGAGCGCTTGAAACGCGATTTTGGCGCGCGTCTGAGTTTTCACGGCGGCATTGATATTATCAAAACGCTGCCGCGCGGCACGCCGGACGAGGTGCGCGCCGAAGTGCGCGCACGCGTACAGATTCTGGGCGCGCAGGGCGGCTATGTGATGGCGAGTTCGCATCACATTCAATCGGATACGCCGCTCGAAAATATCCTCGCGATGTACGACCCCGCCCTGCGAAAGCGTGAATAGAAAAATGCGCCGAACCTCAAAAGGTCGGCGCATATTTTTTATTTGCGGTTAATCCGGAATGACCAACTCTTGCCCAACCTGAATGAGGTCGGGATTATTGCCGATGACGGCTTTATTTGCCTCGTACAACTGCTTCCACTTGTGAATGTCGCCGTAATAGCGCTTGGCAATCAGCGAAAGCGATTCGCCCTTTTGAACAATGTGTTTTTTCACTTGGGGCGTTTGGGCTGGAGCGGCGGACGCGGCGGCGGCGCTTTTCGCGGCAGTTGTTGAATCCGCGCCGCCCATCGCGCCGAGCGCGTCTTGCAATTTTTTATCCACGTCGGACGCGGCGGCGGCGCCTTTTGCGGCGGTGGTCGAAGCCGCGGCGCCCACCGCGCCGAGCGCGTCTTGCAATTTTTTATCCACGTCGGACGCGGCGGCGGCGCCTTTTGCGGCGGTGGTCGAAGCCGCGGCGCCCACCGCGCCGAGCGCGTCTTGCAATTTTTTATCCACGTCGGACGCGGCGGCGGCGCCTTTTGCGGCGGTCGTCGAAGCCGCGCCGCCCATCGCGCCGAGCGCGTCTTGCAATTTTTTATCCACGTCGGATTGGCTGCTCGCGCCAGAGATGTGGACTTGATCTTGGTCTTGAGGGTCTGCCATCTTTATCCTCCTCGTAAAAAATCATCGCGGCGCACAGGCGCGCCGCGATCAAAAACCAGAACTTAGCGCTTGGTGTACTGCTTGGCTTTGCGCGCCTTTTTCAAGCCCGGTTTCTTGCGCTCTTTTTCGCGCGGGTCGCGCGTCAACAGATTCGTCGCGCGGAGCTGCTTTTTAAAATTTTCGTCGGCGGCGACGAGCGCGCGGGCAAGCCCGAGCTGCACCGCCGCGGCTTGGCCCGAAGGACCGCCGCCCATCACTTTGGCGGAAATGGTAAAACGCCCTTCGTTCTGCGTCGCGCGCAGCGGTTCGCGCATCATTTGCATCCACAACGGGCGCGGGAAATATTCTTCGACCGGGCGCTCGTTCACCAAAAAGCTGCCCTGTCCGGCATAAATGCGTACGCGCGCGGTCGCGCTTTTGCGGCGGCCGATGCCTTCATAATATTTGCCAATTGCTGTCATTACGCCTTTACCTCCAAAATTTTGGGCTGCTGCGCCGCGTGCGGGTGCGTCGCGGTGGTATAAATTTTCAACTTTTTAAGTTGTCGGCGTCCCAGCCGGTTGTGGGGCAGCATGCCCCAGACGGCGCGTTGAATCACAATTTCGGGATGCACGACCAATTGTTCGCGCAAAAAGGTTTTGCGGAAACCGCCCGGATACTGCGAGTGGCGCGTGTAAAATTTTTCGTCCATCTTGTTGCCGGTCACAACAAACTTGGCGGCATTGACCACGACGACAAAGTCGCCGGTATCCACGCCCGGCGTATAAATGCGTTTGTGTTTGCCCGACAGGACATGCGCGATTTGGGTGGCAAGGCGGCCCAGCGTTTTGCCTTCGGCATCCACCACATACCACTCGCGTTGAACCTCCGCCGGTTTCGCTTGAAACGTTTTCATGCGTGCTGAATCTCCATCAGGGGCGGCAGTCCGCCGCACCGTACGACGCCTCAAAGGGCGATGCTACATTCTCCAATGCGTACTGTATTTCCATCAAGGTCAAACCTTGCGGCGGAGCGGAAAAACCCGCGCGCCGTTGGCGCTGCAAGACCTTGCTCATTTCAGTCGGCGCGATGACGCCGCGTCCGACCAATAATAACGTGCCGACCATGCGGCGCGCCATCCGATATAAAAAGGCGTTCGCCTCGAACGTAAAAATAATTTCGTCGCCCGCGCGTTCCACTTGGGCGCGGCGCAAATGACGCACCGGATTGTCGCCCTGCGGCGGCGTGCCGAACGCGCTGAAATCGCGCTCGCCGACGAGTTGCCGCGCGGCTTGACTCATCGCCGCGACATCCAACGCTTCGGGAAGCCAGTGCGCGTACCGTGTCCGAAACACCGAGCGCTCTGGATGATTCCAGACGCGATATTCGTATACGCGTCCGCGCGCCGCATAGCGCGCCGAAAAGTTTTCCGGCGTCGCCGTGATTTGGCGCACAAAAATATCGTTTGGTAATTTTGCGTTCCACGCGCGCCGGAGCGTTTCCAAATCGCGCGCCCATTCCAGCTGAAAGGAAACGGCTTGGCCGTGCGCGTGTACGCCCGCGTCGGTGCGCCCGCCTCCCACCGTAATCACGCGTCCGGTCCTGCGTTCCGCCTGCGGCAAAAATTCGACCAGCGCGCGTTCCAATTCGGCTTGCACCGTTCGTCCATTCTTTTGGATTTGAAACCCTTGAAAATCAGTTCCGTCATATTCCAGAAGGGCGAGCAAGTTCATTACGCAGAGCGCGCAGCGCCTGTCGCATATCGTTGACGCGTGACGTTTTGCGATACGCGATAGACGGTGCGTTAGGCCGTCTCTTCCCGTTCGACCAATTCCAGTAAAACCATTTCGGCGGCGTCGCCTTTGCGCGGTCCGAGTTTGATGATGCGGGTGTAACCGCCGCTGCGGTCCTTGAAACGCGGGCCGACTTGATCAAACAATTTTTCGACAACCTTTTTGTCTTGGACGATACGCAGCGCCAGACGGCGCGAATGCACATCGCCGCGCTTGGCGTAACCGATTACTTTTTCGACATCGCTGCGCACGGCTTTGGCTTTGGCTTCGGTCGTTTCGATGCGTTCGTGTTGAATCACTTGCGTCACGAGTCCGCGAAAGAGCGCTT
>WBZO01000363.1_pt1 | contig 102379 bp, 72 predicted proteins | sample 5204261 | NCBI WGS metagenome assembly WBZO01 (sample SAMN12412400, study PRJNA552823) | activated sludge metagenome | isolation source: activated sludge from anammox sidestream of wastewater treatment plant... | place: USA: North Carolina | collected 2017-09 | reverse complement strand
AACGCTCACTTACCGACGACGAGGCCGCCTGACCTCGGTAACCCGATTTATGGCGCGACGGAGAGGGCTTGGGTAACAGTTACTTTTGGCGCGACAGGGTCTCGCGTCTCGCGTCTCCCGGCCCTGGCCCCAGCCTGGCCCGGGTCCGGCCGGATCTGCCGGCGGACCCGGCGATGTGCCGGCACGCCGCCGCTCGTCACCAGCGATCGAAGCCATCGCACACCACGTGCACCCGTGGCGGCTGGCGCGGGCCGTCGAGCGTGACGGCCGCCACCTCGAACCGGCATGGCGCGTCGCCGAGGCCGGCCCGCCAGAGGTAGTCGATCGCCATCTTCCGCACCTGCGCCTGCTTGCGGGGCGTCACCGCGTCGAGCCCGCTGCCGAACGCCGGCCCCGACCGCGTCTTCACCTCCACGAACACCAGCGTGCGTCCGTCGCGCGCGACGATGTCGATCTCGCCGGCCCGCGTGCGGTAACGCCGCGCCAGGATGTGATAGCCGCGGCGCCGCAGTTCCCTGCACGCCGCCTCCTCACCCGTCTGCCCGAGCGCCTGCCGTCCATCAGCCATGCCTCCAGCGTGAGCAAGCGCGGCACCACGGGCGGTGCCGGTGGCCCAGCGACGAATCCTGGCGCGAATGCGGCCTCCGGCTTCGCGAGGCGGCGGCCGGCCGACAGTCGGCCTGGCAGGCGCTGCCTCGCCTCCGGCGCGCCACCTGGAGATTTCCGGCACCGCCCCGGCTGGACCGCGCCGTGCTTGGCCCGCCGCCAGCCGCTGGCGTAGAGTGCTGGCGATGCAGCCCGAAGCCATTCGCGTGTTCGTCACCGGCGGCACGTTCGACAAGCACTACGACGAGATCACGGGCCGCCTCGTCTTCACCGACAGCCATCTGCCGGAGATGCTGCGGCTCGGGCGCTGCCGCGTCCCGCTGTCGATCCGCACGCTCATGATGATCGACAGCCTCGACATGACCGACGCCGACCGCTCGCTCATCGTCGGACACTGCCGGCAGTGCGAGGAGCCGCGAGTGGTCATCACGCACGGGACCGACACGATGGTCGAGACCGCGCACGCGCTCGCCGCGGCAGACCTCGGCAAGGTGATCGTGCTCACCGGCGCGATGATCCCGTTCGCCTTCGGCAGCTCCGACGGGCTCTTCAACCTGGGAAGCGCGCTGTCGTTCGCGCAGACCCTGCCGCCGGGCGTCTACGTCGCGATGAACGGCCGCTGCTTCCCGTGGGATCGGGTGCACAAGAACCGCTCGACGGGCGTGTTCGAGGAGCCGTAGCCCCGAGACGCCGCCCGCGCGCGATGAGGGCAGATCAGGCCCGCGGCAGCCACAAGGTGGCGCGCGCGCCACCTTCCGCCCGGTTCGCAAGCGTCAGACGACCGCGGTTCTGCTCGGCGATCTGCCGCGACAGCACGAGTCCCACTCCGGTGCCGCCGGGCCTCGTCGTGAAGAACGGCACGAAGAGATTGGCGGTCGAGGCCACGCCCGGCCCCTCGTCTTCGACGACCATGGCCACACCGGTCGCCTCCGCCCTCCACCGCAGCCCCACGGCGCCGGATCGGCCCTCGACGGCGTCGACGGCGTTCCTCAGGAGGTTGATGACCGCCTGCTCGCACTGCACCTCATCGGCCAGGACGTCGACCGCGGGCCCTGGCTCGACGACGATGGTGGTGGTGGAGACGAGCGCGGCCACACGGGCGGCGAAGGGCGCCACGGGCCAGCGCGTAGGCGCCGGCGGTGGCAGCCGCGCGATGCGCGCGTAGGCCTCGGTGAAGCGGCCGAGGGCGCCGGCCCGCTGCTCGATGATCTCCAGCCCACGCGCGAGATCGTCGTCCGGATCCGACCCCAGCGGCTGGCGCCCCGCCATCGCGCGCAGGCTCCCGGCGATGGAGACGATCGGCGTGAGCGAGTTGTTGATCTCGTGGCCGAGCACGCGGATCAGCCGCTGCCACGCCTGCCGTTCCTCGTCGCGCAGTTCCCGGCTGACATCGGTCAGCACCAGCAGCCGGTGCGGCCGGCCTTCCTGGCGGACGGCGCCGCGGCGCACGGTCCAGCGCTCGGATCGGCCGAAGAGCCCTTCCACCACGCGCGGCGCCTCGCCGGCCAGGGCCTCGGCGAGCCCCAGCGCCGCCGCCTGCCGGCCCAGGGCCTGCTCCGCCGCGCGACCCAGTGCGCGTTCGCCGGCCCGATTCATCAGGCGGAGGCGGTCGCCGGCGTCGAAGGCGAACACGGCGACGTCGATCTCTTCGAGCACCGCGCGCATGAGCGCGGTCGCCTCGAGCGCGCCGAGCCGCTGTGTCTTGAGCAGGTCGGCAAGCCGGTTGAGCTCGTTGGCCACCTCCCCGAGCGCCTCCCCGCGCCGGCCGGCGCGCGCGCGGAACGAGTAGTCGCCCTCCCGCATCGCCGACAGCAGGTTCGCCACGGTGCGCAGCGGCCGTTCGACATGCTGGCGCGCGAGGTGCGCCGCGAAGGCCATCACGGCGCAGAGGCAGACAGCCGCCGGTACGATCAGATCGCGGGAGGCGCCCGTGCCGGCGAGCAGCGCCACGGCCAGCACGCTGCCCGGCAGCCCGGCCAGCAGGATCAGTCCCGTCAGGCGCGCGCCGAGCGAGCGACCGCGGGCCTTCACAGGTGGTAGCGCTCGATGCGCCGGTAGAGCGCGCTGCGCGACAGGCCGAGCGCGAGGGCGGCGCGCCGCACGTTGCCGTCGTAGCGGGCGAGCGCCTTGCGGATGAGCAACGCCTCCACCTCCTCGAGGGCCATGTCCTCGAGCCGAAGCCGGCCGTCGGCCGGCTGGCGCAGCGCGAGGTCGGTGGCGCCGACGATCGTCCCGGCGGCCATCAGCACCGCGCGCTCCACGGCGTGATCGAGCTCACGGACGTTGCCCGGCCACACGTGCTCCACGAGCGCGCGCACGGCTGCAGGCTCGAAGCCATCGAGGCGCTTGCGATAACGCGCCGCGTGCTGTCCGAGGAATCGTTGCGCGAGCACCGGGATGTCCTCGCGGCGATCGCGCAGCGGTGGGATGTGGATCTCGATGGTGTTCAGGCGGAACAGCAGGTCCTCGCGGAACCTCCCCTCGGCCACTTCGCGGTCGATGTCGGCGTTGGTGGCCGACAGCAGGCGTACCGACACCTGGCGCGTCCGGGAGGATCCTACCGGCTCGAACTCACCGGTCTCGACCACGCGCAGCAGCTTGGCCTGCAGCGGGCCGGGCAGGTTGGCGATCTCGTCGAGGAACAGCGTTCCGTGGTCGGCGATCTCGAAGCGACCGACCCGATTGGCGCGGGCGTCGGTGAAGGCGCCTCGAACGTGCCCGAACAGTTCGCTCTCGAACACGCCCTCCGAGAGCCCGCCCATGTTGACGGTGATCAGGGGGCGCCCGGCCCTGATCGACGCGGCGTGGAGGGCGCGCGCGACGGTGCCCTTGCCCGCCCCATTCTCGCCGAGCAGCAGCACGTTGGCCTCCGACGGCCCGACGCGCGCCACCACGTCCATCACGCGACGCATGGCCACCGATTCGGCCACGGGCCCCGCCACCCGGTCGTCGCCGCGCAGCGCCCGGTTCTCGTCCTCGAGGCGGCGCGACCGCCGCAGCGCCCGCGAGAGATCCACCTGGGTGCGCAGCGTGGTCAGCAGCCGTGCGTTGTCCCACGGCTTGGTGACGAAGTCGCGCGCCCCGCGCCGCATGGCCTCCACCGCGAGTTCGATGCTGCCCCACGCCGTCATCACCACGACCGGCAGGGTCTCGTCGAGGTCCCGGAGGCCTGCGAGCAGGTCGAGCCCCTCGCGGCCCGACGTCGTGTCGCGCGCGTAGTTGAGGTCCACGAGCGCCACGTCGCAGGCCGTCCGCGCCACCTCGGCCACCACGCCCGCGGGCGAACTGGCGCTGATCACCTCCCAGCCCGCGCCCTTCAGCAACAGGCGCACGGCCGCCACGACGTCGGGCTGATCGTCGGCGACGAGCACGCGCGGAGCGGGAACCGACATGGATGGCACCAGTATGCGTCAGGCGTGGGCCGGGCCCTTCACTCGCACCGGAGCGTGGCTGCCGGATCCGTCGCCGCGGCCCGCATGGCGGGAATGATGCTGGCCGCCAGCGCCACGGCCACCAGGGCGGCCACGGTGCCCACGGCCACCGCCGGATCGTAGATCGGCACGCCGAAGAGCTGCGCCCTGACCAGCGTCGCCACGCCGGAGGCGAGCGGCGTCCCGAGCAGGAGTCCCGCCGCCACCAGCCGGACCGCCTGCCGCGCGACCAGACGGACGATGGCGCGGGGCTCGGCGCCGAGCGCCAGCCGTACGCCGATCTCTCGGAGACGCTGGGCCACGCCGTGGCTCAGCGTACCGTAGAGCCCCAGGGCCGCGAGCAGCAGCGCGACGACCGCGAAGGCGCCGGCAGCAAACGCGCTGGACCGCTCGGCCACCATCGACTCCCGCCGCTGAGCCGCCATGGTCTTCACGTCGAACACGGGAAGCGCGGGCTCCACCCGGCGCACCGCGTCGCGCACGCCGGCGATGGCCGCTGCCTCGCCGCCGCGGACGCGAGCGTAGAACGTCATCTGGCCGAGCGTCTTCTGCTGCGTGTACGGCGACAGCACCATGCGCCGCGTCGGATCCTCGCGCAGACTGTCGTGCTTGTAGTTGGACACCACACCCACGATCTCGCGGTCGAACTCCTCGCCGCCGAACCGGATCCGCCGGCCGACGGCCTGGTCCCCGAAGAAGTGGCGGGCGAAGTTCTCGTTGACGATCACCACCGGGGCGCCGCCCTCCGCGTCGCGGGCGTCGAAGTCGCGGCCGGCGAGCAGCGTGGCGCCCAGGGCGCGGACCAGACCCGGCGTGATCGCGTTGATCACCGGGTTCATGTCCTCTTCGGGTCCGGGCTCGTAGCCCGGAATCGACACCGTGCGCTGCGCCGAGGAACTCGCCAGGATCGGCTCCTCCGCGCCGGCGACGGCCGCGACGTCGGCAACGGCGGCCACTTCCTCGAGGATGCGCTCGAACAGGGCGCGGTGCTGCCCGGTGGAGTAACCCGACAGCGCCGGGCTCACCGAGAACGCCAGCAGGCGTTCGACCTCGAAGCCGGGCGAGGTGGCCGCCAGCCGACTGAGCGTGCGGCCGAGCAGGCCGGCGCCGAACACGAGCGCGAGCGACAGGGCTACCTGGGCCACCACCAGCGCATGACGCAGGTGCCGTCCGCTCACCGCGGTGGCGCCGCTGCCTTCCCGCAGCGCCGGCGTCAGGCTCACGCGGGTCGCTTGCCAGGCCGGGACGAGCGCCGCCACCACCACACACGCGAGCGCGATGGCCAGCGTGTAGCCGAGGACCCGGAGATCGAGCCCGCCGGCCAGCGCCTGGCGCGCCTCCTCGTCGGGCACGAAGCTCGCCAGCAGCGGCAGGCCGACACTGGCCACCATCAGTCCGGCCACCGCCCCGAGCACGGCGAGGACCGCCCCCTCCACGACCAACTGGCGGACCAGACGCACGCGTGGCGCCCCCAGCGCGAGACGCACCGCCATCTCCCTCTGGCGTCGCGTGGCCCGCACGAACAGCAGGTTCGCCACGTTCAGGCAGGCAATCAGCAGCACGACGGCGGAGGTGGCGATCAACACCCGCAGGGCCGTGCCCGCGGCCTCGCGGAAGCCCGACGCACCCGCGCGCCCCGGCAGCAGATCGAGCGTCTTCGTCAGGAACCGGTCGCGGAACCGCTGGGGCGCATCGGGCATCTCCGCGAGTTCCGCCTGCAGGATCTGCGCGTAGAGGGTGTTGAGGCCGGAGCGGGCGTGTTCGAGGGTGACGCCTGGCGCGAGGCGCGCGAAGACCGTCATCCACAGGGCCCGCCGGCTGTCGAGCAGATCCCAGTCGGGCGTCACCGCCCTCTTCATCGCCATCGGCACGAACAACGCGGGCACACGATCGGTGTCGAGGCCGCGAAAGCCCGGCGGCGCCACGCCGATCACGGTCATGGGCGTGTCGTTCACGCGCACGACGCGGCCCACGACGTCGGGCGCGCCACCGAACCGCGTCTGCCAGTAGTCGTGCGACAGCACCGTCACCGGGTGACCGCCCGGCGTCTCGTCGTCGGCCGGTGCGAGCAGCCGCCCGAGCGCCGGCCGCAGGCCCAGGACCGGGAAGTAGGTGCCGGTCACCAGCGTCGCCGTCGTCCGTTCCGGATCGTGGCCGACCGTCGCGTGGATGGCGGTGGTGAAGTAGCCGAGCACACCCTCGAGCAGCGCGCCCCGATCGCGGAAGTCCTCGTACATCGGGTGCGAGAGCGGGAACGGGATCTTCTTGGTCATCGTGATGAAGCCCCTGTTCGGGCCCGGCGCGTGCAGCATCACGAGACGGTCTGGGGCCGCCACCGGCAGCGGCCGAAGAAAGGCGCGATCGAAGAACGTGAAGAGCGTCGTGTTGGCGCCGATGCCGAGCGCGAAGGTGAGGACCACGAGGGCCGTGAACCCCGGCGCGGCGACCAGGCGGCGCACGCTGACGCGGAGATCCGACGCGAGATCGCGCATCACACCAGTTCCTCCACCGGCGCCGCGGCCGGCTGCTCGGCCACGACGCGGCCGTCGAACAACTGAATCGAGCGATCCGCGTACCGCGCGAAGCGCTCGTCGTGCGTCACCATGCAGATGGTGGCGCCGCTGCGGTGCAGGTCGTTCAGGAGTTGCATGACGGCGGTCCCGTTCCGGGAATCGAGATTGCCCGTGGGCTCGTCGGCCAGCAGAATGGCGGGGCGGCCCACGAGCGCCCGCGCCACCGCGACGCGCTGCTGCTGGCCACCGGAGAGCTGCGAGGGGTAGTGGCGCGTGCGGTGGGCCATCCCGACTCGCTCGAGGGCCTCGGTGACCAGGTGCCGGCGTTCGCCGGGCGGCATGCCGCGATAGGTCAGCGGCAGCTCGACGTTCTCCTGCACCGTGAGATCGCCAATCAGGTTGAAGCTCTGGAAGATGAACCCGATCTCGCGGTTGCGCACGCGGGCCCGGGCCGCCGCGCCGAGCGACTCCACCGGCGTTCCGTTGAGCAGGTAGCGGCCGCCGCTGGGCGTGTCCAGCAGGCCCAGGATGGAGAGCAGCGTCGACTTGCCGCAGCCCGAGGGGCCGGCGATGGCGACGAACTCGCCGGGCCGCACGCTCAGGTGGACGCCCGCCAGGGCGTGCGTTTCCACGTCGTCCGTGAAGAAGACCTTCGAGAGGTTGTCGAGATCGATGATCGGGGGCTTGGGTGCCATGGGGCTCCTTGGACTCGGGATCGGAGGGCCTGGGGCAAGGGATCGCGTGATCAGCGCAGGCGCAGCCGATCGGTTCCGTCGTAGGCGGAGGTATCCGACAACACGACGCGATCGCCCTCGACGAGACCCTCACGGATCTCGACGCGATCGATCGAGGCGCGCCCGAGCTGCACGAAGACGCGCGCAGCCGAACGCCCGTCGGGCGACACGAGGAACACGCCCATGCGGGCGCCGTCGGTGGACTGCGCCGGGCGCCCGACGTAGAGCACGTCAGTGAGTCGCTCGAGCTCGATGGTGCCCTCCACCGTCAGGTCCGGCCGGGCGCCGAGGGGCAGCTCGCCCGTGGCCACGAGATCCACGGCCACCGTGCCGCCGATGGCCGCCGGATCGATGCGCGCCACGCGCCCGGCGACGATGCCGTTGCGGGTGTCGATGCGCGCCGGCTGCCCGACCCGGACGTCCTTCACCATCGTCTCCGCCACGCGGATCACGGCCCTCAGGCGCCCCGGCGCTGCCACGCGGGCCAGGTTGGTGCCCGGCGCCACGCGCTGCCCCACCTCGACCGGCACCACCTGCAGCACGCCCGCGATGCCGGCGCGGACGCGCAGCGCGTCCACCTGCGCTCGCCGCAGATCGGCCATCGCGCGACGCTGCTCCATGGCCGCGCGCGCCACCGCCAGTTGCGCGTCCACCGCGTCGGTGGCCAGCCTCAGGCGCTCGGCCTCGATGGTGGCGCGGGCGGCGAGCTCGTCTGCCGAGGCCTTCGAGAGCTTCGCTGTGAGCGAGGCCACAAGACCCTGCTGGGCGAGTTCGCTCTCCGCGTCGGCGCGCATCTTCGCCTGGCGCGCTTCCGACGCCACGCGTGCGGCCGTGGCCTGCTGGTCGAGCCGCGCAGCCTCGATGCGGGCCCGCGCCTCGGCGAACTGCGCGGCCGCCGCGCGATACTGCGATTCGACCTCGCTGGCCTGCAGGGAGAGCTCCTCGTTGGCCAGCTCGAGGATGACCGTGTCGGCCGTCACCACGGCACCGGGCTGCGCCAGCAGCCGTTCCACACGACCTTCGGTGACAGCGGCAATCCAGCGGATCTCCTCGGGGACGAGTGTCCCCGTGCCGCGCACCTCGCGCACCATCTCGCCACGCTTCACCGTGTCGGACCAGAGCGTGGCCGCATCGACCGAGGGTGCCGCCGGCTGCAGACGGGAGAGGCCGGCAACGCCGAGCACGACGACCAGCGCGAGCGCCGCCGTCGCCAGCAGGCGCCGCCGGCGCCGCTTCAGGGCGAGATCGGGGCGGTCGATGTCCATGCAGTCGCTCAACCAAACGGGATGCCAGCCCGCGCCGGCCGGGACGACGGCCCAAAGACCCGGACATTCGCCAGGCGCGGACCGCTCAGCCGCCGCGGCGGTGTCCGCGCGCGGACCGCGCGTCCCGGAAGTGGGACGGCAGGGGAACGACGAGAGGGGGCGTCACCGCGCTTCGGCGCGCGCGCCGCGCAGGTTCACCGGGGCCTTCGCGGCGCGATCCGCCTGCTTGGTCGCCCCCCCCGTGAGCAGGCCACGCGTCAGGCGCCGGCCTCGAGCCACAACCACAGCGTCCCGAGCACCAGCGTGATGATCGTCAGCGGCAGGCCCACGCGCAGGTAGTCGCGGAAGCTCACCCGCACGCCCTCGGCGGCCGCGCACTCCACGGTGATGATGTTGGCCACCGATCCGGCGATCGTGAGGTTGCCGGCCAGCGTCGAGGCCATGGCGAGCACCAGCCAGGCGAACTGGGAATCGGGAAAGCCCGGCACCACCGTGCGCAGCAGCATGACGGCGGGCACGTTGCTGACCAGGTTGCTGAGGACCGCGGTCGCCGTCACGAAGATCGGCAGGCGGTGCAGGTCCCACGCCTGGATCGGCTCGAGCAGCGCCGCGGTGAGGCCCGCCCGATCGGCGCCGCCGACGATGACGAACAGGCCGACGAAGAACACGAGCAGTCCCCAGTCGACCTCGTCGTAGACGCGCCGGGGGTCCACGGTCCGCGTGATCAGCAGGAGCGCGGCCCCCACGGCGGCGACCATCGCGGCCGGGATGCCGGCGAAGAAACCGGCGAGCACCAGGCCGACGACAACGAAGGGCTTGAGCCGGGTCGGCCTCAGCGCGGCAGCCGGCGTCGCCAGCCCCGCGTGTACCGGCACCCGGTCCATGGCCCCGCGCCGCGTCGCCCAGTGGACGACGAGCCAGTTCACGAGGAGCCCGGCCAGCGCCACCGGCCCGAGCCGGGCGAGGAACGTCACGTAGGGCACGCCCGACAGCGAGCCGATCAGCATGTTCTGCGGGTTGCCGGTGATCGTCGCGACGCTGCCGATGTTCGACGCGGTCGCCACGGCGATCACATATGGCACGGCCGGCACCCCCAGCCGCCGCGTCATCTGCACCACCATCGGCGTCATCACGAGCACGACGACGTCGTTGACCAGGAACGCCGACAGGGCGCCGCACGTGAAGATGACCACCGGCAGCAGGTGATTCGGCCGCAGCCGGCCGATCACCCAGGCGGTGATCCAGTCGAAGAACCCGGCCAGGCGCAGATTGCCGGCCACGATCATCATCGAGAACAGCAGCACCAGCGTCGCGAAGTCGATCGAGGCCAGCGCCTGGCGCGCGTCGACGATGCGGAAGGCGACCATGAGGACGGCGCCGATGATCGCCGCCCCGGGACGGTCGATCTTCAGACCCGGGAACGTCCCCAGGGCGAAGACGACGTAGCTGCCGAGGAAGATCAGGTAGGCCGCGAGGATCCGCGCATCCGACAGCAGTTCGGGGTCGAGGGTGGGCACTGGGGCTTGGGGCTTGGGGCCCGGGCGGCGCCCGGCGACCGCCGCGGCGCATCTCGCTTGTACCACAGGTGGACCGGCTGGTGGGGCGGCGGTGCATACTTGACGCCGATGTCCGCGCCGCTGGCCGATCTGCTGCCCGACACCTTCGACGCGCCGGGCGACGTGCTGCTGGATCGCTTCCTCGACTACGTCGCCTCCACGCGCCTCTCGCTCTACGCGGCCCAGGAGGAGGCGATCCTGGCGATCTTCGAGGGCCAGAACGTCATCCTCAACACGCCGACGGGCTCGGGGAAGTCGCTGGTCGCCTCGGCCATGCTGTTCGAGGCGCTCGCGCGCGGCCGGCGCGCGGTCTACACCTGTCCGATCAAGGCGCTGGTCAACGAGAAGTGGATGAACCTGTGCCGCGAGTTCGGCCCGGAACACGTCGGGCTGAGCACGGGCGACGCGACGGTGAACCGCGAGGCCCCCATCCTCTGCTGCACGGCGGAGGTGCTCTCGAACATCGCGCTGCGCAGCGGTGCGGACGCCCGTGTCGATGACGTGGTGATGGACGAGTTCCACTACTACGCCGACCGCGATCGCGGGGTGGCGTGGCAGGTGCCGCTGCTGACGCTCCCGCAGGCGCGGTTCCTGCTCATGTCGGCCACGCTGGGCGACACACGCTTCTTCGAGGACGTCCTGTCGCGGCTCAACGGCCGGCGCTCGACGACGGTGAAGTCGGCCGAGCGGCCGGTGCCGCTCGAGTACGCCTACTCGGAAATCCCGCTCCCCCACACCGTCGAGAAGCTGGTCGGCGAGCGCAAGGCCCCCGTCTACGTCGTCCACTTCACGCAGGCCGACGCGGCGTCGAGCGCGCAGGACTTCACCAGCCTGAAGATCTGCACGAAGGAGGAGAAGGCCGAGATCGCCGCGCGCATCGCGGCGTTCCGCTTCAGCAGCCCTTACGGCGGCGAGATCCGCAAGTGGCTGCGCCACGGCATCGGGCTGCACCACGCCGGGCTGCTGCCGAAGTACCGGGTCCTGGTGGAACAGCTCGCCCAGCGCGGCCTGCTGAAGGTGATCTGCGGGACCGACACGCTCGGGGCCGGCATCAACGTCCCCATCCGCACGGTGCTCTTCACGCGGCTGTGCAAGTTCGACGGGCGGAAGACGGCGATCCTCACCGCGCGCGACTTCCACCAGATCGCCGGGCGCGCCGGGCGCAAGGGCTACGACGACCGCGGCGACGTGGTGGCGCAGGCGCCCGAGCACGTCATCGAGAACCTGAAGCTGAGCGAGAAGGCGGCGCGCGAGGGCCGCAAGGTGACGAAGCGGAAGCCGCCCGAGCACAACTTCGTCAACTGGGACCTGAACACGTTCACGCGGCTCATGAACGCGGCGCCGGAGCCGCTGGTGTCGCGCTTCACGGTGTCGCACGGCATGCTGCTGAACGTGCTCAGCCGGCGCGGTGACGGCTGCGGCGCCATGCGGCGGCTGATCCGCGAGAGCCACGAGCCCGATGCGGCCAGGCCCGCCCACGTCCGCCGGGCCTGGCAACTGTTCCGCGCGCTGCTCGCGCGCCGGATCGTCGAGTTCATCCCGCCCGACGAACACGGGACCACGCTGCGCGTGAACGTCGAGCTGCAGGACGACTTCTCGATGGACCAGGCGCTGTCGCTCTACCTCGTCGAGACGATCCCGCTGCTCGAGGCCGAGGCGCCCACCTACGCGCTCGACCTGCTCACCCTGGTGGAGTCGATCCTCGAGAACCCGGAGGTCATCCTCCGGCGGCAGCTCGATCGGCTGAAGGGCGAAGCGGTGGCGAGGATGAAGGCCGAGGGCCTCGACTACGAACAGCGGATGGCGGAACTCGAGAAGATCGAGTACCCCAAGCCGCTGGCCGACTTCGTCTACCAGACCTTCAACCACTTCGCCGGGAAGCACCCCTGGGTGGGCGAGGAGAACATCCGCCCGAAGTCGATCGCGCGCGAGATGTTCGAGCAGTTCCGCTCGTTCACCGAGTACGTGCTCGACTACGACCTGCAGCGCTCGGAAGGCCTGCTGCTGCGCCATCTGAACAGCGTCTACAAGGTGCTGAGCCAGACGGTGCCCGACGGCGACAAGACCGACGAGGTGCTCGACATGGAGCAGTACCTGCGCACGATGCTGCGCCAGGTGGACTCCAGCCTCGAGGACGAGTGGGAGCGGATGCGCGCTGGCGGCTACCAGGCGCCGGCGCCCGTCGCCGCCCACGAAGGCACACGCGCGCCGGCGCCCGAGACGACGGGCGACGTCACGCGCGACCCGCGTCGCTTCACCGCCGCCATCCGCGCGCGGATCTTCCTCTTCCTGCGCGCCTGGGCCCGCGGCGACCAGGCCACCGCGCTGGCCACGCTCACCGCTGACGACGACCGATCGCGCGACGAGCCCGCCGGGGCGATCGCGGCGGCATCGGCCGACACGGGGTGGTCCGAGGCGAGGCTCCAGGATGCGGCCGACGCCTACCGCACCGAACGGGGCGCGCTGCGCTTCGATCCGGAGGCCCGCAACCAGCGGCACACCTACGTCACGACGGGCGACGACGGCCGCGCCTGGCGGGTCCAGCAGGTGCTGGTCGACGACGAGATGGCCAACGACTGGGTAGCCGAGTTCGATGTCGTGCTGGAGGCGTCGCGCGCGGCGGGCCAGCCCGTGCTTCGTCTCGATCGCATCGGGCCGTTGGCGTGAGCCTCGGTCATCGATGACGCGGGCCGCGCCCCGGCGCGGGCCGCGGCGCCGACCCGATGCCCGCCGGCCGTATACTGCGGCCATGCGCCGCGCCATCGCTCTTCTGCTCGCCCTCGCCGCAGCCACGTTCGCCCCGGGCGCCCGTCCCGCTGCCGCGCAGCCGCCAGCGGCACGCCACGTCCCGACCATCGACGACCTGCTCGCGCTCACGCCGATCGGTGGCGCCGTCATCTCGCCCGACGGCGCGCGGGTGGCCTACAGCCAGACCACCAGCGACTTCGAGCAGGACGCGTTCGTCACGCAGATCTGGATCGCCCCGGCCGGCGGCGGGGAGCCGTTCCAGTTGACGCGCGGGCCGAAGTCGGCGGGCACGCCGCGCTGGTCGCCAGATGGTCGCTGGCTCGCCTTCACGAGCGCGCGCGCGGGCGACAGGAACCAGGTGTTCGTCATCCGGCCCGACGGCGGCGAGGCGCGGCAGCTGACGAAGGCCGAGGAAGGCGTCACCGACTTCCAGTGGTCGGAGGACGGCGCGCAGATCGCCTTCACGGCCGTCGAGCCCGAGGCCAGGTCGCGCAGGAACCGGAAGGCGCACCTGGGCGACTTCGAGGTGGTGCGCGGCGACTACCGGCACGCCCACCTGTGGACGCTGTCGGTGGCCGAGGCGCTGCAGTCGCCCGTGGCCGGCCGCCAGCGCACCTCGGGCACGGCGTTCCACGTCGGCCGGTTCGCCTGGTCGCCCGACGGCACGCGCATCGCGTTCAGCGCGACGGCCAATCCCGATCTGGTCCAGAACGGCACGGCCGACCTCTACGTGCTGGATCTCTCCGGCGATGCGGTGCGAACGCTGGTCTCGCAGCCCGGCCCCGACACGAACCCCCAGTGGTCGCCCGACGGCTCGCAGATTGCCTTCAGCTCCGCGATGGGGCGGCGCGACGACTACCACGCGAACTCCCGCCTCGCCATCGTCGACGCGCGCGGCGGCGCACCGCGCGTGGTGACCGGCGCCTTCGACGAGAACCGGTCGATCGTCGCGTGGGCGGGCGACGGCGCCATCTACTTCAGCGCGTCGCAGAGGACGGCGGCCCACCTGTTCCGCCTCGATCCGGCAACCGGGGGCATCACGCGCGTGAGCGGTCCGGACGCGCTCGCCGGCAGCTCGTTCACGCTCTCGCGTGATGCGCGGCAGGTGGCCTGGGTCGCGGCCTCGCCCACCTCGATGCCTGAAGTGTTCGTCTCGGCGCCGGCGCCCTTCACGCCACGCCAGCTGACGACGTCGACGAAGCAGATCGAGCCGTTGACGATCGGGACCCGTGAAGTGATCTCGTGGAAGAGCCGGGACGGCGAACCGATCGAGGGCGTGCTGGTGAAGCCCGCCGACTTCGATCCGTCGCGCACGTACCCGCTGCTGCTCGTCATCCACGGAGGTCCCACCGGGGTCGACCGGCCCACCCTGCCCGACACCCGCTACTATCCGGTCGACGCGTGGGTCGGCCGCGGCGCGCTGCTGCTGAAGGTGAACTACCGTGGCAGCGCCGGCTACGGCGAGCGCTTCCGGCAGCTCAACGTCCGCAACCTCGGCGTGGGCGACGCATGGGACGTGCTCTCGGGCGTCGACGCGCTGGTCGCGAAGGGCTGGGTCGACCCGGCGCGCATCGGCTGCATGGGCTGGAGCCAGGGCGGCTACATCTCGGCGTTCCTGACGACCACCAGCGATCGCTTCGCCGCGATCTCGGTCGGCGCGGGGATCTCCAACTGGGCGACCTACTACTACAACACCGACATCACGCCGTTCACGATTCAGTACCTGGGCGACGATCCGGCCGACGATCCGGCCATCTACGCGAAGACCTCGCCGATGACCACCATCACGCAGGCGAAGACGCCGACGCTCATCCAGCACGGCGAGAACGACCGCCGGGTGCCCATCGCCAACGCCTACGAGTTGCGGCAGGGCCTCGAGGACCGCGGCGTGCCGGTGCGGATGGTGGTCTACACGGGCTTCGGCCACGGCATCACCAAGCCGAAGGCGATGCGGGCGGTGATGCGCCACAACCTCGAGTGGTTCAACCATTACCTCTGGGGTGACGCGCTGCCCGACTTCGCGGCGCCGGCGGTCCCCGACGCCCCGGAGAAGCCCGGGAAATAGGCACCGGGCATCGCCGCTGGCGGCCGTGCGCCCGGCCTGCCGGCCCGTGATAGCCTGCGGGCCGTCACGGAGCGCGCATGCCGCCACCAGTCACCACGGCCACATCCGGACCCGACGCCTTCCTGCGGGACGCCACCGAGTTCCGCCTCGGCAGCCTCCTCACCGAGGCTTCCCATCCTCGATCGGCGCACCTGAGCGAGGTCGCGCGTCGCGACGCCGCCCAGGGGCTGGCCGTGCTCTTCGACGTGGACCGCGACGTCGTGGACACCTTCGAGCGGTGGTCGGCCGGCCGCGAACCGCAGGACCTGTGCGGCCTGGTCGTGCGCACGCTGCGCGGCGGCGGGCGCCTGTTCTTCACCGGCTGCGGCGCCACGGGTCGTCTCAGCATCCAGCTCAATGCGATCTGGCGCGCCTTCTGGCAGCAGCGCCGCGAACGCGGAGAGATGGCGCCGCCGCCCGACGACTTCGAGCATCGCACGCTGAGCGTGATGGCCGGCGGCGACTACGCGCTCATCAAGGCGGTGGAGGGATTCGAGGACTTCGCGCCGTTCGGCCGCCGCCAGGTAGCCGGGCTCGGCCTGGCGCCAGGCGACCTGCTGTTTGCGATCACCGAGGGCGGCGAAACGTCGTTCGTCATCGGCACGGCCTGGGAGGCGGTGGATCGCGGCGCGCGCGCGGTGTTCGTCTACAACAACCCGGACGACCTGCTGCGGGCGCACGTCACGCGCAGCCGCGAGGTCCTCGACGATCCGCGGATCCGGAAGGTGAACCTCACGACCGGCCCGATGGCCATCACCGGATCGACACGCATGCAGGCCACCAGCATCCAGTTACTGGTGATGACCACGGTGCTCGAGATGGCCGCGCGCGAGCTGGTGGGCCTCGACGCCGCGGTGGTCCCCGCGCTGGTGCGCGACGGGCTGGCCGGCCTGCACGCCACGCTGACGAGCCCGCCGGTCCTGGCGGCGCTGGCGCGGCTGGTGCAGGCCGAGGAGGCGATCTACCGGCGGCACGGCCGCACGTCCTACTTCGCCGACACGCTCGCCGTGGACGTGCTCACCGACACCACCGAACGCAGCCCGACGTTCTGCACGCCGTCCTTCCGGAAATGGGACGACGCCGGCGCGGCCGAGTCGTGGGCGTTCCTCTTCACGCCGGCCGCCACCACGCCCGGCGCGTGGACCCGGCTGCTGCGCCGTCGGCCGCTGACGATCCAGTGGAGCGACGACGACCTCAGGGAACTGCTCGACCCGGAGCCAGCGCTCCGGCAGTCGCAGGTGCTGCGCGAGATCGGCCTGCGCGAGCTGTTCCGGTTCCGGATCGGCCTCGACGGACGCGCCGATCGCCCGCCCCGCATCGGCGACGGCGCGACGGCGGTCGTCACCGCCGGCGACGCGCCGCTGCTCGCCGCGAGCGGCATCTTCACCGCCGACCTGCGCGCGGCCGGGACCGCCGGCGCGCACGCGGCGCTGATCGCGGTGGGCCGCCCGGCCGACGTGCAGGCCCTGCTCGCGTCGGAAGCGGCCCGCGCCTGCGATGCGCTGGTCGCGGGGCTGCCAGTCCCCGATGCGCCCCTGCTGCTCGACGCCCTGACGCGAATCGGCGTCAAGCTGCTGCTCAACGCGCTCTCCACCTGCGTGATGGTGCGGCTCGGCCGCGTGCTGGGCAACCGGATGATCTGGGTGGTGCCGAGCAACCTGAAGCTGATCGATCGCTCGGTGCGCTACATCCGGGATCTCGCCGGCGTGCCGTACGAGGACGCGTGCCGCGCGCTGTTCGAGGTGATCGACTACGTCGAGCCGAGACGTCGATCCGGCCAGGCCTATCCGGCGCCGGTGGGCGTGGCCACGATGCGCCTGCGGCACGGCCTCGGCCTGGAGGCGGCCGAGGCGCGGCTCTACGAGGAGCTGGGCTGATCGCGCCCGGCGCGCAGGCACGCGGGCGCGCCGCCGGCCTCAGAACGCGAACATGTGCGTGTACTTGACGATGAACCCGCGGCCCGGCGTGGGGGCCGTCGCGTCGGTGAACCGCTCCTCGTTCCAGACGACGTAGATGTCGCTCAGGGGACGATGGATGAGGTTGAAGCGGACGTTCGCGTTGAAGAGCCGGCGATCCGCGAGGTACTGCACCAGCGAGTCGACGAACATGTTGGTGGAGAACGAATAGTTCGCGCGGGCCGTCCAGACCGAGGTGACGAAATCGCCGACCGGCGCGCCGAGCGAGGCGTCGGTCCGCTGGAGGCCGAGGCTGAACCGCAGGCGGTAGGACGGCTTGACGGCGACCGACGTGTTCACCGACGTCTGCGTGCCGCTCCAGAGGCCGCCGCGGATGAGCGTGATCCCGAAGCTCACCGGACGGCTCGCGTCGCTCTCGAAGCGCACCTGCTTCTCGTACCACCCGTAGGCGCCCGGCGGGAGCGCCGGCCTGCCCGGCGCGAGCGTGAGCGGACGCGTCGTCAGCTCGAACTTCGGGTTGACGCTCACCTCCGAGTAGCCGCCGTTGTTGAAGAAGAACGTGTAGCCGGTGTGCAGGTTCTTCCCGGTCATCCGGCCATCGAGATCGGTGTAGTAGCTCCACACGATGTGCGGGTGCATCTCGCGCACCCCGCGCGCCTTGAGCGCCGCGGGCCGCGGGCGCACGCCGGTGTCGATGAAGTACTTCCGCGTCGCCGTCCGGCGGTAGTAGGACAGGTCGCTCTGGAACCCCTCGCCGATCGACATCATCCCCGACCGGTAGTGGAAGAAGTTGCCCTCCCAGTTCACCGACGATCGCCAGGCGTACTGGCCGTCACCCCTGCCCGGCGTGTCGGTGCGGACGGCGTACGAACTCCAGTCCAGGTTGCCGAAGAACCTGAAGTTCCAGTCGGCGCCGTAGACACGGTTGTAGTTCCCGCCATGTTCGGTCGACTGGCGCTGCATGAAGAGGCCGCCGATGTCGTTGGCTCGGCCGAAGTTCCGGCGCACGCGCGCGACCGTGTAGTTGTTGGCATCGATGCCGTTCTTGGTTCCGGTCTGGACGTTCAGCAGGCCGAGCGTCAGCCCTGCGGCGCGGCCGGTCATGCGGGCGCCGGCGTGGATGGGGATCGGCTGTCCCCCGGCCGTGAGCCCGATGCGGCGGCTGAAGAACAGCAGCAGATCCTCGTCGGGGGTCGGCGCCGGGTTGACACGATTGTTGCGCGCGGCGTCGCCGACGTAGAAGATCCCCGAGTTCTCGAGGAAGAAGTCGCGTTTTTCGGGGAAGAACTGACTGAACTGCGTCAGGTTGACCTGCTGCTCGTCGGCCTCGGCCTGCGCGAAGTCGGGGTTGGCCGCCACGTCGAGCGTGAGCGCCGGCGTGAGGCCGTACTTCAGGTCGAGTCCGATCTGCGGATCCGACGCGAAGCCGCTGCCGCCCGACGGCCGCACGGCGTTGGCCAGCGCATAGGGCTTGATGCGCAGGTTCCGGCTGCGCGCCAGGTCGTTGAGACCGACGAGGTTGCCCGCCAGCGAGACCCGCCCCAGCGAGTAGGCACGCGGCACCGGCGACCAGTAGACGACCTCGTTGCGCCGCCGGATCCGGCGGCTGAAGTTGATGCCCCACGTCGACGTCCGTTCCGGCTCGAAGCGCAGCGACTTGAACGGAATCACGATCTCCGCGGTCCATCCCTCCGCCGAACGGCGCGTCTTGACGCTCCACACGGCGTCCCAGCTCACGTTGTTCTCGCGGCCTTCGCTGGCCACCTGCTGGTCGGACTTCGCGCCCTCGGGGTTGGTGACGAACATGTACCCGTTCCGGCGATCCGCGAACGTGTCGATGATGATCTCGAAGCTGTCCTGATCGCCGGTCTTGAAGTCCTTCCGGATGTCGTTGACGACGATCCCGTCCGGCCGGGAATCGAAGCAGGAGGCGGCGACGTAGATGTTGCCGCTGTCGAAGGCGACGCGCACCTCGGTGCGCTCGCTCGCCGGCTGTCCTTCCTCCGGCTCGCTCTGCACGAACTCGCCGACCGGCTGCGCCCGGGTCCAGACCTCATCGTCGAGGACGCCGTCGAGGCGGATGGGCGTGGTGGCGCGCACCGCGCCGATCTGGAGCCGGCCGTCGGCCGAGCGGATGTTCAGCGTGGCCCCGGCCGGCGCGGGCGCGATCGCGGACGCCGGCTGCGCGCCGGCGGCCGGCGGCATCGCCAGCAGGATCGCGCCGGTGGCCCCGATTGCGCGGATCCCGCAGCGCAGAACGTCGATGGGAGAAACGCAGCGGTGAACCTGATGCAGGACAGACAATGGACCCAATCCTCGCTCCGCCGACGAAATGGTTTCGGGGCGGGACAAGAGAATCCGATCTCCGGACCTGCGTCAAGGAGAATCTGGCGCTGAATCGCGACGGCGCCGGTTCGACATCGACCGCTGAGCTGGCCCGCGGCCATGGCGTTCCCAGTGGCGGCGTCCGCACGTGACTGCGGTCCCCCGACCAGTGCCCCAACGCACGACGAGGCGGCTCCGCACCAGGCGGAACCGCCCCGTGACGTCAATCTGCCCCGTGCCCCTGCCGTGGCCTATCCCGGGCGGCGGGCCGTCGGCCTCGGCCTGTCCGGCGCCGTCGCCGGCGCGGGCGCCGCCGTCGTCGTCGGCGCCGGCGTGGCCGCCGGCGTCGCGGGGGCCGGCGGCGGCATCTCGTCCTTGCCGAAGCGCGGCAGCATCTCGTCGCGCATGGCCAGGTGGTAGACCGCCGCGGCGATCACGACCGCCGACTTCATCGCGTCCTCGGGCACGATGCGTTCGTAGGTGTCGAGGTTGGTGTGCCACGTGTGGCTGCCGTACTCAATCGGATCCTGACTCACGCCGATGCCCGGAAGCCCCGCCGCGCTGAACGACGTGCTGTCGGTGCCGCCCAGCCGGCGGCTCTTCGTCGCCAGGGCACCCATCACGCCGAGGTCGGCGAACGGCGCCAGGGCGGCGCGCAGCACGTCGGCTGCCGCCGGCGGCCCGAACACTCCCATCCCGCGGGCGCGCCCGGTGCCGGAGTCGATGTTGAAGTAGGCCACCAGCTTCTCGAAACCTGGCTTCGGCTGCTCGAACGTGCCGAAGTGCTCGCGCACGTATTCCTGCGAGCCGAGCAGGCCCTGCTCCTCGGCCGACCACAGCGCGAGGCGGATCGTCCGGCGCGGCCGGGCGCCGCTGGCCTGGATGAGCCGCACGGCTTCCATCATCATGGCGCTACCGATCGCGTTGTCGGTCGCGCCGGTGGCCGAGTGCCACGAGTCGAGGTGACCGCCCAGCATCACCACCTCGTCGGCCTTGTCGGTGCCCGGGATCTCCGCGACGACGTTGTAAGTGGTCTTCCCCTCAGGGTAGGTGTGGTTGACGATCGTGAACTCCAGCTCGACGCCGCGCCCGTCGGCCAGCAGCCTGGCGATGCGGCCGAAGTCCTCGTTGCGCAGCACCACCGTGGGCACGGCCTTCGTCAGGTCGTAGGTGCGGTTGTGGAACGCGCGCACCTGGCCGTGCTCGCGCCCGGCGTCGTTGACGCGGACCAGCGCGCCGCCGGCGACCAGCCACGCGTCAATCCGTTCATTGGCCTCGTTGGCGGTCAGCCGGACCGGACCGCCGTCCGGGCCGGCGACGGGCGGCTGCGCGGGGAACCCCTGCGGCGGCGTCGGGTTGACCGGGTCGTACTGCGCACGCAACTCGTTGTCGTCGCGGCGCTTGGCCGGCGCCGAGAAGGACACCGGCACCGGCGTGCCCTTCCCCACCAGCACGACGCGATCCTTCACCTTCGCCTTCACCGAGTCGAGGTAGGCCCCGAGTTCGTCGGCCGTGGGCCGGTCAGGCGGCACGATCTGCACGGCCGCCGCCCGCACGGTGCCTTGCGTGCCCGGCGTCCAGGCCAGCACCTCTCCGGTGAGGGTGTCGGCGACGGGCGACACCATCAACATCGACGCGCGCTCGTTGCTCCAGCCCGGGTGGCCGAAGTCCCACGGTTCGAGGTGCGCGTTCTTCAGGCCCCAGGCCGTCAGCTGCTCCACGGCCCACTTCGCCGCCGCCTCGTAGGATGGCGATCCGGTGAGCCGCGGCCCGTACACGTCGGTGAGCATGTGCAGGGTCTGCATCACCTGCGACTGCTCGCTCGCGAGCCGTCGCAGCTTCCAGTTCATGTCGTGGTCGATCCGTTCCTCAGCCGCCATCGGGGTCACGAGCAGGACCGCCGTCACGGCCAGGGCAATCAGTGTTCGTCGTCGCATGGTTTCACCCCTCCCTTGCTCAACCCACCAGACCGTGCCTGCGTTCGACCGCCGAGAGTGCCTCGTCGAGGATGCGGAGGCAGGTCTCGGCCTGGCCGCGATCCAGGACGAGCGGCGGCGAGAGCCGCAGGGCGTTGCGCCCCGCGCCCAGGATCAGCAGGCCCCGATTGAACGCTTCCGTCACCACCTCATCGCGCTCGGCCGTCGCACGTGCCTTGCTGGCGCGATCGCGCACGAGCTCGATGCCGATCATCAGACCCTTGCCGCGCACGTCCCCGATGAGGGGGTGGCGCTGCTGCAGCTCACGCACCCCGTCCATCAGGTACGCGCCCACCGCGGCCGCGTTGGCGATGAGCGACTCGCGCAGCAGGCGGATGGTCTCCAGCGCCGCGGCGCAGGCGACCGGATTGCCGCCGAACGTGCTCGCGTGCGCGCCCGGCGTCCAGTCCATCACCTCGGCCCGGGCCGCCGCGATGCCCAGCGGCAGGCCCGACGCGACGCCCTTCGCGATGGTGACGATGTCGGGCTGCAGACCATAGTGCTCGGAGGCGAACATCCGCCCCGTGCGCCCCATCCCGGACTGCACCTCGTCGACGATCAGCAGCATGCCGTGCCGGCGCGCCAGCGCCTGCAGCCGGTCGTGGAACTGCCGCGGCGGCACGAGGTAGCCGCCCTCGCCCTGGATGGGCTCGACGACGATGGCGGCCACCTCGTCGGGCGTGACCAGGTGAACCAGCGTCTGCTCCTCCAGGAAGTCGAGGCACTCGGCCTGGCAGGTCGCGGGCTTCAGGCCAGCCGGGCACCGGTAGCAGTCGGCATACGGCGCGTGGAAGACGCCGGGCGCCGTCGTCGGCCCGAACCCGCGCCGCTGCACCGCCCGGCTCGCGGTGAGCGACAGCGCGCCCATCGTCCGGCCGTGGAACGAGCCGAGGAAGGCGATGAGGAACGGCCGCTTCGTGTGGTAGCGCGCCAGCTTGATGGCGGCCTCGTTCGCCTCGGCGCCCGAGTTGCCGAAGAAGGATCGCACCGGACCGGCGATGGGCACGATGCCGGCCACCTCTCGCGCCAGCGCCACCTGCGCCTCGTAGTAGAAATCGGTGCCCGACATGTGCAGGAACTTCTGCGCCTGCTCGACGATGGCGCGCACGACGTCGGGATGCGACACGCCGGTGCTGTTGACGGCGATCCCGGCGGCGCAGTCGAGGAAGAGGTTGCCGTCGACATCCTCGACGACGGCGCCCTGGCCGCGGGCGATGACGAAGGGGTACGTGCGGGTGTAGGAGGGCGAGACGAACTCGGCGTCGCGCTGGATGATGGCGCGGGCGCGGGGGCCCGGAGGCCCCACACGGATGAGCGGTGCGGTGATGGTCGGCGGCATGAGTCCTCGCTCGTGATGAGTGACGGGCGCGAACGGCGCGGGGCCGCCGCGCGTGGTGCGTGAAACCGGTCTACTTGCGCTTCCAGCGGGTGCCCCCGGGGCCGTCCTCCAGCAGGATGCCGCGGGCGTCGAGATCCTGGCGGATGCGGTCGGCGCTGGCGAAATCGCGATTCCGGCGTGCGACCTGCCGCTCGCCGATCAGGCGCTCGATGTCCTCGACGGGGACCGGTGGCCGCGCGTCCTCCGACCGCCGCAGCGCAACCACCCCCAGCACGCCATCGAAGCGCTCGAACGTGCGCCGGATGGCGGCCACGTCGGCCTCGCCCACCTCGCCGGCATCGATGGCCGCGTTCAGGGCGCGCACCAGGTCGAACATCACGCCGACGGCGCCGGGCACGTTCACGTCGGCCTCGAGCAGGGCGCCGAAATCGCGCTCGGCCTGCGCGAGCCGGCCGGCGACCGCCGGATGCGATTCGCCGCCCGCCACCCGGTCGAGTCGGGCGAGAAAGTCCACGAGCCGCCTGAGCGCTTCCTCGGCCTGGTCGAGGCTGCCCCACGAGAAGCGGAGCTGCTTGCGGTAGTGCACCGAGAGCAGCAGGAAGCGCAGCGTGGACCCGCGATACCCCCGGTCGAGCAGGTCGCGCACCGTGTAGACGTTGCCCAGCGACTTCGACATCTTCTCGCCATCGTCGAGGATGAGGTGCTCGACGTGGAACCAGAAGCGCGAGAGCGGCTGGCCCGTGGCACCCTCGCTCTGGGCGATTTCGTTCTCGTGGTGCGGGAAGATCAGGTCGACGCCGCCCGTGTGGATGTCGATCGTCTCGCCGAGCAGCCGGCGTGCCATCGCCGAGCACTCGATGTGCCAGCCCGGCCGGCCCGGTCCCACGCCACAGTCCCAGGTGGGCTCCTCGGGGCGGGTCGCCTTCCACAGCACGAAATCGCGCGCGTCCTCCTTCTCGTACTTGTCGGAGTCGACGCGGGCGCCCGTCTTGATGCCGGCGTGGTCGAGCCGCGCGAGCTTGCCGTAGTCCTCGAGCGTGGCGATCCGGAAGTAGATGGATCCGTCGCTGCGGTAGGTGTGGCCCCGGCGATCGAGCGCCTCGATCAGCTCGCACATCGCGTGGATGTTCGGCTCGTCGGTCGCCCGCGGGGTCTCCTCCACCGGTTCGAGCCCGAGCGCCGCGGCGTCCTCGATGAACGCCGCGATGTAGCGATCCGTGTAGTCGCGCAGCGGCACGCCGGCGGCCAGCGACTCGGCGATCGTCCGGTCGTCGACGTCGGTGAAGTTCATCACGTGGCGCATGTCGTAGCCGCACCAGTGCCGGAGGGTGCGCCGCAGCAGATCCACCGCGACGAACGTGCGGAAGTTGCCGATGTGGCCGCGCGCGTAGACGGTGAGGCCACAGGTGTACATGCGAACCTGGCGGCCGTCCATCGGTGCGAACGGCTCTACCTGGCGGGTGAGCGTATTGTAGAGTTGCATGCGACGAAGGTCCGGAGCGATGAACGGGTGCGGCGCCACCCACGCCGCTGGCGCTGCCCCCCTGGACGAGGACCACGCCACGCGCCGCCGGCGCCCGGCCCGGGCGAATCAGCGTGCGGAGCGGATCTGCTGCGTGAGACGGCAATAACAGCGAGGCCCGTCCACGCCGTACTCGACACGATCGACGAGCGCCGACACGGGATCGGCGCCGCCGTCGGCGCCCATGCGCTGGGCGAGGTCGGCGCCTCCGCCGCACCGCACCTCCACCTGCACCACGCGCGCGGTCCCGTGAACCGTCAGGTCGACGATGCTGGCGGGCGGCGCGCCGGCGGCGGCGGCCTGCTCGAACACGGCCCTCACCGCGTCGCCCAGGCGTCGCGCATCGTCGGCGGCGCAGCCCGCATAGTCGCCCGCGCGTGCCGCCAGCGCCCCGGCGGCCTCGGCAAACGCCGGCTCGGCCGACAGTGACACGGAGAACGCGAGATCGCGGGGGCCGTCGTCTGGCAGCGGCGCAGCCATGGGCGACAGCGATTCTACAGCGAGATTCGCTGGAACAGCGTCCGGGCGGCTGTCACGTCGGCCTCGATCTGGACGCGGAGCGCCTCGATGTCCGGAAACCGCCGCTCGTCGCGCAGCCGCCGGAGGAAGGCGACGCGCACCGTCCGCCCGTAGAGATCGCCCGAGAAATCGAGCAAGTGCGACTCGACCACGCGCGGGCCGGCCGCGCGCACCGTCGGGCGCACGCCGACGTTGGTCACCGCCGGGCGAGCTACCTCATCGGTCAGCACCAGCGTGGCGTAGACGCCGTCGGGCGGCAGCAATTCGTTCTCGCACGCCAGGTTGGCCGTGGGGAATCCGATCGTCCGGCCCCGCCGATCGCCCTCGACGACGATGCCCGCCACCATGTAGTGATGGCCGAGCAGGGCCGCCGCCTCGTCGACGCGTCCCTCGGCGACGAGCCGCCTGATGCGCGTGCTGCTGACGACGAAGTCCTTGTAGCGGACGGGGTCGATCTTCTCCGCGCGATAACCGTGCTGCTGGCCCAGCAACCGCAGCAGCGAGAAGTTGCCGAGCCGGTCGCGGCCGAACAGGAAATTGCCGCCCACCCAGACCTCGGCGACCCGAAGCCAGTCGACCAGCACCCGTTCGACGAACGCCTCGGGCGACCACTGCGAGAGTTCGTGGGTGAAGCGAACCACCGCCACGCCGTGCGCCCCGGCCTGACGCAGCGCCTCGATCTTCTGCGCGGGCGTCATCAGCAGCGGCGGCGCCTTGTCGGGCCGGACCACGCGCGGAGGATGGGGATCGAAGGTGAGCGCCAGCGGCGTCGCGCCCCGTTCGGTCGCCTGCTTCGCGACGCGCTCGAGGATCTTCACGTGGCCGCGGTGCAGGCCGTCGAAGTTGCCGATGGCCACCACCGGCGCACGCCACTCGGCGGGCCGCGGCTCGTCGGGGAAATAGCGCACGAGGAAAGACACGCGCAAGAGGATATCAGCGGGAAGGGCGTGCCCCGGGGATCCACGGGACCCGCGCCCGCGTGCGCGGCCCGGCCGCTGCCCTGCAGCCCGCCGGCGGCGCCCGGCACCGCTGCTGGAGCGGGCCACGCGGCCTCGGGTGTTTTCCGGATGCCCGACTCTGGACTCAGGACCCCGATCCTGGGGACTCTTACCGCGGGAAATCGGGACCTGCGTCACTGCAATTCCGGCGATGGTCCGATTGGCGGCCCCGCCGCCGCGGCGTAGACTTCAATCATCGATTGGGCCGGCGACGGCGAGGAGGACATCATGACGCGATACCACGGCAACCAGCAGGCGAAGGCGGGCTTCTACTTCAACCTCACCACCTGGCACGTCTCGACGCTCTCGGGCGAGGGCGGCCCGCTGCCCGGCCCCGACCAGGCGCGCTACCTGCGTCTGCCGCTGCCGGTGCTGATCGTGGTGGCGCCGCTGATGGGCGCGGCCTTCGCGATGTTCCTGCCGTTCATCGGCATCGCGATGGTGCTCGACTTCGTGGCGAAGAAGGTCTGGCGCGCGGCGCGCGAGGCGGCGCACGGCACGATGATGGCCATGAGCGCGCGCACGCGCACCGGCGAGGCCTACTTCACCGGCACCACCGACGAGAAGGCGGCTGGCCAGGCCGACGACAAGGCCGAGGAAGCCCTCTCCCGCATCGAGCAGAAGATCGACGCGCACGACCAGCAGGTTCAGCGGTAACGGCCGGCTGTCGCGCTTCGCGTCACTCCTCCTGCCGCCGTCCGCACCGGGACCCGGCCCCCCAATCGGGGCGGCCGGGGATCCGGTCCTGCCCCGGCGCGTTCAGCCCACCTCGATCGTCAGGCCGTCCCAGGCCAGACCCATCTCAGCCGGCAGGTCGCGTGCGGTCGCCGCGTGCCCGAGGTCGTGGCACATGTGGGTGAACCAGGTCCGCCTCGCCCCGATGCGCCCGGCCGCCTCCGTCGCCTCCCGCAGCGAGAAGTGCGTGGGATGCGGTCGATGGCGCAGCGCCCCCAGCACGAGAACGTCGAGTCCGCGCAGCAGCGGCAGGCTGTCCGCCGGAATCGCGGAGCAGTCGGTGAGATACGCGAACCGGCCCACCCGGTAGCCGAGAATCGGCCGGGTGCCGTGCAGGATGGGCACCGGCACGAACTCGTGGCCCAGGATGGCGAAGGGCCCGATCACCTCCCGCGGATCCACCTGCGGCACGCCGCCCCCCGCCTGATCGCCACCCGAGAACGCGTACGCGAACGTCCGCCGCAGGTCGCCCAGCGTGCGCGCGTCGGCGTAGATGGGCAGCGGCCCGCCCGACAGCACGTTGAATCGCCGCAGATCGTCGAACCCGAAGATGTGATCGGCGTGGCTGTGGGTGTAGATCACGGCGTCGAGGCGATCGAGCCCGTGAGAGAGCGCCTGCGTCCGCAGATCGGTTGACGTGTCGATCAGGACGGTCGCGCCATCCTCGAAGGCGAGCACGGCGGACGGGCGGCTCCGGCGATCGCGCGGATCGGCGGAGGTGCAGACGGGGCAGCGGCACCCGATCATCGGCACGCCATGCGACGTGCCGGTGCCGAGAAACGTGACGTGCACGGACGATGAGGGGGTTGCGCGCCGGGGTGGGACGGGCTCAGGGGATGACGATCCGTTTGTCCTGCCGGGCGGCCTCGACGAAGCGCATCCGCAGTTCGTAGAGCATCGCGTCCACCAGATCGCCTTCGGCCGCGTCGAGGTTGCCCTGCGTCTTCTCCTTGAGCAGCGCCAGGATGTCGATCATCTGGCTTGCCGCCGTCAGATCGACCTGGGTGTTGCCACTCGCCGGGTCGGGATCGCCGAGGTGCACCGCGGCCGTCGTCGCCAGCGACATGACGAAAGCCGAGAACGTGATGCGAGGCTCATCGCTCATGGGTAGGATGCTAGCATAGCCCCCCGATCATGCCCGATCCCCCCGTGAAGCCTGCGCAGGGCACGCTGGCGCCGCCTGCCGCCGGCGGATCCCGGCCCGGACACCAGTTCCAGCGCCTGGTCGAGATCATGGCCACGCTGCGGTCGCCCGGCGGCTGCCCATGGGACCGCCAGCAGACGCTGCGCACGCTGGCGCCCTACGTCCAGGAGGAGGCCGCCGAGGTGGTGGATGCCATCGATCGCGGCGATCCCGGAGCTCTCTGCGAGGAGGTGGGCGACCTGATCTTCGAAGGCGTGTTCCTCGCCCAGGTCGCGGCCGAGGCGGGCGAGTTCACCGTGGCTGACGCGCTGCGCACGGTGTGCGAGAAGCTCGTTCGCCGTCACCCGCACGTGTTCGCGCAACCCGCTCCGGCGGGCACGAGCGAGCGCGCGGTCGAAACGCCGGCCGAGGTGCTGGACCAGTGGGATCGCATCAAGGCCGGGGAGAAGCAGGCGAAGACAGGCCGGGCGCCGCGCGTGCTCGATGCCGTCCCGCGATCGCTGCCGGCACTCTCCGCTTCCTGCGACATCGGGCGCCACGTGGCGAAGATCGGCTTCGACTGGCCGGCACCGGGCGAAGTGCTCGACAAGATCGAGGAGGAGATCGCGGAGCTGCGCGCCGAACTCGCCCGCGCCGGCGATGAGGGCCGGGGCCAGGGATCGTCTTCTGGCGGCCGATCGCCGGCCGGTGGCCCGACCGGCGCCATGGCGCGCGTCGCCGATGAACTGGGCGACCTGCTGTTCTCGCTGGCGCAACTCGCGCGCAAGCTCGACATCGATCCCGAAGCCGCTCTGCGCGACGCGAACCGCAAGTTCCGGCGCCGCTTCGACGCGCTCGAAGACGGCGTGCGGGCCGATGGTCACGAGATCGGCGCCCTGGGCCTCGAAGCGCTCGAGGCCCGGTGGCGAGCCGTGAAGGCGGCCGAAGCTCGTCAGGACTAGCGGGGTCGCGACGGCCGGCCGCCGGAGTGGCCGCCCGCCGCGACCGAGCCGGATCAGAGCGCCCCCGCCTCCCGATGCGTGCCTGCCTGGGGCCGGTGCGTCAGGGTGAGGAGTCTCCCTGGCACCCCGCCGCCGGTGGCCGTACGACCGCGCCGCATCGACAGAGTGTCCGTCTCCGAGCCACCCACGAGCGCGACGAGTCGGCTCACGACGTCCATCGACGCTTCGGCCTGGGAGTTCAGCTCCTCGCTGGCGGCCGCGCTCTCCTCCGCCGTGGCAGCCGTGCTCTGGGTTACCTTCTCCATCTGCCCGATCGCCTGCGACACCTGGTCGATGCCTTGCGCCTGCTGCCGGCTGGCCGCGCTCACCTGATCGACGAGCCCCTTCACCTGAGAAGCACTTCCCGTAATCGCCTCGACGGCGCCTGCGACGACCCCGACCCGGCGCTGCCCCTCGGTCGCGCTGGTCATCGACTCCTCAATCAGCGCCGCCGTATCCTTCGCCGCCTGAGCCGACCGCTGGGCGAGCCCCCTCACCTCTTCGGCGACGACCGCGAAGCCGAGCCCCGCATCGCCCGCGCGCGCCGCTTCCACGGCCGCGTTCAGCGCCAGGATGTTGGTCTGGAAGGCGATCTCGTCGATGGTCCTGATGATCCGCGCGACGCGGTCGCTCGAGTTCCTGATCCCGTTCATCGACGACACCAGGTCGCCCAGTGCCTCGTTCGCGCCACGCACGAGCCGCTCCGCCTCCACCATCAACACGGCGACCTGCTCTCCGTGCTCCGCGTTCTGGCGGGCCATCGATGCCATCTCCTCCATCGCAGCCGAGGTTTCCTCGAGCGACGCGGCCTGCTCGGTGGCCCCTTGCGAGAGCGACTGCGAGGCGCCGGCCACCTCCGTCGACGCGGCAGCCAACTGTCCGATCGCCTCGCTGAGGTCGTGCGCCGCACTGGTCAGCGTGCGGTTCATGTGCAGAATCGTGGCGATCGACACGGCCGCAATCAACAGCACGAAGAACCCCAGCAACCCGAGCCACACGTAGCCTCGCGTGACGTACTTGGCGACCGCCGCCTTCGTGCGCGCGTTCAGCATCTCCTCGAACTGGGCGATCGGGGCCATGATCCGCGCCTTCTCGGTGGCGTACCTCTTGTCGAAGAGCACCCGCCGCGCCATCTCGGGATCGGGCGGGCCCTTGCGGGTGTAACGGCCCGCCCCGTCGTCGAAGAGTCCCTTGACCGCGTTCATGGCGACCGACTCGGTCGTCACGAGATCGTTGGAGTTGCTCTCCGACTCCCTGAGCTTCTCGAACTCGGCCTCGGTGAACCCGGCCTCCTTCATCAACGTCTGAAGCGCGGCCGTCCGGCCGTCGGCGCGCGGAACCTTGCCGTTGCGCACGTCGAGAGTCCTCTGGTAGCCCTCCTCGTACTCCCCATCCCCGGTCACGACATAGGCGCGCGCCAGGCTCGTGAGGTCGTCCGAACTCTGCCGCAACTCGTCGGCGAGCAGATACGAGTCATACCGGTTCTCCTCGGCCGCCGTCAGCGCCCGCTGGTTCTGGACGAGCATGACGGTGACGAACATGAGGCCGGCCAGCGACACGACGCCCACGACCCTCAACAACGCCATCAGTTTTCGTATCGACATGAGTTCTCTCCGGCCGGGTCAATCCGGCCATGGATCGCCGCGACGAACTCCTGGATTGGGAGCAAACGACTCGGTCCGGCCCGCCCAGACCGAGGCCAGCGCCGGTCGGTGGGGGTTCCGGGGCCATCCTGCGACGACGCGGACCCGCACCGGCCATTGAATCGGCTGAGGTCGCCCCCAACGCAAGCTGGTCCGTACTGAGCGGGGTCCGGCGCCGGCCACCCGGGGGTGGCCGCCCGCCGCGACCGAGCCGGATCAGAGCGCCCCCGCCTCCCGATGCGTGCCTGCCTGGGGCCGGTGCGTCAGGGCCGGGCCGTTATCGCGCCACCCGCAGCCACCGCCTGCCGCTCATCGTCCGGATGGCCATCCGGTACCCGTCGGTGACAATCTGCACCGCCCCGTCCTCGTCGGTCCGGAATGGCGCCGCGCCAGTGGCCGCGGCGCGTGCCACCGCCGCCGGTGCCGGGTGGCCAAACGGGTTGCCGCGCCCGGCCGAGTAGATCACGGCCGCCGGCGCGAGCGCCCGCAGCCACGCGGCGGCGCTCGATCCGGCGCTGCCATGATGGGCGGCCTTGAGCGCCCTCAGGCGGGAGGGCCACCCACCGGCCGCCAGTTGCTCCTCGACGGCGGCGCCGATGTCGCCCGGCAGCACGATCGACACGTCGGCGTAGCGCAGTTCCACGACAACCGAGTCGTCATTGCGAACCCGCTGCCGCTCCCACTCAGGCTCAAGCGGATGCCAGACGATCACCTCCACCTCGTCCACCCACAGGCGGTCGCCGGCGCGAACGCGGCGCCAGATCCCGCCCTGCAGTCCGACCCGGCCGCGCAACGCGAGGGTTGGCGCATGACGCCGCACCGCGACGCCCTCCCACACCTCCCGCGGGCGCCAGTCGGCCACGAGCGCGGCCGCCCCACCCACGTGGTCGGGATCGCCATGCGTGATCACGAGCCAGTCGAGCGAGGTGACCCCGAGCGCGTGCAGGGCCGGTGACACCACCCGCCTTCCGACATCGAAGCGCGGCGAAGCCGCCAGCCCCCCGGCGTCGATCACCATCGTCCTGCCCCGAGGGAACTGGACGACCACGCAATCGCCCTGCCCCACGTCGAGCATCGTGACGCGCAGGGTGCCCGCTCCGGCTTCAGGTACGGTCGGCGGGAACCCCGCGTCGCGCGAAGACCACCAGCCGCCGGCCATGACGACGACACTCACGGCCAGTCCGGCCCACGCCACGGCCCTGGCGCGCCGGCCCAGGACCGGCGCGCAGGCCACGGCCGCGGCGATCGCGTGGAGGCCCAGCAGCACCGGGCTCGGTGGCGGCGTGACACGCTGCAGCCACGGCCACCACTCGGCCAGCCGGGCGCTTCCCACGAGGGCCTGCACGGCGACGTGCGCCAGCCATCCGGACAACCGCGCGAGCGGCGGCACGAGTTCCGCGAGCAGGACCGTAGCCAGCCCCATGGCCTGGATCACCGCCATGAGCGGCACGGCCAGGAAGTTGAGCGCCAGGCCGGCGAAGGTGATCCGCCCGAAGGCGGAAGCCGTGATCGGCACGACCGCGAGTTCGGCGGCCAGCGTCGCCGCGAACAACGCGACGCACGCGCCGAGCGCCGCACGCGTTCGCGGCGCGACCACCGCCGCACCCGCCCACGCCTCCCACCACGTCACGATCGCGGGGGTGAAGACGATCAGTCCGGCGGTGGCGCCAAACGTGAGCCCGAAGCCCACGTCGAAGGCGAGCAGCGGATCCCACGCCAGCAGCGCCACGGCCGCTGTGGCCAGCAGCGCGAGCGGATGCGCCCGCAGGTCGGCCATCCGGGCGGAGAGGTGGACGAACGCCACCAGCATCGCCCGGTCTACCGAAGCCCCGCGCACCACCACCGTCGCATAGGCGGCCAGTGCCGCCAGCGCCAGCGCCGGGGCGATGCGGGGCGGCGCACGCGACCACGCCGTGAACCAGAGCAGCAGGCCCGTGAGGATGGCGATGTTGCCGCCCGAGATGGCGATCACGTGATAGGTGCCCGCCTGCCGCAACCGTTCCTCGATCTCGTCGCCGATGGCCGCGCGGTCGCCGACGATGATCGCCAGCACGATCGCCGCCGACAGGGGGTGATGCGCGCCGACGTGACGCGCGATGGCGTCGCGCACGCGGTCGCGGATCATCCCGGCCCGCTCCTGGATCCAGGTGCCGTTGCCGCACGCCTCGACGAGCACGGCGCTCTTGATCGACCCCACCAGGTCGATGCCGCGTCGCGCGAGATCGAGGCCGGCATCTCCGCCGCCCGGGTTGCGGAACCCCGAAGGCTCGCGGACGGTCGCGGGGGCGCGCACGCAGCGGCCCCGGCGCCACGCGTGGACCGCGGTGTCGGGCACCGTGCCGTAGAGGCCCAGCCGAACGTCGCCCCGCGTCGGGATCCAGTCGCCTGCCACCCTGACGTGCCGCACGTCGACGACGATCACCACCGCCTCGGCGGAGCGGGCAGCATCCTCCCGCAGGCGGCCCTCCACCCACACCAGTTCGCCTTCGCGTGCCGTGGCAAGGGTGGGAGCCAGCGCCTGGCGAATCGGCCGTCGCAGCGCGCGGTCGTGTGCGTGGAGGCCGAGAAGGCAGCCCCCGGCGAACGCCAGGACGAGCGCCGCGCCGGCGGCGATGGCCCTGGCGCGAAGCGTGAGCGCCAGCACGCACACGGCGGCCGAGGCGAGGCAGGCCATGGCAACCAGCGCATGGGCCTCGCGACGAAGGCCGGAGCTCAGCACGCCGGCGAGCATGGCGATCGCGATGGGGACGATCAGGCCGGGCACGCCGTGGTGCGGATGCAACCGGCGTGACGGGAGCGGCCGACGCGGAAACGGCCGGCGAAGTGACGCGAAGCGTCGCTCCGCCGACCGTGCGAAGGGCAGTTTCTCCCAGCGCCGGCTGGGCGCGGGTGGCCAATCCAGCGCCCCGCGCCGTCACGCGCGGGGCGTCTGGAGGGGCGCGAGGGCGCCGGGGACGGATGCGCCGACCGCCTCCGGAGACGCGCGGTGAGGATCTGCCGGCGCTGGGCCTGGCGTCCTACGTGATCGGGTGGTAGTCCTGCAGCGCCCGCACGTCGATGCCGTGCTCGCGCAGCGCCTTCAGGGCCGCCACCGTTGCCGCGGCGCCCGTCAGCGTGGTCACGCAGGGCACGCCGTGCATCATCGCCGTGCGGCGCACCGTCCGGTCGTCGAAGAACGACTCGCGGCCGAGCGGCGTGTTGATCACCAGCGACACCTCCCCGTTGGTGATGCGATCGCCCACGTGCGGGCGGCCCTCGTTGATCTTGTAGACGACGTCGACCGGCAGCCCGTGGGCGCGCAGGTAGGCGGCGGTTCCGCGCGTGGCGACCAGCGTGAAGCCCTGGTCCACCAGGCCCCTGGCCACGCCCACGACATTGGGTTTGTCGGCGTTGTTCACGCTGATGAACGCGGCGCCGCTCAACGGCAGGCGCTGCCCGGCGCCCATCAGCGCCTTCGCGTAGGCGACGCCGAAACTCGGCGCGCCGCCCATCACCTCGCCGGTCGACTTCATCTCGGGCCCGAGGAGCGTGTCGACCCCCGGAAACCGGACGAAGGGGAACACGGGCGTCTTCACGAACACGCCGGCCACGTCGAGGTCGCCGGTCAGGCCCTGCTCGGCCAGCGTCTGGCCCAGCATCACGCGCGCGGCGACCTTGGCGAGCGGCACCCCCGTGGCCTTCGACAGGTAAGGCACGGTCCGCGAGGCGCGCGGATTCACCTCCAGCACGTAGACGACATCGTCCTTGATCGCGAACTGGGCATTCATCAGGCCGACGACGTGCAGCGCGCGGGCGATGCGCCGCGTGTAGTCGCGGATGGTGGCGAGGTGCTTCTCGGCCACCAGGTAGGGCGGCACGACGCACGAGGAGTCGCCCGAGTGGATCCCGGCTTCCTCGATGTGCTCCATGATGCCGCCGATCACGACGGCGCCGGTGGCGTCGGCCACCGCGTCGACGTCGAGTTCGAAGGCGTCCTCGAGGAACCGGTCGACGAGGATCGGGTGCTCGGGGGAGGCGTCGACGGCCGTGGTCATGTAGCGGTCGAGCGTCGCGGCGTCGTAGACGATCGCCATCGCACGTCCCCCCAGGACGTAGGAGGGACGCACCACCACCGGGTAGCCGATCTGCTCGGCGACCTCACGCGCCTCGGAGCGCGAGGTGGCCATGCCGCTCGGCGGCTGCGGGATGGCGAGTTCCCAGAGCAGCCTCGAGAAGCGCTCGCGATCCTCGGCGAGATCGATCGAGTCGGGCGAGGTGCCGAGGATCGGCACGCCGGCGGCCTGCAGCGGCAGGGCGAGCTTCAGCGGCGTCTGGCCTCCGAACTGCACGATGCAGGCCAGTTCCCCGCCGGCGCTGCGTTCCTTCTCGACGATGGCGAGCACGTCCTCGAGGGTGAGCGGCTCGAAGTAGAGCCGATCCACCGTGTCGTAATCGGTCGACACGGTCTCGGGGTTGCAGTTGATCATCACCGTCTCGAGCCCGGCGTCACGCATCGCGAAGGCCGCGTGCACGCAGCAGTAGTCGAACTCGATGCCCTGGCCGATGCGGTTGGGGCCGCTGCCGAGGATGATCGCCTTGCGGCGCGGCGTGGGCGCCGCCTCGCACTCGTACTCGTAGGAACTGTAGAGATACGGCGTGAACGACTCGAACTCGGCCGCGCACGTGTCGATGCGCTTGTAGGCGGCGCGCAGGCCGAACTCGAGCCGCCGCTCCCGCACCGCCTCCTCGCTCGACTCACAGATCGCGGCGATGTCGCCGTCGGCGAACCCGGCCCGCTTGAGCGTGCGCAGCAGGTCGGCCGACATCTCGCGCACCTCCACCAGTGACGCCGTGCGCGCGAGTTCGACGATCTCGGCGAACTGCGTGAGGAACCACGGATCGACGTGGGTGTGCTGCTGGACCTCCTCGACGGACCAGCCGAGATCCAGAGCACGGAAGATCGCCCACAGGCGCCGGTGGTTGGGCACCACCAACTGGCGCCGCAGGGCCGCCAGGTCCTCGTCCCGATCCTCGGCATGCGGGCCCAGGAGCCGTCCGGCACCGCCGAGTTCCAGCGAGCGCACCCCCTTGAGCAGGGCCTGCTTGAAGGTGCGGCCGAGCGCCATCACCTCGCCCACCGACTTCATCTGCGTCGTCAGGGTCTGGTCGGCCTGCGGGAACTTCTCGAACGTCCAGCGCGGAATCTTCACGACCACGTAGTCGATGGTCGGCTCGAAGGAGGCCGGCGTCACCCGCGTGATGTCGTTCCGGATCTCGTCCAGGTGGTAGCCGAGCGCGAGCTTCGCGGCGATCTTCGCGATGGGGAACCCGGTGGCCTTGCTGGCCAGCGCCGAGGAACGCGACACGCGCGGGTTCACCTCGATGACCACCAGCCGGCCGGTCTCGGGATTGATGGCGAACTGGATGTTGGCGCCGCCCGTCTCCACGCCCACGCGGCGGATGATGCGGCGGCCGGCGTCGCGCATGCGCTGGTACTCACGGTCGGTGAGCGTCATCGCCGGCGCCACGGTGATGCTGTCGCCGGTGTGCACGCCCATCGGGTCGACGTTCTCGATCGAACAGATCACGATGAAGTTGTCGGCCGCGTCGCGCATCACCTCGAGTTCGAGTTCCTTCCATCCGATCACCGACTCCTCGACCAGCACCTGGTGCACCGGGCTCAGGTCGAGGCCGCGCGAGGCGATCTCGCGGAACTCCTCCAGGTTGTAGGCGATGCCGCCGCCCACGCCACCCAGCGTGAACGACGGGCGGACGATGGCCGGGAAACCGACCTCCGCCACCGCCTCCATGGCCCCGGCCAGCGTCCTCACCACGGCGCTGCGCGGCACGTCGAGCCCGATCTCGCGCATCGCGTCACGGAACAGCAGGCGATCCTCGGCCACCTTGATGGCCGAGACCTGCGCGCCGATCAGCCTCACGCCGTGCCGTTCGAGCACGCCGCGGTCGGCCAGCTCCACCGCGAGGTTCAGCGCGGTCTGGCCGCCGACGGTGGGCAGCAGCGCATCGGGCCGCTCCCTGGCGATGATGCGCTCCAGCAGGTCGACGGTGAGCGGCTCGACGTAGGTGCGGTCGGCCAGCTCGGGGTCGGTCATGATCGTGGCCGGGTTGCTGTTGACCAGCACCACCTCGAGGCCTTCGTCACGCAGCGCCTTGCAGGCCTGCGTGCCCGAGTAGTCGAACTCGCAGGCCTGGCCGATGACGATCGGCCCCGAGCCGATCACGAGGACGCGGTGGATATCAGTGCGCTTGGGCATCTCTACAGGCTTGGGGCTTGGGGCTCTGGGGCTCTGGGGGGCGTCGGGTCAGGGCCGGAGGCGCCGGACCGCTGCCCGAGCTACCCTCGGCGCTCCATCTCGTCGACGAACAACTGGAACAGGTAATCGGCGTCGCGAGGCCCGGGCGACGCCTCCGGGTGATACTGCACGCTGAACACGGGCGCCTCGCGATGCCGCAGGCCCTCCACCGTGCCGTCGTACAGGTTCACGTGCGTCACCTCGAGGTGGGCCGGGAGCGAGTCGCGTTCCACCGCGAACCCGTGGTTCTGCGACGTGATCTCCACCAGCCCGGTGGCCAGCCGCTTCACCGGATGGGAGCCGCGGTGGCCGAACTTCAGCTTGTAGGTGCCGCCACCCATCGCAAGCGCCAGCACCTGGTGGCCGAGGCAGATGCCGAATACGGGCAGGCCTGAACTCACCGCGCCCCCGGCGTTGCGCACGACGTAGTCGAGCGCCGCGGGATCGCCCGGACCGTTGCTGAGGAACAGGCCGTCGGGCCGCGTCGCGATCAGTTCGTCCACGGGGGTGCTCGCCGGAAACACGCGCACGTCACAACCGTAGGCCGCCAGTCGCGCCAGGATGCTCCACTTCATGCCGAGATCGTAGACGGCCACCTTCAGGGGACGGCCTGCCCGCCGTCGGGGCTCGACGTCGTAGCCGACCCCGCTGGCGTCGGCAACCTCCGGCCGCGGAACGTAGTCGAAGGGGGCGGCGCTGGTGACCTCGCGTACCAGGTCGCGCCCGGCCATCTCGGGCGCCTGCCGCGCCCGTTCCACGAGCGCCCGCGGATCGACCGCCCCGGTGGCGATCGCCCCCCTCATGGCGCCCGCCGATCGCAGCACACGCGTCAGCGCCCGGGTGTCGATGTCGGCAATGGCCACCACCCCGCTGGCGACGAGATAGTCGCGCAGCGTCCCCTCCGCCCGGAAGTTGCTGGCCACCGGTGACGATTCGCGGACGACGAACCCCGCCACCTGCGTGCCGCGCGATTCGGCATCCACGGGGGTGACGCCGTAGTTGCCGATCTGGGGGGCGGTCATGGTGACGATCTGACCGGCATACGACGGGTCGGTGAGCACCTCCTGGTAACCGCCCAGGCTGGTGTTGAACACCACCTCCCCGGAAGTCTCGCCAGGTGCCCCCACGGAGACGCCTTCGTACCAGTGACCGTTTTCGAGCGCGAGGACTGCTTTCATTTCGATGGAATCCGAGCCAATGCCTGGCGCCCCCTGAGGCTAGCGCCGTTGTTCGAGAGAAGCGGTGACGCGGCGCGATTCGCCCGCCGCCAGCGTGATCGTGCTGGTCCAGGGCGCGTGTCCGGCCAGTTCGAAGCGGATGGTCCTCGCCCCCGGAGCCACGCCATCGATCTTCAGCGGCGACACGCCCACCCGCCGCCCGTCGACGTAGACGCCGGCGCCCGCGGGCCGCGTGACGAACTCGAGCGCGGCGGTCACGGGCGCCGCCGCGGCCGCCTCGGGAGCCACCGTGGCCTGAAGCCGAAGGTCGAGCGTCACGGAGGGACGGGTGGCGGTGATCTCCACCCGCCGCGCCTGGTCGGCGTACCCGTCGCGTGACACCTCTACGAGGTGACGGCCAACGCCCAGGCCTCCAATGGTCACCGGCGTCCGGCCGCGATCACGCCCGTCCACCTGCACCCGGGCGCCGGCCGGCGTGCTGTGCACGGTCACCCGCCCGGCACTGGCTGCCGACGCCGGTCGAGCGGTCGCCGGTCCTGGCGCCGGGGCCGCCGCGGGCGCAGGCGCCGGGGCAGGCGGCGCGCCCCGCACCTCGGGCTCCGGCCGCACCGCTTCGTTGCCGGTGACCGTCACGGCTGGCCGCGTGGAGGCCGGCGGCGCCGCGGTGGCCGACGGGCCCGGCGGCAGCGGGGAGACCGACCACCGCCCCAGCACGAAGCCCATGCCCAGGCCGACCAGCAGCACCGCCGCCAGCGCCACGCCCCACTGGCGCAGGCTGGGCACGCGTTGGGGCGGCAACGGCCGGGATCCCCGCCGCCCGCCGCCCGCCCCGGGGGCGAATCGTTCGTACGGCGTTCCCGCAGTCGCGGGCACCCCGGCCTGGTAGGCATCCGGTCCGCCGGTCTCGAAGGCCGCGTCCAACCGGGATTCACTGCTCGCGTCCAGGCCAGGCTGGTGGCCGAACTGCCGCGCACCGCCCGTGTCGCCATCGACCAGCGATGCCCCGCGGGGTGCATCCGCCGGGCCGGCGGGGCGCTCCGGCGCCGACGCGTGGGAGAACTGCCCGGTGCCCGGCCCGATCCACGCCGGCTCCGGGACCGCCGGCTCCGGCACGTGCGGGTGTGGCCACGCCTCCAGCGGCGCGGCTGGCGGATCGTCAGGTCGCAGCACCAGGTCGTGGTGATGGCGGCCGGCCGGCGGCGCCAGCGCCAGGTCGGCAGGCGCAGAGGCTGGGGTGGATTCGGTCACCGTGATGGCGGTGAGGACGTCGGACTGGAGGGTGTCGTCGGCAGACCGCTCCAGGCCCGGGATCGTCGGCGCATCGGCGGCGGCCTCGTCCGCGCCGTCGCGTCCGGGCTCGGGAAACAGCGACCCCGGGGCCGGAGTCCGCGTCCGTGCGAGGCGCGAGACGTCGATCGCGCCCGCGAGGGCCTCGACCATCGCCATCGCCGTCGCGGGGCGGTCCTGCGGTGAGGCCGAGGTGGCCGCGGCCAGCAGGCCGACGGCCGCCGGCCCGTCGAACCCGGCGGTCGCCATCGTGTCCTGCAACGGTTCGGCCCCGGGGCGCCCGCGGCGCGGCGCCAGCCATTCGAGCGCCACCACGGCGAGGGCGAACACGTCGGCGCGCGCATCCCACGGACCGCCAGGCACGCGCTCGGGCGCCGCGTACGGACGCCGCCGCGAGGGCCTGGCCCCGAAGCGCTCGACGAGCTGCGCCACCCCGATACCGGTGACGCGCACGCGCCCGGTGGTGTCGATCAGCACGTCGCGCGGGTGCAGGGAGCCGTGCCGCCACCCTGCGGCGACGCCGGCGTCGAGCGCGGCGGCCACCTGCCGCAGCACGGCGACGAGCGCTTCGGCGCCCACCGCCGTCCGGCGCCGCATGCGGAGATCGAGGCCGTCGGCCTCCACCAGCTCCTGTGCCAGCCAGGCGGTGCCGCCCTCGAGGCCAGCGGCCAGCGGAGCGACGATCGACGGATGAGGCGGAACGGTCTCGATCAGCGTCTGCAGCGCCCCGGCCAGGGCATGGGCCTGCTCGGGCGGCCAGTCGAGCCTGAACAGCTTCAGGGCGAGGATGGAGCTGGTGTCCTGGGCGAGAACGCGGAAAACCGGACCGAGCACGCCGCTGCCGATCTGGTGCAGGACGCGATAGGGCCCGATGAGCTCGGGCTGGGCGGATGAACTCGGGTCGTCGTGGTTCAGCGGCGGCTCCGGCGTGCGTCGTGGCGGCGATGGCCCGCAGGCTGAGCCGAGAGTATATCGCGGCTTGACACCCCGTCGGAGTCCCTGAGACAGTTGCACTTCTGTGCAGGACTCCAGCCCCCACGCCAGCGCCCCCGCGTGCGTGCCGGTCGACATGCGCCAGCTGCCCTGGGTACGTCGGCTGGTCGTCGATTACGCCTTCGACTTCCCCTCGCTCGCATCGTTCTTCGCCGACGATCCGGTAGAGGCCGGCGCGTGGCGCCGGGCCATCGACCGGGTCCAGCAGCACCCGCGCCGCCGCGAGGCCATCGTCGACGTACTGAAGCGGCAACTGACGTCGCGCGGGACCCCGGCTGCCGCGATAGCGGCCGTCGACTCCCTGCGCGACCCGCGCACGGTGGCCGTCGTCACCGGGCAGCAGGCGGGCCTGTTCGGTGGCCCTGTCTACACCGCGCTGAAGGCGCTCACCGCCGTTCAACTGGCCCGCAAGGTCTCGGCCGAGCACGGGGTCACCGCCGTCGCCGTCTTCTGGGTCGACAGCGAAGACCACGACTGGGAGGAAGTGGCTTCGACCAGGCTGCTCGACGGCGAGGCACAACTGAGGGAGGTGACGGCCGCGGCCCCCGAGGGCGCGGGCAAGCTGCCGGTGGCGCAACTGCGGCTGGACGCCCGGATCGCGGACGCCCTCGAAGCCGTGCGCGCGGTGCTGCCGCGGACCGAGTTCACCGACGACCTGCTGGCGCGGCTGGCCGATGCGTACGCGCCCGGGCGGAGCATGTCGGAGGCCTTCGCTCGGTGCCTCGACACCTGCCTGGGGCCGTTGGGTCTGATCGTGTACGACTGCGCCGATCCCGCCGCCAAGCCGCTGGCGGCGTCGGTCTTCGCGCACGAGATCGCGGTTCCTGGGCGCACGTCGGCGCTGGCGGTGGCCGCGGGCGAGGCGCTGGCCGCCCGTGGCTACCACGTGCAGGTGGACGCCCACCCCGACACGGTGGCCCTGTTCCACCTGGGCCCCGAGCGCCAGGCCATCCGCATCGCCGGCGACCGGTTCTCGGTAGCCGCCCGGACGGCGAGCGCCGCCGAACTGGGCGCCGAGATCGCCTCGCACCCCGAGCGCTTCAGCCCCAACGTGCTGCTGCGGCCGCTGGTGCAGGACACCCTGTTTCCCACCATCGCCTACGTGGCCGGACCGAGCGAACTGGCCTATCTCGGCCAGTTGCGGGAGGTCTATGCGCACTTCGGCATCCCGATGCCGCTCGTGGTGCCGCGCGTGACGGCCACCCTGCTCGACACGGCGGCCACGCGGTTCCTCCAGCGCTACGCGCTGCCGATCGAGGCGATGCAGCCGCAGGACGAGAGCGTGCTGAACCGGCTGCTCGCGGCACAGCTGCCGCCGGAAGTGGATGCGGCCTTCAAGGACACCCACGACTGCGTGGGCCGGAAGATGCAGGCCCTCATCGCGGCCCTGCCGGCACTGGACCCGACGCTGGAGGGCGCGGCCCGCTCCACCTTTGGCCGGATCGAGCACGATCTGCAGGGCCTGCACGGCAAGATCATCCACGCGGCGAAGCGCCGCAACGAAACCCTGCGCCGGCAGTTCGTGCGCACGCGGTCGCTCACCTTCCCCCAGGGACATCTGCAGGAGCGCACGCTCGGGTTCGTCTACTTCATGAACCGCTACGGCCCCACGCTGATCGACCTGCTCGATCGGAGCCTCGCGCCGAACCCGGGCTACCACTGCCTGCTCACCGTGTAAGGCTCCGCCCGCGTGGTCCGGCGCTCTGCTTCCTCCCGTAGCCGATCCCCACGCCGCCGCTGGCTGCGGTGGCTGGTCCGGCTGTGCGTGCTCGGGCTGCTGGCGGCCGGCGCCGTGGCGGGCTACTTCTACGTCCAGCTCTCGCGCGTGGTGGACGCCAGGCTCGCCCGCGGGCCCGAGCGGCCCCAGCCGCGCGTGTTCGCGCGCCCGTTCGAGCTGCGCGTGGGCCAGGCCCTCACCGTGACGGAGCTGGCCGAGCGGCTCAACGATCTGGGCTACGCGCAGCGGTCGAAGGCCGAGGGCCCGGGGGAGTTCGCGGTGGACCTGCGCGCCGTGAGCCTCTGCGCGCGCGGCGGGATCCTCAACGGACGCACGATCCGGGTGCTGTTCTCGGCCACGCCGGCGCGCGCGTCCGCCCGCCCGCAGCCTCCGCGCGTGGAGCAGCTCGAGGTGCCGGGCAAGGGCCGCGTCGACAGCGTCACCATCGAACCGCCGCTGCTGAGCGGGCTGGTGTCGGCCGGGCGCGAGCGGCGGCGGGAGGAACCGCTCGATCGCATCCCGAAGGTCGCGCGCGACGCGGTGCTCGCCATCGAGGACCGCCGCTTCTTCACGCACCCCGGCGTCGACGTGGTCCGCACCCTCGGCGCCGTCCTGACCAACATCCGGGGCGACAAGCCCTATCTGGTCGGTGGCAGCACGCTCACCCAGCAGCTCGTGAAGAACTCGTTCCTCACGCGCGAGAAGACCTACCGGCGCAAGCTCCAGGAGCAGTACCTCGCGCTCATCCTCGAGCGGCGGCTGTCGAAGGATCAGATCCTCGAGCTCTACCTGAACGAGGTCTACCTCGGGCAGCGGGGCTCGTTCGCGATCCACGGGCTGGCCGAAGCCTCGCGCCTGTTCTTCGGCAAGGACGTGGCGAACCTCACGCTGGCCGAGGCCGCGACCATCGCGGGCGTGATCCAGTCGCCGCCCGCCTACTCGCCGTTCCGCAACCCCGAGCGGTCGCGGGAGCGCCGCAACGTGGTGCTGCGGGCCATGGCCGACTCCGGCTACATCACTGGCGAGGCGGCCGCGCTCGCCTCCAGCGAGCCACTGGTCACCGTCGCCCAGGCCCTGGACGCGGAAGCGCCGTACTTCGTCGACGTGGTGGGCCAGTCCTTCGCCGAAACCTACCCCGGCGTCGCGCAGGGCGGCGGCACGGTGGACATCTACACGACGCTCGACCTGCACCTGCAGCGACTGGCGCAGGACGCGGTGCGCGACGGCCTGCGGCGGGTGGACGAGGTGCTCGACAAGCGCAAGGTGCCGGTGCGGGCGCAGGCCGCCCTGCTGGCCGTGCAGCCCAGAACGGGTGATGTGCTGGCCTTCGTGGGCGGCCGCACCTACAACCAGTCGCAGTTCAACCGGGTGACGGGCGCGCGCCGGCAGCCGGGGTCGGTGTTCAAGCCGTTCGTCTACCTCGCCGCCTTCGAGCAGGCCGCGGCCGAGGGACGCACCGACCTCACGCCGGCCACCGTGGTCGACGACAGCCCGACGACGTTCGTCTTCGGCGACGAGGAATGGTCGCCCGGCAATTACGGCGACGAATACGACGGCCTCATCACGCTGCGGCGCGCGCTCGCCATGTCGCGCAACCTGGCCACCGCGAAGGTGGCCGAGATGGTTGGCTACAACCACATCGCCGACCTGTGGCGCCGCATCGGCGCCGGCACGCCGCCGCGCGCCTATCCGTCGATCGCGCTCGGGGTCTTCGAGGCGACGCCCTTTGAGGTGGCGCAGGCCTACACGATCTTCCCGAACCTGGGCGAACTGCGCCCCCTCCGGACCCTCCTGCGAATCGAGAGCGATGGCGCCGTCCAGGAACCGCCGCCGGCAGCCACCGCGCGGCGCGTCGCGCGGGACGACACGACCTACCTCGTGATGGACATGATGCGCAGCGTGTTGAACGAAGGGACGGGCGCCTCGGCACGGGCGGCGGGCTTCACGCAGGAGGCGGCCGGCAAGTCGGGCACCACCAACGACCTGCGCGACGCGTGGTTCGTCGGCTTCACACCGGAACTCCTCACGGTGGTGTGGGTCGGCTTCGACGACAACCGTGCGGTGGGCCTCAGCGGCTCGCAGGCGGCGCTGCCCATCTGGACGCAGTTCATGCAACGTGCGCTGGCCGGCCACACCGACACGTGGTTCACGCCGCCCTCCTCTGTCGTGTTCGTCGACATCGATCGCGACACCGGCGAACTGGCCGGACCGGGCTGCCCGCGCGTGCTGAAGGAGGCGTTTCTCACCGGCACCGAGCCGGCCGTGCCCTGCACGCTGCACAATTTCTGACGCACCTGCCCGTCGGTGCGCCCCTCCGGCGGCGTGGAGGTCGCGCACGCGCGCGCCCGGAACGAGGCTGTTATACTGGCCGACGCGCCAACGCCCACTTCAGCCCACAGAGGTCCATCGTTGAGAACCATCGCCCCGCTTGCCTGCGTCGCCTTCCTGCTGGCTGGCTGCTCCAAGGCCCCCGCCCAGTCGGCCACCGCCACGACGTCGTCCTCACCCGAGCCAGCCGTGGCGGCGCAGTCGGCACAGGCGCCGGGCGCGCCGGCGGGGCCGCCGGCCGCCGCGCCCGCCAAGCCCGTGCCGGCCACGCTGCCCGAGGTCATCGCGCGGGTGAACGGTGAGGAGATCAAGCGCGCCGAGCTGCAGGAGGCGATCTCGTCGCTCGAGGGCCAGGCCGGCCGGCCGGTGCCGCCCGAGGAGCGCGACCAGGTGTTCCGCGCCGTGCTCAACCAGCTGGTCACGGGCCACATGCTGCTGCAGGAATCGCAGCACCGGAAGGTCGCGGTGGCCGACGCCGACATCGACGCGCGCATCGCCGAGCTGCGCCAGCGCTTCCCCACCGAGGACGACTTCAAGAAGGCGCTGGCCTCGCGCGGCCTCACCCTGGAGAAGATCCGCGAGGAGCTGCGCAAGCAGATGGTGATCGAGAAGATGATCGACGCCGAGGTCACGCCGCAGGTGACCGTCAGCGACCAGGACGTGAAGAAGTTCTACGACGAGAACCCGGCCCAGTTCCAGCAGCCCGAGCAGTTCCGCGCGAGCCACATCCTGATCATGGTCCCGCAGGGCGCCACCCCGGCACAGAAGCAGGAGGCGCGGGCGAAGATCGACGGGTTGCTCAAGCAGGTGCGCAACGGCGGCGACTTCGCCGAACTGGCCAAGGCCAACTCGCAGGACGGCAGCGCGGCGGCCGGCGGCGATCTGAACTACTTCGGACGCGGCCAGATGGTGGAGCCGTTCCAGAAGGCGGTCGAGTCGCTGCAGGTGGGCCAGGTGAGCGACGTCGTCGAGACGCAGTTCGGCTTCCACATCGTGAAGCTCACCGACAAGAAGCCGGGACGCACCGTGGCGCTCGCCGAGGTGAACAAGAAGATCGCCGACTACCTGGTGATGCAGCAGAAGCAGGAGCGCGCCAACGGGTTCGTCGAGGCGCTGCGCGCCAAGAGCAAGGTGGAGATTCTCATCTGAGGCCGTGACGAGCGAACTGATCGAGGCGATGGCCGGTGTGCTGGCGCGCCGCGAGCGCGCCGCCCTGGTCACCGTCGTCCGCACGGGCGGTTCGACCCCCCAGCGCGTCGGCGCCAAGATGCTCGTGCACGCCGACGGCCGGATCGTGGGCACCATCGGCGGCGGCTGCTACGAGAGCGACGCCGCCGGCAAGGCCCGGCTCGTCATCGACTCCGGGCAGCCGCAGTTCCTGCACTACGAACTCACCGACGACGTCGCCGGGGAGTCGGGCCTGATCTGCGGGGGACGCATGGACGTCTTCGTCGAACCCATCACGTCGGCACCCGAACTCTTCATCGCGGGGGCCGGGCACGTCGGTTTCCACGTGGCCCGCTTCGCGACCGCCGTCGGCTTCCGGGTGCACGTGGTGGACGACCGGGCCGCCTTCGCCAACGCCGAACGCTTTCCCGAGGCGGCCGAAGTGGTCGTCGACGACATCGCCGACTGGCTCGGGCGGACGGCGTTGCCGCGCGAGAGTCACGTGGTGGTGGTCACGCGCGGGCACCGTCACGACCTCGACGCCCTGCGCGCACTTCTCCCGGCCGAGCTGGCCTACCTGGGCCTGATCGGCTCGCGCGCCAAGATCGCGCGGCTCTTCGACGCACTGCTGGCCGAAGGCGCGCCGGCCGACGCGCTGCGCCGCGTGCACGCGCCGATCGGGCTCGACATCGGCGCGGTCACGCCGGAGGAAATCGCCGTCAGCATCGTCGCCGAACTGATTGCGGCACGGCGCGGCCGGCTCACGGCAGGCCCGCGCCCGGACGGACGCGCGCAGCCGATGCAATGGACGCCCCCGGCACTGGCACGCGCCGACGCGTCGCGCCGCTGATCGCCCCGGCGGGGACGCCGCGCACCACCTCGTCACGCACCGCGGCAGGCGCCTGCCGCACGGTCTCTCATCATGGCTGCCCTGCTCATCCGCCACGCGCACATCCTGACGCTCAACGACACCATGGACGAACTCGACGGCGACCTGCTCGCCGTCGACGGCCGCATCGTCGCCGTGGGGCGCGTCGATCCCGCTTCGGTGCCGCCCGGTACGCGCACGATCGACGCGCGCGGCGGCTGGCTGCTGCCGGGCTTCGTGCAGACGCACGTCCACCTGTGCCAGACGCTGTTCCGCGGCCTGGCCGACGACCTGCCGCTGCTGGCGTGGCTGCGGCAGCGCGTCTGGCCGCTCGAGGCCGCCCATCGCCCCGACACGCTGCGCGCGGCAGCCCGCCTCGCCGCGCTGGAACTGCTGCGCGGCGGCACCACGACGGTGCTGACGATGGAGACCGTGCACGACACCGACGCCGTGGTCGAGGCGGTCATCGAGACCGGCCTGCGCGCCACGATCGGCAAGTGCATGATGGACGATCCCGGCACGCCCGACATGCCGGCGCGCCTGCGCGAGACCACGCGCGCCTCGCTCGACGAGAGCCTGGCGCTCCACCGCCGCTGGCACGGCGCGGCCGCCGGCCGCGTGCGCGTGGCGCTGGCGCCGCGCTTCGCCGTCTCGTGCACGCGCGACCTGCTCGAGGAGGTGGCACACCTGTCGGCCCGCGAGGGCCTGCTCGTGCACACCCACGCGTCGGAGAGCCGCGACGAGGTGGCCTACGTCCGGGAGAAGTCCGGCGGCCTCAACAACATGGCCTGGCTCGAGCGGCTCGGCCTCGCCTCGCCGCGGCTGTGCGCGGCGCACTGCGTGTGGGTGGACGAGGCCGAGCAGGACGTGATGGCCGCCCGCGACGTGAAGGTGCTGCACTGCCCGGGCTCGAACGTGAAGCTGGGATCGGGGCTCGCCCCGATCGTCGAACTGCGGCGGCGCGGCATCGGGGTGTCGCTCGGCGCCGACGGCGCCGCGTGCAACAACCGGCTCAACATGTTCGACGAGATGCGGCTCGCCGCCACGCTGCAGGCCGTGCGCGCCGGCGCCGGGTCGCTCACCGCGCGCGACGCGCTGTGGATGGCCACCCGCGAGGGCGCCCGGGCGCTGGGGCTCGCGCAGGAGATCGGCAGCCTCGAACCCGGCAAGCGCGCCGACCTGCAGGTGGTGGATCGCGATGGCGCGGGCCTCGCGCCGGGCGGCGATGCCTGCTCGCTGCTCGTCTACGCGGCGGGCCCCGAGCACGTGCGGACGGTGGTGGTGGACGGGACGGTGCTGATCGACGACTTCCGGCCGGTGTTCCTCGAGGAACACGCCGTGGTGAGGGAGGCGCGGGGCGCCGCCCGCGACCTGATCGGGCGCGCCGGTCTGCTATAATCGTGCCCGAGCCTTAGCACTCCCTTGCGGCCACTGCTAATGAGTCCGGGCGCCCCCAGGGCCGCGAGTTCCGCGGCCGCCGACCTTCCCGACCGCTCGCGTCGCGTGCTGTCGCTGCTCGTGCGCGAATACATCGAGCGCGGCGAGCCGGTGTCCTCGCTGTGGCTGGCCCGCCACGCCGGGCTGCGGGTCTCCTCGGCCACGCTGCGCAACGTGCTGGCGCGGCTGGAGGAACTGGGCCTGGTCCACCAGCCGCACACCTCGGCAGGTCGCGTCCCCACCGATCTCGGCTATCGCGTCTACGTCGACACGCTGATCGAGGGCCGGCGGCAGCGGCGGACGACGCCCGAGCTCGAGACGCTGGTGCGGCAGTCGGGCAGCCTCGGCGAGGCGCTGTCGACCGCCTCCCACGGGCTGTCGCGCGCGCTGCGGTGCGTCAGCTTCGCGCTGGTGCCCGCCAGCGCGTCGACCACGCTGCGGCGCATCGACTTCGTGGCGCTCGACGCGCACCACGTGCTGGTCGTGCTGGTCTCGGCCATCGGACAGGTGGTGCACAAGGTCCTCGACCTCACCGCGTCGGAGGCCGTGGCGCCCGAGGATCTCGTCCGGGCCGCCAACTACCTCAACGCCGAGTTCGCCGGCCGCCCGCTCGAGGCGATCCGCGCCACGATCGTGAAGCGGCTCTCCGAGGACCGCGTGCTCTACGATCGCCTGATGGCGCGCGCGCTCACGCTCGCCTCGAAGACGCTCGACGAGTTCTCCACCGAACCCGAACTGGCGGTGACGGGCGTCTCGGCGCTGGTCGAGGAGACCGGGCCCGAGGAACGGGCGCTGCCGCTCACCGCGCTGCGCGCCCTGCTCGCGATGATCGAGGAGAAGCATCGCCTGGTGATGCTGCTGGACCAGTACGTCGATGGGCCAGGCCTCACCGTGGTGATCGGCGCCGAGCACACCACGCCCGCGCTGCGGCCGCTCAGCCTCGTGGCGTCCACGCGCGAGGACGACGGCCGCAAGACCACGGTGGGCGTGATCGGACCGACGCGGATGCGCTATTCCCGCACCATTGCGGCCGTCGAGGGAACGGCGATCGCGGTCGGCCGCAAGCTGATCGACGGCCACTGACGAACGGGGGCGCCGCCCGCGGGATCGGCGCCACCCCTGGGATTCCCCGGACATGATGATGTCGGACGAGCACTTGCCGCGGCGTGACGACGTGGCCCCGGAGCCAGCCGTGACGCCCGCGACCGAAATCGACGCGATCGCCAGCGAACGCGACCGCTTCAAGGATCTGCTGCTGCGCAGCACCGCGGAGTTCGACAACTACCGCAGGCGCATCGAACGTGAACGCCGCGAGACGATCGAGCAGGCGAGCGCCGATCTCATCAAGGACCTGCTGCCCCTGCTCGACGACCTGGAACGTGCCGCGCGGTCGGAGGCGGGCGACCACGTCGAGGCCTACCGGCAGGGCGTCGTCCTGATCGGCAAGGCCCTGGCCGACGTCCTGGCGGCACGCGGCCTCACGCCGATCGACCCGCTCGGCGCCGCCTTCGATCCCCACCAGCACGAGGCCATCGCGCGCGTGCCCCGTGATGGCGCCCGCGAGGGCGAGGTGGTGGAGGTGGTGGCCCGGGGCTACAAGCTCAAGGACCGGTTGCTGCGGCCCGCCGTGGTGAAGGTGGCCGTGTGAGCACCAAGCGCGACTTCTACGAGGTGCTGGGCGTCGAACGCACGGCGGGCGACCAGGAGATCAAGAGCGCCTACCGCCGGCTCGCGCTCAAGCACCACCCCGACCGCAATCCGGGCGATCGGGCCGCCGAGGAGAAGTTCAAGGAGGCGGCCGAGGCCTACGCCGTCCTCGCCGACGCCGACAAGCGCGCGGCCTACGACCGCTTCGGGCACGCCGGCCTGGGCGGGCCCGCCGGCGGCCCGGGCTTCGACCCGACGATCTTCGCCGACTTCGGCGACATCCTCGGCGGCCTCGGCGACATCTTCGGCTTCGGCGACGTGTTCGGCGGCGGCCGACGGCGCGGCGGCGCGCAGCGCGGGGCCGACCTGCGCTACGACCTGGAGATCACCTTCCAGGAAGCCTACGAGGGAACCGAAACCACCATCCAGATCCCGCGCGAGGAGACCTGCGAGACCTGCAAGGGTTCCGGCGCCGCCAGCGGCAGCGCACCCGAGGTGTGCCGGCAGTGCGGCGGGTCGGGCCAGTTGCGCTTCCAGCAGGGCTTCTTCACCGTGGCGCGATCCTGCGGCGCGTGCCGTGGCACCGGCCGCGTGATCACCAAGCCCTGCCACTCGTGCCGCGGTGCCGGCCGCATCCCGCGCGAACGCAAGCTCACGGTGAAGATTCCGGCCGGCATCGCCACCGGCCAGCGGCTCAGGCTCTACGGCGAGGGCGAGTCGGGCTTCGGCGGCGGGCCCGGCGGCGACCTCTACGTCGTCGTCCACGTCCAGGAACACCCCCGGTTCCGGCGTGACGGCGACGACCTCCACGTGGATCTCGCGCTCCCGTTCCCCACCCTGGCGCTGGGCGGCCGGGTGGAGGTCGAGACGCCCGGGTCGCGCGAGCCGTTCGACGTGCCGGAAGCCACCGCGTCGAACACCACGTTCCGACTGCGCAACAAGGGCATGCCCAACGTCTCCGGCCGCGGTCACGGCGACCTCTTCTTCACGGTGCGCGCGCAGGTCCCGAAGAAGCTCACGAAGGATCAGCGCCGGCTGCTCGAGGACCTGCGCGCCTCGCTCGGCGGCGAGGCGGCGACGCCGGTGGCCGAGGAGGGCGACAAGCCGTTCTTCGAGCGCGTGAAGGACATCTTTGGCTGAGCCGCCCGCACGGCCGCGCCGCACCTGGCCGGCGCTGGATCTCGACGCGCGTCGGGCGGCCACGCCGCCTGCCGACGCCGGGGATCGCCTCGCGGTCGCCTTCGACGATGCCGGTGCCGTGGCGGTGGAGTCAGACGGCACCAGCCACTGGCGCGTCTTCTTCGACTCCGCCGAGGCCCGCGCGCACGCCACCCCCGGCGTGCTGGCAGCCCTCGGGTCGTGGCTCGACGTGAGCGCCATCGACGTCGAGGACGAGGGCTGGGCCGTCAAGGTGCAGCAGGAACTGGGGCCGGTCTCCGCAGGGCGCTTCGTCGTGGCGCCGCCATGGCACGTGCCGGCGGTCGGTGCCGACCAGGTCGTCGTGGTCATCGAACCATCGGCGGGCTTCGGCACGGGACACCACCAGTCCACGCGCCTCTGCCTGCGCGCGATCGAGCGGCTGCCGGTGGCAGGATGGCGCGTGATGGACGTGGGGACCGGCTCGGGCGTGCTGGCCATCGCGTGCGCGATGCTCGGGGCCGGCGCGGTGCTGGCGATCGATCACGACGCCGACGCCGTGGACGCGGCCCGCGCCAACCTGACGCGCAACGGCGTCGCGCACTGCGTCACCGCCCGCGTGATCGACGTCGGAACCTGCCGTGCCGAGCCGGCCGACCTGGTCATGGCCAACCTCACCGTGCACCTGCTGCGCCGCCTCGCGAGGGCCATCGCCGCGCTGGTGCGGCCCGGCGGCCTGCTGGTGACCAGCGGTTTCACCACCGACCAGGCCGCGCTGGTCGCCGACGCCTTTCCCGACTTCCTCGTCGTCGCCCGCGACGACGAGGACGACTGGACCGGGCTGACGCTGCGGCGGACGTGAAGCCCCCGCCGGGCGGCAGGGCTCGCGCTCACGCGGCGTGAGCGGCCTGCCTGTTCATCCCCACGCGTAGCGCAGGATCGACATCGCCGCCAGCGGCACGGTCTCGGCGCGCAGCACGAGCGGGCCGAGCGACCAGGGGGCGAAGCCCCGGTCGACCGCCAGCGCCAGTTCGGCCGCGGTCCATCCGCCCTCCGGGCCGATCGCCAGCGCGGCGCCGCCGGCGCGCGCCCGCGCCCCGAGATCGTCCACCCGTCGCACGGGATCCGCCACCAGGCCCGGCTCGGCCAGCCAGAGCCGGACGGCGGCCTCATCCGGCGCCAGCGCGGTGGCCAGCGGAAGCGGCGGCGCGACGAGCGGCACCACCGCGCGACCGCACTGGCGGCAGGCCGCCACGCAGATGCGCGCCCAGCGGGAGCGGGCGGCGTGCAGGGCGTCCTCGCGCCGCGCCACCGACACGCGCTCGCTGAGCACCGGCACCAGGCGCGTGGCGCCCAGCATCGCGGCGTCGTGCACGAGCGCATCCATCGCCGGGCCCCGCAGCACGGCAGCGATCACCGTGAGGCGAAACGGCGCCTCGGGCCGCGGAACCGTCTCGCGCAGCGCGCCGACGGTCGCCGCCCGGCGGTCGTCGCGTTCGATCAGGCCCTCCCACTCCCGTCCCGCCCCGTCGAAGACCCGGACGGCATCGCCCGGCCGCAGCCGGAGCACGCGGACCAGGTGGTGCGACTGCTCGGCGTCGAGCGTCACCGTGGTCGCACCGGTGGCGAGCACCGGCGCGTGGAAGCGTGGCAGCACGGGCCCATGTTGCCACGGGACGCCTTCCCGCGCCTGTCGGGTTGCGGCGGGAGCGGGCTCGCGGACCTGCCCTCGCGTGGCGAAGCCTCCGCCGGCCCGGCCATTGGCGCCATCCACCCGGCACCGGCGGCGGGCCGCAAGCCCTGTATACTCCCGCACGGTGCTGTTCAAGGGGCAGTTGCTCGGGAAGTACCGGATCGTCCAGGCGCTCGGCAGCGGCGGGTTCGGGACCGTCTACCTCGCCATCGACACATGGATCGACAAGAAGGTGGCGCTGAAGGTGCCGCACCGGCAGGCGCTGGACTTCGGCGAACTGCTGCGTGAACCGCGCCTGCTCGCCAGCGTCAACCATCCCAACATCGTCGCCATCACGACGGCCGAGAAGCAGGAGAACCTGTTCTTCATCGTGATGGAGTACGTGCCCGGCGAGACGCTCGAGGCGGTCGTCGCGCGCGAAGGCCCGCTCGACACCACGCGCGTGCTCGACTACACGGTGCAGATCTGCAACGCGATCGAGCACGCGCACGGCCAGGGGGTGCTGCACCGCGACCTGCGTCCCGCCAACGTGCTCGTGTCGGATCAGGGCGTGTGCAAGGTGGCCGACTTCGGGACGTCGCGCTTCCTGGAGATCGCCGCGCACGGCACCACGGTGATCGGCAGCCCGCCCTACATGGCGCCGGAGCAGTTCCACGGCAAGGCCGTGTTCGCCTCCGATCTCTACTCGCTCGGCGTGACGATGTACCAGATGCTCACGGGCGTGCTGCCGTACGACACGCCGGCGCCGGCCGACATCGATCGCCTGCTGCGGGGCGAGCTGATCACCCCCCCGCGCCTGAAGAACGCCGCCATCCCGAAACGCCTGAACGACATCGTCCTGCAGGCGATGGCGCCCGACCTCACGCGGCGCTACCAGCGCGCGTCGGACCTGCTGGCCGACCTGCTCGAGCTGCGACCGCAGGTGCGGCGTCCGCCATCGGTGCGGCTGCCCGAGGCCGAGCCGGCCCGGCCGTCGCCGCCGGCGTCTCCAGCGGCGCCATTGGAGGGGATCCCGGTCCCACGCGCGCGACCACCTGAGGGTTCGGCGGCCGCCGGCGCCCGTTTCTGCTGGAACTGTCGCAAGCCGCTGCACGCGCGCGCCTCACGGTGCCCGTTCTGCGGCGAGCAGCAGTGACGGCGATCGCGGCTGAGCTGTCTCGCGGCGGGATTCGGGCTAGCAGTCCGTGGTGGACGTGCCGCGTCGCACCGAGACGGGCGCGGCGCCCGGCTGGCCAGGCGCGACGACCGAGAATACGGCCAGTATTTGAGGGAGGAGCAACGCCGCCAGCCGGGATGCCCCGCCCGTCGAATGCAGCGCCACTTTCGCCACGGGCTGCTAGACTCAGGGGCTGGCCCGCCAGGGAGCGCCCCGTTCCGGGCGCGGTCGCCGGCCAGGGACCTCACGCGGGCAGGAGTGTGTTGCGATGGGCTTCAGCGGCACGGGCAAGATCTGGATGAACGGCAGGCTGGTCGAGTGGCAGGACGCGACCATCCACCTCGCCAGCCACGTCGTGCACTACGGAAGCGGCGTGTTCGAGGGCATCCGCTGCTACGACACGCCACGCGGTTCGGCCGTCTTCCGGCTCGACGCGCACCTGCGGCGCCTGGTCGACTCGGCGCGGATCTACCGGATGGACTATCGCTTCGGGCAGGCCGAGCTGACGGAGGCCACGCTCGAGACGATCCGCGCCAACGGGCTCTCGGCCTGCTACATCCGCCCGATCATCTACCGGGGCTACGAGACGCTGGGCATCAATCCCTTCCCCTGTCCCGTGGACGGCGCCATCATGGTCTGGGAATGGGGCGCCTACCTGGGCGCCGACGCCCAGGAGCAGGGCGTCGACGTGTGCGTCAGCTCGTGGCATCGTCCCGCCCCCAACACCCTGCCCGCGCTGGCCAAGGCGACGGCCAACTACGCCAACGCCCAGCTGATCAAGATGGAGGCGACCGTACGCGGATTCAGTGAGGGCATCGCACTCGACACCAGCGGCCATCTCAGCGAAGGCAGCGGCCAGAACGTGTTCCTGGTGCGCCAGGGGGTGCTGCACACGCCGCTGGCCAGCGACGGCATCCTGCCGGGCATCACGCGCGACACCGTCATCACGCTGGCGCGCGAACTGGGCTACGAGGTGCGCGAGGGCCACATCCAGCGCGAGTCGATCTACGTGGCCGACGAGATGTTCTTCGTCGGCACGGCCGTCGAGGTGACGCCGATCCGCAGCGTCGACAAGCTGGCGGTGGGCGACGGGACGGTGGGCCCCGTCACGCGGCGGCTGCAGAAGGCCTTCTTCGCGACGGTGACCGGCGAGGCGCCAGACACCCACGGCTGGCTCACCTACGTGCCCGCCGGCCAGTAGCCGTTCGAAGGCCGCTACTGCAACGGTCCCGCCCCGCCGATAACCACAGGGGAGGTCTGCCCCGGCGCCCGCGTGCCGCGCGGCGGGCGGCCGTGCCGCCAGCGGCCGGCCACCGGCGCCGGCGTCGGCCGGGGATCGTACGCCGCATGCACATCAACGACCTGCTTCGCGGAGCCGTGGAACGCCGTGCCTCCGACCTGCACCTCAAGGTCGGCAGCTATCCGATGATGCGGGTGGACGGCGCGCTGGTCGTGGCCACCGAGGACAAGCGGCTCGACCGGGAGGACACCGAGGCGATTGCGGCCACCATCATGCCGCGCGCCCAGTTCGAGCGGTTCCGCCAGCTGAGCGAGATGGATCTCGCCTACAGCGTGCCGGGGCTCGGACGGTTCCGCTGCAACGTCTACCACCAGCGCGGGACGGTGGGCCTGGTCTTCCGCGTCATCCCCACGACGGTGCCCACGATCGACCAGCTCGGCCTGCCGCAGGTGCTCAAGCGCATCGCGGAGGAGGATCGCGGGCTGGTGCTGGTGACCGGCACCACCGGATCGGGCAAGAGCACGACGTTGGCCGCGATGATCGACCACGTCAACCACGGGCGGTCGAGCCACATCATGACGGTGGAGGATCCCATCGAGTACCTCCACCGCGATCACCTCTCGATCGTGAACCAGCGCGAGGTGGCGGTGGACACACCCAGCTTCGCGCACGCGCTGCGCAGCGCGCTGCGGCAGGATCCGGACGTCATCCTCGTCGGCGAGATGCGCGACCTCGAGACCGTGGAGACCGCCCTGCTGGCGGCCGAGACGGGCCACCTGGTGTTCTCGACCCTGCACACGCTCGACGCGCCCGAGAGCATCAACCGCATCATCGCCGTCTTCCCGCCGCACCAGCAGCGGCAGATCCGCATCCAGCTCGCCAGCGTGCTGCGTGCGGTGATCAGCCAGCGCCTGATGCCCCGGGCGGCCGGCCTCGGGCGCTGCGCCGCCGTCGAGGTGATGGTGGCCACCCCCTTCATCCGCGACTGCATCGTCGACAAGGACAAGACGCACCTGATCCTCGGGGCGATCGCCTCCGGCACGTCGCAATACGGCATGCAGACCTTCGATCAGTCGATCTTCAGCCTCTACGAGCGCGGGATCGTCTCCTACGAGGACGCGCTGCGCTACGCGTCGAACAAGGACGAGTTCAAGCTGAAGGTGCAGGGCATCGCGACGACGGCCGAGATGGCGCGCGACTCGATGATGCGCGCCGCCGGCGAGGATCCCGACATCATCCGCTTCGGTCGCTGAGGCCCGCGGGACGGGCACGCTCCGCCCCGCGGCATCCGGGTGAACGACGCGTCCCGGCGCCCTTCAGTCCACGCGCGGGCCCGCCGTCGCCGTATCGCGGTGTGCCGCCCACGGCATCGACGTGAGCCAGGTGCGGGCATCACCGTAGTAGCGCGTCACCGAGCCCTGCGCGAGCGACACGTGGAGCGCGAGCAGGACGGCGAGAAACGCCCACCGTGCCGCCCGCCACGACGCCAGCAGCATCATCGCCACACCGAGCAGCGCCGGCAGCACGTAGCGGCCCTGGAAGGTGAGCCCCGTCTTCGACAGGTTGACGTATTCGCCCGCCATCACCCCCGCGATGAAGGCCACCGAGACGACGATCGTGACGGCGCCGAACTCCGCCCGACGCCACTCCCGCGCCAGCCTGGGCGCGGCCAGCACGAGGTTCGCCATCATCAGCCAGAGCAGGGCGACGTACAGCCTCTCCGGGCCCTCGTAGTCGAGCCATCCGAGCTTGCCCCAGAACGAGACCCAGCGGCGCCAGCCGTAGGTGACCAGCGCGGCCCAGTAGCTGGACAGGCCCGGCGCACGCGGCGTGCCGTACAACGCAAGCGGCGCCCACATCGAGAACGTGAGGTGCATCAGGATCCCGGCCGCCGCCACCGGCCGGAGGCCGTCGGTCGCGACGCGCCAGCCCAGGCGGCGCGTGAGCACCAGCAGGAGAGCCGTCGCCGCGAGGGCTGCCATGACGACCAGCGCCGAGTACTTCGTGAGCGCGGCCAGCAGCAGCACGCCCAGCAGCGTCCCGCGGTCGCCACCGGCAACCATCGCCCGGTAGCCGTAGACCATGGCGAGCATCAGCAGCGGGACGAGCAGGGCGTCGGGATTGACCGACGAAGAGAGCGAGGCCACCATCGGATTCGCCAGGCACACGCCGAGGACGAACCAGCGCTGGCGATCCGTCAGGGCCGCGCCGCGCAGCGCCACGAACAGCCACGTCCAGCAGGATGCGGCGAGCAGCGCCACCACCGCACGGTAGAGGTAGACGCTCTGGTAGGGGGTCGCGGAACTCGCCCAGACAAGGGGCTGGCCCGCCAGGAACACCGTGGCATAGAACCCCGGCGGATAGGCCCAGGCCTGGGTGAACACCTGGCGGTAGCCGGGCGCATCCGGCCAGGGCTTGCGCGCGAGCGCCGCGATCTGCGCCGTCGTGAGGCGATGATCCGGCTGGAACGGCAATGCCGCGAGTTCGGGCGGCATGCTGGCCAGCGGGTTCCAGCGTTGCTCGAGCACCGGAACCTCATCCGACGCGCTCAGCCATGGCACCTGCGGCCACGCCAGCACCCGGGCCAGGTGCGCCGGCTCGTCGGGCGCCTGCATCGGCGGCTTCAGGACGACCCACGGGAGGACGATCGCCGTCGAGACCGCCGCGGCGGCCCACGCATGCCATCGTGGCGACCGACGGGCGCCGGACTCACTCGCCGGCGACATCGGGGGCGCCGCCGCCCCCGCAGGTCGCGTGGCCGGCCTGCGCGGCCACGGCCACCGCCACAGCCACCACAGCAGTGCCCCGGCGGTGGCCCCGGGCAGTCCGAACCTCACCAGCGACCAGGCCCCGATCTCCGGCGTCACGGTCACCGTCCCGATGGCGATGCCGTGTTCCTCTTCGTCGAACACCTGCGACCGGAACTGGAACTCGAGCCGGCCATCCGTCGCTGCGGCGTCGGTCAGGCGGATGCTGATCAGCGTCGAGCCGGGCCCGACCCGGGCCGACTGCACGAGGCGATCGTCGATCGAGATGTCGACGAGAGAGTCCCCGTGCGGTGCGCCGGGAGCGGGCGCCAACGCCATCGACACGCGCAGGGGGCGCCAGCCCGGATCGGGCACCTCGACCTTTCCGTAGGCGCGGAAGCGCCGCCATTGCGCGCCATCGATCCACTCCTCGCCCGGAAACACTCCTCTGTGCGTCACCTCTCCGGGCGCCCACCAGGCGCGCCGCACCACGGTCAGCGTGGCGCCGCCCGCCACGAGCGCCACCAGGGTCACTGCGGCCGTCAGGCGTGAGATCAACTCTCAGTCTCCGTCGGCCCATTCTCGTCGGGGCCGCACGTCACGAGCAGCCACGACGCGGCAAAATCGAAAATCGGGGTCGGAAAATCGGGGTCGGGTGTAATTTTGCGGTGCGCAAAATCGGGGTCGGGTGTGATTTTACCTCCGCCTGCCCCCGCGCGCCTGGCAGTCCGTGGTGGAAGTGCCGCGTCGCACCGAGACGGGCGCGGCGCCCGGCTGGCCAGGCGCGACGACCGAGAATACGGCCAGTATTTGAGGGAGGAGCAACGCCGCCAGCCGGGATGCCCCGCCCGTCGAATGCAGCGCCACTTTCGCCACGGGCTGCTAGCCCGCGTGACCGGGGCGTTTGCGACGGTGCTATCGTCGTCGTGTGAGCACCGCCCGCCGAGGACAGGTCGAACCGGCAGATCCGCCATCGGGTGGGGCGCTGCGCGCGCTCGCGCTGCGCCTGCTCGGCGGCCGCGAGTTCTCGCGCCACCAGTTGCGCGGCCGCCTGCTGGAGGCCGGCGCACGTCCGCCCGAGGTCGAGGCCGTCCTCTCCGGGCTGGCGGAACGCGGCCTGCTCGACGATGCGCGCGTGGCGCGGAGCTACGCGCACACGGCGTCGCGGGTGAAGCGGCGCGGCCGCGGCCGCATCCTCCGCGAGCTGGCCGCGATGGGCATCGACGGCGATCTCGCGCGGGCCGCCGTGGAGCAGGCGTGCGATCCCGACGCGGAGGCGGCCTCGCTCGAGCACGCCCTGCGGCGGCGCGCCGGTGGCGGGAACCTCGCCGAGCCGGCGGTCGCGCGCCGTGTCTTCGCCGCGTTGCTGCGGCGGGGATTCGAGGCCGACGCCATCCGTCGCGCGTTCGCGCGGGCACGGGCGGCGGATCCCGGCGACGACTAGCAGCCCGTGGCGAAAGTGGCGCTGCATTCGACGGGCGGGGCATCCCGGCTGGCGGCGTTGCTCCTCCCTCAAATACTGGCCGTATTCTCGGTCGTCGCGCCTAGCCAGCCGGGCGCCGCGCCCGTCTCGGTGCGACGCGGCACTTCCACCACGGACTGCTAGCGGCCGGTGCCGGCGGACGGCCCAGCATCACGATTCCTTATCTCTCTGTCACGAAGATAAATTTGACGCGCGCGGCCCGGTCCCGTATTCTCTGGACTTCCCGCCAGCGAACCCAGGTCCGGTCCCTCGTGGACGTCGGACGGCGTGGGAAGGATGCACGTGAGCGAATCCGGACGACACATGACGACCAGCCGGCGCGGCGCCGGTTTCCTGCCGGTGGCGGGGCGCGCGCATGAGTGACGCGGCGCCACGGCCGCGCAGCGCGGCCTTCCTCGACGGTCCGCACCGGGCGCCGGCCCGGGCGATGTTCAAGGCCATCGGGTTCGACGATGCCGCGCTCTCGCGTCCCATCGTCGGCATCGCCAACACCTGGACCGAGATCGGTCCGTGCAACTACCACCTGCGGACGCTGGCCGAATACGTGAAAGAGGGCGTGCGCGAAGCCGGTGGCACGCCGATGGAGTTCAACACCATCGCGGTGTCCGACGGCATCTCGATGGGCACCGAGGGCATGCGCGCCTCGCTGGTCTCGCGCGAGGTGATCGCCGACTCGATCGAGCTCGTCGCCCGCGGTCACGGCCTCGACGCCCTCGTCGTGCTCTGCTCCTGCGACAAGACCATTCCGGGCGGGGTGATGGCGCTGGCGCGGCTCGACGTGCCGGGCACGATCCTCTACGGCGGATCGATCGACGCCGGCTGCATCGAGGACCGTGCGCTCACCGTGCAGGACGTGTTCGAGGCGGTGGGCGCGTACGGTGCCGGCCGGCTCGACGCCGAGGGACTGCGCGCGGTGGAGGACCACGCCTGCCCGGGCGCGGGCGCCTGCGGCGGCCAGTTCACCGCCAACACCATGGCGATGGTGTGCGAACTGCTCGGCGTGGCGCCGATGGGCAGCGCCAGCGTGCCCGCCACGCATCCGGCCAAGCCCGAGGAGGCGCGGCGCTGCGGGCGGCTCGCCGTCGAGGCGCTGCGCGCCGGGCGCACGCCGCGTTCGCTGCTCACCCGCCCGGCGTTCGAGAACGCAATCGCCGGGGTGGCCGCCAGCGGCGGATCCACCAATGCCGTGCTGCACCTGCTGGCCATCGCCCACGAGGCGGGCGTTCCGCTCACGCTCGACGACTTCAACCCCATCACCGGCGCCACGCCCCTGCTGTGCGACCTCAAGCCGGGCGGGCGTTTCGCGGCGGTCGACCTGCACCGCGCCGGCGGCGTGCGGCTGCTCACGCAGCGGCTGGCCGCGCTCGGCCGGCTGCACGGCGAAGCCCCCACCGTCACCGGCCAGAGCATCGGCGAGGAGGCCGGACGCGCGGTCGAAGCGCCCGGGCAGGAGGTGATTCGCCCGGTGGCCTCGCCCATCAAGGCCAGCGGCGGCCTGGTGATCCTGCGGGGATCGCTGGCGCCCGAGGGCTGCGTGCTGAAGCTCGTCGGACACGATCGACGGCGTCACGAAGGCCCGGCGCGTGTCTTCGACGGCGAGGAGGCCGCCTTCGCGGCGGTGCAGGCCGGGCGCATCTCGAAGGGTGACGTGGTGGTGATCCGCCACGAGGGGCCGCGCGGCGGCCCGGGCATGCGCGAGATGCTGGCGGTCACCGCCGCGCTGATCGGTGCCGGCCTCGGCGAGGACGTCGCCCTGCTCACCGACGGACGATTCTCGGGCGCCACGCGCGGGCTGATGGGCGGACACCTCGCCCCGGAAGCCGCCGATGGCGGGCCCATCGCCCTGCTCGCCGATGGCGATCCCATCCTCATCGACGTCGACTCGGCGCGTCTCGACGTGATGGTCGACGCCGCCGAACTCGCGCGCCGCCGCGCGGCGTGGACCGCGCCCGCGCCGCGCTACACCACGGGCGTGCTGGCGAAGTACGCGCGACTCGTACGGTCGGCGGCCGTAGGCGCCATTACGGGCTGAGCCGAACGGGGACCCGACAACGCGACCGGTCCCCGTGTTCCCGGGGGGCAGGTCGCCTGGACCCGCCTTCCTCTGGCCGCCGCGGTCGCGGGCGGCGCACAACCGTCGGAGTGAAGAGCCGCTCGAACGAAGCGGCAGGACCGCACCATGATCAAGACCGGCGCTCACATCCTCTGGGAGTCTCTCGTCCGCGAGGGCGTCGACTGCGTCTTCGGCTACCCGGGCGGCGCCATCCTCCCGGCCTACGACGTCATGCTCGACTTCCCGATCCGTCACGTGCTGGTGCGCCACGAGCAGGGCGCCTCGCACATGGCCGACGGCTACGCGCGGGCGGGCAATCGCGTCGGCGTGGCCGTGTCCACCTCGGGCCCCGGCGCCACGAACATGGTCACCGGCATCGCCACCGCGATGATGGATTCCTCGCCCATCGTCTGCATCACCGGTCAGGTCGGCAGCCGGCTGATCGGATCCGACGCCTTCCAGGAAACCGACATCACCGGGATCACGCTGCCGATCACCAAGCACAACTACCTGGTGACACGCGCCGAGGACATCGCGCAGACGATCAGGGAGGCGTTCTACCTCGCGCGGTCTGGCCGCCCGGGCCCGGTCCTGGTCGACATCACCAAGGACGCCCAGCAGGCCAGGTGCGAGTTCGTGTGGCCCGCCGAGCCGAAGCTGGCTGGCTACCGGCCCAGGCGCGAGCCCGATCCCGACAGCGTGAACCAGGCGCTGGACCTGCTCCACACGGCGAAGCAGCCGGTCATCCTCGCCGGGCAGGGCGTGATCGCCTCCGGCGCCACCCGCACCGTCCTCGAACTCGCCGAGCGCGCGCAGGTGCCGATCGCGATGACCCTGCTCGGCCTCGGCGGCATCCCGGCCAGCCATCCGCTGAACCTCGGCCTGATGGGCATGCACGGCGAGGAATGGGTGAACACCGCCATCCAGCAGGCCGACCTGCTGCTCGCCTTCGGCATGCGCTTCGACGATCGCGTGACGGGCAACGTGAAAACCTACGCCCCGAAGGCGAAGAAGGTGCACGTGGAGATCGACCCGTCGGAGATCAACAAGAACATCCGGGTGGACGTGGCGTTGATCGGCGATCTCCGCCAGACGCTCGACGGCCTGCTGCCGCGCGTCGAGGCGTGCGACCGCCGCGAGTGGCTGATGCACATCGACGCGCTGAAGGGCGATGCCGCCGTGCGCGACATCAAGAACATGCCCGACAGCGGGCACCTGTACGCCGCGCACGTGATCCACGACCTGTGGCGCGAGACCAGGGGCGGCGCCGTGGTGGTGACCGACGTCGGGCAGCACCAGATCTGGGAGGCGCAGTACTACCACCACGACACGCCGCGCTCGCTCATCACCTCGGGCGGCCTCGGCACGATGGGCTTCGCGCTGCCGGCCGCGATCGGCGCGAAGATGGCGCGACCCGACGCCGAAGTGTGGGTCGTGGCCGGTGACGGCGGCTTCCAGATGACGATGCCCGAACTCGCCACCGCGGTGCAGGAACGGCTCGACATCAACATCGCCATCATCAACAACGGGTTCCTCGGCATGGTCCGCCAGTGGCAGGAGTTCTTCTACGAACGCCGCTACGCGGCCACGCCGCTGCTGAACCCCGACTTCGTGCAGATTGCCGCGGCTTACGGCATCCACGCGCAGCGTGTCGAGCACCGGCGCGAGGTGGCCGGGGCCGTGCAGGCGGCGCGCGCCCACCGGGGCCCGAGCCTGATCGACTTCCGCGTCGAGCAGGAAGACACGGTCTACCCGATGGTGCCCGCCGGCAACGACCTCGCCGACATGATCCGGCGGCCGAGCCCGATCGTCGAGACAGGAGCTGACGCATGACCGCCTTCGTCGTTCTGGTGGAAGACCGTCCCGGCGTGCTCACGCGCGTGGCCGAGGTGTTCCGGCGCCGTACCTACAACATCGAGTCGCTCACCGTGGGTCACAGCGATCAGCCCGGCGTCTCGCGCATGACCATCGTGTGCGACGCCGACGCCGACGCCGCGCGCCGGCTCGAGGCGCACCTCTACAAGCTCGTGAACGTACTGCGGGTGGACAACATCACCGACCGGCCCGCCGTCCACCGCGACCTGGCGCTCATCCGCGTGGCCGCCACGCCGGACACGCGCGCCCAGGTGATGCAGCTCGTCGAGGTGTTCCGCGCCCGCGTCGTCGACGTGGCGCCGGCGACGCTGGTGGTCGAGATCACCGGCACCGAGGACAAGATCGACGGCTTCCTCGAGACGCTGCGGCCTCACGGCGTCCTCGAGATGGGGCGCACGGGCCGGCTCTCGATGACGCGCGGCCTCGAGACGCCTGCCGGCAAGCGCAACGGCTCGGCCACCGCGGCGGCCGAGCAGCCCGGTACGGCTTACAGAATGTAGGACGGAAATGGTCGGGCCCCGCGGCGGCCCGACGTGACGACGGCGCGCCGGACGGGAGAACGGGACACCCGGGCCCCGGCCCGGCCCCGTCAAGGAGTCGAGATGGCGAAGATGTACTACGACGACGACGCGGACCTTTCCTTGATCACGGCGAAGAAGGTGGCCGTCGTCGGCTACGGATCGCAGGGTCACGCGCACGCGTTGAACCTGAAGGACTCGGGCGTGACCGTGAAGGCGGGCGTGCGCCCCGGCAGCGCCTCGGAGGCGCGAGCCCGGGCCGATGGCCTCGACACGGCGACGGTGGCCGAGGCCGCCGCATGGGCCGACGTGATCATGGTGCTCGCCCCCGACACCGATCAGCCCGCGATCTACCGCGACGCCATCTCGCCCGCGCTGGCGCCGGGCAAGATGCTGATGTTCGCCCACGGCTTCAACATCCGGTACGGCACGATCAGCCCGCCCGCCGGCGTGGACGTGACGATGGTCGCGCCCAAGTCGCCGGGACACCGCGTGCGCGAGGTGTTCGTCGAGGGCGGTGGCACGCCGGGCCTGCTCGCCGTGCACCAGGATGCCACCGGCCAGGCGCACGCCCTCGCCCTGTCCTACGCGAAGGGGATCGGCGTCACGCGCGCCGGGGTCATCGAGACGACGTTCGCCGAGGAGACCGAAACCGACCTGTTCGGCGAGCAGGCGGTGCTGTGCGGCGGGGTCTCGGCCCTGATCAAGGCGAGCTTCGAGACGCTGGTCGAAGCGGGCTACCAGCCCGAGGTGGCCTACTTCGAGTGCCTTCACGAGCTGAAGCTGATCGTCGACCTCATCTACCGGGGCGGCCTCAGCTACATGCGCTACTCGATCAGCGACACCGCCGAGCATGGGGACTACACGGCGGGGCCGCGCATCGTCACCGACCAGACCCGCCAGACGCTGCGCGCGATCCTCGGCGACATCCAGGACGGGACCTACGCCCGGGGCTGGATCGAGGAGAACCTGGCCGGACGACCCACGTTCGAAGCCGTCCGGGCCCGCGAGCGGCAGCACCAGATCGAACAGATCGGCGCGACGCTGCGTGCGATGATGCCGTTCCTGCAGGCCGCTACCGTGCCGGCCGACGCTGGCGCGCGTCCGGCGCAGCCCACAGGCACACGTTAGCCCGCGGCGCCGGTGGCGCCGCATCCGACCGGCGGGGCAAGCCGTCGCGCCTCCGGCCGTGCCAGCCGCACGGCCGGCGCGGCGGCCTGCAGGTTTTTCGGGCCGCCCCCTCAAGCCCGGGCACGTGCCGTCCGATACATCGAGTGGCAGGCCCACCGCATGCTCGACTACACACTGCTGGTCCGCACCGCCGAGACGCTCGATCCCGTACCCGCGAGCGTGTCCCGGCTGGTGGCCATCGTGGCCAGGGACCACTGGGCCTTCAGCGAAGTCGAGCAGGTGATTTCACTCGATCAGGCGCTGACCGGACGGCTGCTCCAGGTGGCGAACTCCGCCGCCAGTGCCGCGCTGGTCCCGATCGGCACCGTGAAGGACGCCATCATCCGGGTGGGCGTCGGCCCCGTGCTGTCGTTCGCCATGGCCTGCTGCATCGGACCACAGCTCAGGCGGGCGCTGCCCGCCTACGGTCTGGCGGAGGGTGAACTCTGGCGCCATTCGGTCGCCACCTCGCTGGCGGCCGAAATCATCATGGCGATGGCACCCAACCCCATCCCCGCGGAGGCCGTGACGGCGGCGCTGCTGCACGACGTCGGCAAGCTGGTGCTCGCCCGCTTCATGGATGGCGAGACGCTGACGGCGCTGGCCGCGGCGCGCGCCGAGGGCGACCGCACGGCGATGCAGGCCGAGGTGGACGTGCTGGGCGTGCACCACGGACAACTTGGCGGGCTGATTTGCCGCCACTGGAACCTGCCGGATCGGCTCGCCGAGGCGGTGGCGCACCATCACACGCCCGACAAGGCCAACGACGTCCTCTGCGACGTGGTGCACATCGCCAACATCGCCGCGCGCCTCGCGGCGGGGCGGCCCGAAGACCAGTTGCCACCCGACGTGACGCCGATGCCGTCCTCGGTGGAGCGCCTCGGCCTGTCGGGCGCGTTCCTCGAGCGGCTCTGCAACCACGTCACGCGCCGCCTCGACGAGGTGATGAGCCGCTACGCCGTCGCCACCCAGCCGCTCCCCCTGACGGGGTGAGCCCCGGGCGCCCTGGCGCTTCCGATGCCGCACCCCGTCACCGGTCGCTCACGGACCTGAAGATCCGCGGCTGTGGCCGGGGTCATGGAGGCGCCCTGATTTCCCCGATCGCGGAACGCAAGACCTGCAGTACACTTCAGGCTCCATGAAGAAGCTCGCGATTGGCTGCGGCATCGCCCTGCTGCTGGCCGCCGTGGCTGGCGGCTTCGCGGCCTACTGGGTCTACAACAAGGGACGCCAGCTCTACACGCAGGCCGAGCAGTACGTCGGCTCGTTCGCGGAGCTGGGCAAGGCCGCCGACCTGGATCGCCAGGTGAGCAACCAGTCGGGCTTCACGCCTCCGGCCGACGGCACCTTCACCAGGGCGCAACTGGAGCGCTACGTCGCGGTCGAGCGGCAGATGCACACCAGCCTCGGCACGCGCTTCGACCAGATCAAGGCTCGCTACGAGCAGTTGCAGACGAAGAGCCGTGCCGGCGGTGACGTACGGACGATCACCGAAGGGCTTGCCGCGCTGAAGGATCTCGCAGGTCTCGTCCTCGACGTGAAGAAGGTCCACGTCGAGGCCCTCAACCAGCAGAACATGTCGCTGGGGGAGTACCGCTGGCTTCGCGACGAGGTCTACGCCGCGGCTGGCGTTCCCCTCTCCTCGTTCCACCTGTCGGCCATCGTCGAGGCCGCGAAGTCCGGTGATGCCGGGAAGATCGACGACGCGCTCTCGGGCAAGACCGAGACAGTCGGCGCCGACGTGCCGGCCGCCAATCGCGCCCTGGTCGCACCCTACCGCAAGCAGCTCGAGGAGTGGGTGGCGCTGGCGTGGCTCGGGTTGTGATCGCGACGCGGCCCTGAGCCTGAGGTCCGCGGCTACAGCCCCAGCGCCCGCAGGTAGTCGCGGTTGCGCCGCGCGCTGTCGGCCGGGCTGCCCATCCCGGGCAGGACGTCCTGCTCCACCACGATCCACCCGTCGTAGCGGTGCCGGCGCAGCGCCGCCGTCAGCGCCGCGAAGTCGACGCTCCCCCGCCCGAGTTCGCAGAAGAGGCCACGGCGCACGGCGGCGAAGTAGTCCCAGCCGTTGGCGCGCGCCTCGGCCGCCACGCCGGGATGGCAGTCCTTGAAGTGGACGTGCCACACGCGCGACAGGTATCTCTCCAGGATCGCCACCGGGTCGCCGCCGCCGTAGGCCAGGTGCCCCCCATCGAAACACAGGCCCAGCAGCGAGGGATCCGTGCGTGTCATCAGCGCGTCGATCTCCCATGGCGTCTCGACGAACCCGGCGCAGTGCGGGTGGAAGACCGTTCTCAGGCCCGCCGCGTCTCGCACGGCCCTGGCGATCAGGTCCGCGCCTTCGGCGAAGACGCGCCAGCTGCGTTCGTCCAGCGAGTCGCGCGGTTCGATCCGCCCCGCATGCGCGGTGCGGGAGGGGTTCACCCCGTTCTCGTCGGCCAGGACGATGACGGCCTGCCCGCTGCCGGCCGCCGCCAGCAACCGCGCCGTGCGCACGGCCAGTTCGATGCCGGGCGCGTGCGCGGCGCGATCGGCCAGCCGCACGGGGACGAACGCCCCGACCAGCGCGAGCCCGCGTCCTGCCACCTCGGCCGCCAGCACCGGCGGATCGGTGGGCATGAAGCCCCAGTCGCCCAGTTCGGTGCCCACGTAACCCGTTGCGGCGATTTCGTCCAGCACCTGAGCGGAGCCCGCAGCCTCGCCCAGCCCCTCGAACTCCAGCACGCCCCAGGAACACGGGGCATTGGCCACTTTGATCATGTCGGTTCCTCGGGAGGCTTCGCAGGCCTCGGTGACGGCTATTGGCTTGGGGCTTGGGGCTTGGGGCTTGGGGCCTGGGGCCTGGGGCCTGAGGTCTGAGACCAAGGGCCGTGGCTCCAACAACAAGACTCAGGACTGCAGGGAGCCCTCCCCTACCAGCCGCCACGCTCCGCCACGAACGCCTCCACTTCGGCGAGCGTCGGCATGTCGTTCGCGCAGGCGTGGCGCGTGACGACGATGGCGCCGGTGGCGTTGCCGAAGCGGGCGGCGCGAGGCAGGTCGTCGCCCCGGAGCCAGGCGAAGAGCAGGCCGCTGGCGAAGGCATCGCCCGCGCCCAGCACGTTCACCACCGAGACCGGGAAGGGCGCGGCGTCGGCCCTCGAACCGTCGGCGCCGAATACGGTGGATCCCCGCTCGCCGCGCTTGAGCACCAGGTGCCGCGGGCCGGCGTCCAGAATCCTCGCCACGGCCGCCCCCGTATCGTCCACCCCGCCAGCCGCCGCCCGCACTTCCTCCTCGGTGCCGATCGCGAGATCGGCCGACTGGAGCAGGCCGCGCGTGGCGGCGCCGTAGGTACGCACGTCGGACCACTGGTCGGCGCGATAGTCGAGATCGACGACCACGGAAGTCCCTGCCCGGCGGGCGGTCTCGGCCGCAGACAGCGTGGCGGTGTGACTCGGTTCGCGGCTCAATCCGGTGCCTGACAGGAAGAGCACCCGGCTGGCGGCCACCGGCGCAGCGGCCGCGTCGTCGACGGTGAGCGCGGTGTCGGCGCAGTTGTCGCGGTAGTAGGTGAGGGGAAACCGATCGGGGGGCTGGATGGTGAGGATGACCGCGCTCGTGCGCCGTTCGGGCTTGCAGGCGATGAAACGGGTTTCGACGCCCTCGCGCCTGAGGAAGTCGAGCACGAACTCGCCCACCTGGTCTTCGCCCACGGCGGTGAGCAGCGCGCTGCGCAGGCCCAGCCGCCGGGTGCCGACGCTGACGTTCGTGGGGCAGCCGCCGACATACGCGTCGAAGCTCCTGACGGCCGTGATCGGCACGCCCATCTCGTGGGCGTAGAGGTCGATGCAGCTGCGGCCCATCGCAAGCACGTCGTAGGTGCGGGGCTCCGGCGGGAAGTGGGTCACGGTTGGGCCTCGGACGAGGTGCGGAGGTTGTAGCCGCACGACTCACGGATCGACAGGGAGCTCTTCAGCTGCAGGGTCTGGAGCGGACGGTCGCGGTCGGCGAGCCGGTCGAGCAGCACGCCGCAGGCCTCGTAGCCCAGTTCGTATTTCGGGAAGTTGACCGTCGTCAGCCGCGGCGAGAAGGAGTCCATCCACGCGTGGTCGTCGCAGGTGACGATGGCCACGTCCTGCGGGCACCGCATCTGGTACTGCCGCAGGGCGCGCATGAAGCCGACGGCCATCACGTAGTTGGAGATGAAGACGGCGTCGAGGCGGCGCTTGAGCAGGCCGATGCCGGCCTGGTAGCCCGACTGCGCCCGATAGTCGCCGGCGACGAACAGCGTGCGGTCCAACGGCCGCTGCCAGTCGGCCAGCGCTTTCCGGTATCCCTGGAGGCGGCGGTCCGAGGGGGTGACGCCGCCGAGGCCACCGATCATGCCGACGCGCCTGTACCCGAGACGAAGCAGGTGGCTGACGGCCTCGTGCGCGGCGTCCCGGTCATCGAGCAGCACGGCGTCGGCCGCCAGGCCCTGCACCAGGCGCGACACCTGTACCACGGGGACGCGGCCCTGCTCGATGCGGGCGAGCGCTTCGGGCCGGGCCCGCCCCGGTGTCCGCGTGTAGAGCAGCCCGTCGACGCGTTTGGCGGCGAACAGGTCGAGGTAGATCGCCTCCTTCTTCGGATCGTCGTCGGTGTTGGCCAGCAGCAGCGTGTAGCCGGCCTGGTGCGCGCGGTCCTCGGCGCCCCTCACCACCTCGGGCCAGAACGGGTTGACGATGTCGGGGACGATCATGCCCAGCATGAACGAGCGCTGCTTGGCGAGCGAGCGGGCCAGGAGGTTGGGCTTGTAGCCGAGCTTGCGGATGGCCTTCTCGACGCGCGCCTTCAGCGGGGCGCTGACGTAGGTGCTCTCGTTGACGACCGCCGAGACGGTAGCCACCGAGACTTTCGCCAGCCGGGCGACGTCGTAGATGTTCGCCATCGAGACCTCGGGCGGGGATCCGTGGAGCGGGCGCCGGGTGGCGCGAGTCTACCATCGGCCCAGCCGGTCGCAAAGCGCTTCGCCGGCCCGCCGGCGCCAGCCGCGGCCGGTCGCCGTGTCCCACGAAAGCAGTTGACACCGACCGGTCCCCGTCCAATACTTACGCGATTCGGTCAGTTCTGCAGCAGACGTCGCGCCATGGTTGCCCGGGGGACATCCATGAGGGAAGAACACGGCGGCGGGCGCGGAGTGGCGCCCCTGGCGAAGCGCTTCGGCCGGTGCGGACGCCGGCGCCACGCGGCCTGCCGTCTCCGCACGTTCCGCGACCATCCCGTCGGCCGCGCCGGCGCGCCGCGGCTCCCACTTCCCCACCTGCGCCAGGTCCGGCGTCGTCGGGTCATCCTGGCCACGACGCCACCGCCGGCGACACGTCAAGGAGTACTGGCATGACCGCAAGGAGTGCAGCGGGTCTGATTGCGGGGCTCGTCCTCGCGCTGGTGGCCGGCGTCGCCGCGCCGGCCCGTGCCCAGATCGACACCGGGTCGATCGTGGGAACGGTGCGCGACGCCTCGGGCGGCGTCCTGCCGGGCGTCACCGTCACGGCGACGCAGGTGGGCACGGGAACGACGGCGGTGGCCGTCACCTCGGACCGCGGCGAGTACGTGATGCCGAACCTCAAGATCGGCCGCTACGACGTCGCGGCGGAACTGGCCGGCTTCAGGCGCGGCCTCAGCCGCGCGGTCACGGTGAACGTCCAGGACCGCGTGCAGATCGACTTCCGGCTCGAGGTGGGCGAGCTCTCGGAGAGCGTGACGGTGGAGGCGCGCGCCGAGGTGCTGCAGACGCAGAAGGCCGACATCGGCCTCGCCGTGACGCAGCAGACGATGACCGACCTCCCGCTGCTCGGGCGCCGGTACTCCGAGCTGGCGTTCCTCGCGCCCGGCGTGGCGCCGGCGCCGGCCGGCATCAGCAACCGCGGCGAGGAGAGCGGATTCAACGCCAACGGCAACTTCTCCACGTGGAACAACTACACGCTGGACGGCGCCGACAACAACTCGTTCACCACGAACCTGCAGGAGCGCTCGGTGCAGGTGGTGCAGCCGCCGGTGGACGCGCTCGAGGAGTTCCGGGTGCAGACGCGGACCTACTCGGCCGAGTTCGGCCGCGCGGCCGGCGCCGTCATCAACGCGTCGATCAAGCAGGGCACCAACAGCTTCCGGGGCAACGCCTACGAGTTCTATCGCGACCAGGCGCTGAACGCGAACCGGTGGGAGAACAACCGCGCCGGACTGGCCAAGGCGGTCTTCGGCCAGGACATCTACGGCGGCACGCTCGGCGGCCCGGTGTTCCGCGACCGCACGTTCTTCTTCGCGTCGTTCCAGCGGACGCAGACCAACCGCGAGATGACCGGCCTGGCCACGGTCCCGACGCCGCTCATCCGCCAGGGCAACCTGATCGAGCTGCCGCAGACGATGCTCGAGACGCCGTTCGCGCCCGGCTGCGTCAACACCGCGACGAAGACGATCAGCCCGTCGTGCCTCGACCCGGTCGCGATGAAGATCATGGCGCTCTATCCCCAGCCGAACATCGCCTCGCGAATCGCGCTGCAGGGCACGCCGGGGTCGTTCGGGCTGCCGAACTTCATCAACAACCAGTCGATCGACGAGAAGATCAACCAGTTCGACGTGCGCGTCGACCAGAACCTGCGCGCCGGCCGCGATCGTCTCTTCGGCCGCTACAGCATCGGCGACACCAACCGCATCGAGGAGCCGTTGCTCGGCGACCCGGTCGCCTCGGGCGACTTCAACAGCTTCAACTACATCACCGGCCAGAGCGCGGTGTTCGGCTGGACGCGCGTGCTCGGCAGCGCGATGGTCAACGAGCTGCGCGTCTCGTGGAACGACATCAACTCCGACGTGCTGCACCCGGCGTTCGGCATGGACGTCAACGCGCAGTACGGCATCACGGGCCTGCCCACCAACCCGCGCTACAGCGGCGGGCTGCCGCACATGAACATCGGCGGGCTCACGCGCATCGGCGGACCGTTCTTCCGGCCGCAGTTCCAGGAATCCTGGGTGTGGCAGTTCTCGGACAACCTCTCCTGGACCAGGGGCAGCCACGACCTGAAGTTCGGCCTCGAGCGGCGTCGCGACTCGGTGGACTACATCGACCTCGCCGCGCTCAACGGCATGATGACGTTCTCCTCGGGCCGCTACACCAACGTCGGCATCGGCGACTTCCTGCTCGGCCTCGCGACCCAGCAGCGCGTGACGCTGCTGCACGAGGCGCGGCTCTTCACCGACGGCTGGCAGGTCTACGGGCAGGACTCGTGGCGCGTCACGCCGAGCGTCACGCTGAACTACGGGCTGCGCTACGAGTACTTCACGCCGATGCTCGACCGGCAGGGCCTGCTGACGAACATCGACCCGTCCAACGGCCAGCGGATCACCGCGATGAAGGACGGCAGCGTCTACGAGCGCGCGCTGATCCATCCCGACCGCAACAATTTCGCGCCCCGCCTCGGCGTCACCTGGCACCCCATGGACAAGCTGGTGGTGCGCGGCGGCTTCGGCATCTTCTACCAGCACACGGATCGCTACGGCTCGGAGGCGCAGATGGCGCTCAACCCGCCGCAGCTCGCCGACGTGGTGATCACCGCCAACACGCGCAACGATGCCCCGGCCGCCGTCCTGCGCAACGGCTTCGTGCCGGTCTCGGCCTCCGACATCAACCCGGCGCTGGTCCAGTGGCGCATCCAGAGCCCCGACCAGAAGACGCCGATGGTCCGGCAGTTCAGCGTCGGCCCCGAGTACGAACTCTGGGACGGCACGGTGCTCGCCGTCGAGTACGTCGGCAACCAGACGCGCAACGGCCGCCGGATGATCAACCTCAACCAGGGCGTCATCGCCACGCCCGGCGTCGGGCCGGTGACGTTCCCCTACGCGAAGTACGGCTACGGGTCGGCGTTCCTCCAGCAGGTGTCCACCTTCGGCAGGACCGACTACCACTCGGTGCAGATCCGGCTGCAGCGCCGGTTCATGAAGGGCTTTGCCTACACCGCCTCGTTCACCTACGGGCGCGCGCTCGGCGACTTCCTGGATCACCTCTCGGCCGACGGCGGCGGCGGCGGTCAGTACCCGATCAACGCCTACGACCCGGAGCGCAACTACGGCCCGCTGGCCTTCGACGTGCCCCGGCGCTTCTCGGGCAGCTTCAGCTACGAACTGCCCTTCGGCAAGGGTCGCGCCAAGGATCCCGGCGGCCTGCTCGGCGCCATCGCCGGCAACTGGAACGTGAACGGCATCGTGACGATCAGCGACGGCCGCCCGTTCACCGTCGGATCCAACGATCGCGCCGGCACCGGCTCGGGCCGCATCTCGGTGGCCAACTGCGTGGGCAACCCGGTCCCCGACGACCAGACCATCGACAACTGGATCCTGCTGTCGGCCTTCGCGCCGACCGCCCCGTTCACCTACGGCAACTGCGGCATCAACTCGGTGCGCGGGCCGGGGTTCAAGGCGACCAACTTCTCGGTGTTCCGTTCGATCCCGATGGGCGGCGCCCGCCGGCTCGAACTGCGCTGGGAGGTGTTCAACCTGTTCAACAACGTCAACTTCTCGCTGCCGGGCAGCAACGTCGACAGCCCGACGACCTTCGGGAAGATCACGAGCACCGTCGGCTCACCGCGGGAGATGCAGCTGGCGGTGAAGTTCTACTTCTAGGCTTGGGGCTTGGGGCTTGGGGCTTGGGGCTGGGGCTGGGGCCTGGGGACACCCGGGCCTCGAGCCTTCCGCTCTCGACCCCTGACCCTGTGTCTTCACAGGCGCGTCGGGGCGACGGTGGCACGGCGCAAGACGCAAGGCGCAAGCCCATTTCGTGCGACACCATGTCCACGCACCAGATCTTCCACCACTCGCACCGGCTGGCGCCTGACGCCTCGGGCGTGCTGATCGACATCACGCGCGAGCAGGCCGGCTGGCCGTTGATCGACTTCACGGTGCGGCAGATCGCCGCCGGCCACCGCTGGGAAGACGAGACCGGCGGCGAAGAACGCTGCCTCGTGCTGCTGGCCGGCGACTGCCGCCTCCGATGGAACGGCGGCGCGTCCCACCGCCTGGGCCCGCGCGAGCACGTGTTTGCCTCCTACCCTCACGCGGCCTACCTGCCGCCGGGCGTCAGGTTCGCGATCGAGGCTGACGCGCGAACCGAGATCGCCGACTGCGGCGCGCCCAGCAGCTCGGCCCACCCGGCACGGGTGATCCGCCCCGAGGACTGCGGCGACGAGATCCGCGGCGGTGGCAACGCCACGCGGCAGATCATCGACATCCTGCCGCCATCGGCGGCGGCCGACCGCCTGCTGATCTGCGAGGTCTTCACGCCGGGCGGCAACTGGTCGAGCTATCCGCCGCACAAGCACGACGTGGACGCCCCGCCGGGCGAGGTGGATCTCGACGAGGTCTACTACTTCCGCATGCGGGCGCCCGAGGGCTACGGCTTCCAGCGCCTCTACACGGCCGACGGCTCGATCGACGACACCTACAAGGTGGAGGACGGCGACCTGCTGCTCATCCACGAGGGGTATCATCCGTTCGTCACCGCGTACGGCTACGACGCGTACTATTTCAACGTGCTCGCAGGCTCGCGGCGGTCGATGGCGGCTTCCGACGATCCGCGCTACGCCGCGCTGCGCGCGTCGTGGCCGCCTCCCGACCCGCGCCTGCCCGTGGTGCCCCGGCCCGCCGGGCACGGAATGCGGGACCGGCGATCCGGGGAGGCGCGATGACACCGGCGGCCCGATCGCCGCAACCGGGGGTCGACGCGCGCCGGGCGACCCGCGCCTCATCCATCCGTCACCCCTCGCTCCCCCGTCCACGTCGTCGATCGCTTCGCACGAGGCAGGAGTCCGCATGATCACGCACCCGCATCACCTGTTCCGCCGCGCCACCCCGGTGGCGATTCTCGCGGCCGTCGCGATCCTCACGATGCCGCTGCGCTCGCAGACGTTGCCGCAGGACGAAGGCGCCGACGGCGCCTGGCAGAAGATCCAGAAGCTGCAGACCACCGCCAGCGCGATGCACACGACGGCGCACCCCGACGATGAGCACGGCGGGGTGCTGGCGCAGCTCAGCCGCGGCGTGGGCGCGCGGATGGCGCTGCTCACGCTCAACCGCGGCGAGTCGGGCGACAACGCCATCGGCCCGCAGCTCTTCGTCGGGCTGGGCCTGATCCGCACCGAGGAACTGCTGGTGGCCGACCGCTACTACGGCGTCGACCGGCAGTACTTCACGTCGATGATCGACTACGGGTTCAGCAAGCGGCTCGAAGAGGCCTTCGACATGTGGGGCCGCGAGAACGTGATGCGCGACGTCGTGCGCCTCATCCGCACGGAGCGCCCGCTCGTCATCGTCTCGCGCTTCCAGGGCAACCAGCGCGATGGCCACGGCAACCATCAGACGGCGGGCCTGCTGACGCAGGAGGCCGCGAAGGCGGCCGCCGATCCGAACGTGTTCCCCGAGCAGATCAAGGAGGGGCTGCGGCCGTGGCAGGCGGCCAAGGTCTACATCGGCGGCATGCGCGCGGACGAGGATTGGACGGTCAAGGTCGATCCGGGCGAATACGCGCCGTGGCTGGGCGCATCCTACAGTGATTTCGCGCGGCTCGGCCTGAGCTTCCAGCGCAGCCAGACCAGCGGGCGCTACAACCCCGTGGCAGGTCCGGCCCTGGGCTACTACAAGCGGACGGCCGCGGCCATCGATGGCCTGCCGGCGCGGGAGAGCGGGTTCTTCGACGGCATCGACACCTCGCTGCCGGGCCTCTTCAAGGCGCTGCGCAGGCCGGAGCCTGCCGGCGCGGCCGCGCTGCTCGGCGCCATCGATGCCGCGGCGAAGAAGTCGGCCGCCACCTTCACACTGCAGGATCCCTCCGCCGCCGTGCCGGCGCTGGCCGAGGGGCTCGCCGCCACGCGCAGGGCGATCGCCGGCATCGAGGATCCCGATGCGCGGCACGTGCTGCGCATCAAGGAAGAGCAGTTCCAGGACGCCATCAACACGGCGCTCGGCGTCGCGCTCACCGCGCGCGCGCAGCCTGCCGGCGTGCCCGAGCCGACGGGGATGATGGCGATGTTCGCGCCGCCGCCGGCGATGCCGGCGCCGGTGCCCGGACAGGGCTTCGAGGTGCTGGTCCGCTTCACGAACCGCGGGAAGCCGCAGGTGACGCCCACGGAGCTGTCGCTGCAGGCGCCGGCCGGATGGAAGGTGGACGCGCCGGCGGGAACGCTCGCCACGCTCGGCCTCAACGACTCGGCCAGCCGCCGCTTCGCGGTGACGGTGCCGCCGGACGCGGCGCTGAGCAGCAAACCCTACTTCGTGCGGCCCAGCGTGCGCGACAACCGGTACCGCATCGACGATCCGTCGCAGTTCGGCCGGCCGGTATCGGCACCGCCGCTGGTGGCCGTGGTGAAGTACACCGTGAACGGCGTGCCGGTGGAGGCGCGGGAAGTGGTACGGCGACGCGAGCCGAAGCTGCCCTACGGCGACGCCCTGCGCGAGGTGCGCGTGGTGCCCGCGCTCAGCGTGAGCGTCACGCCGCCGGCGGCCGTCATCCCCCTGGCAGCCGCCAGCAAGCAGGTGGCGCTGCAGGTGGAGGTGCTCAACAACAACGAAGGCGCCATCGCGGGGCAGCTCACGCTGACGCTCCCGCCGGGCTGGACGGCGTCGCCCGCGCAACACGCGCTGTCGTTCAATCGCGCCGGCGAGAAGGCTCACTTCGCGTTCACCGTGACGGTGCCCTCGCTCGAGAACCGGGCGTACACGGTGCAGGCCGTTGCCACCGTCGGCGGGCGCGAGTACCGCGAGGGCTACGAGACGATCGACCACCGCGACCTCGAAGTTCGTTATCTCTACCGGCCGGCCACGGCGGAGGTGACGGGCATCGACGTCCTCACCGCGCCCAACCTGAACGTCGGCTACGTGATGGGCGTGGGCGACACGAACCCGGCCGCCATCGCGCAGCTCGGCTACAGGGTGACGCTGCTCGACGAGCAGATGCTGGCGTCGGCCGACCTGAAGCCGTTCGACGCGATCGTGACCGGCACCCGCGCCTACGCGGTTCGCGAGGATCTGAAGACGTACAACCAGCGGCTGCTCGACTACGTGAAGGACGGCGGCAACCTGGTGGTGCTCTACAACACGCAGGAGCTGATCCCCGCGAAGTTCGCGCCCTACCCCGCCGAACACGGTCCGCGCGCCGAGGAGGTCTCCGAGGAGGACTCGCCGGTGACCATCCTCGCGCCCGATCACCAGGCGCTGAACTGGCCGAACAAGATCACCAAGGCCGACTTCGACGGCTGGGTGGAACAGCGCGGCTCGAAGTTCTGGGCGAGCTGGGATGCGCACTACACGCCGATCATCGAGACCTGGGACAAGGGTCAGGCGCCGCAGAAGGGCGGCTGGCTCTACGCGCGGTACGGCAAGGGCAACTACACCTACTTCGCCTACGCGTTCCACCGGCAGTTGCCCTACGGCGTGCCGGGCGCGTATCGCCTGCTGGCCAACCTGCTCGCGCTCTCGAAGAGTCCTGCGGCCCGGTAGCCGCACGACGGACGGGCGCCGATCCCTCCCCTCCTCCGGGATCGGCGCCCGCACGCGCGAGCGGGGCGGAACCGGCGTCCGGGGCGAAGGTCGCGGGGCGGCCTCCCGCGCGTGCCGCACAACCCAACCAGAGTCGGGGCCGGCTGGAGGGATGACGTGACCACCAGGCGATTGACCATGGGACAGGCGCTCGTCGAGTTCCTGTCGCAGCAGTTCGTGGCGCGCGATGGCGCCGAGCACCGGTTCTTCCGCGGCGTGCTGGGCATTTTCGGCCACGGCAACGTCGCGGGCGTCGGCCAGGGCCTGCTGCAGGCGCGCGACCGCCTGCCCTACGTGCTCGCCCGCAACGAGCAGGCGATGGTGCACACCGCCACCGCCTACGCGAAGCGCCGGAACCGTCTGCAGACGTGGGCCTGTACGACGTCAATCGGCCCCGGCGCCACCAACATGGTGACCGGCGCGGCCGCGGCGACCATCAACCGCATCCCGGTGCTGCTGCTGCCCGGCGACATCTTCGCCAGCCGCAGGCCCGATCCGGTGCTCCAGCAACTGGAATCGCCCTCCTCACGCGACGTTTCGGTGAACGACTGCCTGAAGCCGGTCTCGCGTTACTGGGACCGCGTCAACCGTCCTGAGCAGCTGATCCCGGCGCTGATGGAGGCGATGCGCGTGCTCACCTCGCCTGCCGACGCGGGCGCCGTCACGCTGGCGCTGCCGCAGGACGTGCAGGCCGAGGCGTTCGACTACCCCGCCGGCCTGTTCGAGAAGCGCGTCTGGACGATACCGCGCGCCAGACCCGACGCGGAGCTGCTGCGCGAGGCGGCCTCGCGGCTGGCTGGCGCCGAGTGCCCCCTGCTCATCGCGGGCGGCGGCGTCCTCTACAGCGAGGCCACCGAGGCGCTGCGGCGCTTCGCCGAGGCCACCGCCATCGGCGTGGCCGAGACCCAGGCTGGCAAGGGCAGCCTTCCCTGGGACCACCCCGCGCAACTCGGTCCGATGGGCGTCACCGGGGGCCTGGCCGCCAATCGCATCGCGAAGGACGCCGACGTGGTGTTGCTCGTCGGCACGCGCCTGAGCGACTTCACGTCGGCGTCGCGGACGGCGTTCGCCGGACCGGGCGTCCAGTTCATCTCGATCAACGTCACCGAACTCGACGCCCACAAGGCCGGCGCGCTCCCGCTGACGGGCGACGCCCTCGCCACGCTCGACGAGCTGGCCGACCTGCTCGCGGCGCAGCCCGGCGGCTGGCGCGCCCCCGAGGCCTACCGCGCCCGCGTGGCCGGCCTCCGCGCGGCGTGGAACGCCGAGGTGGACGCGGTCGTCGCGCCCCGCGGCGGCACGCTGCTCACCCAGGCCGAGGTGCTGGGCGAATTGAACCGCTTCGCGGCCGACGAGGACACGGTGGTGTGCGCGGCGGGCAGCCTGCCCGGCGACCTGCACCGCTTCTGGCGCGCCCGGCGTCCCAACACCTACCACCTCGAATACGGCTACTCCACGATGGGCTACGAGATCGCCGGCGGGCTGGGCGTGAGCCTGGCCGTGCCTGGGCACGAGACCTACGTGATGGTGGGCGACGGCTCGTACCTGATGATGGCCGGCGAGGTGGTCACCGCCGTCCAGGAGGGCGCCCGCCTCACCATCGTCCTGCTCGACAACCGCGGGTTCGGCAGCATCGGCGGCCTGTCGGCGGCGGTGGGCTGTCAGGGCTTCGGCACGTCGTACCGCCGGCGCAACCCGGCAACGGGATTGCTCGACGGCGACTGGATCGCGGTCGACTACGCGGCCAACCTCACCTCGCTCGGCGCCCACGCGCAGACGGTCCGCGACATGGCGGGCCTGCGGCAGGCCATCGCGGCCGCGCGCGAGCGCGGCGGCGTGAACGCGATCGTCGTGGAGATCGATCGTGCGGCGCGCACGAAGGAGTACGACAGCTGGTGGGACGTGCCGGTGGCCGAGGCCTCGGAGATCGAGTCGACCCGGGCGGCCTACGCCGCGTACGTGGCGGACGGGAAGCGAAGGCGCTGGCTGATCTGACGGGCCTCGACGGCGCCGCTGCGCCCGCACGCGCGGCGGCGGCCGGCCGGCAGGGGCGCGGCTCCTACCGCATCCAGGCGTCGACCAGCCGAAGGTAGCGCCCGGCAACCTGTTCGACGGCGTCCTCGCGGGCGAGATCCCCGTCGAGCCAGGCTGCCACCGGCGCCATGTAAATCGTCCGGCCCACGGCAAACCCGGCGGCCGTGCGCGTGCCCCTGGCCACGGCGAACCAGCGTTGGACGAGGTCGAATCCGGCGCCCTTCCCGAGCACGAGCCATCGTGGCCCCTCGCGCTCGGCCACCGCATCGTCGACGATGGCGGCGGCCGCGGCGTCCGTCGTCCCCTCCACCTTCCAGAATGCCGGGACGATGCCCTCGGCGTAGGCGCGGCGGATGTACGCCGCCAGGATGGGCGGACGGCCGATCGTCTCGAAGTGGTCCTCCTGCTCGCCGTCGCGCGGCACCACCACCTCGAGCACCAGCGGCAGCGCGCGCGCGGCGCACCAGGCCGTCAGTTCGCGCAGGCGCGCCCGCTGGGGCAGCACGAAATCGTCGTCGTACTCCGGGCGATGACGGACCAGCACCTTCGCGAACGTCCCGGTGAGCGCGCGATCCAGGGGGGTGTCGGCCCACTGCAGCGGGAACACGCCGGAACGCTCGGCCGGCGTCCCCACGCTGACGCCGGCGGCCCTGGCGGCCGCGACCTGGCCGCTGGCGTACTGCTCGTCGATCAGCAGCGCGCCCGACGCCCGCACGGCGGCCGATCGCTCGCGCGCGCGCAGGAACCCCTCGACGATCGCGGCCTTCGCCTCCGGGATGCGCGCACGGCCGACGCCGCGGCTGTCGCACCATTCCTCGAACTGCCACCGGTGGTCGGCGGCCAGCATGAACACGGGCGTCTCGAGCGGCCGGCCGCTCATGCCCGCACCGGCGCGGCCTTCGACCGCAGGAACAGGAAGTAGGCGCCCACGCCCGCGGCGAGAAACGCCACCGAGAAGACGATGCCCTCGATCGGCCCCGTGAAGAAGAGATAGATCCACAGCGCCCCCGAGATCAGCGCCGGCAGCGGGTAGAGCCACATCTTGAACGGCTGCGCGATGTCCTTGCGGAACTCCCACAGCAGGATCACCGCGGCGCACTGCCAGACGAAGCGCAGCAGGATCTGCACCTGCATGAGCCAGTTCACGAGCTGCCCCAGCGTGAAGAAGCAGAAGGGCACGGAGATGACGCCGATCACCAGCAGCGACACGTGCGGGAAGTGCTTGGTCGGGTGCACCTTCGCGAAGACGTGGAAGAAGTCGCCGTCGCGCGCGGCGGCAAACGGCACGCGCGAGTAGCCGAGGATCAGCGCGAAGAGCGACGCGGCGGCGACGAACAGGATGAGTCCCGTCATCGCGAGGCCGGCGAGCCGGCCCGTCGCCGGGTCGCTGAAGGTGCGGGCGATGAACAACGAGGCGACGCTGGTGGACGCCCGCGCCTCCTCCCACGGGATCAGGCCGGTGATGACCAGCGTCATCAGGATGTAGATCACGGCCACCACGAGGATCGACAGGACGATCGACCGCGGAATCGTGCGGGTGGGATCCTTGATCTCCTCGCCGATGTTGCAGACCTGGTTGTAGCCGCCGTAGCTGTACATCGCGAGCACGGAGGCGGCGCCGATGGCCACCAGCAGGTCGCGGTTGAGCGTGAAGGCGCTCGGCGGGAAGTCGAAGGCCATCGCCGGCGAGAACGTGAAGAGGCCGGCCACGATCACCCAGCCCACGGTCACGAACACGATCACCAGCATGATCACGGTGAGGCGGCTCACCGACTGGATGTCGCGGTAGAGCAGCGCCGTCATGCCGAGGCACACGAGCGCGGCCACCAGGTGGTGCTGCCAGCCGGCGAGCCCCACCCAGGCGAACCCGAGGTAGTCGGCGAAGCCCACCGCGCCGCCGGCCACCGACAGCGGGGCGACGAGGATGGTCTGGAAGATGAACAGGAACGCCATCAGCCGGCCGAGGCCGAAGGGCCGGTAGGCCTCGCGCAGGTAGAGATAGGGCCCCCCCGATCCCGGCAGCGCGGCGCCGAGGTGCGCGTAGACGAGGCCATCGCACAGCGCGATGAAGGCGCCGACGATCCAGGCGTAGATGATGTGCGGGCCGTTCATCACCGCAATCATCACGGGGATCGTCAGAAACGGTCCGATCCCCACCATGCTGATGATGTTGGTGGCGGTGGCCGGCAGCAGGCCCATGCCGCGATCGAGCGTGGCGGCCGGCGCGGGCGGGGCGGTGGCGTCCTGGCTCATGCGATCCCCAGCGTGGCGACGAGGTTGGCGGCGAGCGCGCGGCTGCCGACGAGCGGGTTCAGGACCAGGGCGTCGATGGCGGCGTCAGGACGGCGCGTGAGCGCGGCCTCCACGGTGGCGCGCTCGTAGTCCTTCACCGCCACGACCAGTTCGCGCACCGTATCGGGCATCGGCCCGGCGTGCAGGGCCAGCGCGCCGTTGGCGTTCACCGCGCAGGGCACCTCGATCACGTCGGCCGGCTGGAGTTCCGGGAGGTTGCCGCGGTTCTCGACGTTGAGCGGGATGATCGCGCCGGTGTTGAAGTGGATGGCGCTCACCGTCTGCAGCGCGATCTTGTCGTACCCGGTGAGCTCGGCCCACGGCGAGCGCCCGAGCGGCGCCGCCGATCCCGACTCGATCTGCATGTAGCCGGCATCGCGCGCGGCCAGGTAGGCCTCGTAGGTGGCCACCGGATCCTTCCGGCCCTCGCGCAGGTCGGCGAAGAGCTGCGCGTTGAGGCCGGCGATCACGGCTCCCCGGCTGGTGCCCGCGCGGGCGACGTTCTCGCACGCCTCGCGTGGCCGGTAGTAGTAATAGACGTACTCGGTGGGCAGCAGCCGCAACTGCCGCAGGCGCTCGGGTTCGAACAGCGGCGCGCGATAGCAGCGCCGGAGCAGATCGGGCCGGTCCCACAGGCGATCGAGCTGCGGCACGCCGCGGTGGTACACCTCTCGGACCCACCCCAGGTGGTTCAGGCCGAAGTAGTCGAAGCGGCACTCGGCCGAAGGCACGTCCAGCGCGTGCGCCACCTCCTCGAACAGTTCGGTCGGCGTGTCGCAGATTCCGATGATGCGCGCGCCGGTTGCGGTGCGGACGGCCTGCGTGACGATGCCGACGGGGTTCGTGAAGTTGACGATCCACGCCGATGGCGCCAGGCGCGTGACCTCGCGCGCGTACTCGACCAGCGCGGGAATCGTGCGCAGCGCCATGGCGAAGCCGCCTGGGCCCACGGTCTCCTGGCCGACGACGCCCAGCCGCAGCGCGGCCGCCTCGTCGGCGGCGCGTCGCTCGATGCCGCCCACGCGGATGCTGACGAAGACGTAGTCGGCGCCCTCCACCGCCTCGGCCACCGTGGATGGCGCCGTCAGCCGCGCGGATGCGGCGAAGCGGCGGGCGAGGTCCGCGACCACGTGCAGCCGCTCGCGGTCGGTGTCGTAGAGCGCGATGTCGGTGATGGGCAGGCGCGACCGGACGAGCCCGTTGACGAGCAGCGGGACACGCACGCCGGCGCCGCCGATGATGGCGAGTTTCATGGCGGCTCTCAGGTGCAGCGGCGGAGCGCCGCGGGAAGGTCGGCGTGGCGCGGCAGGCCGTCGAGGCCGCCGGCCCGCCGGGTGGAGCGCGCGCCGACGACGTTGCCCAGGCGCAGGCACTCGCGCGGGGAAAGCCCCCTGAGCACGCCGCAGAGGAAACCGCCGTTGAAGGCGTCGCCGGCGCCCGTGGTGTCCACCGCCGCCGTGCGGGGCGCCGGGACCGACAGGTCGCGATCGCCGGCGACCCACCGGCTGCCGGCGGCGCCCAGCTTGATCACGGTGTGGTGCGGCGCCTCGCGCCAGACCTCCAGCGCCGCCTCCAGCGAGCCGCGGCGGGCATAGAGCGGCGCCTCCAGTTCGTTGAGGAACACGAAGTCGAGCGAGGCGAGCAACGCCGGGAACCGGCGGTCGTCGAGCAGGCCTTCGTTCCAGCCGAAGTCCCAGGACGTGGACACGCCGGCCTCGCGCAGGCCACGCAGCACGGGCACCCATCGGGCACACGCGCGGGGATAGAAGGCGAAGTGGACGTGGCGCGCGCGCAGCCGTGCGCGCGCGGCGAGCAGGCGCCGCTCCAGCACGTCGTTGACGCCGTTGAAGGTGACGAAGCTGCGCTCGGCCCCGGTGGAGAGCGCGGCGGTGATGGCGTGCGCCTCGCCGGCGCCCTTCAGGTTGAGGACGCCGACGCCTTCCTCGCGCAGGCGCGCGAGCGCGGACCGGCCCAGCCCGCTGACGACGCGGCTGCGCAGGCCGAGGCGCGCGCCGGCGACCGCGGTGATGATCGCGCCGCCGCCGATGGTGGCGTGGAAGCGACTGGTCTTCACCTCCTCGCCGGGACGCGGGAGGCGCGCGAGGCCCACGAAGACGAGGTCCTCGAAGGCCTCGCCGGCCGTCAGCAGATCAGGGCGCGGCACGCGCGGCAGCATACCACACGGACCGCGTGAAACAGCCGATCTAAGCGCTACGCTGGGCCGCGCCGCCGGGATCCGGACGCGCCGGGCCCGCCCTCCCGGCGACGCGCCGCCGTCCCCCTATCGCGCAGCGGGCCGCACCGTGGGGTACGTGATGCCCAGCTGCTCCAGGTAGGTCTTGTACTTCGACGGATCGTAGTAGAACTTCCGCATCTCGGGCCGATAGCGGTCCATGACGCCCTTGTTCATCCAGATCGCCGGCGGATCCTCGGCCCGGATCAACGGCTGGTACTTCGCCTCCTTCGTCTGCACGTCGTTGAAATACGCCCACGCCTGCGCCACCAGTTCCGGCCGCAGCAGCAGGTCGATGGCCGTCATCGCCTGCACCTTGGCGCCGGCCGTCACGCCCTTGTGCGCGATCGGCGTGGCCATGGCGACCGCATTCGGCCAGCTGTGGCCCGGCAGGCCGGGGATGTTCGCGGGATACCGCAGCGTCACCGTCGGCACGTTCCAGGAGATGTCGCCGATGTCGTCGCTGCCGCCACCGCGCTTGTCCTTCTCCTCCACGTGCGTCCCCATCGGATCGAGCTGCGTCGGCAGGCCCTGCTCGGCCTGCCCCAGCTCGCGCTGCAGCGCCCTGGCCAGCGTCTGGTCCGCCTCGCTCCAGGCCGGCAGGCCCACGACCTTGATGTTGGCGGTCATCGCCTCGGCCACCGGCCGGTTCATGTGCTGCGGCCACGCCGCTCCCAGCACCCGCATGCGTTCCACCTTCGTGTCGGTCATCATCGCCGCCGCCTCGGCGATCCGCGTCCCGACGTCCCACAACCGCTTCACGCCGGCGTAGTCGGTCTCGCGGAAGTAGTACCAGACGGAGGCCGTCTGCGGCACCACGTTGGGCTGGTCGCCGCCATCGATGATGACCGAGTGGGAGCGCTGCTGCGTGCGCAGGTGCTCGCGGCGGAAGTTCCAGCCCACGTCCATCAGTTCCACCGCGTCGAGGGCGCTGCGGCCCCGCCACGGCGCGCCGGCGCTGTGCGCGCTCTCACCGCGGAAGGTGTACTCCACCGACACGATGCCGTTCATGTCGGAGCCGCCCCACGAGGTGGACAGGTTCGAGGCGACGTGCGCGAACAGGCAGATGTCGACGTCCTTGAACAGCCCCTCGCGGATGAACCACGCCTTGGCGCCCACCAGTTCCTCGGCCGTGCCCGGCCACACGCGGATGGTGCCGGGGATCTTCTCCCGCTCCATGATCTGCTTCAGGACGATCGCCGCCGTGATGTTCAGGGGCACGCCGGAGTTGTGCCCTTCGCCATGGCCGGGCGCGCCCTCGATCAGCGGCTTGTGATAGGCGACGCCGGGCGTCTGCGAGGCCTGCGGGATGCCGTCGATGTCCGAGCCCAGCGCGATGACGGGCTTGCCCGAGCCCCAGCTCGCCATGAACGCGGTGGGGATGCCGGCGACGCCCTCCTGCACCGTGAACCCGTGATCGCGCAGAATCCCGGTCAGGTACCGGTTGGTCTCGAGCTCCTGGAAACCGAGCTCGCCGAAGCTGAACACCGAGTCGACCATCTGCTGCGTGAGGGTGGCGAGGTCTTCCACGGAAGCCGCGGCCTCCTTCTTCAGCCGGTCGATGCGGGGATCCTGGGCTGGCGCCGGGCGGGCGGGCGCCGCGGCCCGCTGGGCCGAGACGACGGGCGCCAGCCAGCAGGCGGCGGCCAGCGCGAAGACCGCGGTGAGACGTCGACGGATCATCTGGTCCTCCTGGCGTGAGCGGAACGGGGCCGATTGTGCCCCGGCTGCTCACCCGACACAAGCGGAACCCCGCCGGCGGCCGTCTTGCCGATCCCCGGCCCCTCGCATACCATCGGGTTCTGGAACGGCGTTGATGCACACAGGCGCGGCGGGGCCAATCGCCGCGCACGAGGTTCGAGGAGGACCAGATGTCGATTGCCGAAACCCTGCTGCCCGAGTTCGATCACGAGATGGCCACCACGCGGAAGTGCCTCGAGCGCATGCCCGAGGACAAGGCCGAGTGGAAGCCCCACGCCAAGTCGTTCACCCTCGGTCGGCTCTGCCTTCACCTGGCAGAGATGCCCGGCTGGGGCACCATGGCGATGACCACCACCGAACTGGACATGAACCCGCCCGACGGCAAGAAGTATGAGCCGACGGTCTTCGAGTCGAAGGCCCACGTGCTGGCGATGTTCGACGAGACCGTCGCGGCCGCGCGCGCGGCGCTGGCGACGGCCAGCGACGCCGACTTCATGGTGAATTGGACGCTCCGGAACGGGGGGCAGGTCATCTTCACGCTGCCGCGCCTCGGGGTCGTGCGAACGTGGGTCCTGAACCACGTCATCCACCATCGCGGGCAGTTGTCGGTCTACCTGCGCCAACTCGACGTGCCGGTACCGGCCATCTACGGCCCCAGCGCCGACGAGCAGGGGATGTAGGGGCGGCGTGGGGCTTGAGGCGTGGGGCTTGAGGCTTGGGGCTTGGGGCTTGGGGCTTGAGGCTTGGGGCTTGGGGCTTGGGGCTTGGCCCGGAACGACGAACGGCCCCGCTGCTCGAGAGCAGCGGGGCCGTTCGTGCCTTCAGGCACGGGGCAGGTCTGGGAGCCACGCCGCCGGCCGGGATGCCCCGCCGGTCGAATGCAGTGCCACGTTCGCCACGGGCTGCTAGAACCTCACGCCCACCGAGAAGCTGAACTCACGCGGGCTCTGGTAGCTGCCGACACCGGTCGGCTGCATGTACTCGGGGCCGAAGTCGTAGTGCACGCCCTCGACCGGCGTCTCGGTGAACGGGTTGAACCGCTGGTAGGCGAATCCGGTCGGGTTGTTCGTGACGGTGTAGATGGTCTCGTTCCCGCCCAGCACCGCCGAGTTGTTGAAGAGGTTGGTGACCACGCCGCGGAAGAAGACCTCGGTGCGGCCGAGCCCGCGGAGCCGCATGTTCCAGTTCAGCGACAGGTCGGTACGCCAGTAGGTGTCGTAGCGTTGATCACCGCGCGGGCCGAAGTAGTAGGTCACCGATGAGGGCACCGACTGGTACCCAGGGTTGGTGACGTACGGCCGCACGTCGATGGTGCCGTCGGCGCTCGACGCGTCAGAGGAGTCGATCCGCTGGACGAGACCGACGGTCCAGCGGCCGAGGTGGTCGCCGAAGGGCAGCTGGTAATTCGCCCACATGCGGATCTTGTGGCGCTGGTCCCCGGAGAGATAGCCCGTCGGGTAGTTCCACTCGCCCCGATATTCCGGCTGGTCGTCGCCGGCGAAGCGCAGCGGACCGCTGCCGCTGTCCTCGCCCTCGAAGTTGCCGCGCAGCGCCGACAGCGTGTAGTTGCCGCCCACCTGCCAGGCGGGCCCGAAGCGGTAGCTGGCCTGCAGGTTGAGCCCCTTGTAGCTGCGGTTGGCGAGATCGGTGTTCCGGACGATCGTCAGGTCGAACACGCGGCCGAACGGGTCGGTGACCTTGCCCGTGTTCATGTCGCGGAAGTCGCCGTAGAAGTCCGCGTACGCCCGGTAGAGGAAGTCCGCACGGACGACGCCGCGGTTGCCGAGTTGCCGCGAGACGCCCACCATGTACTCGTTGGAGTTCGGGGCCCTGAGGCCCTGGCCCACCTTCACCGTGACGCCGGGCACGCTGGGCGCCGTGCGCGTCGCGCGGTCCAGGCCGCCGTTGGCGAAGAACCAGTCGAACAGCACCTTCAAGGCCTGCTCGCTGGTGAGCAGCGGCTGGCCTGCGTCGGCATTCACGTTCGGCCCCTGGTAGAAGTAGCTGAACGTGGCGGTGCGTCCGCCGGCCGAGCCCGCGTCCACGATGGCGGTGTTGATGCCCTGCACGTAACGTGCGAACCCGGCGTTGGCCACCCACACCCCGTCGCCTCTGACGTCCCAGGTCATGCCCAGCCGCGGGCTGAACGCGGAGTCCTTCACGACCTGCGAGCCGGCCTGGTCCTTCGACGTGTTCCGGTCGTAGCGCAGGCCGAGGTTGAAGGTGAAGCTGTTGTTCAACCGCCAGGTGTCGTTCGCGAAGAAGGAGTAGGTACGGATGTCGTTGCCCTTGGTCGGCTCCACCAGCGGCACGTAGTCGATGTAGGTGGTGTTGCCGGTGCGGAACACGGGATACACGTCGTAGCCGTCGATGATGGCGCTGGTCGCCTGCACGCGGTAGCTGCTGCCCGACTGGTAGTTGTCGTTCTTGCGCATCTCCTTGTACACGTCGTAGCCGGCCACCAGGTTGTGCGAGCCGGCGCTCTTCGTCGACAGGAAGTAGTTGGTCTTGACCAGCGTGTTCCAGTTGTTGCGCACCTCGAGGCCGCTGCCGCACACCGCGCAGAACGTCGGAGAGTTGAAGCGCACCGACCCGCGCGAGCGATCCCAGATGGGGGTGCCGGCGTACTGGTCCTGTGTCGTGGCCCCCGAGCCGATGTAGTTCTTGTCGCGGTCGGAGTACTGCGCCTCGATGAACCACTTGTCGGTGAGCACGCCCGTGTAGTTCAACGAGTAGAGGATGTCCTCGTTGGCGTTGTCGTAGAAGGTCTTCGCGTCGATGACGGTGCCGAAGCTGTTGTTCAGCGTGTCGAGCCGACGCTTCGAGTAGCTCCCCTTGAACGTGTTGCGCTGGTTGATCGCGTAGGTGAGCTTGCCCTCATAGCGCTTCTCGTCGTCGGTGCGCACGTAGTTGTAGCCGGTGTAGCTGAGCGTGACGTTCTCCTCGTTCTTCTCGAACCGGCCGGCGCCGAAGAACCACAGCTTGTCCTTCAGGACGGGCCCGCCCGCCGTGAGCTCGTAGGTGGGAACGGTCTTGTCGATGCTGCTGTCGCCCGGGAACGGCGTGAGCGAGCCCCAGGAGTCGTTGGCGAGGCTCACGCGGACCGATCCGCTGAAGCGGTTGCCGCCCGACTTGGTGATCATGTTCACCACGCCGCCCTGGAACCGCCCGTACTCCGCCGAGATGCTGCCCGTGGAGACCTTGGTCTCCTGAATGGCATCCTCGATGAACGCCGCCACGGCCTGGCCGCGCAGGTTCTCGTTCACCACCACGCCGTTGATGAGGAACAGGTTCTCGTAGGACATCGCGCCCGAGACCATGATGTTGCCGCCCGGTCCGTTGTCGGTGACGCCCGGGGCGAGCAGCGCCGCCGAGTTCAGCGTGCGGCCCACCGGCAGCAACTCGAGGTTGTCGGCCTTGTACGTGCTGGCCACCGTCAGGTTCGAGGTCACTTCGGTCGACGCGGTCCCGGTGACCTCCACGGTCTCGGTCACCGTGGCCAGCGCGAGCTTGACGTCCACCGGGAGCGTCTCGCCGATGACCACCGTCACCTCGCGCTTGACCGTCGAGAATCCCGAGAGCTCGAACGTGAGCGAGTAGGCGCCCGGCGGCAGGAACGGGATGATGTAGTCGCCGTTGTCGGAGGACACCGCCGTCCGTACCCCCTGCAGCGCAGGCGAGGCCGCCGCGATGGTGACCCCGGGCAGCGCAAGGCCGTCGGGATCGAACACCTTTCCGGACACGCCGCCGGTCGGCGTGCCCTGGCCGAAGGCCGGACCCGCCCAGAGACCCGCGCCCAGCAACAAGACGGACAGCAATCTGCGGTGCAACATGAGACCCTCCCGATGATCCGCGCGATGAGCGCGGGCTCCGACGAGGAGCCTCCCGATTATAGGGTGCCGGCACCGCTCCCGATGAGTCGGCCCCGGGTCAGTGGCAGGTCGGTGGGACGAGTTGGGGCGCCGCCGCTCGGGGGGAGCGCCCGGCGGCAGGAACTACCGATCGAGCCAGCCGCGGCGCAACTCGCCGTCGGCCACGCTCGAGAGATACGGCTTGATGTCGAGCACCGGCGAACCGTCGAGCATGTCCACGCCGCGCACGTGAAGGCGGCGGCCCTCCCGCCGCAGCAGCGTCACGACGGTCAGCCCGATGGGCACCGGGCGTGCCGGCGCCCGCGTCGCGAACACGCCGTGCGGGCGCGTGTCGTTGGGCGGGGTGACCGTGAGCCGCACCTCCTGCTGCCGGTGGAACACCCATACCACGAACAGGTGCGAGAACCCCTCGATGTCCGCGAGGCCTTCCTCCAGATCCTCGCGGATCTCGATGACGCCCTCCGCGGTGTGCTCGGCGCCGCGGCCCTTGGGGATCTGCGCCGTCTCGTCGTGCGGCGTCCGCAGCACGCCGATCGGGGTGAACGTGAAGGTGTCGATCATGTCCTGCTCCGGCGGCGTCTGAAGGGCTGTGGCGGTCGAGGGCCATCACCCACGATCGCGAGCCGCGCGGCCGCCGCCCCGCCCGCCGTCATCGCCGCCGCGCCTCGGCGATGGCGGCCACCAGCGCCTCGTCGAGCATGACCGCCACTTCGCACACGCGCCCGCGGGCGCCGGTGACCAGCGCCACCGCCGCCCGGCAGGTGAAGCCGCCGTGCGTGGCCCGCAGCGTCCCCTCCAGGGTGGCGGTCGCGGTGACCAGGCCGGCCATCTCGGATTGCGCCGGCTCGATCGCCGAAAGCCCGAGATGCGCGTCCGGCAGCGCGTAGCGCACGGCCCGGGCGAGAAAGCGATAGGCCGCCGGACCACGCGCGATCATCCGCACGATCGGATCGGTCACGGGACGCCCCATCGTGTCCTCGTAGGCCACGCCGTTCAGCCTGAAGACACAGCCTCTATCGATCAGGCCGTCCGGCAGATCGAGACTGCCCCCGTTGAAGAGGTGCGCGAGGCGCGTGAGTCTCTCGGCCAGCAGACGCGGCATCGCAGGCATCATACCGCGCGGTCCGGGCCGACGCGTGCCCCGCCAGCGACGATCTCCACCGAGGCGGCGGGTTCCGCCCCGCGCGCGGTCACCAGGTGCGCCAGAGGTCGATCTGCTGCCGGCGTCCACCCTGCTCGTCGAGCCGGATGCCGTCGCCGTTGGGACGAATCCGGAACGTCCGCGCGCGCACGTAGAGACGATCGCCCGCGATGCGGCCCGTGAACTCGTCAGCGTCGGCCCAGCCCTGCACGCCGCCACCCGGCGAGATGTTCACCTGCAGCAACTGGCGCTCCCGGTCGTCCCAGCCGCGGAAGGAGCCGATGGCCCACTCTGGCACGCGGCGGTCCCACTCGTCGTGGTGACCGCTCTTGTTGGCGGCGATGCCGGCGATGATCGCGGCGGCGGCGATTCCGCCGACGATGGCGGCGGCGGCCCCGCCGCTCAGGCCCCCACGGCCAACGCGGAACTCGGCCCGGCACCCGTTGTCGACCCACACGCCGCGATAGTCGTACCCCCACGTTCGCCACAGCACGCACGGCGTACCGGAGAACTGCCGTCGCAGCTCGACGCGGTTCTCGGTGTCCGCGGGACAGAACTGATACCGACCCCGCCGGCTTTCGCAGCGGATCGTGCGCTCGTCGGCGCGTGCGGCCGGCGGCAGCGCTGCTGCCAGCAGCCCCATCGTGACGGCCGCGGCCACGGCGCGGCGGAATGGCGTTCTCTGCACGGTGATTCTCCTGGGCAAGGCGGTGGAGCCCTGCCGCCGACCGGCAGAGCTTCCTGGCAATCGCACCTGCAACAATAGCGCAAGTCGGCGGCCGGTCGATGGTCTACACTGCGGGGACATGCGCCTGCCGCCATCGCGCGCCTGGAGGAACCCCGGCATGTCCGTTCGCGTTGCGTCCCTCGCCTTCCTGCTCGTCGTCTCGGCCGCCTGTGCCAGCCGGTCCACGCCGCCCGTCGTCACGCCCACGCCGGCGCAGGGCGCGACGCCCGCTGCGGCCGAGAACCTCGACGCCGTCCTGTGGACGCAGACCTCGGTGGAGTACCGCGCGACTGCGCTCCAGGCCTACGCGACGGCGCGGCTGCAACTGGATCGCGCGCTGGCGGATCCCGGCTGGACGGCGGCCATCGAACAGGTGGGGAAACCGATGGCGAGCCTGCCGCCCGCCATCATCCTCGACGCCGATGAGACGGTCCTCGACAACTCGCCGTATCAGGCCCGGCTGATCCTCGACAACGCCACCTTCACCGAGGCGGGCTGGGCCGCCTGGGTCGAGGAACGCAAGGCGGCGGCGATCCCCGGCGCGGTGGCCTTCACGCAGTACGCGCGCGATCGCGGCGTGACGGTGTTCTTCGTCACCAATCGCAACCCGGGCGAGGAGCGCGCCACGCGCGACAACCTCGCGGCGCTCGGCTTCCCGCTCGATCCGGCGCGCGACACGGTGCTGACGCGGCGCGAGCGGCCCGAATGGCCCAGCGACAAGACCACCCGGCGCGAACTGGTGGCGCGCGAGTTCCGCATCCTCCTGCTCGTCGGCGACGATCTCGGCGACTTCCTGCCCAGTCAGGGTACCGTGGCCGAGCGCGATGCGCGCGTGGCGCCCTATGCCGACTGGTGGGGAACCAGGTGGATCGTGCTGGCCAACCCGACGTACGGCTCGTGGATGTCGGCGATCACAGGGGCCGCCCCTGGCGGTACGGCGCCCTCCAAGCGCGCCGAGTTGCGGCCGATGCGGTAATCCGTGCGGATTCTCGATGCGTGAGGCGGGCGCGACGTCGGGTTCCGCGATCTGAAGATCGGGGGCTCCTCCAGGGTCACGGGAGCCGCGAAACGGCTGATTTCCCGACTCAGAAGCGCACACCCGTGGACACGTGCAGGCGCGTGCCGCGCCCGAGCGCGTGCGCGACGTCGAGGTTCAGGCTGAAGACCGGCAGCGCGAGAAAGATCCCCGCGCCGGCGCTGCGCTCGAAGTCGATCGCCGACAGCGGCGTGCCGTGCGCGGCCACGCCGCCGGCATCGACGAACGCCGCAACGCCCAGGGTTCCCGCGCTGAGCGGCGACGAGAGCGGGAGGCGCAGTTCGGCCGACGCCGCGACCAGCCGGTCGCCGGCGAAGCGGCCAGGCGACACCCCACGCAGCGATGAGGCGCCGCCGAGCCAGGGCTTCAGGTAGTCGGGCTGCGGCGCGCTCGCATCCTCCACCCGGCCCCGCACGGCGACCACGGCGGAGCCCCACACCCCGAGGTACCCGCGCAGGTCCGCGCGACTCCTCCAGTAGAGGTCGCGCCCCTGTTCGCGCACCGCCTCCACGCCTCCTCGCAGGTACACGGCGTTGCGCGGCATGGCCGGGTTCAACCGGGTGTCGAGCACGAGTTCGCCACCCGCGGTCAGCAGGTCCCTGGCAGCGCCGGCGAAACGCACCGAGGCCCAGGCGGCCCTGGGCTCGGCCCGCAGGCGACCGTGGATGGGGATCGCCGCGCCGGCCCAGGCTTCGGTCCGCCGCTCGTCGACCTCGAAGTGCGGATGCTCGCGTTGCCACAGTGCCAGTCCGCCCTGCAGGCTGGCGCCCCGCAGCACGCCCGGCCTCGACTCGGCCTCCACGGCCGCGCGCCGGGTGCCGCCCCATGTGAGCGGCGCCGACACGCGGCTGAGCGGGCCCAGGGCATCTCTCACGGTGAAACGCGCCCCGTAGGTGAAGCCGTAGGCGTCCTCGTAGTCGACGATCGGCAGCCACATCACGCCCGCGCCCGCATTGCGCAGCCAGCGAAGCGGTCCGGGGGCCGGCGCCGCCGCCGGCGCCGGCTGCTCCTCGACGATCAGGATCAGCGCGACGTCCGACGTGTCCTCGATCGAGCGATGCCTCACCCTCACGTCCACGCGGCGGAAGCGGTGGGTGGCTTCGAGACGGGCCGCAATGGCCTCGGCGCCGCCCTCCGGAAGCGGCTCGCCCTCGGTGATGCCCGCGAGCCGCCTCACCTCGTCGTCCGGTGTCGTGTGATTGCCGTGAATCCGGACGATGGAGATCGTCGTCTGCGCTCCGGTGGCGTCCTGCGGGGGGGGCTGTGCGACGGCCGACGCCGCAGCCAGCCACAGAGCGACGGGCAGCCAGGCCACCCTGCGTCGTGCCAGACTGCCCAGGAACGCGGAGACCGTGCGCCGCACCGGATTCAGCGCTCCATGGGCCGGTACGCGCGAACCCTCGCGCTCGTCTCGGCCCGCCGGTAGTCGTGGAACCGCCGGTCGTACTCGAACGAGAACGGGCCGGAGGCGAGTGACATCCCCACCTGCGCCTCGATGCGCACCGGCAGCCAGACGCCGTTCACCGGCTGCCCCATGGTCATCGACGCCCACACCTTGTCCACGCGCACCAGCCATCGGCCGGGCACGAATCCGAAGTCCACGTTCTCGAACACGTACTTCACGATCTGCAGCGCCTCGGGATCCACCCACAACGTGACGAGCGCCACCTTGTTCATCTGGCGCGCCATCCGTGCTTCGTTCTCGCTCGCGCCCTTGTCGCCGGCGAAGAGGCGGGTCGGGTAGTACTCGATGCGAAGCACGCTGCGGCCCTCGAGCGACTCGCGCCCGGCCAGGAAGTAGTTGCCGGGCTCGAACCGGAACTTCAGGAAGTAGGCCTCGGAGAGGAATCGCGGCTCGACGGTCGCCTTGAACAGCGTCGCCACCTCGTCTGACGTCCCGTCCGGGACGTCGGGCGATGCCGCCGGTGCGCGGGGGGGTGCCTCGACCTGCTCCGCGGGAGTGGCCGCAGCGTCGGCCGCCTTGCTGCGGGCCCGCTCCTCGCGTCGCCGCTCATGTTCGAGCCACTCCGCCTCCCGGCGCCGCCGTTCGGCCTCGTCGAGGCGTACCCCGTCGGCCTTGATGGGGCTGCGCACGTAGTAGCCGTCCTGCACGAACCACGCGTACTCGCGATCCTGGCCGTACAGCGGCACATGACCGGGCCCGGTCATCACCACGCGCTCGTGCTCGCGGAGCACGTAATCGTGGAAGCGCTTCCAGACCTGCTCGCGCTGCTCGAGCACACGCGCCATCAGGCGATCCAGATCGGACGGAGGCGGATCGGCCGGCGCGGGCCGGGGGACCAGCAGCACCAGCAGGCCGGCGGCGACGAGCAGACGTGGAAGGCGGACGGGTGTCGGCATGCGGGTTTCACGCGCCGAGCAACATATACGTCGCCCGCTGTCCGTGGGTTGCACGAAGGCGTCCGAACGCATGGGCCACGACGCCTTCGGTCCGCGGGCGGGGCGCCGCTGACGGTGCGCGCCGGACCGCCACGCACCACAGCGCGCCATGCCGCAACGCTGCTTCTCAGGGCGCCGAAGACGACCGCTCGCGGGCCAGGTGGGGTGACGCGCCGGCCATGTGCAGGAACCATCTCGGCACGAGCACGCGCCTCGCGAACCACGGCATGGCGAGCAACCGGCACCCGACCCACGCGCGGATGCGGGCCGCGGGTCCGTCAGCCGCGATGCCGGCTCCGGGCCTGCCCAGGCGCGTCATGAGATCCAACTCGTAGGCCGACAGCCTCTCCTTCGCGAACCCGGGTGCGGCGGCCACGATCGCGCGAGCCGCGGCCAGGCCCGACACGACCGCCGGCAGGATTCCCTCGCCGCTTGCCGGAAACGCAAGCCCCGCCGCATCGCCAGCCAGCAGCACGCCGTCGTCGACCAGGCACGGCGCCGAGCGCACGCGGAGCCGGTACGCGTGGCCCTTCCACCGGCCATCGAACTCCGCCGGCACCCGGCCCTCCAGGCGAAGCCACTCGAAGAAGGACCGCGCCTCGTGGGCCGCCTCGCGGCCACCAACGCGGCCGAACCCCACGTTGAGGCAGTCGTCCTTCCGCACGCACCAGCCGTAGCCTCGCAGGTCGCGGCAGAAGTAGAGTTCGGGCACCTCGGGCGCCACCGGACAGGCGCCCGGCGCCTGCAGGCGGACCTCAGCCTCCTGCGCGACAACCGTCGCAGCGTGCCGGGCACCGCCGGCGAATCGCCGCGCCACCGGGCAGAAGTGGCCGCCGGCGCCGACCATCATCGGCGCCTCGACGCCGGCGTCGGTGCGCCACAGGCCACCGGCGCGTTCGAACTGGCCCAGGGGCGTGGCCTCGCGAACCTCGGCCCCGCACCGGCGCAGCAGCCAGGTGTCGAATTCACACCGCCGGATGGCGTAGCTGATCGGGCGTGCGAAGCGCGTGGTCACGCGCGGTCCGCCGATGGCGCCCGTCTCGAAGCCGAAGATCGGCTGCAGCGTCGCGGTGCGCGCGTAGTCGGCGGGATCCAGGCCGAGCGCCTCCGGCACATCGGGCGTGATCCAGCCGGCGCACGGCTTGTCGCGGGGAAAGCCCGCCCGGTCCAGTACGACCACGTCCATTCCGGCGCGCGTCAACTCGCGGGCGCAGGTGGAGCCCGCCGGGCCGCCGCCGACGACAAGGACGTCGCAACGCCGCACGGCTCGTTCCTCCCCGTGGCCGGCTTGGCCTCAGGCCACCCTTCCCCAGGCACGCGGTGCCCATCCCTCGCGTGCGAACGTCACCTGGAACAGCTGCAGGTAACCGGCCTCGAACCCGGCGTGCGCTCCCGCGAGGTAGTAGCGCCACATGCGAGTGAACGCGTCGCCGTACCTGGTGGCCGCCTCGCCAGCGATCTCCTCGAAGCGATCGCGCCAGTGCTCCAGCGTCAGCGCGTAGTGCCGGCGCAGGTTCTCCACGTCGAGCACCGAGAGTCCGTGCGGCTCGAGCACGCGGGCCAGCACCTCGCCAAGCGTGGGCAGGTAATAGCCGGGAAAGACGTGGCGGCGGGTCCAGCGGCTGGGGGGCGCCACGGCGGCGCGCCCGATGAAGTGCAGCAGCCCCCGCCCGTGCTCGCGATCCAGGCAGCGATTGATGACGGCGCCCAGCTCGCCATAACGTGCCGCCCCGACGTGTTCGATCATGCCGAGAGACACGAACACGTCACACTGGCCGTCGATGCGGCGCCAGTCGTCCTCGACGATCGTCACGCGATCCCCGAGGTGTCGCGCCCGCGCGCGGGCTTCGAGCACCTGTTCGTGCGACACGTTCCAGGCGCGCACCCGCGCCGCGCAGGTCGCGGCCATGTAGCAGGCCAGCGCGCCCCATCCACAGCCGGCCTCGAACACGCGCACGCCAGGCTCCAGATCGAGCTTCCGGCAGACGCGATCCATCTTCTCGACCTGCGCCGCCTCGAGCGTCGCCTCGGGTGAGGGGAAGCAGGCGCACGTGTAGACGAGCTGGTCGTCGAGCCACAGCCGGTAGAAGTCGTTGCCGAGGTCGTAGTGGTGGCGCGCGTTGCGACGGGCGCCGTCCGTCGATGCGCCGGCCCATCGGCCGAGGGCGGCTCCCAGCCGCGCGGCAGCCGTCGCCGGGCGGCGCGCCAGCGCCCGCGCCGCCTGATCCACCAGCGCGTAGACATCGCCGTCCACCTGGAGGTCGCCACTGGTGAATCCCTCGCCGAACGCCAGATCGGGATCGGCCGCGAGTCGCCAGAGCGTCCGGCGCGAGCCGATGCGCACGGTATGGCGCGATTCGACGCCGGCGCCTTCGCGCGCCGTGCCGTCCCAGAGAACGAGCGTGACGGGAACGCCGCGCACGGCGGAGGCGAGCTGACCGAGGCACCAGCGATCGAGTGCGGTTGCAGGTCGGGCGCGGCGGGCGCCGCGCGGGCCGCCGGCCGTGTCCGGAACGGACTGGCTCGACGGCCAGAAGGAGCGCTGCAGCGGGAATCGCATCGGCCACCTCCGGGAAAAGCGCGCCGGGACGGGTCGAGCCGATCCGGCGCCTGGGCACCGATGCCATCAGGATACTGTCGTTTGCCGTCTCGCTCCAGTGGCGTCGTTTGCGATGCGGGCGCCGGGCTTCATTTTGCCGCTGGTCCCGGCAGGCGGCGACCATCGCGCGGGGCGGGCCAGCGGCGCGCAGCGAGGCATGACGAATCCGCGAACATGCCGATCACGGCCGGCGGCGTTCGATGATCCAGCACGAGTCGTGCGGACGCATCCCGATGTGCGGGTAGTAGCTCCGCGCCTTCGGGGCCGCCAGCAGGATCAGGGACGTGTGCCGGCCCGCGGCCTCGTGCGTGCGGCGGATCAATTCGCGCCCGATGCCCCGGCCCTGGCACGTCACGTCCACGGCCAGATCCGAGAGGTAGGTGCAGTAGCTGTAGTCGGTGATGGCGCGCGACACGCCCACCAGCACCCCCGCCGCGCGCGCGGTCACGACGAGATCGGCGTTCGACAGCATGCCGGCGATGATCTCCGCGTCGTCCACGGGGCGGCGTTCCGCCAGCCCGGACCGGCGCAGCACGTCGATGAACTCGCCGGCCTCGAGACCGGACTCCACCTGATAGACGACCTCGTCGCTCACGGCCAGGGCCTCTCGATCCGGGTGTGCCGTGCCCCACGACGGCAGGCGCTGCCCGGGCACGGTCGGTGCCCGTCGAGTGTAGCGCCAACTCCGACCGGTCTCGCGGGTGGCGGACCACGGCGACCTCCTGCGCCCGCCGGGCTGGAGAGAAGGATAGGATCTCGGACGGCGCGCGAACGCGGGCCGGTCGGGAGCAATCGATGGCACGGGCAGGCGACGCCCTCCGGGCGGCATTGGTGGACTGGACGGCGGCGGCCGGCGCGCCGGAGGAGGCTGGCCACGCGGCCACGGCGCTGCTGGCGGCGGCCGGGGAGGCGCTCGCGTCAGCGCCGGCTCCAGCGGACGCGGAACGGCGCCTGTGGCATGAGTACCTCGGCGTCACCGGCGACGCCGGCTTCCTGGAGCGGCTGCCGGATGCCGCAGCGCGACACCGCTGGGCGGATACGGCCATCGCCGCGATCCGCCGCTCGGACTACTCGCTGCAGACGCTGCTGGCGCAGCGGGTCGCCTCGCACCCCGACCGGGTGCTGTTCAGCGACGATCGCGACCCGCACGCGCCCCGCTGGACCTACGCGCAGGCGGCCTGGTACGTGCGGGCGGTGGCGGCCACGCTGCTCGAGGCCAGGCCCGAACCGCGCGTCGCGATCTTCTCCGACAACAGCGTCGATGCCGCCTGCGTGGATCTCGCCTGCCTGCTCCACGGCGTCATGGTCTCGCCGTTGAACGTGCACTTCGACACCGAGACGCTCGCCTGGATCTTCGAACGCCTGCAGATTGACGTCGTCGTCACCGACACCCTGGAACGAATGGCCCTGCTCGCCACGGTGCGGGAACGGACGGGACGCGACTTCGCGGTGTTCCGCACGGGCAGCCGGGCCGAAGCCGCCTCGGTCCGCGATTTGACCGCCACCCAGCTGCGCTCGGCCTGCGCCGGCAGCGACCGGTCGGCCGTGGCGGCGCGGCTCGCCGCGCGCGAGGTGAACCTGATGGCGCCGGCCACGGTGATGTTCACCTCCGGCAGCACGGGCCGGCCCAAGGGCGTCGTCTTCAACCTGTTCAACCTCGTCACCAAGCGCTTCGCGCGCGCCGCCGCCCTGCCCTCCGTCGGACACGAGGAGGTGCTGCTCTGCTACCTGCCGCTCTTCCACACCTTCGGGCGCTTTCTCGAACTGCTCGGCACGATCTACTGGGGCGGCACCTACGTGTTCGCCAGCGGCCCGAGTGCGGAGGCACTGGTCGCCGACCTCGCCCGCGTGCGGCCGACCGGCCTCATCAGCGTCCCCGTGCGCTGGGCGCAGCTTCGGGAACAGTGCCTCGGCCGGATGGACGATCTCCCTGCGCCCGCGCAGCAGGCCGTCGCGTTCCGTGAAGTGGTCGGCGACAGGCTGCGGTGGGGGCTGTCGGCTGCCGGCCACCTCGACGCGAGCGTATTCCGCTTCTTCCAGCGCCACGGGGTCGACCTCTGCAGCGGCTTCGGGATGACGGAGGCCACCGGCGGCATCACGATGACGCCGCCCGGCGCCTACGTGGATGGCACCGTGGGCGTGCCCCTGCCCGGCGTGCGCGTCCGCTTCGGCGAGCACGGCGAGTTGCAGTTCTCGGGCGCCTACGCCGCGCGCTATCTCGACGAGGCGGGTCCGGCTGGATCGTTGCCGGTGCTGGATCCCGACGAGGACTACTGGGTGCCGACCGGCGACCTGTTCAGGACCCACCCGAACGGGTACCTGGAAATCGTCGACCGCATCAAGGACATCTACAAGAACAGCCGCGGGCAGACCGTGGCGCCCCAGCGCGTCGAGCAGCGCTTCGCCGCCGTGCCCGGAATCCGCCGCACGTTCCTCGCCGGCGATCACCGCGACTACAACACGCTGCTCATCGTGCTCGACGCCGGCGATCCCGTGGTCGCCTCGCGCACGCCCGAACAGGTGCACGAGTATCTCGGCCAGATCGTGGCGTCGGTGAACGAGGGGCTCGCGCCCTACGAGCGCGTCGTGCGCTTCGCGGTGCTCGATCGCGATTTCTCGCCGGAGCGCGGCGAGCTGACGCCGAAGGGGTCGTTGCGCCGCAGGACCATTGCCGAACACTTCGCCGGGGTGATCGAGACGCTCTACCGCGCCAGCCGCGTCGATCTGACGGTTGGCGATCTGCGCGTGAGGATCCCGCGATGGTTCTTCAGGGATCTCGCCGTGCTCGAGGGCGACATCGTGGCGCGCGACGGTGACCTGGTCAACACGCGGACCGGCGCCCGGCTGCGGGTGGGCCGCGCGGCGGACGGCTTCGTGCGCGTGGGCGACCTGCTCTACGGCGCCGGCGGCGAGATCGTCGATCTCGGCCTGTTCGCCCGCCAGCCGCGCCTGTGGCTGGGCAATCCGGCGCTGGTGGCGTTCGCGCCGTGCAAGCCGGGCTGGGAGGCGGCCTCCGGAACGCTGCCGGACCGGGTGCAGCTGCCTCGTCCGGGATCTCCGGTCACGCCGGCGGCCGCTCCGGCGGCTGCTCCGGCCGGTCGGGTCCCGGGCGACGACCGGTTGCGCGAGGCCCACGACCTGCTGTCGGCGGCCGCCTTCGCACCAGAGGCCGACGCCCTGGTCGCCATCGGCCGGCTGAGCGACCTGCTCACCTGCTGCGACGACCGCGTGGCCGCGGTGCTGCGGCGCCGCCTCGGCCTGCTCGCGCGCCGCCCCGAGGAGGAGGTGCGCGCGCTCGCCTATCGCGTCCTGCTGCTGGTCGACGCCGACGACGACCCGGATCACGTCTTCACGCCGTTCATCGATTCCGGCCGGACCTTTCTCACCCCGGTGAGCATCGAGGCGATCGCGCGGGCACGCCCGGGCGAACGCCGGCTGCTGTCGCTGCGCCGGCGGCTCTACACGTACCGCACGCGGCTGGCCTGGCCCGGGCCGCCGGCGCGACGGGCCCAGTTCGCGCACGTCCTCCAGTTGCTGGCCGACTTCGCCCGCCACGATCCCGAGTCGGTGCCGGCGGTGGAGGCCGAGCTGGCGACCTGGGCGCTGTTCCGCGAGGAGCCTGCGCTCGCCCGCAGGGCGGCGCGGCAGCTCGACGCGCTCACGGCCTGGGACGAGCGGGCCAGCGGCCCGTCACCGGCGGCCGGGCCCGACGAGGTGCCTGTCGAGAAGGTGATCTTCAACTTCGCGATCCCGTCCGCGCTGCGCGCCCGCCTGCGGCGCGTGCTCTTCGATCGCTCGCTGCTCGCGCGCTCGCTCGCGCGGGCGTTCGGCGAGGACGGGTTCGCGTGGGCGCGCGTGCCCCCGGGCGGCGTGTGGGTCATGCCGGTGCTCTCCCACCCTCCCCTGCTGCTCTTCCGGGTGGTCGTCAACTTCGACGATGGCCGCCATTTCGATCTGCTGCTGGTGACCGGCGAGCCGCTCAGAAGGCGGAAGGCCGTCGGCGACACGATGCTGTGGCTCGCGGCCCTCTCCGATCACGCGCTGGGATCGCCTGCGCTGCCGCGGTTCGGCGTCTGGCGTCGCGACCTTGGCGCCGCGACGATCGCCTACGTGAACCAGTTGACGGCCTGGGAACGCATCCGCGACCTCTCGCGCGTGGAGGAGTCACCCGACGGCGAGGTCCGCGAGCGGGCGTGGCGCACGCTCTACGTCCGGGCCATGTCGACCTTCTTCCGCGCGTGGGCGCACAGCGGCTATCGCATCGTGCCGGGCGCGCTGGCGCCGTCCAACGTGGCGGTGCCCGACAGCGACGTCCACGAGGGGACGACGATTCTCTCGCTCGCCGGATGGCGCCCCTACGACGGGCCGGCTTCCTTCGTGGGCCAGTTGCACCGCAACTTCTACCGCCAGACCGCGGCCTGCCACCCCCGCAGCCGGGAGAGGCTCCGGATCTCGTGGATCTTCGACGCCTGCGTGGAGGCGGTCGGCTCGGAGACGGCGGCCGGATTCCTCGACACGCTGGCCGGTGAGTGGAAGGCGGACGCGCCGGGGGCCGACGCAGCGCGACTGACGCGCGCGCTCGACGACTACCGCCGCGGCCTCGAGACGCGGCCCTACGTGCCCCTGCCGGTGACCTGCGCGATCCAGCGCTTCGGCGACTGGGAGAGGGCGAACCCGTCGGCCAGCCGCGAGGCGCGAGAGGAGGCAGTGCTCCAGATGCTGCACCTCTACCGGCTCGACCGCTTTCACGACGCCTTCCGCTTCCACCTCTACCGGCACACCTACTTCGCGCGGGCCCGCGCGGAGGTGGGCGAGGCGTTCGATCGCCACGTGGCCGGCTGGCTGGGCCGTCACCCCGATCGTCACGGCTCCCTCGAGGATCTCTCCGTGCTCCAGCACCTGCTCGTGGATTCGCGCGATCGCGGCGTCTTCAGCCGGATGGTGTTTCCGCGCGCCTCGCGGGCGCAGGGCATGGAGATCCTCGAACTCGGCCGGCCCGACGATCGGCGCGTGCTGGTCCGCTCCCACATCGCCGACGATGCCGGCACGCCCTACGAGGTGCGCACGCCCGTGACACCGGTCGAGGTGGGCCGTCTGTACCAGCTCGTCCTCGAAGCCGACTTCCCGAAACGCATCACGGCCGAGGACCGGCACCTCGCCATCGTCGATCGGCAGGATCGGGTCGTCGGCGGCCTGCTCTACCAGTGGCACGATGCGCGGACGGTTCACGTCGACGCGATCGCCGTGTCGGCTGGCCTGCGCGCTCGCGGGCTGGGCGGACGCCTGATTGAGGACTTCTGCGTGCGGATGGCTTCCGAGGGCGTGCGCTGCGTGAAGACCAGCTACTTCCTCAGCCGGCTCTTCACCGCGCACGGCTTCCACGTGGACCAGCGGCGGGGCGGGCTGGTGCGATTCCTCGAGGCGCCGGCCGGCGACGGCGCGGCCGGCGACAGCGGGCTCTGGTAGGAGCGCGACCGGCCCGCGCGATGTCGTGTCGTACAAGGCGCGGGCCCGGCGGGCTGATGCCCGCCGGGCCCGGGTGCTCCACGAAGCGGCGGAGGGCCGCCGAGCCCCCGACGCCCGTCCGTGAGGCTAGCAGTCCGTGGTGGAAGTGCCGCGTCGCACCGAGACGGGCGCGGCGCCCGGCTGGCCAGGCGCGACGACCGAGAATACGGCCAGTATTTGACGGAGGAGCAACGCCGCCCGCCGGGATGCCCCGCCCGTCGAATGCCGCGCCACTTTCGCCACGGGCTGCTAGGCCACCGG
>WBZO01000362.1_pt1 | contig 102800 bp, 89 predicted proteins | sample 5204261 | NCBI WGS metagenome assembly WBZO01 (sample SAMN12412400, study PRJNA552823) | activated sludge metagenome | isolation source: activated sludge from anammox sidestream of wastewater treatment plant... | place: USA: North Carolina | collected 2017-09 | reverse complement strand
GTTCCTGCGTATGGCCTCGAAGAAGCCGGCTTTTGCCTGGACCTGCATGATCATCACATCCTGGTTCGCGCTTTGCGCGCTATATCCTTCTATTTAATCGCAAAATTGCAGTCCCTGGTCGAAAATGCATTGAGCTAAGTCAAAGCGCCCTTTGACCTTTCGCAATGCGCTTTATCCGCAGGCGCGCAAATAAAAACAAAAGGAAAATGCAATGCCTGTGCTGAACGCCATTCTGGGTTTTGCCAGACGCCTGATCGGCCGGCCCATCCGGGCAGGTGATCTGCGACCGCGTTCCGACGTCGAGCCGACGAACGGCGCGGGCGCTTCCGAGCAAAGTCTATCCAACAACAAAGCGCGCGATTCCGTCGGAGCCGTCGTGCGGGCCGTATTTCCGAACAGGCGCTTTTCCTGAATGCAGACCAAAATCACCGGCACGTAAACAAGCCTGCCGCTTCATTCATCGCCGCTCTGCGTTTGCCCTTCGCCATCGTCCCAACGGCGCAGAGCGAGATTGATCTGTATCAATGCCTCTTACCGATCGGCTACGCATGTTTTTCATGGTTTTTCGCGTGCCGTGTTCCTTTCCTCTTATAAACAGCGCAACCTCATGACCCGTCCAGAAAGCCTGACACACAAATCGATGACTCTCGGCGAAGCCGGCGCAGCGCTTGCGTTCGGACTTCTGGCATTCCTGTCGCTTCTGATCGCGGCGAAAGCGCATACGTCGGAGTATGCCTTTCATGCCTATCTGTTCGCCGCCGGCAGTATCGCCGCTGTCTTTGCGATCATCGATCGTTATTACAACCGGCCGGCGGAAAAAGCGCCGCTGACGATCGACGGCAAGCCAAACTACAATATGGGACCGGTGAAGGTCGCGACCGTTGCCGCGATGCTCTGGGGCATTGCCGGTTTCACAATCGGCCTGTTGGCCGCGCTGCAGCTCGCCTTCCCGGTGCTCAATTTCGATCTGTCGTGGCTGTCGTTCGGTCGCATCCGGCCGCTGCACACGTCCGCCGTCATTTTTGCATTCGGCGGCAACGTTCTGATCGCAACGTCTTTCTATGTTGTACAGCGCACCTGCCGCGCACGGCTTGCCGGGGACCTCGCACCTTGGTTCGTCGTCCTCGGCTACAACTTCTTCATCGTGATCGCCGGCACCGGCTATCTTCTGGGCATCACCCAGTCGAAGGAATATGCCGAACCGGAATGGTACGCCGATCTTTGGCTGACGGTCGTGTGGGTCGTCTATTTCCTGGTTTTCCTCGGCACAATCATTCGCCGGAGCGAACCGCACATCTACGTCGCCAACTGGTTCTATATCGCCTTCATTCTGACGATCGCGGTCCTGCATCTTGGCAACAACGCGGCGATTCCGGTTTCGATCTTTTCGCCGAAATCCTACATCGTCTGGTCGGGGGTGCAGGACGCCATGGTCCAGTGGTGGTACGGCCATAATGCGGTCGGCTTCTTCCTGACCGCCGGCTTCCTGGCCATCATGTATTACTTCATCCCGAAGCGGGTGGAGCGGCCGGTCTATTCGTACCGGCTGTCGATCATCCATTTCTGGGCGCTGATCTTCCTCTATATCTGGGCCGGCCCGCATCACCTGCATTATACGGCGCTGCCTGACTGGGCGCAGACCCTCGGCATGACCTTCTCGGTGATGCTGTGGATGCCGTCCTGGGGCGGCATGATCAACGGCCTGATGACGCTGTCGGGCGCGTGGGACAAGCTGCGGACCGACCCCGTGCTTCGCATGATGGTCGTGTCGGTCGCCTTCTACGGCATGTCGACCTTCGAGGGACCGCTCATGTCGATCAAGGCGGTCAACTCACTGTCGCACTACACGGACTGGACCATCGGCCACGTGCATTCCGGCGCGCTCGGCTGGGTCGCGTTCGTCTCCTTCGGCGCGGTTTACTGCCTTGTTCCGTGGCTGTGGAACCGCAAGGGCCTCTATTCGCTCAAGCTCGTGAACTGGCACTTCTGGATCTCGACGATCGGCATCGTGCTCTACATCTCCGCGATGTGGGTGTCGGGCATCCTGCAGGGATTGATGTGGCGCGCCTACACCAATCTCGGCTTCCTCGAATACTCCTTCATCGAGACCGTCGAGGCCATGCATCCGTTCTACGTCATCCGCGCACTGGGCGGCGCACTGTTCCTGATCGGCTCGTGCCTGATGGTCTTCAATCTGTGGATGACCGTCCGGTCCGGCGACACGGAAATCACCACCCAGTCTGAGCCTTCCCTCGTTCCGGCAGAATAACCATGTCGCTCTGGTCAAAGCATAAGCTTCTCGAAAAGAACTCGATCTTCATGTCGATCGGCGTTCTGATTGTGATCTCGATCGGCGGCCTCGTCGAAATCGTGCCTCTGTTCTATCTCAAGAGCACGATCGAGAAAGTCGAAGGCATGCGGCCCTATACGCCGCTCGAACTCGCGGGCCGCAACATCTATGTCCGCGAGGGCTGCTACAATTGCCACTCGCAGATGGTGCGTCCGCTGCGCGACGAGGTCGAGCGTTACGGTCATTATTCACTTGCGGCCGAAAGCATGTACGACCGTCCGTTCCAATGGGGCTCAAAGCGGACCGGCCCGGACCTTGCCCGCGTCGGCGGAAAGTATTCGGACGAATGGCATCGCGACCACCTCAACCAGCCCAGGTCGGTGGTGCCGGGAACGGTCATGCCGGCCTATCCGTGGCTCGCGAAAACGGATCTTGATTTCGAGCATATTGCGAACGACCTCAAGGTCCAGACCCAGCTCGGCGTACCCTACACGCCCGAGATGATCGCAAATGCGGGCGCGGACATCCGGATCCAGGCGACGCCCGACCATCCCGACGCGGATGCGTTGAGCAAGCGTTACCCGAAGGTTCAGTCACGCGATTTCGACGGCGATCCCAAGCGCATCACCGAAGCGGACGCGCTCATTGCGTATCTGCAGCTCCTGGGCACGCTCGTTGATTTCAAGCTCTACAATGACAAAGCCAATATCCGGTGAGAACTGCACATGTCAGCAACCTACAGGTTTCTCGCCGAGTTCGCCCAATCCTGGGGGCTCGTCTACTTCGTCACCGTTTTCATGATTGTCGTCGCCTATGCGCTGTGGCCGTCGAACAAGCAGAAGTTCGACGAGGCCAGCCGTATGCCGCTGAGGGAGGATTAAGATGGCACGTCAGCAGGGCAACGACATCGATGCACTGACCGGAACCGAGACCACCGGTCATGTCTGGGACGGGATTCGTGAGCTGAACACCCCGCTGCCGCGCTGGTGGCTCTGGTTGTTCTACGTCACCATCGTCTGGTCGATCGGCTACTGGATCGTCTATCCGGCCTGGCCACTGGTCAGCTCCTATACGACTGGCTATTTTAACTGGCATTCGCGTCAGGCGATCGTCGAGGACCTTGCTGCGCTGAAAGCCAAGCGTGCAACGATGACCGATCGCATCGCGCAGACGCCGCTTGAGGGCATCCTGGCCGATTCGGCACTGCTCGACTTCGCGCGCGCCTACGGACGCGCCGCGTTCGCGGATAATTGCGCTCCCTGTCACGGAGCCGGCGGTGGCGGCGTCAAGGGCTACCCCAACCTCAACGATGACGATTGGCTGTGGGGCGGGAAGCTCGAAGACATCGTGCAGACGATCCGTCACGGCATCCGTGCTGCCGACAACGACACCCGTCAAGGGTCGATGCCGGCATTCGGCCGCGACAAGATGATGGAGCGCGGCGACATCCTGGTGGTTGCCGACTATGTCCGTTCGCTCGCCCGGCTTCAGGTTCCGGCCAATACCGACCTCGCCAAGGGCCAAAAGCTCTTTGCGGAGAATTGCGTGTCCTGCCATGGCGATAACGGCAAGGGCAACCGCGAGCTTGGCGCACCTGACCTGACCGACCAGATATGGCTCTACGGGTCGAGCAAGGATACGATTATCGAGGGTCTGATGAACGGCCGCGGCGCGGTGATGCCGGCCTGGAACCAGCGCCTCGACGATACGACGATCAAGGCGCTGACGGTCTATGTCCATACGCTCGGAGGCGGAGAAAAATAGGGCGATGGACACAGCGTATGCCGAGCGCAAACCGAAAGAGGTCGTTACGCCCAAAAAGGAAGGTTTCGATCCCGGTCCGCACGACGATGGGAACGTGCCGCTCTATGCGGCACGCAAGAAGGTCTATCCGCAAAGCGTCACGGGAACGTTTCGCAGGATCAAGTGGACCGTCCTCATCGTCACGCTCGGCATCTATTATCTGCTGCCGTTCGTACGCTGGAACCGCGGACCGAATGCGCCCGACCAGGCCGTCCTGATCGATTTTCCGGGACGCCGCTTCTACTTCTTCTTCATCGAAATCTGGCCGCAGGAAGTCTATTTCTTCACCGGCCTACTGATCGTCGCGGCCATGGCGCTGTTCCTGATGAACGCGGTCGCCGGCCGCCTGTGGTGCGGCTATCTCTGCCCGCAAACGGTCTGGACCGACCTGTTCCTCGCGATCGAACGGCTGGTGGAAGGCGATCGTCGCGCCCGTATGATCGCCGACGCCGGCCCCTGGACATTCGAGCGGGTGGCGCGCGCGGCGGTGAAGCATTTTCTGTGGCTGATGGTGGCCTGGTGGACCGGTGGCGCCTGGGTCCTCTACTTTGCCGACGCCCCCACGCTGGTCTGGGATCTCGCAACCGGATACGCGCCGTTTATCGCCTATCTGTGGATCGGCATCCTGACCTGCACGACCTATCTGCTCGCCGGCCATATGCGCGAGCAGGTCTGTACCTATATGTGTCCCTGGCCGCGCATCCAGGCCGCGCTGACCGACGAGCATGCGCTCAACGTCACCTATCGATACGATCGCGGCGAGCCGCGCGGATCGATCAAGAAAAGCGAGCAATTGCGCCAGCAGGGATTGCCGGCCGGCGACTGCGTCGATTGCATGCAATGCGTCAACGTTTGCCCGACCGGAATCGACATCCGCAACGGCGCACAGCTCGAATGTATCCAGTGCGGCCTGTGCATCGACGCCTGCGACAGCGTCATGACCAGGATCGGACGCCCGACGCGCCTGATCGGCTATGACAGCGACATCAATATCGAGCAGCGTCTCCTCGGCGAGGAGCGGCGTTTTCAGCTTATTCGGCCGCGCACGGTCCTGTATGCATCGATCATTGCTGTCGTCGGCTCCTTGATGCTCTATGTCCTGCTCACGCGACACGATTTTTCTGTCGCAGTGATCCACGACCGCAATCCCGTCTTCGTGCGCCTGACCGACGGCGCGATCCGCAACGGCTACACCCTACGGGTGCTCAACAAGCGGCTGGAGCCTCGTCGGTTCGCGCTGTCGCTTGACGGTCTTGCCGGCAGCGTGGTCGAGGTCGCGGGTCTTCCGCTCGGGTCCTCGAACATTCTCGAAGTGGGACCGGACCAGACACGCGAATTCCGCGTCCTTGTCTCCGAATACACCTTCTCGCCGGCGCCCAGCACGGCGATCACCTTCCATCTCACGGATATCGAATCTGAGGAGCGCGCCTCGGCGTCTGATAATTTCCGCGCCCCACAGGGGGATTAGATGCAGGACGACACGCACGCCATCGGGTCCTCGCGCGAGTTGACCGGCCGCCGGGTCTTTGTTTATTTTGTCGCCTTTTTTGCAGTTGTGTTCGCGGCCAATTTCGTCATGTTCCGCGCGGCGACCTCCACCTTCGGCGGCCTCGAAACCGAGAGCGCCTATAAAGCCGGTCTTGCCTTCAAGCAGGAACTCGCCGCCGTCCGCGCGCAGGATGGCCTGAAGTGGCAAGTGAATGCTCATGTCGAACGCAACGCAGCCGGCGAGGCGACCGTTTCAGTCGACGTGCGGGACCAGCGCGGCATGCCGGTATCGTCTCTCGACGTTAGGGCAAGCCTGCTGCATCCACTGATGTCGCGTTACGACCAACCGGTCGTGCTAAGCCATGCACAGCCCGGCCGGTTCGTCGGAAACGCCCCGCTCGCCGCCGGACAATGGACGCTCGCGATCGACATCATGCGCGGCGACGAACGCGTATTCCGCTCCAGAAGCCGGGTGGTGCTGAAATGAGCCTCGCCGAAGCCACCGATCTTTCGCCGTTCACCCATCGCCACAGCGATGGCACCGCCAGCATGGAGTTCGCGGTCGAGGGCATCAATTGCGGAGGCTGCATCGGGCGGATCGAAAAGTCTCTGAAGCAGTTGAGCGGCGTCGACGACGCCCGCCTGAATTTCACCAACCGCCGCCTCACCATCGCCTGGACCGATCCGCATTTCGATCCGTCGCAAGCGGTCGAGACGCTCGCCCGCATGGGCTATCGCGCCCATCCGTTCCGCCAGCGGGCCAGCGAGGAATACGAAGCGCAAGAAGCGCAAAGCCTGCTGCGCTACCTCGCCGTCGCCGGCTTCGCGGCGATGAACATCATGCTGCTGTCGGTTTCCGTCTGGTCCGGCAACGTCACCGACATCACGCCCGAGACGCGCGACCTCTTCCACTGGCTGTCGGCCGCGATCGCGCTGCCGGCGGCCGCCTATGCGGGCCAGCCATTCTTCCGCAGCGCGCTCTCGGCGCTGCGTGTACGCCAGGTCAATATGGACGTGCCGATCTCGCTCGGCATCCTGCTCGCGCTCGGAATGTCCCTCGTCGAGACGGCCAACCATGCCGAGCATGCCTATTTCGACTCGGCGGTGATGCTGATCTTCTTTCTGCTATGCGGTCGCTATCTCGACCAGGCCATGCGCCGGCGCACGCGTGCAGTGGCCGGCAATCTGGCCGCGCTGAAAGCGGAGTTTGCGCATCGCCTGCTAGAGAGCGGCGAAGTGGTCCGCATTCCGGCGTCGGCTGTCCATGTCAACGACCGCCTGCTGATCCGTCCGGGCGAACGTATCCCTGCCGACGGCGTGGTCGTCGGCGGCCAGTCGCATGTGGACGAGAGCCTCGTCACCGGCGAGACGGCGCCGCGCATGGCCGAAGCCGGCGCGACCTTGTATGCCGGTAGCATCAACCTCGCGGGCGCGATCACGCTGCGCGTCACGGCCGCCGGACACAACACCCTGCTCGACGAAATCGACCGGCTGCTGGACAAGGCGGTCAAGGACAAGTCGCGCTATGTCCAGCTCGCCGACCGCGCGGCCCGCTATTATGCACCGGTCGTGCACACGGCGGCGGCGGCCACCTTCGTCGGCTGGATGCTTGCCGGCCAATCGACCCACTTCGCGATCATCACCGCGATCTCGGTTCTGATCATTACCTGCCCGTGCGCGCTCGCGCTCGCCATCCCGGCCGTGCAGGTGGTGGCGGCGGGCACGTTGTTCCGTAGCGGGATTTTCCTCAATGCCGGAAACGCGATCGAACGCCTCGCCGAGGTCGACACGATCGTCTTCGACAAGACAGGCACTCTGACCCTGCCCGAACCCTGCGTCGTCAATGCGGGGGAGATCGACACGCTTCTGCTCGATCATGCGGCACGGCTTGCGCTGTCGAGCCGCCATCCGCTCGCGGGTGCGCTCGCGCGCTATCGCGGCCAGCGTGAACCTTTCCCCGACGTCGCCGAAGAACCCGGCCAGGGCATTCGCACGACCTTCGAAGGCAAGGAGATGCGTCTGGGCAGCGCCGCCTTCTGCGGCCTGAGCGTACCGCAGGAGCTTACGGACCGTTATCCGGGCGCCTCGCTCATCGCGTTCCGCCATGGGAACAGGGAAGCCGTGCTTGCGATCCACCAGGCCTTGCGGCCGGACGCCGCCGAAACGGTGCGGGCACTGGCTGCACAGGGCATTACGCTTTCGATCCTGTCCGGCGACCGGGCTGCCGCCGTCGAGCCGGTGGCGCGCGATCTCGGCATCACCGATTGGCGCGCCGGGCTCAACCCGGCCGAAAAGGTCGCCATGCTGTCCGGACTGAAGGCACGCGGGCGTCACGTCCTGATGGTCGGCGACGGGATCAACGACGCGCCGTCGCTTGCCTCTGCCGATGTCTCGATGTCGCCCATCACGGCGGCCGATATTTCGCAGGCCCAGGCCGATGCCGTGTTCGTCAGCGACCGTCTCGAACCGGTGCTGCAGGCCGTGGTCATGGCGCGCAAGGCGCGGCGCCTGATGCGCGAAAACCTGTGGCTCGCGGCGGTCTATAATGCGTTCGCCGTTCCGATCGCCATGGCGGGCTTCGTCACGCCGCTGATCGCAGCCGCGGCAATGTCGGGATCGTCCCTTCTTGTGACCCTGAATGCCCTGCGCGCGCGCACTTTGCGCCAGCGCCCCGTCGAACGCGAAAGCGCACCCGCAAGGGAGGTTACGGCATGAGCGTGCTCGTTTATCTCGTCCCCATCGCCCTTGGCCTCGGACTGACCGGGCTGTTCGCCTTCCTGTGGTCGCTGCGCGCCGGCCAATACGACGATCTTGACGGCGCCGCGCTGCGCATTCTCGAAGACGACGATCTGCGGGACTCGAACCACGCCTGATCCCGCGCCGCTCTTCCCCACGGCACCGGGTAGGCCCTTGAACGCGGGTCCTTGCTGCGGGCTCCCGGTGCAGGCTTTTGGCCGCCCAACCCGTCCGGCCGATAAATCGCCTTAAAGCGGGGCTGGCGGGCCGGAGATGGCGACCGGACAATGCATCCGGGCTTGGACTGGCCAGCCTCGCCCTCGCTGGCGCAGATTTACCGGTTATAGTAATTTCAGTGCGGCTGAATCGACGGTTGCACATAATAAGTACGCGTCGCCCTCAGCCCCGGTCCGCGGCCGGAAACCAGAGGGGCTTGCCCGATGCCGATATTGCTTTCTTCATTCGTCCTGACGGCGACGCTGCTGTCGGGCTCCCCGGTGACGACCGCCGGAATAACCGTGGCGGACGGCGATACGTTCGCGCCCGTCATTCTCGTCCAGTCCGGCTCGCAGGTCGCTCCGCGCGATGGCGGCGGATCGGCCAGCGTCGGCTCCGACGATCCGGCGCCGCGTGCCGCAAAACCCAAGCGGAGACCCGCCCCGGCAGCGGCTGCCCCGGTCGAAAGCTATCACCTCAATTGCGCATCGCCGACCGGACTGGCAGGCTGCGTCAATCGCGCCCTCAATAACGAGCTTCGCGGTTTCCGCTATCGCTGACCGTTTCCGGACGACTGCGCCGCAAATGACCCTGCCTGCGCAGGGTATCGAGCCTGCATGGTGTGCGCAGGCTTATACGGACGCTCACAGGAAAAGTTGAGGCGCTAGCGCTAATAGATGCAGCCGCCAATCGGCGGTTTGCAGTTATAGCCATTGGCGCGGCATTTCCGCAGCGTCTCATCGTAATCGGCCGACGAGTTCCAGCCGGCGCCGCGCGTATTGCTTCCGACCGTGATGTAGACGCACCCGGAACTCCAGGCACCGGTCGCCTTGCAGTTCGGGCCGCCCGCCGACCGGCACTGCGCCAAAGCGATCGTCTTGGCTTCCGACTCCGACGAGACAATGCCGGAATAGCCGATGGCGACGCGCACGCGGCCGCGGACCTTCCACACCGCACCGGCAACCGAATTCCAGCGCTCGACCGGCTTCGGCGGCGGGGCCAGCGCGGCAAGCGTGGAGCCTTCCGAGCGCAGGCGGTTGGCCAGATCGCCGGTCAGGTAGAGCGATGCCGGGAAGCCATTGGCCGCCGCATACTGCTTGAGATAATTGCGCTCCACCCCGGACAGGGACGAACGCAATTCGGGCTCGGCGGAGGAGCCGGAATAGCGTTTGCTGAGCGCCCAGCGGATCATCTTGAGATCGGAATCGGACAGCCTGAGCGCCTGCTCGGCCCGCTCGCGCGCCGATATCGCCGCATCCGACATCATCGATTCGGCATCGAAAGGACAATGCTTCTCGATCGCCGCGAGCAGCGCGTCGAAATCGAGATTGTCGTAACGGCTGCTGACATACTTGCTGGAATCGCTTCGCTTCGCGGTCACAAAGAACAATTGCTGCGACCGGAACATCTTCCCCATTTCCGACGTCAGGAATTGCCGCGTGCTCGCCTTGTCAGTCCGGAACGCGACCCGGGCGTTGTTCTGGACAAAGACCGGATTTGCGAACTGCGCCTCGTTCTCCACGCCGAACGAGAGGCGATCCATGCCGTCGGTGACAAAAGTGAGCCGCGGGGCCTGGCTGCCGCCGTGTGTCTGGGTCGGAACGAATGCGATCATGCAGCTGCGCGAACTGCGCGGCCCGCTACCGGAGATTTCCAGCTTGGCGTCGGACAAGAAAACCTCCGCGCCGGCGCCGCTCGCAAACATCGCCGTCGCAGCACAAGCAATCATTCCGACGAAACGCAATTGCATCAGGCGCGACATGCGAACTTGCTATTCCCCTTCACCGAATTCTGGACGGTATCCTGTCCCCGGCGGCAAATTCTGGCGTGGACTGAAGTGGCTGTCTAGGCGAACGTTTGAGCGGTCGCTTCAGGTTTTGAACAGGTCTTTCAGCGAGCCGGGCGGCTTGGGCTTGCCAACATCGGGGGTGCTCGGCGCCGCCGGGGCAGTGGCCGGCGATTTCGGCCGCGAACGGTCGAAAATCCCCTTCAGCACCGCCGGCGATACCGGCCAACTGACCGCTGCCATCTCGGGCGGCTTGGCCGCGATCACGGTGCGACCGGACGAGGAGGTCTCGGTCGCGACTTCGGTCGTGTCGATCGGCTTCGTAAAGCCCACCGTCACGCCGCCGCAAACCCAGTTGGTATAGAGGGTGGAGCTCCTGCGCTCGCGCTTGTTGTATTCTTCCCAGCGGCCGAGGCCCGGCAAAGATTTTCGGAACCGGCACAACCGGAAGTTCGTAGCGGTCCAGCAGCATATCCTGCGCGAAAGCGACCTCCCGGAACGCCTTGCGGTCGGCGATGATCCGCGAGACCGCGAACAGGCGGAAAATGTTGTGCATGTCGCGCCAGATCGGCTCGGCGCGATAGGTGTCCTCCATGCGGGCCGTCCATGCGCAAGCGAATTCCCGCGATATGGGATCGACCTTCCCGGATGCGATGTTTGTATTCGACCGCTGGTCCTCGTCCCGCAGCACCACCTGCGCGGTGTCGAGGAAGACGGTGTCGGCCTCTTCGGAATACTGGTAGCTGAAACGACCGGGTTCAAACCAGTAACGCGTTTTATGGCCGGGCCCGAGATCGGCGCCGCGATCGATACGATTGCGCCATTCACGCAGCCGGACGGTATAGGTGCCGGGGAATGGCGAAGCGATCGGCAGTATCACGTCGCCCTGGCTCACCATCTTCATGCGATAGTCGGCTTCGACCAGTACCTTGGCGACACGGGAATTATGCGGCATGCCTTCGACGCGCACCGTCTGCGGGCGCGCGCAGATGGCTGCATGCTTTGCCTTGCGGGCGGGGTCGCGGACGGCAATCTTGTCGAGCTCGCGATAGACATTGAGATCGGGATCGATCGAAATCAGCGGATTCACGATATAGGTCACGCCGTCGCGCTTCTCGTAATAACGGCCATGGGCCGCCCGTAGCGCGACCACGAGATCGGGAAGGTGCAGCTCGGGCTGGTTGCGTTCCGAAAGACCCCACAGAATGACGTCCTGGTTTTCCTTGTCCAGGATGAAGCCGTCGAGACGGGTCAGTCCTTCGAGACGCGCGGGCTTTCCGGCCTTCATTGCTTCCGACAGCCGACGCAACGAGACCGCGCGCTCGGGCTTCGCCGTGGCCGGCCGCGGCCTGGGATCGCAGGCGAGCTCGAGCGCGGCACTGGCCGGCCCGCTCAGGAAGGGCGTCAGGCCGGCCGCGAGGCCGCCAGCGACGATATGACGGCGATTGAGTTCAAAGCGCATGCGTGACGTCCGAGATGATGACGATCGAGAAATGCGAACCGGATCGGTCGTCCAGCCGGGGAACGATTACCGACCGCGACGCAACCGCAGTTCACGATCGAAGAGCCGTTTGCCGGCCAATGCGATGGCGTAGAATGCAAGCTATCCCTGCGGTCATTCTTCACCCTGAAACTAGTAAGCGGAATTGCGGCCGCGCAGGATATCGCGCCGCAGATTGACGAGATCTTCGCTCGTTTCCGAACGGGTCGGCGCCGGATTGAGGCGGATGCCGCCCGGCGCGGGACCGGCGCTGACGTCGGAGCCGGGAGCGGTGCGTCCCGGGGACAGCCCCGCAGTCGGCGGCGGCGCTGACGGCTCCGAGGCCGAAGGCGCAGTCGGCGCAGAAACGGAAGGCTCATGCGTCGGCGGCGCGGTCGGAGCGCTGACCGAGGGCTCCCGGGCCGGCGGCGCGGTCGGTGCGGTTACGCTTGGCTCCCGCATTGTGGGCGCGGTCGGGGCCGGAATCGCGGCTATCGGCGGCGTGCGCGGAGGCGTGACCGTCACCGGAGGGGATGGCACACGCGGCGGCGGGGACGGACTGACCGTCGCGCCCGGTGTCCGCGGCGGCGAAGGTGACGTAATCGTCGAGGGGCGATCCGGCAGCGGCGTCGGGCCGCTGATGGTCGACGAAGGCGGCCGCGTTCCAGGCGCCGTGCTGACCGGCGGCGGCGTATAGCGCGGCGGGGTGTAATGCGGTGCCGGTCGCGTTGCCGGACCGTAATGCACAGTCGGCGTCGTGCGTCCCGATACGGTAGACGAGCGATAGGGCGGCGCCGGTGCATACGAAACCACCTTGCCGAAACACAATTCGATGCATCCGAACTCGGGAGCCGCTTTCATGACCGGCCGGCGGCGGGAGTGTTTGCGGATCGCCTCCTCCATCAGCCGCTCGTCGCTCTTATCGAGCAACTCTTCGGCGTGCTCGAATGCAGAATCGATCATCCGGGTCAGGCCCCAGAGCAACGCTTTGCGTGCCGGAAACGGCACGTGGTAATATTTGTCGAGCAGGGTGTCGGCGGCAAGCAATCCGAATTCACGCCAGCGCTCGGGCGAAGACGGATCGCTGGAATAGAAATCCAGCACCGTTTTGGCGTCTCCGATCCGCTTGGGTGCCTTGTCCCAGCCATACTCGATGGCAAGGTCGACCGCATCGCCCAGCATTTTGAGATCTTCCTTGCCCGCCGGGGTCTTGAAATACTCGCGGACCGGCTTGAAGGTATCAAGCGCAGCGAGCTCTGCGGACTCACGGGCAGGAACGGTACGCCCGGCGCCGTCGGGCATCAGGGCCGGACGGGCATGCAACGTCGCCGCAAAGCCGACAAGCGACGCAACGCATACGGGAACGAAAGAGAAAAGCGTTCTTGAACGCATCGCCCCGCCTCGTTGGAAATTCAAAGATTATCAAATCAGGCAAAGCCTAATTGACCCCTCTCGATGTCGTCAAGGGCGTATCTTCCGCCCCCACAGCGTGCTATCCTATTATAAATACGTCAGAAATTAACTCCCACTGGCTCTTGCACGACCATGACTTTACGAACCTTTTTTCTTTGTCTCGCTGCCGGCCTGATACCGCTGTGCGGACCGGCGACCGTCTTCGGTCAGGGCAACGCGCAGGCCGACTTCGATCTCTGCAAGAACGCGACGCGCGGTCGAAACGCCGACCCAAGCATCCTTGCCTGCACGCGGCTTCTCAACATCGAAATCCGCGAATCGGCCCACCGGCGCGCCGTCATGCTATCGTTCCGCGCACTCGGCTGGAAGGCCAAGGGCGACGTCAAGCGTGCCACGGCCGACCTGACCGAAGCGATCGGCCTCGATGCTGGCTTCGCGCCGGCCTATGAGGCACGCGCCGACATCCAGCGCGAGAGCGACCAGTGCGACCGCGCGCGGCCGGACTACGATCAGGCCATCAAGCTGGCGCCGGACCGCGCGGGCGCCCGGTTCGGGCGCGCGCTGTGCCATGCCGAAGAAAAGAAAATCAAGGAGGCGATTGCCGATCTGGACGAGGCGATCAAGATCGATCCCGACAACGGCAAAGGCGTTGCCGCGCTCGCATGGAGCATGAAAGCGCGCCTGAACGTCACAGGCGGCAATATCGAGGCTGCGCTGGCGGCGTTCGAGGCCGCGGTCAAACTCGACCCGAAGCGTGCCGATCTCTATCTCGAACGCGCCCTCGTACTTGCCGGCCAGGGCAATGAGGAGCGCGCGCTTGCCGATTATGACCGCACGATCGAGCTTGGCGACAAGCGCTATGCCAGTGCCGCCTGGAGCGGCAAGGCCGCCCTGCATGCGCGCAAGGAACGTTTTGACGCTGCGATCGCGGCCTACGACCAGGCGATCAATGCCGATCCCACGCATGCCGCCGCCTATGTGAGCCGCGCCGCGCTCCGCACGCGAAAGGGCGACCGCACGGGCGCACTGGCCGACCTCGATGCCGCAATTGCCCGTAATCCGGCCGTACCGACGCTCTACAAGGCGCGCGGTGACTTCCACCGCGCGCAGCGCAACTACGTCAAGGCGCTTGCTGATTACGATCAGGCCATCGCGCTGCAGCCCGATTTCATCATCGCCTATGGCGACCGCGCGCTGCTGCGCTATTACATGGGCGATTTCGAGAAATCCGTCGACGATTTCCGGCACGTCAACGAACAGCAACCCAACGGCTATTCGGTGCTTTTCCATTATCTCGCCGCCACGCGCTCGGGTAAAGCCGTCGCTGCGGAGGAATTCAGCAAATCTATAAGTGCCCTGAAGCCTGCCGACTGGCCCTATCCCATTATCGAAGTCTTCCTCGGGAAGAAGAACGCCGAGACGCTCCAGAAGGAGGCGACCAAGCCGGCGGAGCGCTGCGAGGCGCACTTTTATCTGGGCGCATTCCAGCTCACGCGCGACCTCAAGGATCAGGCCGTCAAGGAACTGCGTGCCGCGGTCGCGAACTGCCCTGAGGATTTTGTCGAGTTTCGCGCCGCCGACGAAGATCTCAAACGGCTGAATTGACGGACCGGAACGGCCACCATCCGGAAAGCCGGGTCACACGGTCAGGAACCGATCAATTTCGCCGATCCGTCGGCAAACGCCGCCGAACAAAAACCCGACACGATGGCGACGACCCGACTTCCGACGCACCTGATCTCCGCCGACCGTATCGCGCCTACCGCTTGATCTCGCTCATAATCAGGTTGTCGAGCGTCACCCACAGACGCACCGTGTACCAGTCGGCGTTCAGCGCATAATTCTGTCGCGACGGCAGGGTCGAGGTCGATCGCAGCACCCGCGGTAGGATCGCCAGCATTTTCTGCTGGTGGGCCGCCGTGGCCACCGGCACGAACTGCTTCGGATCGAGATCGGCATCGCGCCGGCCTTCGGCCGCGCGCACGAGCTCCTGCACGAGATCCGCGCCGAGCGTGTCGGAGAACTCGACATAGCGCGCGATCGCCACATTGCGCAGCTTCTGGTTCACCGTGCGAAGCGACTCGCCCGGCTCCGGCGTGACTTGCGCGAAAACGGCAACCGAGTTCTCCGGCAGATTGAGGTCGAGATTATCGGCGGAGACCAATTTTCCGAGCGCGGTAACGTGGCCGGAACTGTCCACATCCGCGCCGGACAAGACCACGAGAGTCGGAATGGCGCCGCCGTCGCGTTTTGCTTTCTGCATCGCCGACGCGATCCCCTCCAGCAGCGGCTCGCGATCGCCGCGTTCCGGCTTGTCGGCGCCAAGCGCCCGCCAGTTGACCGTCTGCAGATCCTTCAAGGCGACGTTGCTGGCGGCGGAGGACTTTTGCGCAAAACCGCTTCCGAAATGCGTGATGGAAACGGAGCGGATTCGATCCTTCAGCGCATCGTTGCGCACCGCGAGCTTTGCGAAATCCGACAGCGCGGCATCTAGGAATCCTTTCGCACTGCTGCTGACGTCCAGCACGAAATACAGATCGAGCTTGCGGTCGCCGCCGGTCTTGGCGTTCTCGAACGCATCATACATCTGCTTGGAGATCGGCAGCATCACGGAAGCGATGCGCACCTGGCGGTCGCCGCCGAGCAAATCGAGCGTGTCAAGGCCGACCACCGGCAAGCGCAACGAAAAATTGGGGGCGGTCTCGAAAAATTCCTCGAAGTCCCATCGCGCCGCCGCCGTATTGATGCCGGACAGGAAGTCGTTCAGCTTGGTGGAGCTTTCCCAGAACCGGATGCGGGCACGCTCGCTGCGCATGAAATTGTCGGAGCTGGTGATCCAGTTCGGGACGTTCACGACCGTGACATGGGCAAGCCGCACATAAGCGAGTTTTCCGCTCTTGAGCTTGAGCTTGGCAGATTCGGCGCTCTGCTCGACAACCTCATAAGCGACGCCGAAATCGAAATTCTCCGAACGCCCCCTGGTGAGCGCGGCATCGTCGAAGACCATGAGCGGGCTTGCCTTGGCGAAAGCCTGGGCGACCGCAGTCTGCGCCGAAGATGGAACGCTGAAACCCAGCAGCAGGATTGCAACGGCGACACCGGCGGCGATGGATCGCACGCAACCACCGCACCCGCGCCACCTGCTCCAGGTAAACATCGGCCATTCGCTCCATGACATGGTTTCCGACCCCGTTCGGCCTCTGCGTATTATTGTCCGGCTCTTTCAATCCCGGCGCAATCCCGCTCCTGCAGATCGCGCCCGGCCTGTCCCCGATCCCCGGGATATTCGTTGCATCCGTTACAGTTTCGGGAATCCAAGGGATTCCTCCGTCACGAAAGTCAGCGCACAGCTCTGCTCGGTACCGGCTTCGGCGAGTTTCGCATTGCTCTGAACGAGCTTTTCCACGCCCGCTGCGTACCGGGACACGAACGAATAAGCCGCCAGGCTCTCGGTGGCGTTGAGGTCCTTGAGCGGCTTGCGGATCCAGTCCGGCAGCCCCCGGGGCAGTTTAAGGCTCACACCTCCCGGCAAATCCTGCAGAACATCATTCAGGCTCGGCGCGCTCTTTTTCAATCGCCCCGCCGTCTCCTTCAGGGCGCTTTCCTTCACCGAAGCCGCCCCCTCGGTCGCGGTCCATAATTGCTGGACGGCCCGCAGACCGGCGCGCAGGGTGTTCGCCGCGTCAGGCGCGAGGAGATAGCCGCGCTGATCGAAAAGGTCCTTGGCGGAGTGAACGAGCCTGCCCGTCAGACTCGGCGTATCGGAGCTCGGCGCGGGCGCGGGTTGCGCCGCGAGCCGCATCGCCGCAGAAGCGCGCAGGCGCACCGCCACCATATTGGGATCGTCGATGAAGCGCCTGCTCTCGGTTTTGGAATCAATCTCCTCGATCACGTCGCCGATCTGCATCGAATAGACCGGCTCCTTCAGGTAGGCGATGCTGAAACCCGGCATGCGCGCCGTGATGACCCCCAGCCATTTTCCGACATTGCCGTTGGGCGCGCGCACGACGGCCTTGCTTTCGGAGACCGCATTGAGGAGACGCTCGAACCGGGCCGGGAAACTGCTCGGCAAGGAATAGGCGCCCTTGAGCCAGTAGACCTTGTCGATCGGCGTCGTCTGCGACGTCAGCAGGCGCTCGATGCCGTCGAGTAAGGTCTCGATCTGCCCCTGAGTCAGAGCCGCCGGCCGGCCGTCCCCCACCCGCTCGGACGCCGCCTTGATCAGGTCCTCGAACGAATTGTATTGCGCCACCAGACGCGTGGCGCCGGAATTCTCGATCGTATACCAGGCGATCTCGACCGGTGCCGGACCCCGGCTGATCTTTCGCAATTCCGCGGAGACACGGTCGAAACCGGAATAAACGACCTCCGGCGCGCCGCCGATCACGATCATCTTGAGCGTCACCGGCGCGGGCCGCGGCGCTTTCGGGTTTGCGACGGGCCGGGGCTGTCCCGGTAACGACACCCATGTCAGGTCCGAGCCCTTGACGGCTCCGGTGACATTCGACACCGGTTCATAGGTTGTCAGCTTGCCGACGCTGTCGGTCACGTCGAATGCATAATCCAGCGGAATGAGATCGCCGGAGACATTGAGATAGTCGGACCCGCCGACTTCGGTGCGCTGGTTGCGCAGGCCGACAAGCTGCAGATTGGCGAGCGCCCCCTCGTCCAGCGCTTCCAGCGGCTGCAGCGTACCGGCGTCGCAGACCGCATGGGCCTTCCTGGGGGCTGGCTTTGCGGCATCCGGCGCCACCGCGCGCCGGATGGCTTCGGCCATCGACTCGGTCGGCGGCGTATCAGGTGGCGTATTCTTGCGTAGGGGGCTGGGCTCGACGGCGGCTTCGCCCATCGATTTCTTCAGCGATTTCGGTGCTTCTGCCGCCTTCGGCTTCGCCGGCTCACTCGTCACACCCTTGTTGTATTTGTCCGCCAGATCGGACAGCGGCTTTTCCGGCTCGCGCGACACGCTCAGGGGCGGGCTTATCGGCCGCGCGCCGGGTTCACCCGACGGACACGTGATGGAGCGATACCCCTGTATCGCGCGCGCATCCAGATCGGCCCAACCCATGGTTACTTTTATCGACGTCTGTTCGCCGTCAGGCACGAAATCGATCGTATCGCCGGCTGGAACGGTGAACCCCAGACGGAGATATGGATCGACGAAGAACGCGGCCAGCATGGTGCTCTGCGCGATAAACCAGCCGGGCACCGTTCTTCCCTTAACGGCATTGCGGCCCCGGAAATAATATCCGCGTTTGAATTCCGCGAGATGTAATTTCCTTTGCCCCGGTCGCGTTACGTGAATTGGGCTCCAGTATTCGCACGTGTCCGGCCCCTCGATTGAGCTCGAACCGGCGACGGGCTCGGCACGAACCGAAGCGGCGCCGATCAGCAGAGCAACGCTGGCGAACAGGCAAGGCCGGATCATCGCATTTTGATCCCTGAAGTCAGGATTGCAGCACCTTCGCCGGATCAGAATGGGCCGTCTTCACGGCCGGATAGATGGCAGCGAGCACGCCGACGACCACGGAACACACGATAATCACGACGAAGAACTGCCCGATGGGCGCGAACACCGCCTCGAAACCGGCGTCGGGATTCTGTTCGGCCAGGAAGCCGCGCGCGCTGTCGATCAGGGTCGACGCGATCGCAAGTCCCACCAATGTGCCGCACAGCACCATCAGGGCGGTCGAGACCACCTGGGTCGCGACCAGATCGCCGCGCCGCATTCCGAGGACGCGCCAGAGCGCGAATTCGGTCTCGCGCAGCTTGGCGCTGGAGAACAAATTCGTCGCCACGGTCAAGCTGACCGCGAGCACGATGAGAACGAGCAGAGGCACGAAAATATTCCAGGCCAGGTCCCGCAGGTCGAGCACCCATTTGTAGTTCCAGATGTCGGAAGCCGGCTTGTAGCCGAGCTGCGACAATTGCTGGAACACCGGAATGATGTCGCGTATTTCCTTGGTGTAGACCTGAAGCTGGTCTTCCCACGGAAACGCCGCGATGCGCGCGATCTCGGCGCGGTCGCCTTCCCAGGAATCCCCCGTCGTATTGACCGGCAGGTTGACGGAGCCGTCACGATCCATCTTGAAGCGGTCGAAGACGAGCTGCGTGCGGTTCGGCAAATACATGCGCCGGCCGCCCTCCGCATGCAGGATGAGTCCGACGACTTTGAGCTGAATACGCCGCGCGCGCGCGGTCAGTTCCTGGCCGGTTCGCGAGAATTGCGGCAATTCGATCGTGATCGCCCGCCCGATGAAGTCAGCGTATTTCAGTTGCCCCTCGGCGAGCTTGTCCGCATCGGCAAAAACGTCGGGCAACAGCCCGACCGTCGCGATGATTTCCAGCTCCTCGTTGCTCGGGCTGAAGCGCCCGCCGGCGACGAAATCGAGCAGGCGATATTCGGGATCGTCCGGATGCAGCCCGAGCGCCGACGTCACCAGCTTCTCGCCACCACGATCGATCAGGCGTGCCAGCGTCGCGCGCCGCGGGACGATCGCCTGCACGTTCGGCCAGGACTTGATCGTGTCAATGACGGGGAAGCGGTTCTCGAGATTGAGGTCGTTGACCCGCGGCTTCACCTCCAGCCGGTTGAGACGCGAACCGCGCGTCATGGCGTCGTCGAGGAATCCCTGCGCGCCGAGAATGACCGACGTGAAGACGCCGATCTGGCAGACGCCGACGCACAACGACACCACCACCAGGAAGAGGAAGATCGGACGCAGGAAGGCTTCGCGCATCGCCTGCCTGAGCAGGATGGAAAGCGGCGCGCGCGGCCGCCAGCCGTAAAAAATAGCCCGCTCGTTGGCGGGCGCACGAAGCGGAATTTCGACGCTGCTCTTGTGTGTGTCGCCGGCCAGCTCCTTCAGGACGCCGCCGGACAATTCGAATTGCCGGCCGTGCTGATAAAAGACCTTGTCGTGGGAAACGATGATGACGGTATGCCCTTCGTCGCAAAGCGACATCATCAGCTTGAGGATTTCCTGCTTGCGGCTCTCGTCGAGACTCGCGGTCGGCTCATCGGCCAGGATGATCGCGGGCTTGGTCACCACCGAACGCAGGATCGCCGCGCGCTGCTTCTGGCCGCCCGAGACCTGCGCCGGACGGTTCGACAGGATGTGATTGCTCAGTTCCTCGACGGTGAAGAAGCGCGGCGCCATGGCGTCGACCGTCTGACGCAGCGCGCGACGCTCGCTTTCGGTCCCCTGCAGGCGGACCGGCAACGACACATTGTCCCGGATCGACAGATGCTCGAACAGCCGCCCTTCCTGGAAAATGAAGCCGATATTGTTCGCGCGCAATTCGTCGCGCTGCCAGTCGGCTTTCGCTTTCACGTCGGCGCCGAGAAAGATGTAGTCGCCCTCGAAATCGCTATCCAGCATGCCAAGAATGCGAAGCAGCGAGGTTTTCCCCGAGCCGCTTTCGCCGCGGATCACGTTGAACGAACCGGCCCTGATCTCGAGATTGAGGCCCTTGAGCACCTCCACCACTTCGCCGGTCGCGCTGGTATAGGACTTGTAGACATTGCGCAGCGCCACGACCGTCGCGGGCGCGCCGTCAGAATTGGCGTCCGGGCCCGCGCCGGGCTGCTGCCAGTTTCCCCTCTTGTCAAGCATGCAGGCAGATCGCCTCCGGTACGAGCTTCAAGACACGTTTTATGAATACACGCCGATGCGCTGCCTGATGCGCGGACGACAAGACTCAAGGCAATTGCGAGACCGGCATCCACACCGCCGGGGTCTTATCGAAAGCCTCGAGGTTCGCCTCCAGGTACTGGCTGAGCAGGGTGCCGGCGTTCTGGATGCGCTTTGTCATGGCAAGGCGCTCTTCGCGATTCATGCCTGCAAGATATTCGAGGTTGAAATCGAGCAGCTTGGTGCGGAACTGGATGCCCAGACGTTTGCGGATGGTCGCCTCGATGCTCTCTTTCGGATCGAATCCCTCGCCCGCAATGGCGGCGAGCGCGCGCGAAGCGCTCTCCTTCATCGCATTGACGTCGACGCCGGCCACGCCGAGCGCCGAGAACAGCGTCACGAGATTTTCGAGCGTGCGCTTCTCGATCTGGATCTGCGGTTCGAGCAGATCGTTGTTCTCGAGGATATAGCCCTCACGGATAAGGACGCCGCCTTTGCCCGGATCGATATTGAAATTGATGCCGGCCGTGCGCAGACGGTTGAGCTTCTCGCCGTCGAGGACGGCGAGCGGAATGGTGGCATAACCGCGATAGTCGAATTCGAGCTTCGAGAGGTCCTTGCGTCCCTCCTCGGCAGTTTTCTTCATGGTGGTGGCGAGCTGGGCGGCCACGGCCGCCGTCACTTTCTTGGTGCGCTCGTCGCCACCTTTGCCCCACTCGACGAAGGTGCCGCCGGTGGTTTCGGCGAGCGTGGTCAGCACCGGCACCAGATTCGAGCCGGCATTCGGACCAGCCTGGACGGTAATGACCTGGATACCGCTGGCGAGCAAATCGCCGGCAATACGGGCGGGATCGAGCCCGGGCGGAACGCGATTGTCGATCTTGCCTGTCGTCTGCGGTTTGGCGTCGTCGTTGAGCACCGCAAGGATGACTCGGCGTCCCGACCCCTGATGGCCGGCACTCCAGTCGAAAATATTGTGGGCGAGATAGACGGCGTCGAGCACGGGTTCGGCGGCGTCACCACCACCCTGCATGTATCCCTTGCTCGCGGCTTCCTGCAGCGCCTTGGTTGCGTCTGCGACCGTTTGCGGCTTCACGATCACGACCTTTTCGTCGTCGTCCTCGTCGCGGAAAAAGACGAAGCCGATGCTCGAGCCCTTGGTGACCTCGGGCGGCAGCGAATCGAAGGCGACCTTGATGTCGCGCGCGATTTCCTTGGCGAAGTCCGACATCGACGCCGTGGCATCGAAGGCGATCACGAACGTCGCGCTCGTCATCGTCTTGTCGAGCTTGGCCGTCACGGCGGTCTTGTTCTCGCCTTCCTTCGGCGCGATCACGACCTTGGCTTCCGGCGGCAGCGCGGCCGGCAGCAGGACGTTGAAGACCCGCTTCTCGACGCTCTTGCGCAGCAGGCGGGTCTTGCTGGTGAGCACCGGATAGGGACGCGTCGAGCGCTCGCGCTTCAGGGTGCTTTCGAGATTCTCGCGGAACGCCGGCGGCGCGACTTTCTGGTTGCCGGTGTCGAGAAACTTGCCGAGCACATCCTCATCGTCCCAGGCCACGATCTCCGGGCGGTCACCGCTGAAGGCGACGACGCTGAAATTCAGCGCTTCGCGCGTCGGCCAGGGATGAACCTGTTCCTTGAGGACGAACCCGACCTTGCCGGTCTCGGCCTGGGCGACCGTTTCGGCCGGAAGATCGGTGATCTTGTAGAACTGATCGACCTCGCAGATGACGAAATAAGGAGCCAGCAACTCGAGCGTGAAGGCGACGTCCTTCGAGCCGGGCGTCTTCTTGGCTTCGACGTTGTTGGAGCCGCCGACAACCTTGTAAATGAAGCCGCTCTCGGTCGTCTTCATCTTCTCGGCGGTACAGGCCAGAGCGACGTTTCCGAGACCAAGAAAGGCAAACAAAACGACCGACAGCCTGATGAAAAAATTATCGGACGGCATCAGCTCACCCCTCAATATTGGTTGCTAAAAACTAGCCCACATTCCGAGCGCGTTGCAATATGGCCACCGGTATCGGCCAAGCCTTTGCAGCGGCCGACCCGCTTAACCGCCTGCTGAGTATCCTGGGATTCCAGAGTACCCCGGCAGCGGTCCGGCAATTGCCAACCTACGCGGCGGGATAGAGCGAACTTACGGGCGCCTGGGCTCCTGGATGTCAATGATCCGCCCGCGTGCTCCGGGTTCCAAAACTCAACCCTGAAGCATCCAGACCTGCGCATGACGCCCAAAAGCCGGTCTGACGGCGTGCCTTTTATCGCGCCGGATATGTTGATTATGCCGATTATAATGTGGGGGGTAACCATACCCCGGCTCCTGGCCATTTTGCAGCGCGGCAACGGTCGCGGCCAAAGCCACCCGCCCTATGGATCACCCGGCCTGTTGCGCGTCGCCGCCGGCGAATGCCTTCAAGGTCACGGGAATGTCATATGCGCTGCCCAGTGATGCCAAAGGCTTGCCGGCACATCGGGATCGTCGCACAGAAGCACGAAGCTCCAAGTCTTCTTTATGTAATTTGCCTTCCCACGGCCGCGCCCTGGTTGATACGGGGCAAAATGCCGTCCGCCCCGGCGCGATTTCGCGTTGGATTGGCGTCGCCGATCTGAGGAAACTGCTCAGGTACCGACCGGCGACGACCGAAAGACAGCGCGGCTTCCTTCGATCAGCCGCCCACCGACCGGTTCGGGAAAACCTGCGGACGCATCTTCGGATGGCAGGCCATCATCTTCGGCGCGTAAGCGGTCTCGGCGCCGAGCTCTTCGGCGGCATGCCAAGCCCAGCGCGGATCGTACATCATGCCGCGGCCCAGCACGACGAAATCGGCGCGCCCCGCCGCCACGATCTCTTCGGCCTGCCGGGCGGATGTGATCAGCCCGACCGACATCGTCGTGATGCCTGTTTCCTTGCGCACCTTTTCGCCGAACTCCACCTGATAGCCGGGCGCGAGCGGGATTTTCTGACGCGGATCGAGCCCACCGGTCGACACGTCCATGAAGTCGCAGCCGAGCGCCTTCAATTCGCGCGCCAGCACCACCGTTTCCTCCGGCGTCCAGCCGCCCTCGACCCAGTCGGTCGCCGATACGCGCATGCCGAGCGGCTTGTCGGCCGGCCAGACCTCGCGGACGGCAGAGAAAACCTCGAGCGGAAAGCGGATGCGGTTGGCGGTCGAGCCGCCATATTCGTCGGTGCGCTGATTGGACAGCGGCGACATGAACTGGTGCAGCAGATAGCCGTGGCCGCCATGCAGCTCGATCACGTCGAAGCCGATGCGGTCGGCGCGCTGCGCCGCCGCCGCGAACTCGCCGAGCAGACGACGGATGTCGTCCTTGGTGAGCGCGTGCGGCACCGGCCAGCCGGTATCGTAAGGCAGCGCCGAGGGCGCCTCCGGCGTCCAGCCGCCGTCTTCCTTGCCGAGCGGCTTGCCGCCCGCGGCCGGCGGCGTGGTCGGCGACTTGCGGCCGGCATGCGCGAGCTGCACGCCGAGTTTGGCGACGCCGTAGGTGCGGCAGAAATCGACAACACGCTTGAGCGCGGCTTCGTTGGCGTCGGAATAAAGCCCCGCGCATTTCGGCGTGATACGCCCCTGCGGATTGACGTTGGTCATCTCGCACATCAGCAGGCCGGCCGCGCCGAGCGAGAGGCTGCCCAGATGCATGAGATGCCAGTCGTTGGCCGAGCCCTCGTTCGAATTATACTGGCACATCGGCGAGACCACGATGCGGTTCGGCAGCGTCAGTCCGCGCATCGCAATCGGAGAAAACAAGGTGCTGGCCATTCCTGAGGATTCCTTTTTAAACCTGATCCAGACGTGATCCGTTCCGGCCGCCCGGGCGGCGTCCTGCTGAGGGCAGCTTATCGTATCGATGGCACGACGATAGCCCGTTCGCGCCCGCGTCCGGGCCCATCTACGGCCGGACGGCGCACATTGTCACGGGACCGGTGGGCAAAAATATCCTGCATCATCCGTGCATCGCGACCACCGCGCAGCACAGCGCCCAGAACAGGCAATATTCGTAGCCGCCGATATTCCAGAGCCACTTGCCGGTGACGCGATAGACCGCCACGGCGGCAACGCCGAGATGAAAGGCCGCGACCGCGGCGACATAAGTGGTGGCGATCCCGAAAATCAGGCCAGTCGCGAGCACGATCTCGATGACGCCCGCGACATACATCCAGAGCGCCGCCGGCTTGAATTTGGCCGCGACGAAGAAGCCGAGCGCCTCGGGGACATAGAACTTCGCGTAGATATGAGGGATGAAGAACAGCCCGCAGATCAGGCGCAGGATATTCCACTCGTTGGCGAGATTGAAATTATCGACAATGCCTTGCATTGCGAAGCCGCCCCGGGCGCGCGTTTGCGGCTCACGCCGCCAGTCGTGGACAGCTATCGAAGCGGGACACCCGCAGCCTTGACCGAAGTCATTGACCCTGCATGCGCGGCGGACCGGCCGCGCCGCACGCGCCAAAATGCAATGGCGCGGCGATATGCCCCCGCGCCATTGGCTGTGCTGCCGCGTTTCACAGTTTGGGAGGTCTATACGACCTTGCGCGCGGCGGCCGGCGGCAGGAATTCCTCGGTATAGATCGTTTCCATCTTCACCGGCTTGACGCCGAGCGCCTTGGCCACCTCCGCGGTCGTGTCCTCGAACCGCACCTGGTTGACGCTGCTGAAGCCGTTCTGGCGGACATTCGGCGTGATCATCGCGATGTCGCGCACGAGGTCAAGCCGCTCCAGCTCCACCGCGTCTTTGATGAGCGCGTCGCGCTTCTTGAGCGATTCGATCGCCGCCTTCGGCTCGGCGAACATGTCCCGTGTCCCCTTGATCGCTGCACGCACGAACGCCTTCAGCGCGTCCTTGTTCGCCACCGCATAGTCCTTGCGGCAGACGAGACCGAGCGAATAAAGATCGAGGCCGAGCTTGTTGTACTGGAAGTAACCGATCTGGTCCTTCGGGATGCCGCTGGTCTGCCAATTGATGACCGCGGTGTTGATATAGCCGAGCGAGGCGTCGGCGGTGCCCTGCAGCACCATCGTGTCGCGCAGTTGCGACGTCACTGACTGGAACTTGATCTTGCTGCGGTCGATATTGTTGCGCTGCGCGATGATCGGAAACAGGATCGTGGTGGCGTCGGCATCGGTGACTGCGACGCGCTTGCCCTCCACGTCCTTGGGTACCTTGATGCCGGAGGACTTCAGAAACATCAGCGCGCTCGGCGCCGCGTCGAACAGCAGCGTGAAGCACACCATCTGGTTGCCGGGATTGTCCTGATTGAATTTCGGCAGCAGGTTGACGTCGACGATGCCGATGTCGAGCGACCCGGCGGCGATCTTGGTCATGTTGTCGGCCGAGCCAAAACCGCGGTCGACGCTAACCTTGAGATTCTCCTGCGTGAAATAGCCGCGCTGCTCGGCCAGCGTCCAGATCGCGTGATCGCACTGCCAGACCCATTGCGTGGCGAAGCGGATGGTGCCCGCTTGCGCGCGCGCAACCATCGGCGCCGCGAATGCGCCGGCGATGGCGGCGACAGCGGTACGACGAGTAAGGCGGATTTTCGTTGTCATGTCGATGCTCCAGCGATGGCCGTCACGAGACGTCGGTCCGGGGCGCGCCTGCTATTCGTGCCTGGAATAAAGAGCGCGGCAGGCCAGTCTGGCCGCGGCGCTTAGGCCGCAACAAGTTCGGTACCGTGCGGCAGGGTAATATACGTCCTGGCCCTTCCGGTCGGCGGACAAAGCTGATCCAAATCGGGCCGCCGCCGTGCCGCTGCAATGCGGCTGCGTCAATTCAGGGATCGGGCAATGCAAGAGGCTCGTCAGCACGCTTTGGCATGGATCGACCGGCAGGCCGCGCGCATCTCCGCCGATCATCAGATCGTCTGGAATTTATGCGAGCCGGCCTGGCGCGAATACGAAACCTCCCGCTGGTATGCCGAGCGTCTTGCAGCCGAGGGTTTTGCGGTGGAGCGCGGAACCGCGGGGATGCCGACCGCCTTCCGCGCGCGGTGGATTTCGCCGGCGGGACCGGGGCCGATCCTTGCAAGCTATGCCGAGTATGACGCCGTGCCAGGCAACGCGCAGGATTGCGTACCGTTCCGCAAGACGCGCGCGGACCTGCACGAGACGGCGCCCGGCTTCATCGATCCGCACTCGGCGCTCGGGATCGGAAGCCTGTACGGCGTCCTTGCCGCGAAGGAGGCGATCGCGCGCGCGGGCCTGCGCGCGGAACTGCGTCTTCACGGCGAGCCGGCGGAGAACATGTGCGGCGGCAAGCCGATGCATGCGGCGCACGGTTTCTACGACGACCTCGATGCGGTGATCGGCTGGCGTCCCGCCGCGCTGCGCACGCTCGCCAATACCTGCGTCTGGGACACCCATTGCGGCTGCTACTGGTCGCGCGTCTACACCTTCACCTGCGACGATCCCGGCTCGTGGGGCGACGTTTCGGGCGACGGCAACGCGGCGAGCCATCCGCATGTCCGCGCGCGCACGCCCGGCGCGCTCGACGCACTCTGCCTCATGTACACGACGACCAAATATTCCAAGGAAGCGATGCTGCCGCATGCCGGATCCTGGAGCGTCAACGAAGCGATCCTCAGCAACGCCTCGACCACCGCCAACAACCAGGCGCCGCGCTTTGCGCAGATTCAATATAGCTGGCGCGCGCCCGACATCGCCATGGCCGAGCGCATCCTCTCCGTGCTCGAAAACAATGCACGCCATGTCGCGGCGCTGACACACACGACGGTGCGCGGCGACTGGATCAGCCGCACGCGCCCCGGCCTGCCCAACCACGCACTCGCCGAGATCGTCTATGCGAACATGCAGGCCGTCGGCGCGCCGCGCTGGAACGACGGTGTCGCGGACTTTGCCAATGCCTGTCTTGCAAGCGCCGGCCGCGATGCACCCGCCGAGCCTTTCGCGCGCGAAATGTCGGCGCTTGCCGATCCGCGCGACGCCGAGCGCGCCCTACGCGCGACGCTGCCGCCCTGGCAGACGCATTACACCTCCGACGATTACGTCGAATACACCTGGCATGCGCCGACGGTGAAATTCCTCGTCGGCCGCGCGCGCCTTGCGGACTCGAACCCCTCGCTGGAATGGATCAATGTCGCGCTCGGCGGACTGCCGGAGGCGATCGATCCCACCATCGTCACCGCCGCCAAGGTCATCGCGTCCACGATCGTCGAACTGGCGGCCGATCCTGCGTCGCTGAAGCGAAGCCGGGAGGAATTCAATCACCGCACGGGCGGGGGCATCGGCGGCGCATCGTGGATCGCACCGCTGATGGACACCGGCGGCCCCTCGCCCGCGTCGTTCGCGTGGCCCGACTATGCGCGCGCGGGCGAACGCAAGGGCTGGATCGTCCCGGTCACGGCCGGCGCGTGCGATTGAGCGGACGATTTCGGTTCGGCTGCCGAAGCCGCGGCCGACAGATGCGCAATGTCTGGGGGCGGGGGTGGCTGGCGCTCCCTAGGGAAATCGCTAACTTCAACCATAAACTATTGAAATTAAGACTATTTACGACCACCGGCTTGACTGTTGTGTAGCACTTTGGACTGCTCCAGTCGAGTGCTTCTGCAAGCTTGCTCGCGGAGTAACAGCCAATCAAAATGCCTGCACGTAAGGATACTCGCCTGACCTGCTCCCCGTAGATGCTCCCTTTTTCGGGTAGAGTCCGTTCCTTCGGGAGACGGACATGCGTAAGAGCAGATTCACCGAAGAACAGATCATCAAGGTACTGAAGGAACACGCTGCCGGAATATCGGCAGGCGAACTGTGCCGCAAGCACGGGATCAGTGACGCGACGTTCTACAAGTGGCGTTCGCGATTTAGCGGGATGGAGGTCTGCGACGCCCGCAAGTTGAAGGCGCTGGAGGAAGAGAACCGCAAGCTCAAAAAGCTCCTAGCGGAGTCGATGCTGGACGTATCGACCCTGAAGGAGATGCTCGGAAAAAACTTCTGACGCCCGGCTTGCGGAGAAAAGCCGTGACCTGGGCAGTCCAAGACAGAGGCTATTCGCAGCGCCGAGCATGCGGGCTCGTCGGCCTGCATGCGAAGACCTATCGCTATGCATCGAAGCGGACTTCCGATGAGGACTTGCGTGCGACGCTGCGGGAGCTGGCATCACAGCGCCGGCGGTTCGGCTATCGTCGTCTGGGGCTGCTCCTGGTTCGCCGGGGCGTCCGGATCAATCACAAGAAGCTCTATCGGCTGTACCGGGAGGCGCGGCTCTCCGTGCGCAAACGCGGAGGCCGCAAGCGGGCTCTGGGCACCAGGGCGCCGATGGCCATCCCGCAGGACCGGAACCTGCGCTGGTCGCTCGACTTCGTCATGGACACGCTGGCGAACGGCCGGCGCTTCCGTATCCTCACCCTGGTCGATGACTTCACCCGCGAGTGCCTTGGACTGGTGGTCGACACTTCGCTCACTGGTCCGCGGGTCGTCCGGGAGCTCGATCGGATCATCGAGCATCGGAGCGCACCCTGCATGATCGTCAGCGACAACGGCACCGAGCTGACCTCGAATGCCATCCTGACCTGGCAGCAGACGACGGGGATCGGATGGCACTACATCGCGCCCGGCAAGCCAATGCAGAATGGCTTCGTCGAGAGCTTCAACGGCCGGCTACGCGATGAATGCCTCAACGAGCACATGTTCAGCAGCCTCGCCGAGGCGCGACAGATCATCGAAGCATGGAGGATCGACTACAACACCAACCGACCGCACACGAGCCTCAACGGGCTCACACCATCCGAGTTCGCAGCACGCCCCAGGCAGGGGGCAAAACTGGAACAGACTCTCCTTATGAACGAGGGCATATCGGGGAGCAGGTCAGCGAGATTGCAACGAGCTTCCGGAACGATCGAACCGGCGAACTTTTTACCACCGATTTTGCCATGATGGCCCGCTCCATGGGCGCCAATGGTGTTGTGGTCGAAGAACCGCGTGATTTTGCCGAACAGTTGGAGCAGGCGATCCGTAGCGAGCGACCAACTGTGCTCGACGTGAGGATGGATCGCGAGGCCAAGGTCACGGTGACCGGGAGTTGGGAGTTACCTCCGCTCCCCCCATTCAAGCCGTCATTAGGATGGGAAGGCGATCGTTGATTTTCCGCGGCATCTGCGCCTGTGGGAAAACCTGATGGGTTTGTTCCATCAGAGGGCCGCAGGCGCAAGCACGGCGACTTCGATCAATTCGACGCCGGCCAATGTCCCCCGATGCTTTCCGTGAGCCGGCGACAGAGTGCCTGCAATTGCCCTGCGATTGCTGCGTCGTCGGCGGGATCGAAAGCGCGCGTCGCCATCGTGGTGGCGACCAAGGTAACCCGTCCCTGGATGTCGAGGATCGGTGCGGCTGTCGCCCGTAATCCGGCAATCAGAAGCTCATCGACCGATGCACACATTTCGGCGCGCACCCGTGCGCGGATCGCGTGAATGTCGAATGGCTCCTGCATGCGTGCTGTCGCAAGCTCGTTTGCGACTTCCTCTGCGGTTTCGTCTTCCGGCAGGAAAGATAGAAATACACGGCCGGTGGCCGAGCGCAGATAAGGCAGTACGGATCCGACGGCGATCGAGGTGATCACCGGTATGCGCCCGGCATGCAGACGCACGACCGTCGGACCGAGCGGCCCGCGCGCGGCCAGCAATGTGCTGCGACCGGTTGCGCGTGTAAATTCGGCGATTGCCGGATCGGCGAGCGCGAACACGTCCGTACGTGCCAAGGCAGCAAGGCCGATCTGGATGGCTTTTGAACCCAGGTCGTAATATCCCGAATCTGGATTCTGCCGCGCGAAGCCGGCACGGGTCAGGCTCGCCAGATAGCGATGTGCTTGCGAGGCCGAAAGGCCTGCGCGCCGCGCAACGGCGGTGAGGCTGACGGCTTCCGGCTCGGCCGCAAGCGCGGAGAGGACATCGAAGGCGATTCCCGCCGACCGGATACCGCGGCGGACCACGACCGCGCGGGTTCGCGGCGGCGCCGATTTCTCCGTCCGCCGCTGCCCGGTTCGAGGAGCTTTGGTCATGCTGGTAGTCCCATCCCGCGCCGATCTGGCGGTGGTCTTCGCGTAACTCCCTGAAACAACGTCATAACCTCAAGCTTGACCTTGGTCATGTTTAAACAGCCGTCATTTGGATATAGAGAAAACGGTTGCATATAAGACAACAAAAAGAAACGGAGAAGGGGAGGAACGATGCTGCCGGGATGTGCTCCATGGCCCGAAGAGTTCGGGCAGGAATATCGCCGCAAGGGCTATTGGCTCGACATTTCGATTCCGCACTTATTTGCGCGCCTCGCCAGCGCCGCACCCGAGCGTCTTGCGATCGTCGATGGCGACCGCCGCATCAGCCTCGGTGCGCTCTGGGAGCAGAGCGGGCAGTTGGCCGCGCATTTTCGCGGCCTTGGCCTGCAACCGCGTCAACGGGCCGTCTTCCAGTTGCCGAACGGAGGCGAATTTCTGATTGCCTTTCTTGCGCTGCTGCGCGTCGGCGTCATTCCGGTGATGGCACTGCCATCGCACCGGCAAACTGAAATCGCTCATTATGTCGGATCGGCAGAGGCCTCATGTCTTCTGATTCCCGATCGCATCAAGGATTTCGATTTCAGGCAGATGGCGGATGCGATCAGGGCCGAGGCGCCATCGCTGCAAAAGATTTTCGTTCTCGGCGAAACCCGCGAGCAGGAAATCTCGCTTCATGCATTGCTGGCAACGGGAGCAGACGCCGACAATCTGACCGCCATCGACCGGATCGAACACGATCCCGGCGACGTGGCTTTCATGCTGCTGTCCGGTGGGACCACCGCATTGCCCAAACTCATCCCGCGGACCCACAACGATTACATTTACAACTTTTCGCAAAGCGCGCGTATCGCCGGGTTCGGCCCGGAAACGGTGCTGCTGCTGACGCTGCCGCTGGCGCACAATTACAATCTCGGTTCGCCGGGAATCCTGGGTGCGCTTGCGCTGGGCGGGCACGTGATCATCGCCCCGCGCGGCGACTGCAACACTGTCTTCTCCCTGGTAGAGAAAGAGCGCGTCACCTTCATCCAGGCCGCGGTACCGCTTATCGTCAACTGGCTCAACGATCCGGCGCTCGATCGTTTCGATGTCTCGTCGCTGAAGGTGGTGCAGCAGGGCGGGGCGCGGCTGTCGTCCGAGCTGCGCGATCGTCTGCGCAAGCGGCTCGGTTGTCAGTTCCAGGAAGATTACGGAACGGCGGAAGGCCTGATCAATCTGACGCGACTCGATGATTCCGACGACATCATTCTGCGCAGTTCCGGCGCACCGATTTGCCCCGACGACGAGATCAAGGTTCTCAACGACGAAGGCAACGAAGTCGCCGATGGCGAGGTTGGCGAACTCGTGGCCCGCGGTCCCTATACGATCCGGGGTTATTATAATGCGCCGCAGATCAACGCACGCGCCTTCACGGCCGACGGCTTCTACCGGATGGGAGATTATGTCCGTAAGTCCGGACGCTATGTGACCGCCGAGGGTCGCAAGAACGACCTGATCAACCGCGGCGGCGAGAAGATCAGCGTCGACGAAGTCGAGAATCTCATTCTCAGGCATCCGGCCGTCCGCGGCGTCGCAATCGTGGCGATGCCCGATCCGGTCTTCGGCGAACGTGCCTGCGCCTTCGTTACCCTCAATCCGGATGCCGGGCTGACGCTCGAGGAACTGAGCGGATTTCTGCTCAAGCAGAGGATTGCAAAATTCAAGCTGCCGGAGCGTCTGGAAATTTTGCCTAAATTTCCGGTTTCCGGTGCCGGCAAGATCCTGCGCCGCACATTGCGTGACTTGATCGTAACGAAAATCCGAAACGAACAGACCCAATCGCAACAGGTGTGACTGATGACCAAGCCGGGCGAAGCCAAGCTTTCCTCTCTGTTTCAGAAAGCCAAGTGGGGTCGGTTCGAACTGAAGAACCGTGTCAAGTACGGAGCTTGCTGCGTCTCCAACTACAACACGCGCGATGGCCATATCACGCCGCGCGAACTCGCCCGCACCAGGGTCATCGCCGAGACCGGTTGCGGAATGATCACCAATCAAGGCGCCTATCCCGACCCGCGCGGCGAGGGCAAGGCCTATTTCCGCCAGATTGCGATTTTCGACGACAAGTTCCTTCCGCAGTTCGAGACCGTCGCGCGCATGATCCACGACAATGGCGGCGTTGCCATCCAGCAGATTCTGCACGCCGGGCGCTACGGAGGCATCGATCTCGGCTATTGTATCCAGCCGTCCATTGTGCCGCAGACGTTGCCGCATTTCCGGCCGCCGCGCGAAATCACCCGTGAGCAGATCCGGCAGACCGTCAAGGAACATGCCGAAGCGGCAGTCCGCGCCGTCAGGGCGGGGTTTGACGGCACGGAAATCACGAGCTTCATGGGCTATCTGCTGGCGACGTTCAATTCACGTTTCACCAACCAGCGCACCGACGAATATGGCGGTTCGATCGAGAATCGCGGCCGCTTCATGCGTGAATTGATCGACGCCATCAAGCAGGCAACGCCCGATCATCCGCTGATCGTACGCCTGAACGGCGCCGAATTGATGGACCGCTGGGGCGGCAATTCAGAAGATGAGTGCTTCGAGCTGATGGAGCAGGCAGCGGGCTGCGGGGTCGACATGATCAGTGTCACGGTCGGCTGGCAGGAAGCGCCCGATTCCTCGATCGGGCGCGACATCCCACCCGGCCACTGGAACAGGCTTGCCGCGCGCGCCAAGAAGCTCATGCCCGACATGCCGATCGCCTTCGGCGTGCGTCTGCCCGATGCGGTGATGGCCGACGAATGCATCAAGAGCGGTGAGTTCGATTTTTGGGAGGTCTGCCGCCCTTTGCTCGCAGACCCGCAAATGTTGCACAAAGTGGCCGAGGATCGCACGGACGAAATTCGCCGCTGTGTCGGATCGCTCAATTGTCTGTCGCGCCTGTTCCGCGATCTGCCGTATACTTGCACGATGAATCCGGCGCTCGGGCACGAGGTCGAGCCGGAATATGCGATCACGCCCGCCGCGGTGAAGAAGAAGATCATGGTGGTCGGAGCAGGCCCGGGGGGCATGGAATTTGCCGTCACCGCGGCGCAGCGCGGTCACGCGGTCACGGTGTTTGAGAAATCCGACCGGATCGGCGGCATGCTGAGCGGTTACGCAGCCAATGATCTCGCCAACCGCGCCGATCTGCAATCGGTCATTTCCTATTACGAGGCGATGGCCGGCAAGCTCGGTATCGAGCTTCGCCTCGGCACGACGGTCGATCCGCACCTGATGCGGGAAATGCTGCATACCTACGATGTCGCCGTGATTGCGACCGGAACGATGCTGCATCGCGCGGCCTTGCCGCCGGCGGAGGACGGCCGCAAGATTCTCGACGGCCTCGATGTTGTGCTCGGAAAAGAGAAGGTGACGGGCGCGGTCGCGGTGCTGGGCGGAGGCAAGGTCGGCCTGACGATTGCGGAATCGCTCGCGACCCAGGGGCATGCGGTGACCATCATCGAAACCGCGAAAAGGCTTGCGGGCGACGTCATCCCGACCTTCAAATGGCGCCACAGCGCCTGGGTCGAGGAGCTCAAGATCGCGTCCATCACCGGCGCGCGCGTGCGTAAGGTTGCGGCGGACGGGGTGCATGTCATCGACGGCAAAGGCGAAAGCCGCGTCGTTGCGGCCGATACGGTGATTGCTGCGTCTCCACGGATATCCAACCATGCACTGATGACCGACCTCGAATGGATGATCGACGAACTGCATGTTTGCGGCGACGCGGTGCTGCCGCGCGGTCTCGGTCCATCCATCCACGACGGCTATCGGCTGGGGTGCCGCGTATGAGTGATCTGCCGGATCCGGCCGCCTGGCAGAGCATGCTCGATCGCCACGGCGAGCTGTTCGGGAACCTGCGGAGCGGCTCGCGCATCGGAGTGGCTCGCCGCTCCGACCTTACCCGCGACGATCCCGGCATCGTGGTGTGGGAGGCGCGCCGCGGCCGCCTCTACGCGGAGCGCGAGCCGTTCCGTGGCTACGGTGACAGGAGCCTTGACATCATGCTAGTCGGCGACGACCCCGCGGTGAGCGAGATCGCCGGCCGCATCAACGGCGAGGGCTTGCCGGCGCTTAAAGAACAGATACGCCAAGGCGGCTTTGTCTGTTTTCTGCTGCGGACGCAATGCGATCTTGTCGAAGCCGGCTATGAGGACGTGCTCGGATCAATGGGTGTCGTCTTCATGGGCGCTTGCCGCTAGAGCGGCGCGAGGAGCGGAAGCGATGATCTTCCACAATCCCCAAGGGGGTCCGGAACTCGCATGTAACGAATGCGGTTGCCGCTGGTACGACCGCCAGACCAACTCATGCTACGAATGTGGAACGCCGGTACCGCAGGCCGAAATCAGTGACTATTTGCGCGTTTTGCGCGACTTTCACGTAGCACGCGGCATCGTCGTCAATCCGCCGAAGGCTTGATTGGCGGAGCAAGAACAAGCGGGTTTTTATCTTCGAAGCAGTAATTCTTAGGCTGTCATGAGGTCCCGGAATTCTGGAGGCCCAATACGCGCCCAATAATGTCTGCTGCGGCCTCATCGCTGTTGCCGCGCCAGGCGACGATCTGATCCGGCCTGATCAAGGCGAGGTCGGCCTGATAGAGGTCACGTGTGTCGTCGCGGACCAGATCGACTACTTTCAACCGCAGCCCGGCATCAGCGGCCGCCGCTGCAAGCCGTTGCCCTCCGGCATTGCGCGAGAGACGCAGGAGCGTCCATTCAAAGCCGAATGTGTCATAAAGCGATTGTTCGGCGGTGAGCCACAAATGCGGAGCTCGACCGCCAGGACAGGCCGAAGGAACATATGTATCGGCGGCGTCGGGCGGCGGCTCTGTGCCGTCTCCGGCAATGATCGGCGAGTTGTAGTAACGCACCCCGAAGGTAATTCCCGGAATATTGAACTCGGCTCTGCCGTGCGCGCCAAGGTACTCGCCGGCAATTCGACGTGCCTTTTCGCCTTCGGCCGATTCGTCCTCGATCTCGGGAACCGGCACGAACAGTCCCAATGAATCGGCGAATCGTCTGGCGTAACCTGTATTGCGCTCGGCATTGGGCCGGCGCTCCGCTTCATAGCTTGCAAGCAGATCCGGCTCGGCTTCGCCGCGCACCGCAGCCGCGAGCTTCCAGCCAAGATTAACGGCGTCCTCGATCGCCGTATTGTAACCGAGGCCTCCGGCTGGCGTGAAAAGATGTGCCGCGTCACCGGCGATAAAGACGCGTCCGCGCTGAAGCCGTTCGGCCACCAGTGCGTAACCGGCGATCCAGGTTCCGAACGACAGGATTTCAGCATCGATCGGAGTACCGACGGCGGCCTGAAACATCGCAAGCGCGCGGTCCGGTGTGATTTCGCTCTCGATTTCATGCGCGCGCAATTGCGTATGGAAGGCGAATTCGCCCTTGCCGTCGACAGCCGCCATGAAGGCCCGGCGCTCGGGATTGAATGTGACGTTCATCCAGGCTGGATCGTGCGGCACGACCCGATAGAATTCCGGTGCCCTCACATAGATCGCGAACATGCGCCCGCCGAAGAAGTCGCGCACCGCACCCTGTTCCCCGGCATAACCAAATCCGAGCGCCTGCCGGACCGTGCTGCGCGGACCGTCCGCACCAATCAGATAAGCGGCGCGGATGCGCTGGAGCTTCCCATCGCTGACGCGTTCGACGTCGGCCTCCATGCCGTGCGCTGTCTCGCTGAAGCCGGTTAGTCGCCAGCCATAATGCACTGAAATTCCGGGGAGAGCCTCAGCGTGTCGCCGGAGCACCTGCTCGACAAACTTCTGCGAGACGCGGTGAGGAAGCTCGGCGGCACTCCAGGATCCTGAAAGTTGCTTAATTCGCTCCCTCGCTTCCCGAGAGGATGGCAGCTTGAAACGGGCGAGCTCGTGACGCGCATAACGTGTGAAATAGGCAATATCCGTGGGGAAATCCGGCGGCAGGCCGAGCGCCCTGATTTCCTCAGCAAAGCCGAGGCGCCGGAAATGCTCCATGGTCCGGGCCTGCGTCGCATTTGCTTGCGGATTGAATGCGGTGGTGGGCTTCTGGTCGACCAGAATAGCCGTGATGCCGCGGCGCCCCAGCTCATTGGCGAGCATGAGACCGCAAGGACCGCCACCTACGATCAGGACGGAACAGTCGGTCGGGGGAACGAGCGTCACGACTACACTCCGGAAAAAATGCGCAGGCCGCGATCACTTGCAAGGATGGCGCGCAAATGACAGAGTAGTCCACATATGTAGACCAGTGCAGATATATGAAACGAGACGATAGTCCGACCGTCAAGTCCCTGGACCGGGGTCTCGATATCCTCGAGTATCTGGCCGTCGCGGAGCAGCCGCCCTCGTTTTCGCGGCTGTTGGCGGACATCGGAATCCCGCGCAGTAGTCTGTGCAATCTACTGAACAATCTGCAGGCGCGCGATTTCATTGCTCGCGATCGCGAGACCGATGGTTATCGTCTCGGATCGGGCCTCCGCAGGCTCGCGAGGACGGCGCCAAAGCCATCGCTGCGCGAACTGGTGTCGCCGTTTCTGCAGCAGCTCAGCAGGGATATCAATGAAACGTGCGGCTTCTATGTGCGCGTCAAGGATGCCGTCGAGGTCGTTGCGTCTGCTATCAGCACGCAAGCGCTTTCCTACACGATGAAAACAGGAGCGCGCGCGCCGCTTTACGCTGTCTCCGCCGGCAAGATAGTCCTTGCCGAACTCGAGCCGGCCGCCTTGAATGAATATCTTGGTCGTGTCGCTCTCGTTTCCGCCACGCCGCGCACGGTCCGCTCGAAGACGCGCCTGAGGCAGGAGATCCTGCAGATCAGGACGGTGGGATTCGCCTACTCGCATGAAGAGTTCACGCCAGGTATTACAGCCATGGCGACCGCAGTGAGGCGGGGGAGCACGTTCGTTGGCGTGATCAACGTTGCGGTACCCACCGTGCGCTTCACTTCCGCCCGTCAGAGCGAATTTCGGGACGCTTTGCGAGTTGCAGCTCGGGCCATCGGCGATGCCCTTCACTGAGTGAAGCGCGAGGGGCCGGTAGCGGGGGGCACGTTGTTGCTCCCGGAAAATCGTAAGTCGCGGCTTTTGACGCTGTGCGGCGACCTAGACGCTGTTCCGATGCAAATGATCGGGGCGCCCATCAATTAAGCAGCTAGCCGGCGAACGGGATCGCCCTGGTGTGGGAGCCTACTCTCCGTCTTCCAGACGACATGCCGGCGGTAAGCTATGTTCCGATAGATAGAATTATTGACTGACTAATAGAACAAACGCTATGGTTTCAATTGCAATGATGTGGCGGATTTTCGGCTGGCAGGACAAGGCAGCGCGCGAAAGTCCCCGGTAAATAGGACACGTTGAACAGGGGTATCTGGCCAGCGGGGAGGATGCCTGCGAAGCCGCTTATATCCCTGCCCGCAGTCGGCATAGGCAAGCCGGACTGCGTTGGTGACGATGGAGTGGAGCCGAAACATGCAAACTCAATCCGCCGCAATGTCCGGGATGCAGGAGCGGTGGGTCAAGAGCCATTGCCAGCAATGTTTCAATGCCTGCGGTATCGTTGTGCAGGTGAAGAACGACAAGCCGATAAGGGTGCGCGGCGACACGGATGATCCGAACACGCGCGGTCATCTGTGCGCCCGCGGCTTGGCCGGCATCGCGAAGTTCTACGATCCCAATCGGATCAAGAAACCGCTCATCCGCACCAATCCGCAGAAGGGCCGCAACATCGATCCGGGCTGGAGGGAAGCAAGCTGGGAGGAGGCGCTCGACATCATCGGCGCGAAGCTCAAGCGCATCAGGCAGGAAAACCCCCACAAGCTGATCTGCTCGCTATGGGCCTATGAAAAATATGTCCAGGCCTTCGCCTGGGGCGCGGCGTTCGGCACCGAAAACGGTGGGTTCAGCTTCAGCGGATCAAGCAATGGCTGCGCCAACCCGAACCATTTCATGGGCATGATCACCCATGGCGCGTTGGTCGAGTTTCCCGACCTGAAATATTGCAACTATCTGCTGCTGCTGGGGTCGGAATATGGATTCGGCTCCTATCAGTCGTTTGTGCGGATCGCGCGCGAACTGGCCGACGCCCGTGCGCGGGGCCTGAAGCTCGTCGTCGCCGATCCGCGTCTTTCGGTTTCGGCCGGCAAGGCCGACGAATGGTTGCCGATCAAGCCGGCGACCGATCTGGCGCTGCTGCTGGCGATGATCCATCTCATCGTGCATGAATATAAGACCTACGATGTCGCGTGGCTGAAGAAGGGGACGAATGCCCCTTATCTGCTCGACCCCGATCGGCATTTCGTGTTGGATCCGAAATCCGGGAAGCCACTAATCTGGGACCATGCGGATCAACGGGCGAAGCCGTTCGACGATCCCGGCATCAAGGATTTCGCCCTGGAAGGCACTTATGTCGTAAACGGTGTCGAATGCGTCCCCTGCTTTCAGCATCTGAAGGACGAGACCGCGACGTACACCCCGGAATGGGCCGAGACGATCTGCGATATTCCCGCCGCCACGACGCGCCGGATCACGCGAGAATTCTGCGAGGCGGCCTGCATCGGACAAACCATCACCATTGATGGCGTCAGCTATCCATTCCGGCCGGCGGCCATTCTCTCATATCGCGGCCTACAGGCGCATACCAACGGCACGCTGGCCATGATGGCGCAGGAGACCGTCATGATGCTGGTGGGCGTCCATGGCGTGCCGGGCGGTCTGCTGCCGAAGAGCATGGACCCCCGCCGTTTCGGCGGGAAGCCGCGGCCGGTGCCGATGGGGCCGGACGGGATGATCCAGCCGGCCGCCACCGGCTGGCATCTCTACACTCCTTTTTCGTATCCTCCGAAGAGCCTGGAGCTTCGGGAGTACGCGCCGCTCGCCACCGATCTGGGGCATCTTGTCCCGCTGGTGACGCTTGATCCGAAAAAATACGGCATCGATTACGAGCCGGAGGTGCTGATCATCTATCACGGCAATCCGTTCATCACCGGCGCCGACAACGAGATCATCGAGCAGGCTATGAAGAAGCTTGATCTCGTCGTCAATATCAACATTTACCTCGACGAGGTGACGGACTTCGCCGACATCGTTCTGCCCGAGCACAGCTATCTCGAGCGCTACAATCTCATCAACTGGACCCATGACATGCAGGGTCTGCAGGTGAGCCAGCCGGTCGTCGATCCCATCCACGATACGATGGAGGGCATGGATATCCTGATCGAGCTTGCGGAGCGGGCCGGCTTCCTGTTCGGTCCGGAAGGGTTCAATGCAAAGCTGAACAAGACGCTGGGACTGTCCGAACCCCATCAGCTCGACCTGCATCGCAAATATTACTACCACGAAATTCTCGATGTGCAGGCGAGATGCCACTCGGATGGCGAGCGGAATCTCGACTGGTATCGTGCGCACGGCAACGACCTGCGTTACATCAGACCCGACCAGAAATACCGCATCTATGGCGATGCGCGCCTGCCGCTCTTCTACAACTACATCCGGACGGCAGGAGATGAGCTCAAGGGCAACCTTGAGAAATATGAGGTCGAGGCGAAGCACGGTCTGAACATAAAAACCGACATATACAAGGGATTGCCTTATTGGGAGCCGAGCCCCGTCCACACCGCGGATGACGGGTTCGACTTCTATCTGATCTCGTACAAATCACCGATGACGACGGCGGACACGCCGGCCAACCCCATCCTGATGGACGTGGTCAAGCGCGATCCGAGCTTGCTGAACGTGGTGATCAATTCCGCGACCGGAAGGCAACGCGGTCTTCGCGATGGCGACATGGTTTGGATCGAGTCCCGGCACGCCAGGGCGCGCGGCTTCGTCACCCTGACCGAAGGCATCCATCCGCAGACGGCATCCGCCGCGGGCGGGTTCGGACGCTGGATGAAGCACCCCACGACGCACGGGGAAGGCATCAATCAGAACGCTCATCTGACAATCGACCTCTCGCACTCGGGCCTGCTGGGCGGCTCGCTGGAAACAATCGGAAAGGTGAAGATCTACAAGTATGCGAACTAGTCGGATCGTGGCTTGATTGGAGCGTCCCGGGCAGGCGGAAATACGCTGCCCAAATCTTCGATCGCTGCGGACGGCGTACCTGTCGGATTTCATTTTGTCCGCTTGCCGATCCTCAAGGCCGGTGTCTACGGCCGGTATTGCGACCATGAACGGGGCTGTGACGCAAAAAACCAGGAATGCGGTTGAGCCGACAACCGCGCATTCCAGCCGAGCGGAACCAGCAACCGGAGGCGTTGATCCGGCTGGCCGCGGACTTGCGTTGCTTGGGGATTCAATTCTCGCCGCGTCTGTGCGGGTGCCATACCGTCTCTATCGTGGTCCAAACGTGTGCTCGCATGACGCAAGCGTTCCCGAGGAAACTCCCGTTGCCCTGTCTTTCAACGGAACGACCCATGCCGTCATGATGGCGACTCCTTCTCATCTTGCTGATTTTGCGGTCGGCTTCAGCCTGGCGGAAGGGATCATCGAGAGCCCGGCCGATATTGAAGATATCGGCATCGTGGTCCATGAGACGGGCATTGAGCTGCGCATGTGGCTGAGAGGCGCGCGGGCATCGGTATTCGGCGAGCGTCAGCGGCGGCTGGCAGGACCCACGGGTTGTGGCTTATGCGGTATCGAAAGCCTTGCCGATGCCGTACCGCCGATCAGACGCGTCCCCGACGGGATCACGATTACTCCGAAGTTGATTTCGGCAGCTCTGGCGTCGATTGAGCCCATGCAGCATCTGTATCAGGAAACGCGGGCGGTGCATGCCGCCGGCTTCTTTTTGCCCGACGGGGATCTGGTTTCCGTGCGCGAGGATATCGGACGGCATAATGCATTGGACAAGCTCATCGGCGACCTGGCCTGTCGCCGGATAAGCGGAGCGACCGGTTTTGTTGTGCTGACCAGCCGTATTTCGATTGAAATGGTTCATAAGACCGCGACGCTGGGAGCGTCCATCATTGTCGCGATGTCGGCGCCAAGCGCGCTCGCGCTGCGAGCGGCCAGGCAGGCAGGGATGACGCTGGTTGCCGTTGCCCGGCATGACGGCTTCGAGGTGTTTACCGGTGCGCATCGCATCGGCGCATGAAACCTATAGTTCTGTAAGATAGAATTATTGACTATCTAATAGAACATATTTTATAGCTTTAATAAAGACGACCGGGTAGATTTTCCGTTGCGTGGTCAAAGCATGCGCACCTGTGCACGCGCAAAGACCAACGAGGCGGCCGCGTGTATGAATTGTTCCGGCCGCGGCCGGGCGCCCCTGAGAAAAGGAAAAGCGAATAATCATGCCAAGATGGGGAATGGTGTTCGATCTGAAGCGCTGTATCGGATGCAACGCCTGCGTCGTCGCGTGCAAGACGGAGAATATGCTGCCCGAGGATGCGTTCTTTACGCGCACGTTCGTTGCCGAGCTCGGATCGTTCCCGAACGTCAGGCGCGTCTATATCCCAAGCTTATGCAACCATTGCGAGGACGCGCCCTGCGAGAAGGTGTGCCCCACCGGCGCCACCTATACCCGCAGCGACGGAATTGTGATGGTCGATCAGGAGAAATGCATCGGATGCACCGCCTGCGCGGTGGCGTGCCCCTACGACAACCGCACCCAATTCACAAAGGAAAAGCTGGAGCGCAGCTATTTCGGCGGGGGCGATCTGGCGAGCTTTGAAGAAGCCCGCGTGGAGCGCTGGTCGGTCGGCACGGTCAGCAAATGTGATTTTTGCAGCCGGCGCGTCGACCAAGGCTTTCAGCCGGCCTGCGTCGGCGCATGCCCCACCGAAGCGCGGATCTTCGGTGATCTCGATGATCCCGACAGCGCGCCAAACAAGGTGCTTCGTCATCGCAACGGCACGCCTCCGCTGCCTGAGAAGAATACGCGCCCGAAAGTCTTCTATGTCGATTAGCAGCCAGGTTCGTGTCGAGGGTGATGATGAAGCATCAAATGAGCGGTTTTGAGCTGGCTGGTGACAGCTTTCGCCTCGGCTATCGCTTTCAGCGGTACTGGGACGTGTCGATGGCAAGCGCTTTCTTCTGCGGCGAACTGGGAGCCGGGCTCTTCATCGTTGCCATGGTCTACGATTCAATCCCCGGGCTGGTTCTCGGATTGCTGGTTGCTGGCGTTGGCAAGTCGTTGTTTCATCTCACGCACATGGGCGTTCCCGGCAAGTCGTGGCGGGCCATCCTGCGTCCGGACCGCTCCTGGGTAAGCCGCGGTCTCATCGCCATCGTGGTATTCTGCGCCGCCGGTATCTTGCACACGATCAATGTGATGATGGGACGCGTGTTTCCATATGGAACCATATTGCCGGTGATTGCGGCCGCGAGCGGCCTCGTTGTTATGCTCTATCAGGGCTTTGCGATGGCGGACTCGCCAGCGATCGCGTTGTGGAATACTGCGATGATGCCGTTCGCAGGCCTGCTCTATGCTTTAACGAGCGGCCTTGTGCTGACTCTGGTTCTGCATTCGCCTCGCATGTCCCCGGAAGCGGCGGGCCGCCTCACTGAACTGGCTCTGATAGCCATCGTCGGCGTGCTGATCATGCTTCTCAGTGTCATGCACGCGGCATTTCGTGGTTCGCCGGGGAGCCGGCTATCGGCAAAGCTTCTCACACAATCGCGTTATGCTGCGTGGTTTTACGGCGTCACGATAGGCGTCGGTGTCGTGGTGCCGCTCGTTGCCCTTTGGCTCGGCAACGGGTCCTTGCTTGCCGGTATGATCGCGGCCGGCGGCGTGCTGGCCGGGTTCTATTCGTTCCGCGTGCTTGTGTTCAAAGCCGGTGTCTATGAGCCGATCCTGCCTCTGAAGATTGCATAAAGAGGCCCGGCCGGTTACGGCTGAACAGCATGGCACTTAATCGAGAACCAGGAGAGACGACAAGTAACGGCACTTCTCCTCGACGGCCTGCGACATCTTCCTGACGTTCGTCTTGGTGAATCGTCCGATGGGCCCCGAAACCGAAAGCGCGCCCACGATCCGATCGTGCGCGTACACAGGACCCGCGATGGCGGCCACTTCAGGGTCACGTTCGCCCAGCGAGATGATTGTGTCAAAGGCGCTCGGTGACGATCCGTTCGTTCCCTCGGCCAGCAGCACGCGTCCCGCAGCTCCGCGATCCAGCGGCAGCAAATCTCCTACTTTTATATGATCTCTGATCGTACGCGGGGAGTCGATACGAAAGAGCGCCAAGCGGAATTTGTCGCGGCGCACATAGTAGGTCGCACTCTCGCCCGTCGTTTCCATCAATTGATTGAGCGCGGCGTGGATTTCAGGATACCTGCTGACGGAATTGCGTGCGATCGCTCCCAACCGAATGAGCTCGGTTCCCAGCCGGAACGTGCCATCTTCATCGCGCACCAGCATGCCATAGGCTTCGAGCGACTCCGTCAGACGCGAAATCGTGCTCTTGTACAGGCCGACGCGGCGCGCGATCTCGGCGAGGGCCAGCTTCTGATCGCCTTGCTGGAACGCACTCAGGATACATAACGCGCGGCTGACCGCGGCCACGCCCGGCAGCTCGGTAACAATTCCCTCTGATTTTGCTTTTCTTGGCATTTAAGTCTCCGGCCGATGGATAGGAAAGCCTGGCTGGGCTTTCATGGCGGCGTCGCGAGATCAGGTTATGTTCCGGGGCGGCCCTTTGCAAAGACCCCGGCCAGACGTCCGCAGCTTGTGGAAACAAGTCCCTCGAGTTTGAGCAGGTCCGCCAGGAACGATTTGAACCGGTGAAAGCGGTGCGGTACCCCCGTGATCCAGGGGTGAACGACCAGCGGAAGGACGATGGCGGGTTCTGTCTTCCGCCCGAGAATCCAGCGCGCCCCCTTTTCGATCGAATCAAAAAACATCTCAGTCGGCTGCTTCATTACGATCAGATTGTGCAGGTCGCTGGAAAAGTGATGCATTGGCATCGCGACCAGATTGCCCGTTTTCGCGGCCATGACGTATGGCCGGTCGTCATTGTTGTAGTCGCCGCAATAGGCGAAGCCTTCCTCGGCAAGGAGGTCGAGCGTGGCGGGCGACTGGGCGCAGGACGGTGAGCGCCAGCCCGTGACCGGCCGTCCGAGCGTTCGCGTGAGCGTGTCTCGGCAGTCTCGGATTATCTCGCGTTCCTCATCGACCGACATGGCTGCGGTATGCAGTCTGGCGGCATGCAGGCCGCCCGCGACAACGTCGTGGCGGCCATTGCGCAGAATATCCAGGTCGCCTTCTAGCAAAGCGAGTGCGTCACGTTCGACGACGAAGGTGGCGCTGATCCCGAGCTGCTCCACCGCATCCCGAATCCGCCAGAATCCACTCCGGAGACCGACTTCGCGTTGTGTCGTATTCCCGACGTCGGGATAAGGACGGTCGATCATGCCGGGCACCGGGAATGGCGGCTTCGCTTCGATATGGAAGCGTTGCAGTACCACGATCAGGTTGAATGCGATCCTGGCGTCGTCAGGCAGCCGAAAGGGGACGGCGTCACGGATCGTGCGGAAGGGAAACAGGTCATGGTCGAGCCCGCGGCGGCGGACAGTTGCTTGCTCTGGCATTTACGTATCTCCGCCAGGCGTTCTTTTGAGAACGCGGGTCACATAATAGTCGGCAATATCGGCTGCAGTGGCGATCCACACATCATCATACGCGCGCACATGCGCGAGAATCGCTTCCAGGACCCAGACATATTGCGGCATTCCGATCACGTAAGGGTGCAGCGGCAGACCGACGACCGTGCCGGATCCGGCACCTTCCTCATAGAGGCGATCGAACTGGTCCTTGAACCGCTGAAGATAGAGCTCGGCTGCCATGCCCAAGACGACGAGCGCATGAAAGTCGTTGAGCTCCACCTGATAGGGGACGCTGACCATGCCCTTGTATGCGCTATTGAGGGGCAGGGGCACATCCTCGTGAAAGAGATCGAGCGTGTAGCGCAGGCCGGTCCTGGCAAGGCTGTCGAACGTGCTTTCGTTATAGGTTAACGCGGGCGCCAGGAAACCGCGCACCTTCTGTCCGCAGAACGCTTCTATCTCCTGGCAGGATTCGCGCAAGACCGCGATCTCCTGTTCGAGGCTGAGGCCATAGAGATAGCGTGTGTTGTAGATGCCGTGGCTGAACAGCTCCCAGCCCCGGTCGCAGAAGGCGCCAACGACCTCGGGGAGATGCGTGCACATGGCCGAGTTCAGTGAGACGGAGCTGACGATGCCGTATTGGTCGAACAGCTCCAGGCAGCGCCAGACACCCACGCGGTTGCCGTAGTCGCGCCACGATGTATTCAATACGTCCGGCAGCGGTCGCGGCCAGGGCGGCCGGACCGGATTCGAAGGGGGATTGATCTCGTAGAACTCGATGTTCGGTGCGACCCAGAACGCGACGCGCGCGCCGTTGGGCCATTCGATTACCGGCAATTGTGATTTTTGTGGCCGAGGATAAGGCGGCCAAACGTCTTGCGCCCAGGTCATGACACCCTCACAGTCATTCGCAGATTGCTTTGTCGAGGCGGATCGCCGGCTGAACTCATCGATGGCCCAGTTCGGACTGAAGATTGGCGGCGAGGAGGCCGGTCGCGAGGTCCGCCCACGGCTTGCCCGCGATCATCACGGCGGTTGGCAGACCGTTGCCTGCCGTCCCGACCGGCAAAACCGCGAGCGGCCCGCCGAACACGGTCCAGGGCAGGATAAGACCGGCATCTCCGGTTGAGTGGAGGCCCTCCGGCGCGGTGGTGCGCGTCGGCGGTAACAGCAGAACATCCACCGGCCCGCACGCGGCGGCGAGCCTGACCCTAGCCTCCGCGAGACTGTCGCGGGCATCCCAATAGTCCGATTCCGACAAGGTTGCCCCGCGCTCCAGTGCCGCGCGCCAATTGGGTCCGAGCAATCCACGCTGTTCGAGCAGGTGGTCGTGTGCGAGAGCTGCCTCTCGGAACATCATGACGCGATGCTGCTCGCGCATCGCCTCGTAATCGATATGCGCCTTGATGTCGGTGAGCGTTGCGCCGAGGCGCTCCAGCGCATGTCGCCCTGTCTCCAGCGCCGCAGCAACGTCGGGGTCGCAATCGAGATAGAACGGGTCGGCGATCAGACCGACACGCAGCGTGGACCAGGGCATCGGTGCGGCTTTGAGCTCCAAAGCTACGCCGTCCGCGCAACAGGCGAATGCCTCGACGGCAAGGCGCATGTCTCTGGCAAGAAAACCCACCGTGTCGAACGTACGCGACAGCGGCACCACGCCATGGCATGCCGTCGAGCCGGTCGAGGGCTTGAAGGCAGCGACACCGCAATAGGCCGCCGGGCGGCAGATTGAGCCGACTGTTTGCGTGCCGAGCGCCAGATCGGCCATTCCGGCAGCCACCGCTGCGGCCGAACCGCTGCTCGATCCACCGGGCGTATGACGCGGGTTGGCCGGATTGGCCGTATCGGTCGGATCGGTATAGGCGAATTCGGTCGTCTTGGTTTTGCCGAGAATGATCGCGCCTGCGTTCTTTAGTCGCGTCACCACCGTCGCGTCGATCTCAGCGGGCGCAATATTCGCGCGTGCGGCGCTGCCAGCTTTGGTTGGCATGCCGGCAACATCGATAACATCCTTGATGCCGACAGTCAGACCGTACAATCCCGGTGCAGCTTTGTGATCGGGGATTACAGGCAGTGCTGCCGCGCGCTGCAAAGCCCCATTTTCGTCGATCGTCTCCCACGCCTTGGTCGTGTGATCCATCTCGCGAATTCGGGACAGCGCCGTATGCAGGCGATGCAGCGGTTCACATGCCGTCTTCGATCCCATGGCGGCCGGACGCTCCAATGAAGGCGATTTCAAGCCAACTCCCTTGACAACTGCACCGTTCTAAAGAACAGTATATCATTCGATCTGATAGAACAAGGATCGCGGCCGCGCAACAGGGAGAATCGCAGATGAAACGGCGCAGCTTTATCAAGGGGTTGGCTGGAGCAGCGTATGTCGTTGCCATGCCCACAATCGTTCGGGCGCAATCGCAGAAAATTCCGTTCATTCACATAACACCGTTCTCTGGCGCGCTGGCGGAGCTTGGTCCAGATACGGAAATCGGTTGCAAGGTCGCTATCGAGCAGCTTCGCAAGCAGCGCAATCTGAATTTCGAATACATCCGCATCGATTCCGAAAGCAATCCGTCGGTCGCCGTCCGCAAAATGCAGGAAGCGGCATCAAGTTCGCGGGCAAGGCTGTTCGTCGGCGCCAATCTGTCGTCCGAAGCGCTGGCGCTCGGCAAGGAAGCCCGCAATATCGGTGCCATCTATGTCACGTCGGCCGGTGCTGACGAGATCACCGGCAAGGACTGCACCAAATCCATGTTCCGTTGGGCGGTTCCTACCGCCGGCGCTGTTGACGGAACCATCAAGCCGCTGATGAAGCTGCTGCCCAATGCCAAGCGCTGGTATGCGATCACGCCGAAATATGTCTTTGGTGATGCGCTGCTCCGCAACACCGAGCGCACGCTCAAGGCGGGTGGCGCCGAGCTGGTCGGCAACAGTTATCATTCGCTGACCGAAAAGGAATTCTCGGGTTATCTGGTGAACGCAGCCGCGGCCAACCCGGACGTGCTCGTGCTCCACAACTTCTCGGCACAGGGCGCCGCTTGTCTGCGTCAGGCCGTCAGCTTTGGCCTGAAGTCGAAGATGAAGATCGTCATGGTCTGGTCGGCGGGTCTCGATCAGCTGCTGAGCCTCGGACCGGACAATCTCGAAGGTGTCTATGTTGGCGCCCAGTACTGGCACACCCGCGACAATCCGACGAACCGCGCGTTCGTGGCGGCTTGCGCCCCGCACACCAAGGCTCCGCCGAACAACAACACCGCGGCCGGTTACGCGATGACCATGGCGATCGCTGCCGGCATGACGTCTGACAACGTCGACATTCCGCAGATCATCCAGCGTATGGAAGGAAAGACGATCGACGGCGTGACGGGGCCGGAGACCATCCGTCCCTTCGACCACGAGATCACCAAGTCGTACTTCCTGCTCAAGTGCAAGCCGAAGGCGAGCATGGCCAACGAGTACGATCTGGCGGATATTGTCGAGACCTCATCGAGCTATCCCGCGCAAAGCGAAAGCCTTTGCAAGTTCGCTTGAGATCGTGAAAGAACGGCGATGATTTACGCGTTCCAGATCGTGAACGGCCTGGGATTGGGGATGCTCTACTGCATCCTGGCGCTGGGGCTGAGTGTCATCTTCGGACTCCTGCGCTTCGTAAACTTCGCCCATGGCGAGATGTTTGCGTTGTCGGCCTATCTCGCCTTCGTTGTAGAGCGGTTCGGAGGTGATTTCTGGATCGCGATCATTCTGGTGCCTCTGATAGTTCTGGCTTTCGGATGGGCTCTGGAAAGATCGCTGATCCGTTTCACCTACGACCGCTCACACACCGTGCAGATTCTGGTCACCTTCGGCATTGCGCTCGTCATCCGCGAAGCTCTAATCTGGATATTCGGGCCGCAGCCGCATAATGTGTCCACGCCGTCGGCGCTTGCCGGGTTCATCAGCGTGGCGGGCTTCACGTTCCCGGTCTACCGTGCCTTCGTCATCGGCCTCGGCATCATGATCACGCTCACGTTCTGGTACGTACTCGAGCGTACGCGCGTCGGTGCGATTATCCGCGCAGGCAGTGAGCGGCCGGAAATGCTGATGCTGCTGGGCCGCAGTACCAGCACGGTATTCAGCGGCGCTTTCTGCACGGGCGTCGCGCTTGCCGGCTTCGCCGGCGTAATGTTTGCCCCCTTGCGCGGCGTCGATCCGAATATCGGCGTGGAGGCGCTCGGCATCGCCTTTATCGCCGTCACCATCGGCGGCCTCGGCAGTTATAGCGGCGTCGTCGTCGCCTCGCTGATCCTCGGTGTGATCCAGAGCGTGATGTCCACGGCCTGGCCGGAGGGCGCAAGCCTGATGCTCTATATTGCGATGGCTGCGGTCATTCTGATCCGTCCGCGCGGCCTGTTCGGAAAGGCTGTGTGATGCGCCCGCGGTCCTATCTCGAGCCGCTTGTCGCGGCGGCGCTGCTCGTCTGCCTGCCCTGGGTGCTGGGCTCCAACACCCTGGCCACCGAAGCCGTTACGCTGGCGCTGCCGGTGCTGGGCGGTACGTTGATTTTCGGCTATTCGGGCCTGCTGTCCTTCGGGCAGGCACTGTTCTTCGGCGCCGGGTCGTATATCGCCGCGCTGTTGATGAAGGAGGGCGGCTACACGGTCGTCCCCGCTGTCGCCAGCGCGACGGTTACGGCGCTGGCGATCGGGGTGGCGGTCGGCGCCGTCAGCATCCGCCGCAGCGGCATCTATTTCGTGATGCTGACGCTTGCATTCAGTAATCTCGGCTTTTTCCTCGCTTATTCTGCCTCCGACGTGACCGGAGGCGAGAACGGTCTGCTCGACGTGCCGCGGCGAACCGGATTCCTGCAGATTCTCGGCGTCAATCTCCGCGACAGCACGGTCTATTACGTGCTGTGCGCCGCGCTCACCTTCGCCGGCTATCTGGCCATGCGGTCGATCCAGCGTTCCGCTTTCGGCAGCGTTCTGCGGGCGGTGAGGCAAAATGAGCGGCGTGCGATCACCCTCGGATACAACGCGCGCATCTACAAGATCACGTCATTTGCGATCGCGGCCGCGCTCGCCGGGCTTGGCGGCGCACTCAATGTGGGACTCATGCATTTCGTTTCACTCTCGAACATTTCGGTCGGGATGAGCGAGCGCATCGTCATCGTCACCCTGCTCGGCGGCGGCCAGTCCTTCGTGGCAGCGCTGTTCTCCGCGAGCATCTTCACCGGGCTGTCGGACCTGCTGGCGAGCCTGTGGCCACGCTGGATGCTGGTGCTGGGACTCATCATTATTGTCATCGCCTTTGGTCTCGAACGGCGGGCGGGCCCCGCGCCTCGCGACATCCTTCGCCGTCTGGTGTCGTACATGAGGGTCGGCAAACCGCCGCAAAGCAGTGCGCGGGTCTGAGATGCTGACGCTTCGCACTGAGAACCTCAGCGTTCGCTTCGGCCGCTTCCATGCTGTCCAGGACGTGAGCCTGACCTGCACGGGCCCCGGCGTGCATTCCATTATCGGGCCGAACGGGGCGGGCAAGACGACATTCTTCAATGCGCTAAGCGGCATCCTGCCGGCATCCACCGGCCGCATCTTCGCCGGCGGCCGTGATATAACGCGGCTCGATCCGTCCTCGCGCCTGTCGCTCGGCATCGCGCGCTCGTTCCAGATCACGTCCCTTTTCGAGGAGGAGACGGTGATGGAAAACATCAGGATGGCCGTGCAGGCGAAGCGTGGAAAGCGCTCGCAGTTCTTTCGCCGCGCCGAACACAATCCGGACATCACCGACCGCACCCGCTATTTCATCGACCTGTTCGGGCTTGAGAAGGTCGCGGACACGCCGGTGTCACAGCTTTCGCACGGTCTCAAGCGGATCGTGGACATTTCCCTTTGCGTCGCGGGCGAGGCGGGCATCATCCTGCTCGACGAGCCCACGTCCGGCGTCGGCATCGACGACATTCCCCGCATTCGACGCCTGATCGAAAAGCTTGGCAAGGATCATCTCGTCGTCCTCATCGAACACAATATGAGCGTCGTCCTCGGGATATCGGAAACGGTTTCCGTCCTCGTGCGCGGCACGCTGCTCGTAACCGGCGCGCCCCAGGATATCCAGAGCAACGAGGCGGTGCAGGCCGCCTATCTCGGGAGCTCCCATGCTCCAGCTTAAGGACATGTGCTCCGGTTACGGCGGCGGTGAAATACTGCATCGTGTATCGATAGAGGTGCCGCCGAACTCTGCGGTGACGATTCTCGGCCGCAACGGCGCCGGCAAAACGACGGCTTTGCGCACGATCATGGGCCTATGCCGGTGCGCGAGCGGCTCGGTTACGCTTGGCGGCAAGCCGCTCGACGATCTGACCCCGGACGCCCGCGCGCGGATGGGTCTGGCTCTTGTGCCCGACGACCGTGGCGTCTTCGGCAGCCTGTCCGTGCGCGAGAATCTGGAGATCGCGCAGCGCAAGAAGTCCCGCTGGCAGATCGCCGACGTCTATGACCTGTTTCCGCGCCTTAAGGAACGTCAGAACAATGCCGGTAACGCGCTTTCCGGCGGCGAGCAGCAGATGCTCGCCATCGGCCGCGCCTTGCTGACCGATCCGCAGCTCGTGCTGCTCGACGAGCCCACGGAAGGCCTCGCACCCATCGTGGTCGAGCAGATCGTCGAGGTTATCAAGGATGTTCGCAAGGCGGGCATTTCGCTGCTGCTGGTCGAGCAGAATCTGAGCGTGTGTTTCGCTGTCGCTGATTTCCATTACATCATGGAGGATGGCCAGATCGTCCATTCGGCAGCGACGGCCGACTTTCATCATCGCAGGGATTTGCACGAGAAGTATCTCGGCGTCTAGGGCGCGTTGCCGCTGTCGACCGGCGTCGCGGCGGCGCGAAACGGATCGAAAAGGAGCTTCGGATGGTTGCAAGAGTGCGCAGAAAGGCCAGCTTGAACTGGATCGGTTCGATAAGGGACGGCGCCGGCAAGTTGATGCTCGCGTCGAATGCCGCGCCGGACATGCCGGTTTCGCTCGAGACGCGCAAGAACGAGAACGCGCCGGCCAGCACCTCGCCCGAGGAGATGCTCGCTGCCGCGCACGCTTCCTGCTTCGCCATGTCGGTGCGCTCGGTACTCGATTCGATGGTGGCGGGACTTCCCGCTGCAAAGGACGCTGTGGTCGATGTCGCGGCGACCTGCGTGCTGGCGATCGACGGCACAAGCTGGAAAATCGAGGAGATGGCCTTGTCCGTCGGCATCAGCGGGCTGGCTGCTGATCGGATCGAGAAGGTGCTGGAAATCGCCGATGCCCGATGCCCCATCTCCGGCGCGCTGCGGGGCAACGTGCGCATCACCAAGAGCATCGCTGGAACGGGTCAATGAACAGGAACGTCCTCTTGGTTGGCAGTTCCGGGGGAATCGGCAAGGCGTGCGCCGCGTGGTTCGGATCGCGCGGCGATACGCTCTTTACGCTTGACCGCGAGCGCGGCCAGGATGCCGCAAATCCGGACGACTACAAGAAGGTTCTGGCCGGCGTCACGCATCTCGACGTCGTCGTCAACGCGGCGGGTTCCGTTGGGGTTGGCGGAATCGAGGATTGTACGGTCGCGGAATGGCGCCGGGTGCTCGACGACAATCTGACGTCGGCCTTCGTTGCCTGCCAGGCGGCATTTTCGCTGCTGCATCGCGACTCCTGCGTCGTGTTGTTCAGCTCGGTCAATGGACGCCACGGTGGCAATCGCCTGTCCGGCCCTGCCTATGCGGCGGCGAAGGCGGCCATCATCGGGCTGGCCAAGCATCTCGCCAAGGATCTCGCGCCGCGCGGGGTGCGGGTGAACGCGATCGCGCCGGGCCCGGTCGCGACGCCGATGCTCGATCGGTTGTCGAGCGAGGAAATAGAGAAGCTGCGCGCGACCATGCCGCTCGGCAATATCGTTGCGGCGAGCGAGATCGCGGGCACGGTGGGATGGCTGTGTTCGCCGGACGCCAGGTCGATCACCGGCATGGTGGTCGATATCAACGGCGGCATGTGGATGGCGTAAGCGGGAAGAATGGAACGATGAACGATGAAATCCGCAGGCGCTACGGACACGTTTTTCGGTCATTTCGGATCGGAAAGATGGAGATTAAGAACCGGATCTTCGTGCCGGCGCACACGACCAATTTTGCGGAGGACTTCCTTCCGACCGAGACCCACGTCAACTATCACCGCGAGCGCGCGAAGGGTGGCGCCGGACTGATCATCATCGAATGCCTGCGTGTGCACCGGACCAGCCTTGGCCGTTCGGGCGGACTGAGCGGCAACGACCGCCGCGCGCTGCCGGGATTGCGGAAGATCGTCGACGTCATTCACGCCGAGAACATCCCGGCCTTCGTGCAGATCACGCATGCCGGCCGGCACAGCGAGAATTTCGTCGAACGGCTGCCGGCCTGGGGGCCGTCCTCGATTCCGTGGACCGGTTCCGGCGAGGTGCCGCACGCAATGACCCGGAGCGAAATCAGGGAAGTGATCGCCTGCTATCGCGATGCGGTCGAGCTGGCGCTTGAAGCCGGGTTCGATGGCATGGAGATCCATTTCGGCCACGGTCATCTGCTGCATCAGTTTCTTTCCCCGCTCTCGAACAACCGCACTGACGAGTATGGTGGCAGCGACGAGAACCGCATGCGCTTCCCGATGGACGTATTGCGCGCAGTGGTCGATCAGCTCCGGGACCGCACGCCACTGGGCGTGCGGTTGAGCGTGGACGAGTTGATGATGGGCGGCCTCGATGCCGATGCCAGCCGGCATATCGTCCATCGGGCGGCGACGGAGGCCGGCGTCAGTTTCATCAATGCATCGGTCGCGTCGTATAATTGGCCGAGCATCGGCTACCACGTCGCCGATATGAGCTATCCGCCTCATCCGTATCTCGATTTGACGGTGCGGCTGCGCGACGTCATAGGTGCGCTGCCGATGTTGACCGCCAATCGTTACGCCAGGCTGGCGGACGCAGAGGAGGCCCTGGCGACCGGTGCGATCGATATGGTCGGCATGATGCGTGCCCACATCGCCGATCCGGAGATCATCAAGAAGACGCTGGAAGGTCGCGAGGATCGCATACGACCCTGTGTCGCATCGAATTTCTGCATCGAACAATTGGCGCTGCACCGGCCGATCACGTGCATGATGAATCCACGCGTGGGCAAGGAGAAGGATTGGCCCGTCTCGCCGCCGCAGGCCGAGAGAAGCAAGAGCATCCTGGTAGTCGGCGGGGGGCCGGCCGGCATGGAATTCACGCGTGTTGCATCGTTGCGCGGACATCGCGTCACGCTGTGGGAGAAGGGTTCGTCGCTTGGCGGTCTGTTGACGATCGCGGCGACCGGCGTCGGGCGCGGCGACCTCGGCAAGATGAAGGCTTATCTGGAACGGGAGGTTCTGGAGTCGGACGCGATCGTCGAGTGCGGCAGGGAAGCAACGCCCGACGATGTCCGGGCGTTCGGCGGAGATCTTGTCGTCGTTGCAGCGGGCGCCGAGCCGGATGCCGTCCCGATTCCCGGGCTCGCGAAGGCGCTTACGGTCACGGAGGCGCTGGCCATGGATCGCGGTCTCTGGCGCGGCACGTCGATCCTGATCTACGACCTGTCTGGAAGCTGGAGCACGTTGACGGCGGCGGAGACGCTTGCGGCAAGCGGTGCGCAGGTGAGCATCGTCGGCAAGCCTGAGACGGCGCTCTGGGATATCAATCTTTATAGCCGCATGACCGCGCTCGAGCGGTTGCGCGAGCGCAAGGTCTTCATCCAGACCCGCGCCGCACCCGTGCATTATGACGGCGGTGCGGTCACCATCCGGGAGACATCGGTCGGCCGCGAGACGGTCCTCGGGCCTTTCACGCACGTTGTCGTCGCCACGCGCGGCGTTTCCCGCCTCAATATGCTGAACGCGTTCGAGCGAACCGGTGTCCCGGTTCACAGTATCGGCGACGCGAACGCTCCGCACGCACTGCTGCAGGCGACCTACGCGGCGAATGCGTTGGCGAGAACAGTCTGAGGTTGCCGGTATGACGTCCGATAGAAAAGACCGAGAGGGAATGCCGAGTGACTGGTGGCGCACCTCGATTATCGATATCGAGCCGGGGTCCATTCGTGTCCGCGGTTACCCGATCCAGGACCTGATCGGGAATTGCAGCTTCCCACAGATGATCTGGCTGATGCTCAGGGGAGAACTGCCCTCCATGGGGCAGGCCGGGCTTCTTGAGGCCGCGCTGGTTGCGGCCGTCGATCACGGACCACAGGCGCCCTCGATCGCGATCGCTCGCATGGCCATGACCTGTGGCGTCGGTATCAACAATGCAATGGCGTCCGGGGTTAACGCTCTCGGAGACATCCATGGCGGTGCCGGGCAGCAGGCCATGCAGCTTTATGCGGCCATCACATCGTCCATGAAGGGGGGCCTTTCGGTCAGCGAGGCAACCGAGCGTGAAGTTGGCAGCCGCCTGGATAAAAGACAGCACATCCCGGGCTTCGGTCACCGCTTCCACCCCGTCGATCCCCGGGCAACGCGGCTTCTCCAGTTGGTCGACGCGGCTGCATCGCGAAAAGAGATCGTCGGCACGTTCTCGGAAATCGGCCGCGCTTGCGAAAGCGCGCTCGAACGCCGGATAGGCCGGCGCCTGCCCATGAATATCGATGGGGCCACGGCGGTCATCTATTCCGAGCTGGGTTTCAGTCCGGAGCATGGGCGCGGCCTTTTCATTCTGTCGCGTTCGGTCGGAATTCTGGCCCACGCTTACGAACAGCATATGCAGGGCGGCCGCATCAAGGGCCCGATGCCTCCGGCAGCCGGATATCACTACGAGGGGCCGGCGCCGCGCGCGGTGCCCGCCCGCCAAAGGGTCGACAAATCGGAAAATAAATCGTGAATGCGAAACGAACCTTGCCGCTATCGGGCGTGACGGTGCTGGATTTTGGGCACACCGTGATGGGCCCGTCCTGCGCGATGATCCTTGCCGATTTTGGCGCGGACGTGCTCAAGATTGAGCCCGCGCCCCACGGCGATCCGACGCGCCACCTCAAGGGGTTCGGCACGGGCTATTTCGGGTATTTCAACCGCAACAAGCGCTCCATCGCCGTCAACCTGAAGACCGTCGAGGGTCAGGAGATCGCGCGCGACATCGTGCGCCGGGCGGATGTTCTTGTCGAAAACTTTGCGCCTGGAACGATGGATCGTCTCGGTCTTGGCGCCGAAGCGGCCATGGCGCTCAATCCGCGGCTTATCTACGCGAGTCTGAAAGGGTTCCTCGACGGTCCCTACAAGAACCGGCTCGCGCTCGATGAAGTCGTGCAGATGATGTCGGGCTTGGCCTATATGACCGGTCCGAGCGGACGGCCGCTGCGCGCGGGAACATCGGTCGTCGATATCACTGGTGGCATGTTTGCCGTGATCGCAATCCTTCTCGCGTTGCGCGATCGCGATCGCACGGGGGAAGGGCGCGTCATCGAATCCGCCCTGTTCGAGACGGCGGTGTTCCTCATGGGACAGCATCTCTGTTACGCTGCACAATCGACCGGCTCCATTCCGCCGATGCCGGAGCGCGTATCGGCATGGGCAATCTATGAGATATTCACCCTCAAGGATGGTCGGCAGATTTTCATCGGCATCACCACCGACAGCCACTGGCAGCGCTTCTGCGCTGTCACAGGTCGGCAGGATTTGCTCGACAATCCGGCCTTTGCAACGAACAATGCGCGCGTCGAGGCCCGTGCGGCTCTGCTCCCGATCATCACGGAGATACTTGGCAAGCTTACGCTGGACGAGGCGCTGAAGCTTGCGGAAAATGCGCGCATTCCGTTCGCGCCGATAGCGCGAGCGGAGGATCTGTTCACCGATCCGCATCTGCTGGCGACAGGCGGCCTGATGCCGACGATGCTCCCCAACGGCATCAAGACGGCGCTTCCCAAGTTGCCGATCAATTTTGCCGGTGCCGAATTGTCCGTCCGGCTCGATCCGCCGCAAACCGGTGCCGATACCCGCGATGTGTTGTCGGCTCTCGGCTTCAGCGATGCAAAAATCGAGAAGCTGGCGGCGGATGGTGTCGTGGTCGTTGCCGATCGGGAAGCGGCGTCGGGACCGTCGAGCGGCTAGTCGTCTTTGTTCGTGAGAACGACCAGCAATCGAGGCGCCGCAATGGCGACTGTACAGGTGACCGAGTGTTCTACGGCGTCGTTCGAGGCGTTTGGTACGCTGCGCTTCGTGTCGGTGCCGGAATTCGTCATCAAGCACGGACTGCGGCCCGAGACACTGCCGCGCTCGATCCGGATCATTCTTGAGGCGGCATTGAGGGCGAGCGCCACAGGCCTTGCCGCCAAGGAATTGCCGCTGAACATCCTGCACGGGCAGGCCAGCGACGGCACGCTTGCGTTTCCCGTTGGCCGCGTGCTGCTGCAGGATGCGGCCGGTCTGCCGCTCCTTGCCGATATGGCAGCATTCCGGGATGCCGTGGTCCGCGCCGGATTGCCGGCCGATACAGTTCGGCCGCGCGTCCCGGTTGCGATGGTCGTGGACCATTCGGTGCAGAGCCATTATTACGGGTCACCCACCGCACTCGAAAAGAACCTGGCTGCGGAGTTCGAGCAGAATGCCGAACGATATGCTTTCGTAAAATGGGCGCAGCAGGCATTTCCCGGCTTGACTGTAGTGCCGCCCGGAAATGGCATCGTCCATCAGGTGCATCTGGAGTCCCTGGCGGAGATCGTGTCCGTTCGTGACGGCTGGGTCTTCTGCGATACGGTCATCGGCACCGACAGTCATACGCCGATGGTCAATGGGTTGGGGGTGCTGGGCTGGGGTATCGGAGGCATCGAAGCCGAAGCTGCGCTGCTTGGTGATTTGCAGGAACTGTCCCGCCCCGAAGTGATCGGCGTCGAGCTTCACGGCTCGCCCGGCCCGGGAACGCTGGCGGCCGATGTCGCGCTGACGTTGACGCAACGGATGCGCTCGGAAAACGTGGTCGGGGCGTTCCTGGAGTTTTTCGGCGATGGTCTCGATCATCTTTCGGTCGCGGATCGCTGCACGATCGCCAATATGGCGCCGGAATACGGGGCGACACTGGCGCTCTTTCCCACCGACGATGATGTCCTGGACTGGCTTGCTGCGCACGGGCGGTCGCGCTCGGCGGTTGAACTCATACGATCCTATCTGTCCCGGCAGGGTTTGTTCGGCCGCGTTCAGCCCGGGCCCATCGAGTACGACCGCTATATCCGTATCGATCTGTCAGACGTCATTCCCTGCGTGGCCGGTCCGACACGGCCCGACGAGCGTGTATCGCTGCCGGCATTGGCGACTAGTGTCCCGAAGACGGGTGGCGTTTTTGATGCGAGGGTGGTGCTGGCGGCGATTACATCCTGCACGAACACGGCCAATCCGGAATCCATGATCACCGCCGGATTGCTCGCGCTCAACGCACGAAAACTTGGGCTTGAAGTTGACGGGCAGATCAAGACGGTGCTTGCGCCCGGCTCTCGTGCGGTCAGCGGCTATCTTGCCGATCTGGGATTGCTTGAACCGCTCGCTGAGTTGGGGTTTGCCGTGGCGGCATACGGATGCGCCGTGTGCGTCGGCAATTCCGGTGGGCTCGCTGCCGGACTCGAAGAGCGCCTCGCAAGGGACGGCGGCCAGGCGGTTGCCGTGCTTTCGGGAAACCGTAACTTCGAAGCGCGCATTCACCCGGCCATTCGGGTCGCCTACCTGATGAATCCGGCGTTGGTTGTCGCTTTCGCTTTGGCCGGACGAGTCGACATCGATCTGCTGACGGAGCCTCTGGTGCGCACTGCTCAAGGCATGGAGGTTCATCTCGCCGACCTGTGGCCTTCGCCGGAACAGGTGAGGGCTCTGGCGAAAAAGGCAGGCGGCCGTTGGGCAGAATTGGTTCGGCCGGTGGAATGGGAGAATTTGCCTGCCCGCGGCGGGGCGCAATTCCCATGGGATCCTGCGTCGACCTACTTCGTGCCGCCGCCGTTTTTCGAGACATTGGCCATGAGCGCGCTTGTCGATGTCGTTGCGGCGCGGCCGCTCCTCGTCCTCGGCGACGCCGTGACGACAGACCATATCAGTCCGGTCGGCAAGATCGGCAACAAGTCGGTTGCGGCGGACTATCTGCGCGCGCTCGGAGTTGCCGAGAAGGATTTCAACACCTATGCGGCGCGACGGGCGAACCATAACGTCATGGTGCGCGGCACGTTCGCCAATGAACGCCTGAAGAACCTACTGCTCGACGGGAAGGAGGGATCGTTCACGGTCCACATGCCTTCAGGCGAAACCGGCCGCGTTTTTACGGTTGCCGAACGCTATCGTGCCGAGTCCGTTCCGCTCGTGGTCGTCGCTGCCGACCGATATGGAACCGGAAGTGCACGTGACTGGGCGGCCAAGGGGACGGCGCTGCTCGGCGTGCGGGCCGTCGTCGCCGCAAGCTTCGAACGCATTCACCGGAGCAATCTGGTTCGGCTCGGCGTGCTGCCGGTCCAGTTATCGGCGGGGAGCGACGCGCGCAGGCTGGGAGAACGGCTTCGTGGCTGCACGGATGCTCAGATCGATATCGGGTTTGAGGATGAGCCCGTGCGGCCGCGCCCGCGCTGTCGTGTGCATTTGCGGATTGCCGGCGAGATCGAGAGCTATGACGCCGTCGTACGGATCGATACCGCGACGGAACTGGATTTGCTCAAGGCCGGCGACCTGTTCCGTCTCAGCCTTGCAAGGCGGATCGATGGCTTCTGACGTGCAGAAGGGAAGAGCCGGAGCGGTCGGGTCTCCGAACCTGCTAGCGTTGCGCAAGCGTGGGAAACAATGCGATCGCATTGCCGCGCGCGATCTTATCATAATCGGGATCGGATGCCGGCAGACCTTTTATGCCGTTCACCATGTCGGCCATCGTCTTTTCGCGCGCGTGCGGGTAATCGCTGCCGAACAGAAGCTGCCCGCAATCGGTGACCTGCATCAGGGTCGAGAACGCCAGCGGGTTGGACGCCAGCGCCAGGTCGAAATAAAGCCGCCGCAACACGGCGCGCACACCGTCGGGCACGTTCCGCTGGAATTGCGGCAGGATCGACAGGCGGGCGATCCGCTCGATCAGGAACGGCACGGTCCCGCCGGCATGGGAAAAGATGAAACGTGCCTTCGGGCAATGCGTGAATGTCCCACCGAGCAACATGCTGACCACCGCGCGTGTGGTATCGAATGGAAATTCGAGCGTCGGCATCGGAATGTCCGGCAACCATTCCCAGCCTGCCGATGCCGTCGGGTGGAAGAATATGACCGCCTTGCGTCGCTCCAGCTCCGCGAATATCGGGGCAAGACGGGTATCGCCGGGATAGACGCCGCCATAATTCGTCAGAAGTCCGACCCCGTCCGCTCCGAGAACGTCGAATGCATGCTCGATCTCGACGAGACTGGCGTCCACGTCCGGCAGCGGCAACACAGCGAAAAAGCCGAACCGCTTCGGATGGTCGCGTTTCAGCGATGCCGCATAGTCGTTGCAGGCGCGGGCGAGGCGCTTCGTTGCCGCCGGATCGCCGAGATGAATGCCGGGCGAGGAGATGGAGGTGACGGCCGCCGCGATGCCGTTGCGGTCCATGGCTTCCAGGGAGATCGACGGACTCCAGTCGGGCAGGGATCCGGTCAGGCCCTGCGTGCCGATCCGCTCGCCGAGTGCTGTCAGATAAAAGGGCGGCAGGATGTGGTGGTGAACGTCGATAATGCCGCCTTTTGCCACGTCCCGCCCCGTACCCTATGTGAGTGCCGCGATTTCACGCCGGATCAGTTCACCGTAGGAATCGACAAAGCGCAATATCGCCTCCGACAGCGCGGCCTTGTGCTGCGGGCCGACCGGCAGGCTCATGAAGATGTCTCCGCGCGACGCGACAAGAACGTTGCTGAGGATGCACTCGATATGGAAGAGCTGCGCGAGGCGGCGACTGATAGCGGGGATGTCCTTGGGGTGGGAGATCGGCCGGCTCGAAAAATGCACCGTAAACATCGAGCCAAGTCCGATGAACTGCACGGGCACATTGAGCGCGATCATTTTCTCGTTCAGCTCGACCCGGAAGGCCTCCTGCTCGCGCAGGAATTCATCGGCACGCGCCCGGGTGAATACTTTGGTCAGGCCGGCATAACCGGCCGCCATTGAGCAGACATTGTTGTTGAACGTCCCGGCATGGCGGAGCGCCTTCGCGCCCTTGGGGTCGAAGCAACCCATGATGTCGGCGCGCCCGCCGAACACGCCGGTCGGCAGTCCGCCGCCGATATACTTGCCGAGCGTGGTCATGTCCGGAACGACACCGTGCAGCGCCTGTACGCCGCCCGCACCGCAGCGCGATGTCTTTACCTCGTCGAAGATCAGCAGCGCGCCCGCGTCGTGCGTCGCCCTGCGCAATGTGCGCAGGAACTCCACACCACCCGGGATGTTACCCGCCGCTCCGAGAATAGGTTCGACGATGACAGCCGCGAGCGAACCGGCGTGGGCGCGGATCAGCCGTTCGGCGGCCGGGGCGTCGTTGTAATCGCCGAGCAGGAAATCGAACGGCACGTTCATCGGACTGCCGCCGCCCGAGAAAACGAGCACGCCGCCGTGATAGGCCTCGCGGAACACCATGATCTTGCGGCGCCCGGTGAAGGCGATCGCGGTGACGAGCGCGAGAATGTTGGCTTCGGTGCCCGAATTGCAGAAGCGCAATTGCTCCAGCGAAGGAAAACGATCCCTGATTGCGGTCGCAAGCCGCTCCTCGATGGTCGTGGGGGCGGCCATGACGATGCCGCCATCGAGCGCCTCGATGATGGCGGCGCGGATGACGGGATCGGTGTGCCCGTAGAGGCCGGCCGAGAATTCTCCGACGAAATCGCAGTAACGGTTGCCGTCGATGTCCCAGACCTCGGCGCCGGCCCCACGCGCCATGGTGAGCGGAAACGGATCGAAATAGAGGACCGAGCGCGTATTGCCGCCGGGCATGACGGCGCGCGCGGCCTGGTAAGCCGCGGCGCTTTTCGGATGACGCTTGATGTAGCGGTCATGCGCGGAGGCGAGCGCCGCGTCGATCGACAGATTCCCTACCGATATGCCCACGTTACGCTCCTTGCGCGCCCGCTAACGGCGGGACGCGGTCATGTCCGAGACGGTCGCCGTCAGGACTTTCAGTCCCACCGTGAAATCGTCCATCTCCATGTGCTCTGCGGGATTATGGCTGCCGTTGGCGTTGCGGATCAGGACGATGCCGGCCGGCGTGCCGCGCTTGACGAACATTGCGGCATCGTGACCGACCGTCGGCATACGGTGGGCCTCGATGCCGGCCTCGCGCGCGGTTCCGTCCAGCGCGGCTGCGATACCCGGATCGAGTCCGACGGCGCCAGTTCCGACGCGCGTGCCAAACTCGAAGCGCACATGATGTTCCTTCGCCAGCGCGTCCGCCTTCGCCATCGCCTCGCGGTGAAAGCGTTCCATGACCTCGTCATTGATGCCGCCGACATTGAACGTGAACGAGATCTCGCCCGGAACCTTTGTCATGGAATGTTCGGTGGAATTTGTCTGAAAAACTCCGCAGGTGAAGACGAGATCGTCGTGCCCCGCTTTGATTTCACGATGCCAGATCTCGTCACAGTACGCGATCAGCTTCGCGGTGGCCATGAGTGCGTCGGCGCGCAGATGTCGCGGCACCGCACCCGAATGCGCATAGCGGCCGAAGCATTTGGCGAATGGGTAACGGATATTGCCGCGCACGGCGGTTGCGATCCCGATCGGCTTGCCGAGGTCTTCGAGTAGAGGAGCCTGCTCAATGTGAAGTTCGAAATAGGCGCGGACTTTGTCGAGCGGTATTGCCGGACGCCCGAGATCGTCGAGATTGACGCCGAGCTGCCGGAGATGCTCGGCCAGTGTCTTCTTCGTATCGAAACGTCGGAGATTCTCGGCTTCGGCGCGCGACATCTGCCCGGTCAGAAGCTTGCTGCCGAGATAAGCTGTTCCAAACCAGGGGCTCTCCTCGCCGCGAAAGCCAAGGGTGTGCACGCCGTGCGCGGCCCCGTCACCGCATTTCTGGAGTGCCGCCAGCGCCCCGATACCGGCGACCACGCCGGCGAGCCCATCATAATTGCCCCCGCGCGGCACGGAATCGATATGCGAGCCGATCAGGATCGTCGCCGGTTCGGCGAGCCGGCCTTTGGCGGCGACATTGACGTTGCCCACCCGGTCGTAGCCCGCATCGAGCCCGACGTCATGTGCGAACCGGATCAGGATGTCGCCGGCGGCGGTCTCCACCTCTCCGTAAGCGTCGCGGGAAATCCCGACCCCGTCACTTGTGCGTTGTGCGATCGTCTTGAACAGGTCGGCAAGCGACGGCGCCAGGGAATCGATCGCGTCGAACAGTTTCTTTTTCATATGACAGAGGTGCGGCCCGCTGCGCGGGTGCGCATTCCACCCTTACACAATCTTTCGTTCGGCAACCGGCGGCAGGTATTTGTCCGTGTAGATGTCGCCCATTTTCGGCTTTGCTGCTCCGAGCAGCTCGGTGACCTGGCCGGTCGTGCGCTCGAAGCGTTCGCGATCGACGACGCTTATGCCGTGCTGGCGCACCCAGGGGGTAAGCAGACAGCCGTCGTTCATCAGTTCGTTGCGTTCCAGCTCGACATTTTCCTTCAGGAGCCCGTCGCGCTTGATGATGGAGGCGACGGCGGCCTTGGGGTCGGCCAGCATCGCGCGCGCACCCTTGATCGTGCCGCGCACGAAGGCAGAGACGATCTGCGGATTGGCGGCGCAATAATCCTTCTTGCACACGAGGCTGAGGGAATAGAGCGCAAGGCCATGCTTCGAATACTGGAAGTATCCGATATCGTCTTTCGGGATGCCGGCAGCGGCCATATTGATGATCGATGTCGTGAAGAAGCCGACGGCGACATCGGCGCGTCGCTGAATCACCATCGTATCGCGCAGGGCCGGCGACACCGAAAGAAACTCGATCTTGTTCGGATCGACCCCGTTGATCTGGCACAGCGCCTTGAACAGCGGCACGTTGGCGGAACCGTCAGTGACCGCGACCTTGCGACCTTCCAGGTCCTTCATCGTCTTGATACCGGACGATTTCAGGTAGACGGCGGCGCTCGGCGCGGCATCGTAGACGATACAGACGGCCGTCATCTGACTGTTCGGATTTTCCTGGTTGAACTTGCCGAGGAGATTGGGGTCGACCAGTCCGACATCGAGCGCGCCGGCGGCGAGCTTGGTCAGATTGTCCGCCGAGCCGTAGCCGCGATCGACCGTGACATCGACTTTCTCGGCGGTGAACAGGCCGTTGTCCTGCGCGAGGGTCCAGATCGAGTGATTTGACTGCCAGACGAAATCGACGGCAAAGCGAACGCGACCCAGATTGGCCTGCGAGCGCGCCATGCGCGGCGCGAAAGCTGCCGCTGCTGCACCGGCCAGAACGGATCGGCGGGATAGGGCCATGGCTAAATCTCCTTTGTGGGGGTTTCCCGGCCGATGCGATATTCTCGTTTCAGACAAGCTTGCGGTCTGCCTGCGGCGGCAGGAACTTGTCGGTGTAGATATCTTCCATCTTCGGCGTAATGCTGAGGCCGAATGCTTTGGCGACCTGTGCGCCCGTCCGCTCGAACCGCTCGCGATCCACGGTGCTCAGGCCGTGCTGACGCACCCAGGGGGTGAGGAGCGAGCCGTTGATGATGAGGTCGTTGCGGTCCGACTCGATGTCGACTTTCAGCAACGGATCGCGCTTGAGCAGAGTTTCCACCGCCGCCTTCTTGTTGGCGAGCATGGCGCGCGTGCCGGCGATCGTTCCGCGGATGAAACCGGAGACGGCGGCCGGATTCTTGGCTGCATAATCCTTCCGGCAGGTCAGGCTGAGCGAATAGAGCTGCAGTCCGGCATTGTTGTACTGGATGTAACCGATGTCGTCGCGCGGAATGCCCGCGGCGGCGATGTTGATCACGGACGTCACGAAAAATCCGAGCGAGGCGTCGACCCGCTTCTGGATGATCATGCTGTCGCGCAATTGCGGCGAGACGTTCACCACTTCGATTTTTCCGAGGTCAATCTTGTTGACCTCACAGACGACGCGGAACAGCGGCCAGCTCGCGTCGGTTTCGGTAACCGCGAGCTTCTTGCCTTCAAGATCCTTGACGGTCTTGATGCCGGACGATTTCAGGAAAGTCACCGCGCTCGGGGCTGCGTCGTACATGACGCAAACGGCGTTCATCTGCGCGTTCGGGTTTTCGTTGTTGAACTTCGCCAGAAGGTTCGGGTCGACGAGCGCGATGTCCAGGGCGCCTGCGGCCAGCTTGTTGAGGTTGTCCGCCGAGCCGTATCCGCGTTCAATCGACGCATCCACCTTTTCCTTGGCGAACAAACCTTGATCGGCGCCATAAGTCCAGATCGAATGATTGCCCTGCCAGACCCAATCGACGGCAAACCGCACTTTTGTGTTCGCCCCTTGTGCGAACGCGAGCCCGGGAAAACCGATGGCGCTGGCAGTGCCGGCGACGAATGTACGGCGAGTGAGGTTTCTCATGGTATGGCTCACATTCTAGATAAATGTGCGGCGAAATCGATCCGGGTCTGCCGGATGCAGACGGTGCATGGGCACCATGAAAAGGGTAGGAATCGCGCGCCGGCAAAGCCAGTTTGAAACGGTCCGGGTTATGAGTAGGATACCGTAGAAACCCGCGAGACCCAGAGGTAGTATTGCTCGTATGCCGACGACCAAGCGCGATATTTCCCCGTTGCGGCCGGACCATCCCGCCGGGGCGGTGCCGGAGCGCGGTTTCGCGCCCGCTCCGCCGCGCCCTTCGCCCGAGCAAATCCGGCGCCAGGTCGCGCAGATTGTCGAGGGGCAGCATTTTGCCGGCGGGCCCAAGACCAAGGCATTCCTCGAGTACATCGTGGAACAGGCATTGGAGGGCAATGCCCGCAACCTGAAGCAGTATACGATCGCGACGGAGGTCCTAGGGCGCGATTCCTCGTTCAACCCGGAAATCGATCCGATGGTGCGCCTTGAGGCCGGCAAGCTCCGCCGGGCGCTGGAAATGTATTATTTCCGCGCCGGTGCCTCAGCCGAAATCCGCATCGACGTGCCGAAGGGCAGCTATGTCCCGGTCTTCGAGCTTAACAGCCCGCCCTTGTCGAACCAGGTCGCTGCACCGCCGGCAGCGGGAACCACAGCGATCGGCGACGACATCCGCCAGCTCGATGCCCAGCGGCTCGGCATTGTTCCTTTCAGCTATCAGCCCGATCACGACGATTGCCGGGTCTATGCGGAAGGGCTGTTCGATCAATTGACGGTCGCGCTGGCCCGCTATCGCGATATCGCCGTGATTCCGATGCCCGCCGGCGCCGATCCGATCCCGCTTGCGTCCTCTGAAGGGGCGCACCTCAAAGCGCGCTTCGTGCTCTCGGGCAGCGTGCGGCAATCTGATTCCTGCCTGCGCATCACCGGCCGCCTGCACGATGCCGATACAAATTCGATCGTGTGGACAGAGTCGTTCGACATCGAGAAGCCGGTGGCGGCGCTCGAAAGCCAGGATCGGCTTGCGACCTATGTCGCGGGCGCCATTGCCGACTATTACGGCGTGATCTCCCATACGCTGAGCCTGCATGCGGTATATGGACCTTCCAACGGTTGGAATTTACGCGACTCGATCCACCGCCATCGCTATCTTGCCCGAACGCTGACTGAGCGCGTCTATCGTCTTGCGCGCGCCGACCTGCAATTGGGCATCGAACGGGCGCCCAATCATCCCATGATCTGGGCGGCGCTCGCGCATACGATCTTCTACGGCAACGTTCTCGGTTTCGATCGCGACGATGACTGGAAGGCGCTCGTGTTCCGCTATGCACAGCAATCCTTCGAGCTCGATCATCGCTGCGCATTCGCGCATGTGGTGATGGCGCTGCACCAGCTTTACGAAGGCCAGTTCAACGAGGTCCTTGAGACGAGCGAGCGCATCCTGGAGCATAATCCGCATGCCCCGAGCGGCAAGCTGAGTGCCGGATTTTTCCGCGCGCTCGCGGGTGACTGGGATCGCGGCGCGGAGATGCTCACAAGCGCGCTCGGCACGCTGCTGCATCCGCCCGGCTGGGCCTATCGCGTGACCTGCCTCAACCATTTCCGGCAGGAACAGTATGAGCTGGCGCTGCGCGAGGTGAACAAGTATCACGCGCCCGAGCATTTCACGCCGTCGTTGCTGCGTGCGGCGATCCTGAGCCGGCTCGGGCGCATCGACGATGCCAGGGCCGCGGCCGCCGATGTCCTCCGGATTTCGCCGAACTTCCGGGAGATCACGGACAGCTATTTCCGGTACCTCGTCCCGTTCGAGGAAATGCGCGCCGAGGTCATGCGCGCGCTGCGCCCGCTCGGGCTCGTCCGTTAGGCGACTGCGTTCGATCGCCGTACGTCAGGCTGAGAGTTCGCTGCCGCGGAACGCCCATTTCGTCATGCGCTGTTCGAACAAGACGCAGATGGCATACATCGCGATGCCCATGGCACCCACGACAAGAAGCCCGGCAAATACAAGCGGGACTTCAAAGCGCGACGACGCCGAAAGCATAAGATAGCCGATGCCCTGGTTCGAGGCGACGGTCTCGGAAATGACCGAACCGATGAACGACAGGGTGATGGCGATTTTCAGGGAGGCGAACAGATATGGCGTCGAGCGCGGGATGCCGACCTTGGTGAGGATCTCATAGCGGCTTGCGCCCAGCGACCGCAGCACGTCGCGCATTTCGGGCTCGATCGTTGCAAGCCCGGTCGCGACGTTCACCGCGATCGGAAAGAAGGCGATGCTGAAGGCAGTGATAATCGCCGGGATCGTGCCGATGCCGAACCAGATCACGATGACCGGAACCAGCGCAACTTTGGGAATGGAGTTGAAGCCGATCAGCAGCGGATAAAGGCTTGTATAGACAATCCGCGAGGCGCCGACCGCAAGCCCGATCAGGAGCCCGCCGCCGACGGCAAGACCGAACCCGATGATGGTCGTGAACAGCGTCTGGAGGCTGTGGAACCAGATCTGGCCCCGGAACTGGTACATGGTCGTGAAGATCAGGCTCGGCCGCGGCAGCACGAAAGGCGGCACCTTGAACAGCCAACAGGTCAGTTCCCAGAACAAGAACAGAGCGAGCGTCACGAGCCAGGGCACGAGCGACTGAAGTTGCTTTTTGCGCTTCATAATTCGTGCTCGTTGCTGATCTTTTCGCGCAGACTGTGCACGATATCGATGAATTGCGGCGTAAACGTTGTTTCAAGGGTGCGCGGTCGCGGAATATCGATCTTTTTTGAAAAGATAAACTGTCCCGGCCGCTTGCTCATGACATGAACGGTATCGGACAGATAAGCTGCCTCGCGCAGATCGTGGGTGACGAGCACCGCGGTGAATCGCTTCTCCAGCCACAGATTCTGCATCACCGACCATAATTCCTCGCGCGTAAACGCATCGAGCGCACCGAACGGTTCGTCGAGCATGAGGAGTTGCGGCTCGTGAATGAGCGCGCGGCAGAGGTTCGCGCGCTGCTGCATGCCGCCCGACAACTGCCACGGATATTTGTGCGTGAAGTTGCCGAGTCCGACCGACTGGAGAATCCGCTCGCCGGCGGCAACATACTCGCTCCGGTTGGTGCGCAGGCGGTGCTTATGCGGCTTCACGATCTCGAACGGCAGCATGATGTTGTCGAGCGTTGTGCGCCACGGCATGAGCGTCGAGGACTGGAACGCCATGCCGACCCCCTCGATGGGGCCGGTCACCTGCCGGCCATCGACGAAGATCGTGCCGCCGGTGGGCGGCAGCAGGCCGGTTACGAGCTTCATCAACGACGATTTTCCGCAGCCACTTGGCCCCACCACCGCGACGAAATCCCCTTTCTCGATCGCGAGATTGAGGTTCTCGACCGCCAGAATGCGCTCCTCGTCCTCACCGTAGGCGAGGCTGACGTTGTGCAAATCGACAAATGCGTTGTCTGCCATCACGAGACTATGGTTTGGGTCCACAGACAAGACAACGCTTACCACGTTCCCGGAGCAAGCTTTTCAACCATCTCGTCATAATTGTCCGACAGCGGCAGAAGGATCGGATAGCTGATGCCGGCATCCATCCATTCCTGCACGCGCTCCTTGATGTGGTTGACGTTGCCCGAGATCGTCAACGCATTGACGATGTCGTCGCTCACGAGCTTGGTGGCGTCTTCGACGCCGCCGGGGCGCGCCGGCCAGCCGCCCATGGTCTTGTTGATGCGCTCGAGCAGCTCGGGGTCGATCCCGGCCGCCTTGCCGATGTGCGGCTGCTGGCCGAGATATTTGGTGATGAGATAGCGGGTGCTCTCGAGCGCCTTCTTGGGATCGTCCGACATCGAGATGTTGATGAGCTGGGGTCGATCGAAATTATCGATCGTACGCCCGGCGCGCGCAGCACCGGCCTTGAGATTCTCGACCATGCCGCGCGTATAGGGAGCCGACAATAAGCCGTTGAGGATCGCTCCGTCCGCAATCTCGCCGGCAAGCTCGGTCATCGCCGGGCCGGTGGGGCCGATATAGAGTTTGACCGGGCGCGGCTCGCGCGCGACGCCGTGACCGAGATCGAGGCTGATGTCGCGCAGGTGCACGAACTCGCCTTCATGGGTCACCGTCTCCATATTGAGCAGACGGCGAACGCTGGTCAGATATTCGCGCATCTGGGACAGCGGCTTGCGGCGCTCGATTCCCTGCTTCCAAGCGAGCGGATCCCAGTAGGCGCCGAGCCCGCAAATGACGCGCCCGGGCGCCATTTCATCGAGCGTCGCCAGCGTCATCGCCATGAGCGCAGGCCCGCGCGTCCATGAATTGACGATGCCGGTGCAAAGCTTGATGCGTTTTGTGACTGCGGCGAAAGAGCCAAGGACCGAGAAGGCGTCTCGCGCGAGCCGCGTTTCGGTTACCCAGGCGGATTCGAAGCCCAGCTTCTCGATCTTCTGAACAAGCTCGATCTGTTTGGAGGAGGATGGCCGGTCAAGAAAGCAGAACCCAATCCGTTCCATTTTCATCGTATGTCTCTTTCCGTCACACTATGCGCAGCAGGTCGCTTCGCGGCGGCTTGCCGCGTCATGCGGGCCTGATACGTGCCGAGAGCGGGATTATTCAGGTCTTCTACCGTGCATGGCAGGTTTTTACGGTTAGATACTGTCCGCTGGGTATCTTATTGTTAGGTCTGCGTATGTTCAGCACCTTCTGGCGCCGATGCGCCGGCCGTGAGGCGCGTTAAATGTCCAGGGCGGACGGCGTGGACCACCGTTCATTTTATCCCTCAGCCGGCGAAACCGCCCGCCTTATGGCGGAGTTCGACGCCGTCCCGCTGGCGGACTTGAAGGCGAGGGCGCGCGCCGAGCGCGACCGGCTCTTCGGCAGCCGGGTTTCCTATTCGCCGAAGGTGTTCATTCCGCTGACCCGGCTCTGCATGGATTCGTGCGGTTATTGCACGTTCTCCAAGACGCCGCGTTCAGCCGGCAAGCTCTATCTGACGCCCGAAGACGTGCTCGATATCGCGCGCGCCGGAGCGGAATCAGGCTGCAGCGAAGCGCTTTTCACGCTCGGGGAACGTCCGGAACTGCGCTATCGCGCCGCACAGGATGCGCTCAAGCAACTCGGTTACGATACCACGCTCTCCTATCTCGCCGCGATGGCCGACCTCGTCCAGCGCGAAACCGGCCTGCTGGCGCATCTGAACCCGGGAACGCTCAATGCCGACGAAGTGTCCGCCCTGCGCCGTGTGAGCGCGTCCCAGGGGCTGATGTTGGAAACGGTCTCTGAGTGGCTTTGCGCCAAGGGCGGTCCGCATCACGGTGCCGTGACCAAGCGTCCGGAGCGGCGGATCGAAACCATTGCGCTGGCGGGGCAGGCGCGCGTTCCGTTCACCTCGGGTATCCTGATCGGCATCGGGGAAAGCCGGGCCGAGCGCATCGAGTCGCTGCTTGTCCTGCGAAATCTCAACGGCGCCTTCGGTCATATCCAGGAAGTTATCATCCAGAATTTCCGAGCCAAGCCTGATACGCGGATGGCCGAAAGCGCGGAACCGGACTTTGAAGAGCTCTTATGGACCACGGCCGTGGCCCGTCTCGTGCTCGGTGCGGGTGTGCATCTGCAGGTGCCGCCGAACCTGAGCTTTGAGCGTTTCCCCGAATTGCTCGATGCCGGGATCGATGATTGGGGTGGTGTATCGCCGGTCACGCCCGACCATGTGAACCCCGAGGCGCCATGGCCGGCCCGCGAGCGCCTCGCGGCCGCTACGCGCTTACGCGGCATGCATCTCGTTGCGCGCCTGCCGCTGTATCCTGAATTTGTCGCGCGGCTGGAGACCTGGGTGGACGATGCGGTGCGGCCGAAAGTCCGTCAGGCGGCGGACGCGGACGGCCTTGCACGCGATGATCGCTGGTCGCCGGGGGTCACCGGCATTGCGATAGATCTGCGGATTCCGAAATCGCGCCCGAACACGCTCGATGCGATCCTGGCGCGCGCGGAGGCCGGACAGCGGCTGGATCACGGCGAAATCCGGCGTCTCTTTATGGCACGCGGCGACGAGATCGGCGCGGTTATTGCTGCAGCCGACATCGTGCGCCGCAAGGTCAACGGTGATGTCGTTTCGTACACCGTCAACCGCAATATCAACTATACGAATATCTGCGAATACAGATGCGCATTCTGTGCTTTCTCGAAAGGCAAAACGTCGGACGCCCTGCGCGGGAAGCCTTACAATATCTCGGAAGGCGAGGTCGCACGCCGCGCCGTCGAAGCCTGGGCGCGCGGGGCGACCGAAGTCTGCATGCAGGGCGGCATTCACCCGAATTTCACGGGCGACACCTATCTGCGGCTGCTCGCGGCCGTGAAGCGCGCCGTACCGGAGATGCACGTGCACGCTTTCTCTCCGCTTGAAGTCTGGCACGGGGCGTCGACGCTCGACATTGCACTCGATCGTTTCATTGCCATGCTGCGCGACGCCGGTCTTGGCTCATTGCCGGGAACCGCTGCTGAAATTCTTGATGACGGGATTCGCGCAACATTGTGCCCGGACAAGATCAGCACGGAACAATGGCTTGCGGTGGTGCGCGCCGCGCACCGGGCGGGCGTCCCCACGACTGCGACCGTGATGTTCGGTCACATGGAGGGGCCGCAGCATTGGGCGACGCACCTGCTCCACATTCGCGACTTGCAGGAAGAGATGGGCGGCTTCACCGAATTCGTGCCGCTGCCTTTCGTCCATATGGAAGCGCCGTTGTTTTATCGCGGCTGGGCCCGTAAGGGGCCGACCTCGCGGGAAACCATCCTGATGCACGCCGTCGCGCGGCTCGCGCTGCATCCGCTCATCCCCAATATCCAGACCTCATGGGTCAAGCTCGGTCGCGAAGGGGTCGCGGCCTGTCTGTCCGGCGGCGCCAACGATCTCGGCGGCACACTGATGAATGAGAGCATTTCGCGGGCTGCCGGGACCGAGCACGGACAGGAATTTCCGCCGCAGGCGATGGAGGAATTGATCGTATCGCTTGGGCGGACGCCGTTCCAGCGGACGACGCTTTACGCCGGTGCCCCGCGCGCCCAGCAGCTTTCGTCCTACGAGGCGGCGCCACTCCAGCCGGTCGCGCTGGAACTCACCGGGATTGAAAAACGTCCGCGCAGCGTGGCGCAACATTAACGGCAAATATCATGCATAAAAAACCGACGATCGCGATCCTCGGCGGCACCGGCAACGAAGGCAGCGGGCTTGCGTTTCGTTTCGCTCATGCCGGTTTTCGCGTGATCGTCGGATCGCGCGACGCCGTTAAGGCTAAGACGACCGCCGATGAATTGAATGGCGCCCTGACCGACGCGAAGGTCGAAGGCGCGGACAACGGCGCCGCTGCGGCGGCCTGCGATATCGCCATCCTCACGGTGCCCTTTGCCGCGCAGGGGGCAACCGTCATGCCGCTGAAGGATGCTCTGACCGGCAAGATCCTCGTCGACGCCACGGTTCCGCTCGTGCCTCCCAAGGTGTCTCGCGTGCAGCTTCCCGCGTCCGGGTCGGCGGTGGCCGCGCTTCAGCAATTGCTGGGGGAGGCGATCCGGGTGGTGTCGGCATTTCAGAACGTCTCCGCCCATCACCTGAAGGATGTTTCGCACGAGGTCGATTGCGACGTGATCGTTTGCGGCGATGATCAGGACGCCTGCGAGACTGTGATCGGGCTCATCGCGGCCATCGGCATGCGCGGGCTGTATGGTGGAGCGATCTGCAATTCGGCGGCGGCGGAAGCGCTGACGTCGGTTCTTATCGCGATCAATCGCCGCTATAAGAGTCCTGGAGCCGGAATCCGCATCACGGGCGTCCCCTGCCGCGCCAGCCGGCCGCACGAGGATGCATGCGCCGACCGCCGCTCGTACTGACGCCGCTTTCGGGGATCCCGACTGTTCGCCGGGGCAATGACCTTGCCGCGCTGGTGCTCGCGGCGATACCGCAGGCTGGCTTGAAAATGGAGGACGGCGATATTGTCGTCATGGCCCAGAAGGTCATCTCCAAGGCGGAAGGGCGCACAGTCGCTCTGTCCGGCATCGTGCCCTCGCAGCGCGCCGAGGACCTTGCACGCAAAGCACAGAAGGACCCGCGGGTCGTGGAGCTGATCCTGCGCGAATCCGCCGAAGTGCTGCGCTGCCGGCCGGGTGCCGTCATCGTTGTGCATCGTCTCGGTTTTGTTTCAGCCAATGCGGGAATCGACGCTTCCAATGTCGAGGGCGACGATACGGTGCTGCTTCTGCCGGAAAACCCCGACCGCTCGGCGGCAGCGATCCGGGCGAATCTGGCGAAGAGGAGTGGAAAAAAGGTCGCCGTCGTGATCAATGACAGCTTTGGCCGCGCCTGGCGCTTGGGTACGCTCGGAACCGCCATCGGCAGTGCGGGTATCGATACGCTGATCGATATGCGCGGGCGGCCCGACCGCAACGGAAGGGCTCTTCGCGCGACCGATGTCGGGGTCGGCGACGAGCTTGCCGCAGCCGCCTCGTTGGTGATGGGGCAGGCTGATGAAGGATTCCCCATCATCCATGTGCGCGGATTTCCCTATGGGGTGGGGGAGGGGGCGGCCGCCGATCTCATTCGCCCCTCCCATCTTGATCTGTTTCGTTAGGTCCGCCCATGCTTGCTCTCGCCGGAGGTGTCGGTGGATCGAAGCTTGCGAGCGGCCTGGCCGATATCGCGGGCGACGGACTTGCGGTGATCGTCAATACGGCGGACGATTTTGATCATCTGGGTCTGCGCATTTGCCCGGACCTCGACACCGTGACCTATGCGCTTGCAGGGATCGCAAATCCGCAGACGGGCTGGGGTATCGTGGACGAGACCTGGTCTTGTCTTGAGAGACTGGCGGCGCTCGGCGGCGATGATTGGTTTCGGCTCGGCGACAAGGACCTCGCGACGCACATTCTGCGCACGCATTATCTGCGGCAAGGCGAGACGCTCACGGCCGTGACCGAACGGTTCCGGCAGAGGCTTAGGATTGCCCCTGCGATATTTCCCATGACCGATCAGCCCGTCCGCACGCTGGTGCGGACCGCGCAGGGCGAGCTCGGCTTCCAGCACTATTTCGTGAAATTGCGCTGCGAGGTTCCGGTGCTTGGCTTTTTGTTTCAGGGCATCGAGGCGGCGACAATCCCCGCACCGCTCGAGGCGCAGCTCTCGCCCGTGCTGCATGATCTGATCGTGATCTGTCCTTCCAACCCGTTCGTGAGCGTCGACCCGATCCTTTCGGTACCGCACCTGCGCGAGCGGCTTTTGGCGATGCGGCGGCCGGTCGTTGCCGTGTCGCCTATCATCGGTGGCGCGGCGGTGAAAGGCCCCGCGGCCAAGATGATGAGGGAACTGGCCATGCCGGTGTCCCCGGTTTCGATTGCGCGGCACTATCGCGGCCTGATCCATGGCATTGTAATCGACGAAGTGGATGCGGCTCACGCCGCCGAGGTCGAGAAACTTGGCATCCATGTGCGGACTGCCGAAACGCTGATGACCGGGAAGGAGCGGCAGCGCAAGCTTGCCGAGACCTGTATCCGCTTCGGCGAAGCAATTGCGTGTACGCTGCAATGATGGACGCGCTCTTTCTCATTCCCTGCAAGCCGCTGGCCGCCGGCAAGTCGCGTCTTTCGGCCGTCATGACCGCTTCGCAGCGGCGCGATTTCTGCCAGTCGCTGCTTGATGCGACGCTCACGGTCGTGCGCGGTCTCGTGGCGGCGGACCGAATCCGGGTCGTCACGGCGGACCCCGCGGCGGTCGCGGTCGGGCGGCGGTTCGGAGCCGAAATTCTGCACGATCACTTTCAGGACTTGAACCGTGCCCTTGACGCAGCGCGCAACGCGGTGGCTGGCGAGCCTCACACATCGCTCGTCGTTCTTCCCATCGACCTGCCGTTTGCGACGCCCGAGGCAATCCGCGCATGCGTGGAGGTGCCTGCGGACGTTGCGCTGGCGACCGACCTGGCCGATGCAGGAACCAACCTGCTCGCGCTCAAGCGCCGTGCGGCGGTGGCCTTTCCGTTCTTGTTCGGCCCCAGCAGCCTAGCCGCGCACAGCGCGTCTGCCCGGCGGCTGAAATTCTCGCTGCATGTCAGCCGCGATCCCCGGCTGACCTTCGATATCGACGAGCCGGTAGACCTGCCGGTTCTGAACGGCAATCTCCGAGATCGGACCATGAGGAGACAGGCGTGACGCAGACAGCCGCTGTTCTCGAGTGCAACCTGCAGGCGGCCGGCGCCGACCTGCAGCGCGCCGTGCTGGCAAATCTGACCGGACGCCGCTCGATCCGGCGCTATCTGCCGCGTCCTCTTGCCGAAGCCGAGGTCGAGGAAATCCTGCACGCCATCGTTTGGGCGCCCTCGGCGCACAATCGCCAGCCGGTACGCGTCATCCGGCTCGAGGCCATGCCATGGAAGACCAGGCTTGCGCAGGCGATGGGCGAGCGTCTGCGGGCAGACCGGTTGCGCGACGGCGACTGTGCCGAGCTTGTCGAGCAGGACGTGCGGCGATCGTTCGCGCGGATCACCGGTGCGCCGCTGGTATTGGTTTTGTGTATGGATATGTCGCCGACGGACCATTATCCCGATGCGCGCCGCCAGAATGCGGAACGGACGATGGCGGCCCAAAGCGTCGCGGCCGCGGCCCAGAACGGCCTATTGGCCGCGCATGCCCTCGGGCTTGGCGCCTGCTGGATGTGCGGACCGCTGTTTTGTCCGCAGGCAGTTGTCGAGGCGCTGAACGCGCCGCGGCATTGGGAGCCGCAACTGTTGCTCACTATCGGGCATCCGGCCAATGGCGGCAAGCCGCCATCTCGTCACGCCGCCGAAACCATGGTCTGGCGACCCGATTGATGACGGGTCACTCCAGCCGCAACAGATATCCGGACGTAAGAGAATGAGCACGCTGCTGATACGCAATACCGCTGTCCTTGTTACGATGGACGAGGACAGGCACGAGATCGCCAATGGCGGCCTGTTCATCCGCGACGGCTGGATCGAGCATGTGGGTGACAGTCGCGCTCTTCCTGCGCATGCCGACGAGGTCGTCGATCTTTCCGGGCACATGATCATTCCCGGGATGGTCAATACGCACCACCATCTGTTCCAGACACTCGACCGTGCCTGTCCCGCGTGCCAGTCGCCGACCTTGGTAGAATGGCTCAAAGCGCTCTATCCCCGCTGGGAAAAACTGACGCCCGCCGATGTGAAGCTTGCGACCGAGATCGGGCTCGCCGAACTGGCCTTGTCGGGCTGTACGACCGTCGCGGATCATCATTATCTATGGCCGAACGGCAACCGTGCGGAAGATCAGTTCGAAGTCGCGGACCGGACCGGGTTGCGCTTTCATCTCGGGCGGGGTTTCCAGACGGTCGGCATCGATCAGGGCGGCTTCGCGCCCCGCTCCCTGACCGAAGACGGCGATGCCGCGCTTCACGATTGCGAGCGCGTCGTTCAGAAATTCCACGACCGGTCACGCGGCGCGATGCGCCGTGTGTTCATCGCGCCAAGCTCGGTGCGGACCGTATCCCCCGAATACCTTCGCCAATCGGCCGATCTGGCTCGCCGCCTCGAGGTCGGGTTCCACATGCACCTCGGCGAAACGCTCGCCGAGATCGATTTTACCCGGCAGAAATTCCAGTGCCGGCCCGCCGAACTGGCCGAGCAGCTCGGATGCGTCGGCGACAATACCTGGTACGCCCATGGCGTGCATCTCGATGACGCCGATATGGCGATCCTGCGCAGCCACCGCAGCGGCATCTGCCATTGCCCTTGCTCAAACCTGATACTGGCTTCCGGCATCGCCCCGATCCAGCGCTACCGGAACGCGGGCCTCACCATCGGGCTTGGCGTTGACGGTGCGGCGTCGAACGATTCCTCCAACATCATGGCCGAGCTGCGGCAGGCTTTTCTTTTGTCGCGTGTCAGCACGACGGCACCGCTGCTCGCGATGACTGCGCGCGAGGCCCTCGAAATCGCGACAATCGGTGGCGCGAAACTGCTCGGGCGCGACGATATCGGGCGTCTCGCACCCGGCTATGCGGCTGATTTCGCGGCCGTGCGTCTCGACCGGCTCCCGCTTCTGGGTGCGGAGGATCCGGTAGCCTCGCTCGTCTGCTGCGCCATCGGCAATGTGGATCATTCCTGGGTGCACGGGCGGCGGATCGTGTGCGACGGCACGGCGCTCAACTGCGATACTGGTGCGCTCGTCGCGCAACTGAAAGCGCGCGCCGGTCGGCTGCTCCCGGCGTGATACCTTATTGAATGGATATCAGATTGTACGCGCGTGGTCCCGCTTCGGTTGTCCACGAGCTGTAGAAGCCGCGCACGGCGATTTCCAGTTGCTCGACCAGCTTGCGCCGATCCTTGATATCTGCGGAATCGGCACTGCGCGCATAGGCATCGACCCGATCCAGAAGGTCGGCGTCGTCGATCGTCGTGCTGCGCCTATCCTTCATGACAATCCTGCCGCCGACCGACACGGCATGCACCATCGCAGGGCTTCCTTCGCGCAGCACGCGTCGAAGGATATTTGTCTGCTGCTCGATCGGTTCGACGAGGCGATCATCCGACAGCTTGACGACCACGGCATCGCCCCAGCTTCCTTTCTCGAGGCGCCCGATGGCGTCGCCCCAGAACGTGGCTTTGCCGCCGTTGCGATACACCATGTGCCAGATATCGTCGGATGCAATCGAGCCCGCACGGTCGAAATGCAGGCCCTCGCACAGCCGCAGGTCCTGGAAGAAGTCGGCCTGGTCGGACATGCTTGTGCCGTCCATGCCGACAGCGACTGGGATATTCCGCCGCAACATCTCGAGCACCGGCGCAATGCCGCTCTTGAGGCGAAGATTGGATGCCGGGTTGTGGACGATGACCGTGCCGCTGTCGCGGATGCGGTCGAGATCGTCCGGTGATGGCCAGACCATATGAGCAAGGCTTGTCTGCTCGCCGAGCAGTCCAAGGCGTTCGAGGCGGGTGATGGGCGAGACGCCGTGATGGCGTATCGAGGACTCGCGCTGCAGTCTCGTTTCCAGAACATGCGTATGCAGCGGCAGGTTGTTGCTATGTGCAAATTCCGAAATCTGCTTGAGCGCGCCGTCGGAACTCCATTCCGGTCCCTGCGGGCCGAGGGCGAATTTCGTCCGCGTACCGCCCCAATCGCGTTCAAGGACCGGCAGCAGCGCCATGACGCGGTCCGGGTCGGACGCGGTGCGCGGCGGAAGCTTTTCACGAATGCGTGCAAAAAGATCAAGCGGCAAGGTCGCGAGAAACTCATCGTCATCGGCATAGACGTAGCTGAAGCGGTCGCGGAAATCTAAGGTGAAGGTCACGCGGATCCCGAGGTCGCGGTAAGCCTGCAGCGAGGCCATCAGTTCGTCCTCGAAAGGGACGACCCCGGTTGAGGCAAAATGATGCATGGCCGTCGTCACGCCGCTGCGAAGCAGCCGCAGCGCTGCGACGGCGGTCGTGAGGTAGGTGTCCATCGGCCACAGGCCGCGCAGGCGGACCAGCCATTCCTCAAGCGGACCGTCCGCCACCCCGCGCTGGATATTGGAAACGCCCCGGCCATGCTGGTGGGCATCGATCAGACCGGGAATGACGATATGGCCCGGTCCCCCGACGATCTCGTCGCCCGGAAAGACGCGGCGTGCGTCCTCGATCGGGATAATGTCTGCGACGCGCTCATTTTCGATGACGACGGCCGCGTTGCTTCTGCTGCGCCCACTATAGTCCTCGACCACATGGTCGCCGGCAAGAATAAGTCGCTGCATCGCCCTGCCATACAATGTTGTGCCGTCGCTCGTCTCTTCCGGCGAAAGGACGTCGCGCCGGAAAGATCAATTTGGTCGCACGAAACGCCCGACACCCGGGTCCGCCTGGAGCTGACTATTTTCGAAAACCTTGCGTCCCCGAACGTAGGTCGCGCGCACGTACCCCGCCATGTCCATCCCGTCGAACGGCGACCACTTCACCCACGACGTCATGGACTTCGCCTCGAACCGCCGCGCTTGCGGACAGAAGACGGCGACATCGGCATCCGCGCCGGCCGTGAGGCGTCCCTTGCGGGGATAGAGTCCGAAATGCCTGGCCGGATTCTCCGCGGTCAGGGCCGCAACAAGTCCCGGTGCGTGTCCATGGTCGCGCACCGCGCCCGTGTAGAATGCCGGCAGCAGGGTCTCCAGCCCCGGAACGCCGGAGCCGTTTTTGGCCATGTCGGGGTCGCTCTTGCGACTGATCGGCCAGGCGACATGATCCGTCGAGACGAGATCGATCTCGCCGGCGGCGAGGCTCTTCCACATCTCGAGGCGCTCGTGCTCGGCGCGGATCGGCGGATTGAGCTTCAGGAAGGCACCCTGCCGGATGGCATCCTGATCGTTGAAGATGAAGTAGTGCACACAGGTCTCCACACTGATCTTGGCGCCTCGCTCGCGATAATGGCGTGCGATCCGGTTGCCGGCGGCGATGGTGCTGTGCACGATGTGGCAGCGTACATTGGTGCTCGCGGCCAGCTCCAGGATTTGGGCGTCGGCGACAAGCTCGGCCAGCGGGGCGCGCCCGGCGCCGTGAATCTCCATGCCCTTTTTACCCGCCGCGGCAGCGCGCGCGATCAGATGGCTGACGAGTTCCTGATCTTCGTTGTGGAAAGCGACCGGAATGCCGAGCTCCGCCGCTTCCAGGAATATCTCGTACATCTCTCCTGTGCTGAAGCGCGGGAAGCGCACCGGGTGATACTCGTAGGTCGAGAGCTTGATGGAAACGGCGCCTTCGCGAACGAGGTCGCGAAGCACCTTGTAGTTCCCGTCCTTGCGCGCGGTGATGTAGAGGCCGACATCGACCGTGGAAATCCTGTTGGCAATGTCGACCTTCTGCTTGAACAGGTCGACATTGTTGACCGGATCGGGGTCATCGAATGGCATGTCGATGATGGTCGTGACGCCGCCGGCCGCCGCCGCCTTGGTGGCATCCTCAAGTCCCTTGACGCCTTCATGGCTGCCGGCATGGACCTGCGCGTCGATCAGCCCGGGAAACAGCAGGCAGCCGGAATAGTCTTCGGTGCGCTTGGCGAGCGGCCGCTCTGCCTCGCCGACGCTCAAGATGGTTTCGCCGGAGATTGCGACATGCCCGTTCCGGATGATGCGATCGGGCAGCACCACGTCGCCGATGAGAAGGAGGTCGCACTGGGTTTGGGTCATTCTTCTTTACCGTCTTTGTTAAACCGAGATGATGTCGCGCACGCCGCAATAATTGCGACCGGCGATACGCCCGAGCGGCCCGTAATCGACTGGATTGATCTTGCCGTCACGCACGAGGCCTGCGCGCGCGTGCATCAGGACGATTTCCCCGACCACGGTGTGACTTTCGCCGAAGCGCATGATCGAATGCAGCCGGCATTCGAACTGGATCTTGCATTCGGCGACGCGCGGCGCCCTCACGCGTTCGGAAGGCAGGGTGGTCAGGCCGGATAGACCAAACTTGCTGGCTTGCGGCGTGTATTTCTCGCCGCAAAGTTGCACCTGGGACGCGAGCGCTTCCGGCACTGTGTTGATGACGTATTCGCGGTCGCGTCGGATGTTGACCAGCGTGCGTTTGGGATGTTCGCTCGGCCCAACCGAGAAGGCGAGATAGCCTTCCTCCACAGAGGCGATCATGAAGGCGCTGAACGGTGCCGCATTTGGACTGCCGTCCTCGTTCAGTGTTGAAACGAATGCAATGGGACGTGGAATGACCGACCCATTGAGCAGCCGGTAGCGTTCCTTGAAGCTTCGGCCGGCCAGATCGAGGCGCTCAAATTCACTATGCAGTTTGGTTACTCCCGATCCTGGCCTCACGCTGGCGGTGAATCTGACGCGGCCCGCAACCAGCTCCCTGCGTGTGACTGGGCCCAACCAGGCCCAAGGGCGAACCAGGTCGGCAGATGACGCGCTGCAACATATTCCAGCAATTCGCACAGGCTGTCGCTGCCATTTTGGGCGAGATAGACAGACGAAATTGCTGTAGTATTTTAACTTATTCTGTCACGCGGGCAGTCACTTGCAGCAAGTTTGAAACGGTGATCGCGCACGGGTAAAATACGGTAACGAACGCGGGAAGTCAGAGGCGAACGCGTGGAACTGACGAGACTGAAGGACAAGAACCCGGCCAACGTTTCCAGCCATGCGGTCGCATCGCTGGCCGGTGGTTTTGACCGATCGGCGTCACGCGCGCCCTCAACGGAAGAAATCCGCAGCCAGCTTGAGCGTATCTTTCAGACCGGGCCACTGGCGCGGGCGAACCGCACCCGGAAGCTCCTCGAATACATCGTGAACCAGTCGCTCGCCGGCAATGCACGGCGGCTTAAGCAATATTCGATCGCGACCGAAGCCCTCGGGCGCGGCTCCGATTTCGATCCCGATACGGACCCTATCGTACGCCTGGAAGCGAGCAAGCTGCGCCGTGCGCTCGAGGATTATTATCTGCGCTCCAAAGCAAACGATACCGTACGCATCTCGGTTCCCAAAGGCAGCTATGTCCCGGCTTTCGAACTGATCGAGTGGGACAGCGAAACCGGCAGCGGCGAGAGCGGGGTTGCAACGCTGGGCGCGAGCGCGCTGAGTGTCCAGCGGCTGCTCATCCTGCCGCTGCACGCCAACCACAGAAGCGACATCGATCCCTCGATCACCGACGGATTGTTCGAGCAACTCGACGTCGAGCTTGCGCGCTACAGCGAGATTTTCCTCGTCAAGCCGCCGCATATGCAGGACAGCGCGATTCTCGACCCGGTCGGTGCCGGGCTGATGGCGCAGGCCCGGTTCGTCCTGTCCGGCAGTGTGCGCCAGAGTGGTGACGACGTGCGCATCACCGTACGTCTGCATGACGTGCAGGCCGGCTCGGTGATCTGGGTCGAGTGCTTCGATCTGAATGCCGCCGGCGGTCTCGATCTGAAGACCGAAGACACGATCGCGCGCCATATCGCAGGCGCCATTGCGGACTATTACGGGGTGATCTCCCACACGCTCAGCCTGCAGTCGGTGCACAGCACCAATACGCGGTGGAATTTGCAGGATACCATCCTGCGCCATCGCTATCTCGCGCGCAGCCTGACCGAGCGGGTATACCGGCGCGCGCGCGCTGATCTGGATCGGGGTACGCAATACGCACCTTTCCATCCCATCATGTGGGCGGCGCTGGGCCACACGATTTTCTACGGCAACGTGCTTGGCTTTGACGACGACGAGAACTGGCTTGCTGTCGCCAATCATTGCGTCGAACGCGCGTTCGAGCTTGATCACAAGTGCGCTCTCGGCCACGTCGTGATGGCACTGCAGGGGCTTTATCGCCGCGAGTATGCCGACGTGATCGAGACCTGCAAGCGCATCATGCAGCATAATTCGCATGCGCCGAGCACCAAGCTCAGCGCCGGATTTTTCCGTGCGCTTGCCGGAGACTGGGAGACGGGAACGGCGATGATGAATTCAGCCAATGCGGTGCTGCTGCATCCGCCGGGCTGGACCTATCGCGTCACCTTCCTCAACTATTTCCGGAAAAAACACTATTCCGAAGCGTTGAGTGAAATCGGAAAATACCATGCGCCCGGCAGTATCACGCCGCTGCTGTTGCGGGCGGCGGCTCTGGCCGAGCTCGGGCGGATGGAGGAGGCGGCAGCCTCGGTCGCCGAAGTGCTGCGGATTTCGCCCGATTTCCCGCGCAAGGCGCCACGTTATTTCCGGTATCTGAGCGCGTTTGATGAGATTTCCGATCCGCTGATGAATGCACTGCGCCGTGCGGGGTTGCAGTTTGAATCGTGCGAGCGGCACGCCGTCTGATTGGTCGTTAAAGCGGGATGAGTTTTCCCTGAATCATCATCCTACTTTAGCGCTTTGTCTAAGCACGATCTTTTCTGAAAACCGCTTCGCACTTTTCGGGATCATGCTTTAGCCGGCGGGCGGCTTTCGTGCCCGGTCGATCACATCGAGAAGCCGCTCCGGCGTACAGGGGATTTGCGCGATCGAGGCGCCAAGCGGATAGATCGCATCGTTGATGGCGTTGAGGATTGCGGCCGAAGCGCCGGCGACGCCGGCCTCGCCCACGCCCTTCGGCTTCGGTGCGCCGGTCGGCTGCCATGGGGTCGCGACATCATAAATCTCGATGTCGGGAATCTCCGCCGCCATCGGCACGAGATAGTCCGCAAGCGTCCCGTTCAGAAGCTGGCCGTCCTCGTCGTACAGGCACTCCTCATAGAGGGCGCTGCCGATGCCCTGGACCGCCCCGCCGCGTAACTGCTCGGCGAGCAGAAGCGGATTGATGACGTTTCCGGAGTCGTGCGAGACGCCGTGTCGCAGGAGGCGGACAAAGCCGGTTTCGGCGTCAACCTCGACATAGGATGATTGCACGCCCGCACTCGAGACATAATCGAGATCGCGAGGTGAATAATGGCTCGTCGCGGTCAGTTCGGGCTGGCAATCCTTGGGCAACAGCCCCTGGCGATAATGCGCGATATTGGCAAGCTCGGCGACGGACATCCGCGCGCGCCCGGAGACCTCCACGATCTCGCCGGCGCGGATGTCGAGCGATTCGGCCGGACATTGCAACAATTGTCCGGCAGTCTTGAGGATGCTTTCGCGGAGCGTACGCGCGGCGCGCCATCCGGCCTCGCTGCCCATCATGATGCCGCGTGAGGCCCAGGAGCCGCCGCCAAAAGGCGCCGTCCAGCTGTCGCCGCACTCGACCTCGACCGCCGATGCCGTGATGCCGAGCGTCGCCGCCACAACCTGACCGATCGAGAAATCGGTGCCCTGTCCGAATTCCGAAAGGCTGACGCGGCAGCGGACCGTGCCGCCGGGCTCAAGGCGAAGCGTGCAGGCATCCTGTGCCGACACCGCAAGGCCGGCATTGGTGTAGTAATTCGGGCCCGGATTCACGAGTTCGACGAAGGTGGCGATCCCGATGCCGCGCAGGATACCACGTTCGCGAAGCGCGGCCTGTTCCTTTCGCAACGCCCGGATTTGCATGCCGTCCACGACCGCATCATGGCATTGCAACAGCGCCATTTTCGTGAGCGCAACGTTGCTCGGCGACTTGCACGGAAATTCCGCCTCGCGGCGATAATGCTCCCGCCGGAAGTCGATTGGATCGCGGCCGGCGTGGCGTGCGGCCATATCGATCATCCGCTCGGTGAGGGCACACGAGATCGGCTGGCCGACGGCGCGATAAAGTCCGGCATTCACCTTGTTCTGGAATACGACCTGCAGGACACCGCGATAATCTCGGAAACGGTAAGGCGCGCCTGTGAGCTGGATGACGTGAAAGCCTTCCTGCAGGCTCGATCGCGGAAATTGCGGGTAAGGGCCGATGGCGAAGATGTCCTCGACGGCGAAGGCGAGGATGTCGTTATTGGCGTCGAGCGCGATTTTCGCCTTCACATGATGGTCGCGCGCCTGCACGTCGGAAATGAACGCCTCGAGTCGATCCACCTGGTATTTGACCGGCCGCTGCAGGATCACCGCGGCTGCGCAGATCGCGATCTCGTCGTTATAGGCCTGCAGCTTGATGCCGAACGCACCGCCAACGTCTGGGCAAATGACATGAACCTTGCTTTCCGCAAGGCCGAGTTGCCGCGCATAGATACCCTGCAGTTCGTGCGGTACCTGATGCGACTGGGTCACCGTCAGGATGCCGTCGCTGGCATCGTAGTTTGCCAGAATCGTTCGCATCTCGAGCGGCACGCCGGTGTGCCGGCCGAATATGAAAGACTCCTCGATGATTGCAGCGGCTTCCTGCAGGCATTTGTCGATATCCGGGGTCTCGATTTTTGTCTGGAAACACAGATTGGTGTCGAATCCCTCATGGATCACCGGAGTTTTTGAGGAAGCCGCCGCCTCCGCATCGGTGACCGCCGGCAGCGGTTCCCAGTCGATCTGCACATGCTCGGCCGCGTCTTCTGCCTGCGCACGCGTATCGGCAATGACGATGGCGACCGGCTCGCCCTGATAATGCACTTTCTCGATCGCGACCGCGTGCTGCAGGGGCGAATTCATGGTCGGAAAGATATTGTTCACGGCGCGATAGGGCTTGCACACCGCGGCAATGTCCTTGGCGGTCAGCACGCGGCGCGCACCCGGTCGTTCCATGGCCGCCGATGCATCGATGTGAAGAATGCGGGCGTGGGCGTACGGACTGCGGATGAACGCCGCAAACAGCATGCGCGGCGCCGTGAAGTCATCGGTATACCGTCCCTTGCCGGTGACGAAGCGTGCCGCGCGGCTTCGCGGCAGGCTCGCGCCGATCGGACTTTCTGCGGACGATGTCATGGCGTATCCTGCCCGGCGCGGGCCCGGGCAACGTCTTCGATCGCGTCGACGATCGCCTGATAGCCGGTGCAGCGACAATAGTTGCCCGACATGAACTCCCGGATCGCGTCGCGGCTGCGGGGCCTCTCGCTTGCGAGAAAGTCTGCGGCGGTCGCCAGCATGCCGGGCGTGCAATACCCACATTGCAGGGCATTGCGTTGCACGAACGCCGTTTGGAGATCGGCGATCTCTCCGCTTGCGGTCAGACCTTCCACGGTGACCACCTCGCACCCATCGGCCTGCACCGCCAGCATGAGGCAAGAACGCACCGAACGTCCATCGACGCGGATGGTGCAGGCGCCGCATACGCCGTGCTCGCAACCGACATGCGTTCCGGTCAATCCGAGATCGTCACGCAGGAAATCGACAAGATTCTTGCGGACAGGCGTTTCTCGTTCGATCAATTCGCCGTTGACGCGCAGCGAGATCGTCAGACGTACATTGTCTGCCGGCCCCGTCATGATGCAAGCGCCCTTGTAATGACGCGCGACAGGAGCACCTTGGCAAGTCTGCGACGATAGTTGGCGCTTGCATGAATGGAGTCCATGGGATCCAAGTCGTCGTCGAGGCTTTCGCTGGCGGCTTGGCGCACCGCATCGGACCAGGGTCTGCCGTCGATCGCTGCGGCCGCGGCATGCGCCAGAATTGGCCGGTTGTCGCTGCCGAAAAACACAAGCCTCGGATCGTTCACGGTCGACCCCTTGTCGCGGATGCTGCCGGCCAGCCCGACGATCGCAAAATCCCCCTTGCGGCGTGAGAATTCATCGACAAAGAAAATCCGTCCGCTGACGGCCTTCGGAAACAGCACCTCGACCAGAATTTCATCGGGTTGCCGCTCGGTTTCGTAGAGACCAATGGCGAAGTCCTCGGCCGCCACAGTTCGGCAGCCGGAGGGACCCGCAAGCACGATCTGCGCTTGCGCGGCCACGCAGCAGGCCGGCGTTTCGGCCGCGGGGTCGGAAAGACAGAGGCTGCCGCCAATCGTTCCGCGGTTGCGGATCGCAACATGGGCTACCAGCGGCAGCGCCATCGCGAGCAGCGGCACATGCGCGCGGATGACGGCCGATTCCTGCAATTCGACATAGCGCGTCATGGCGCCGACCCGCACGCAATCCGGTCGATCCTCGATACCGCGCAGTGTCTCGATGCGGTTGATGTCGATCAGGGCCGCGGGGCTGCTGACGCGCATGTTCAGCATCGGCATCAGCGACTGCCCGCCGGCGAGTATCTGAGCTTCGTCGCCATAGCGCTCAAGCAGCGCCAGCGCGTCCTCGAGACGCTCGGGACGATGATATACGAATGCTGGAGCTTTCAGGGCCGGCCTCCCGGAACGCCTATTCAGTCCACGTGCCGCATCAATCTTGCAAGCACGTCCTTCTGGGTCTCGAACTGGGCAGGATCTTCGTACGAGCGAGGCCGCGGAAGGTGGTTAAGCGAGATTTCGTCGCGCACGCGGCTGCTCGGACCCCTGTTCATGATCAGGATCCGGTCCGACAGGAACACCGCTTCAAGCGAGTTGTGCGTGACGAATACGACCGAATGGCGGTTCGCTTCCCAGAGGTCGAGTAATTCCTGCCGCATCCGGCGCGCGGTCAGTTCGTCGAGGGCGCTGAATGGCTCGTCCATCAGCAGAATATCAGGCTCGATTGAGAAAGCGCGCGCGATCGCGGCCCGCTGCTGCATGCCGCCGGAAAGTTGTAGTGGATAGAATTCGGCGAAGCCACCCAGTCCGACCAGTTCGAGCCATTTGTTGCAGCGGCCCTTCCATTCGCTTCTTGAAAAGCCCGCGGCATCGAGGGCGAATTCCACGTTTCCCCGCACCGTGCGCCACGGCAGCAGGCGCGGCTCCTGGAACAGATAGGCAATGCGCGGCTTGCCGCGCGCCGTGCCCCCGCTGTCGCCCTGTGTGAACGAGATGCTGCCGGTGAAGTGGGTGTCGAGGCCACTCAGGATGTTGAGCAATGTGGACTTGCCGCATCCCGACGGTCCGAGGATGGTGACGAACTCCCCTGAGGCCACCTCGAGATTGACGCCGTCGAGCGCCTTCCATGCGGCGCCGGTGCCATGCGCCGCGAATTCCTTACTGAGGTTCTTGACTGCGATATTGACGGACATGCCTAGCCCAACCGTGCCGCCGGCCGCCACCGGAACAACCGGTGTTCGATTCCGCCCAATATTACGACTTCGATGATCAGCATGATTCCGACGAAGAAGACCGTGTATTCAAGCACGCGGCCCATATTGAAGAGCTGATAGTAATATTCGATCTGGTAACCGATCCCGTTGCTGCGTCCGAGCAACTCGACGAACAGCACCATTTTCCAGACAAGGCCGAGACCGAAGCGTGCTGACGCCAGCAAAGGCGGCGCCAGTTGCGGCAGGACGATCTGGCGAACGATCTTGAGCGTGCTCAGATTGAACACGCGCGCCATCTGTACGAGCTTGGAATCGACGGCCTTGGCGTTTTCCCAGATATTGACGACGAGCACCGGGATTACGGTCATCGCCGCCGCAACCACCGCCGCAATGTCGTTCAGTCCCATCGACGTATAGACGAGGATGATGAACACCAGGCTCGGCGTCATCAGCCCGATCAGAACCCAGGTACCGAACAGACGTTGGGCAAGGCCCGAAAAACCCAGCAGAATCCCGGCCGGCACCGCAACCGCCATCGCAAGCGAGAAGCCGAAGAAGATACGACTTAGCGTTGCGAGTAGATGGGACCAGATCGCCCACGATTGCACATCCTCGATCAGGTAGAGGAGGACAACGTGTGGAGGCGGGAAAACCGATTTTGCCGGCAGCAGCGCGACTGCGTACCAGAGACCGACGAGCAGGCTGAGTGAAATCAGCTTAACCCATCGGTCTCCACGTGCGACTTCCTTCACCGCGACCTCTGATTATTTCACGAAGTCGGGATGGATGACCCCGTCAGGAATCTTGTCGATGCCAAGCGCTTCTTTGCCGCCGATCGAGTAGAGGACCTGGAAGATCTTCTGCGTCTCCTCGCTCACTTTCGGCGAGAATTTCTCGAGCGTTACGGCGCGACTCCAGTCGCGCATCAGCTTGATGACTTTCGGGTCCTTGATGTCCTGCCGCGCCAGCATTTCGACCCAGATGTCGTCATTGGTGGCGAGATGCTTCACTGCCTCCTGATAGGCGAGGACGAACGCCCGCACGTTTTTCGGGTTGGACTTGACGTATTCCTCCCGGAACGCAACCGTGGAGAGCAGGATATCCTTTGGCAGACCGACGTCGGGCAGGAGATCGCGGCTCGCGGTGACGAGGCGGTATTCCCCGGTCGCGATCATCGGCATTGCGAGATTGTAGAAGATGAACGCGGCCTGCAGTTGCTTCTGGTCGAGGAGGCCACGCAGCAGCCCCGGACCTGCTTCCTGCACGGTGCCGTCGGTGCGCGGATCAAAGCCGGCTTTCGCCTTCGCCGACGCGACGAACAGCAGCCATTCGGGCGCGAAGCGGAAATAGGTGCCGACCACCTTGCCCTTGAAGTCCGCCACGGCCTTGATCGGCGAATCCTTCGGCACGATGAACATGTTCGGCATTTGCAGGAAGGGCGTGACGGCGGCAACCTGATCGCCCGCGGTGCGCATGCGCGCGATCTCGAGCCAGTTCAGAAGACCGCCATCGGTCGCTGACGAACGGAACGCGGTCGCAACCGCGCCGCCGGGCTGCCCCGGAACGTTCACAAGCTCGAAACCGTACTTCTTGTCGAGGCCGAGCTTCGATATCGCCCAGAACGGATAGTCGTTCCCGCTCGGGAACGAGTAGACGCGGACCTTGCCGCCTTCGCCCTTGAATTGGCCCTGCGCATGGACGGCCGGGATGAGTGCGAAAATCCCGACCAGGAAAGCGAATATGTGAAAGAGCCGTCTCGACATTCGTATCCCCTGCTATGGTGGTGGAGAAAATAGAAAACGCCCAGTTTCTCTCCGTTGTGCTTTACCTGCAGGATGAGACGCGCATTTTCGAACAACGATGCAGGCAAATTGCGTGCCACCGGGGCCTCTGCAATTCCTGACCTCTCGCAATGTCAAATCCGGTCCGTCTCATTCGCTCCGTTTCAGTCCCGTGCACCTGAACGCTGCAGTGCATCGAGTTAGTAATGGGAGCGACGCCGACAACAAGTTCATTACCGTGCGGCAGGGTAATTTACGTCCATCCTGTTCCACGCTAACCGAAAAACCGGCCTGATCTGGCGTGCGTCAGCGTTTCCGCTGCGTGAAGTGGCTCACGGGTACTGGATATCGGGCGATGCGGACGCAGCTTTATGTGCATCGGAATGGAGTGGATGCGCGATGGAAATGTTCCCAGTGCCTACGGGAAGGAAGACTGCGCTGCCACACCCTGCGGTTCGCGACCTGTCGCCTTACTACCGATAAAAGTTAGGGTTTCTACGATGGTCTTGACTGCAGATTTTGGCCACAGATTTTGCGGATGCCGTCGGATCAGGGCGGCGCACGCACGCCAGGTGGCAAGTTTGAATTACGTATTATATCAGTAATTTAGCCGAGCGTCGGTTCGCCCGAGCATTGGTTCGCCATTGTGGGGTCGAGTGGCTGGCCTGTCCAGGTGCTGTCCCAAGTGCCGTCCCTGGATCACGTAGTGCGGCCGGCCGATTTGCGGGCTTTGGCCATGTCGGCCAGGAAGCGCCGCAACCGCTCGCGGACTTCGTCCGCCTGCTGCGGCGTCCAGCGGCGAAAGCCTTCGCCGCTCTTCATGCCGAGTTTGCCTTGCGCGACCCGCTCGCGCAGGTACGGATGCGGTCCGGCGGTGCGGTCAAGGTGCTCGATAAGCACATCATGGATGTTAAGGGTGAGATCGAGCCCGACAAGATCGGATTGTTCCAGCGGCCCCAATACCGCCAGTCGCGCGCCGAAGCCGCTTTTCACCACGTCATCGACGGTCTCCGCATCGCATATGCCGTCGGCGACCAATGCAATCGCCTCGCGTTTCAACGCATGCTGGAGACGGTTGCCGATGAAACCGGGGATATCCTTGCGTACATGCACCGGCTTCATGCCGGCCTCGCGCAGGAGGTTCATGGTGCGCGTGACGATCTCCAGGCTGGTCAATGCCGTCTGGATGACTTCGACCAGAGGAACGAGATGGGGTGGATTCCAGAAATGAGCGCCGACCACGCGCTCGCGATGCTTCAGGTGACGTCCGATATCGGTCGACGGAATGGCCGAGCTGTTGCTGGCAAGGATCGTGTCTGCCGCCACATTGGCTTCGAGATCAGCGAAGATACTTTGCTTGAGCGCGAGTTTTTCCGGCGCCGCTTCGACGACGAAACCGGCATCGCGCACCGCAGGCGCGAGCTGGTCATGAACGCGGACACGATCGAGACAGGCTGGATCGTCGCCGAGCAGGTCGGCGATCGTGCGCAGGCGTTGCGGAAGCGACGCGCGCAGGTCGGCGGAAAGTTCGAACACGCCGACCTCGTGGCCCGCCGCTGCGAACAAATAGGCGATGCCGTGCCCCATGAGCCCGGCGCCGATAACGCCGATCTTTTCTTTCGACACAGGCGTCCCTCCGCTGACGTTCAGCCGGCCGTGTAGCCGCCGTCGACGTACATCACCTGCCCGGTGCAGAAATCGGACGCAGGCGACAGCAGATAGATCGCCATGCCCACCAGATCCTCGACTTCGCCAAGCCGGCCGAGCGGGATGCGCGACAGCGAGCGGGCCTTGGTGGCCTGACCGACCTCGTCGTCGCCGTACATCCATGCGGTGAGCTTGGAGCGGAAGACGGTCGGCGCGATCGCGTTGACCGTGATGCCGTATTTCGCCCATTCGGTCGCGAGCACGCGGGTCAGTGCGTCCGTAGCACCTTTGGACGTGCAATAGCTCGTATAGCCGGAATAATTGCCATGCCGGCCGCGCACGGACGACATCAGGAGCATCTTTCCGTGCACCTTGTTCTCGATCCAATAGGTGCCGACCGCCTTCGCCAGCAGCCAGGAGCCGCGCACGTTGGCGTCCATTACCTTTTGCCAATCTTCATAGGAAAGATCCTGGATGAAGCCCGGCTTATTCATGCCGGAGGCGACCACGAGCTGATCGACACGACCATAGGCGTCGAGCGCGGCCTTCAGCATGGCTTGTGTTTCGGCAAGGCTGTCGGGCCGGGCGATCATGGTGCGCGTCTCGGCCCCGATCTCCTTCGCTTCGGCCGCGACCTCGGCAAGTTCGTCCTTGCTGCCGGACACCAGCAACAGCTTTGCGCCGAGCGCGCCTAGCGCCAGCGCACAGCCTCGGCCGAATGCCCCCGACGCCCCGGTAATGAGCGCGACCTTACCCTTGACGTCGAACAGCGACAGGGGGTTGCGCAATGGTTCTGAGATCATTCGTCGATGTCCGTATGCTGACCAGAGTGTCTGGCTGAATGGCGCTCCGCAGCGGGCTGCAATGCGCGGTCCGGGCGAAGGCTCCGACTGTGCGCAGCACGGAGCCGTTCGTCCAATTCCTTGTCCGGTCGGCGATATGAAAATAGGTGATGGCGCCCGCGCCGCGGCTGTCAGGTCTGTACGTTGTCGGCGATACGGCGCTGGCTTTGTCTGGCCCCGGCGAAGTTGGCCCGCATCAGTGCGCAGAATGCGTTGACGGCCGGCGTCGGCGACTTGGTCGCCCGGTAGGCAATCCCGGCCGGCGCATCCCACAGCGTGCCGCGGACGGTCAATTTCTGCACGCCGAACAGCTCCGCATAAGGCAGCATCATCGTGGGAATATTGAGAATGAAATCGTCTTCGCGGAGCAGGTTGAGCGCTGCCGAAATCGAGGACGTCTCGACCACGATACGCGGCGGCTGCAGCTCATTGGCGGCGAAGAAGGAGTTGACGCGACTCGACCCGATATAATCGTTGGTCAGCGCCAGCCAGGGGTAATCGAGAAGGAGCTTTGCCGCGATTTCACGGCGGCCAGCCAAAGGATGCTCGGCGCGCGCGATCAGTACGTGCTGCAGTTCGACGAGCTGTTCCTTGATGAATTCGGGATGCGCCGGGAAATCGAGCGAGCTGCAGATCACGTCGAGCTCGCCGCCCAGCAATGCGGGTACGAGCGTATCGATCACGCCGGTACGCAGCTTGATCTTTACCTTCGGCTGCTGCCGGCGGAAGGCAGCGATGACGGGGGGAAGGATGCGCACGGCCCATACCGGTCCCGCGCCGACGGTGATGGTGCCGCCGGTGCCCCCTTTGATTGCCTGAATTTCCGCGACGGCGTGACGGTATTCGAGGTCCATCAGCCGCGCGCGGCGCGCCAGGATTTCTCCGAAACGGGTGGCAACCACGCCGGTCGGCAGCCGCTCGAACAGCTCGACGCCGAGAATATCCTCAAGCTGGCGGATGCTTTTGGTCAGCGCAGGCTGGCTGATATTCAGCTCGGCTGCCGCCGCGCTCATGCCCTTGTGATCGACAACCGCGAGAAAGTGGCGCAAAAGACGCGAATGCATGACAAAGCCTCAGCTTGTGACGTTTCCATGCGGCTGGTTTTTTGCCGCTCGTTATTGCGCGGGACAGGGGCGACCGGATTTACTTCAGCGCTCCGTATCGTTTGCGACCGCAGGTCGGCCAGCAGATTAAAACTATCCAAAAAAGCCAGGTCTGAACCTTGATGTTGGACAAGAATCTTGCCGCCGGTACTGCGCCCGGCGGGCGGTTGGCGGGCCGACTGACGTGTACGAAACCCTTGTGGCGTCGAGCAGTTCGCGCTCGGGGCATATCTGCTTTTTATGTCTATCCCGATCTTTGGAATTGGACGCCCCAGGCCGTCGTTTCCTAGTTTGCCGTGGATGACGGGCTGATGATCGCGGCTCGTCGATCGCGCAACGGAGCATTGCATGCGTGCGGCCATCGAACCGGGAACCGGCTTGACGTTCGTCGAGCTTAGCCATCCGTGGGGGCACGGAATTCCGACCTGGCCGGGTGACGCCGACGTGCGCATCGAGCGCGCGGTAACCCATGCCAAGGACGGCGTGATGGCGCAGCGGGTCACCACGACGATGCATTGCTCGACCCATCTCAATGCGCCGATCCATCTCATTCAGCGCGGTGCCGATATCGCGTCGCTACCGATCGACCTGTTCTTCGGCAACGGCGTGGTGCTCGATATTCCGAAGAAGCGCTGGGAGCTGGTCACCGCGGCCGACATCAAGGCGGCCAAACCCGCCGTCCAGCCGGGCGATATCGTTCTGATCAATACCGGCTGGCACAAGAAGTATTCCGACAGCCAGGAATACTTTGGCCAGGCTCCGGGCCTCGGCGTGGATGCGGCACAATGGCTGATCGATAAGGGCGCACGCATCGTCGGCATGGATACGGCGGCCATCGATCATCCGCTGGCGACGTCTCTCGGGGCGCAGCGCAACGGCCCGCTCATGAAGCGCCTACCGAAGCTTTATGCATCCGAGACCGGACGCGACCCCAGGGCCGATTTCCCCGAGTGGAATCCGGCGCACCGGTTGCTTCTGTTGAACGGAATCCCGACCGTCGAGAATGTCGGCGGCGATCTCGCCGAAGTCAGCGGCCGACGCTGCACGTTCCATGCCTATCCCTGGCGCTGGAAAGATGGCGATGGCTGCATCATCCGGCTGATGGCGATACTCGACCCCGGCGGCGCCTATCGCATCGAACCGGGAGTGTCCCGATGAGCACCCATAACGACAGGCGCAGCATGACCGAGGCTCTTCCACGCGTCGAAATCATCGGCAAGAACGGGCTGCGCTATTACGACCTGACGAACTATTGGGGGCATGGCGTTCCCCAATGGCCGTCGAGCCCCAATCTGAATTTCCGTACGCTGAAATTTCACGCCAAGGACGGCATTTTCGTCCAGCAGATCGAAGCGATCATGCATCGCAGCACGCACATGGATGCGCCGCTGCACGTTACCGAAAACGGCGGAACGCTGACCGACTATGATACCTGGCGCTTCTTCGGCACCGGTGTCGTTGTGTCGATCCCGAAAGGGAAATGGGGTGTCATCACGCCGGCCGACCTTGAAAAGGCGACCCCGCGCATCGAGCGCGGTGACATCCTGATCATCAATACCGGCAGCCATCACAAGCTCGGCGACAACGACGATTACTATGCGTATTCGCCCGGCCTCTACAAGGAAGCGGCCGAGTGGATCGTTGAGCGCGGCGTCAAGCTGGTCGGCGTCGACGTCCAGGCACTCGATCACCCGCTTGGCACCAAGCTCGCCGATCACGGACCGGGCCCTTCGCACCCGCACCTGAACGATGAATACAAAGCGCTCACGGGACGCGACATTCTCGACGATTTTCCGCACTGGGAGCCGGCGCACAAGATCATGATGGGAGCGGGGATTCCCGGCATCGAGAATATCGGCGGCGACGTCGATCTCGTGACCGGCAAGCGCTGCACCATCATGGCTTTCCCGTGGCGCTGGCCGCAGGGCGAAGGCTGCGGTGTGCGTGTGATCGCCGTCATCGACCCCGACCAGAAGTTCCGTATCGAGACCGGGCGCTGACATGCAGATCACCCGTTATGCGGAGGCCAGGCCCTACCAGACGAACCGACACTACAACATGGTGGGACTGCAATTGCATGGCAACGCCGCCAGCACGACCGAGGCATTTACCTGCGGGCTATCGCTGTTCCTGCCCGGTGGCGGCGCGGAAATGTCCAGTTCACCTGCGGAAAAAATCTATTTCGTTCTGGAAGGTGAGATCGTCGTTCGCACTGACGCCGGCGAGTTTGTACTCGGGCCGCTCGATTCATGCCATCTCGCACCCAACGAGACGCGGGCGATCGAGAACCGGACCAATACGGTGGCGAGCGTTCTCGTCATTCTCTCCAAGCCGAAAGACAAGGCCTGACGGATACGCGCCGAATCACCGGCCGGTGCTCGCTGCGTGCCGGGATGCTGTGGCAGGAGCCATGCGCCTCTGGCCGGAGGCAGACGTAAAGCCGCTGACGTGCGGCGTGATTTTGTCATGCATCATCAATGTGTTCGCCGGCGTTCCCGGCCTGTCCGGACCGGAATGGCTTTTTACGGTCTGCGGCGGGGCCGGAAGTTGATGGACGCGGCGAAGTCCTTTAGGAGCAACTGATCGGCTCACGGATGGCTTCGCCGCCGTTTTCGCTCGTGATGAGCCGATGAAGGCTGTTCGGGCATTATGAAGCGGGCACGAGCTCATCCTATTCCGACTGAGTGCAAGACACCGTCGTCCGGGGACGCGGAGCGGTTGTCGCTGCAGGCGTTCATTCCCTATCGCCTCAATGCGCTGGCCCAGATTGTCTCCGATGGTTTCGCGGTTGCGTATTCGGAAATATTCGGCATATCGCCGCCCGAATGGCGCGTACTGGCGACCTTGGGCGAATTCTGGCAGATGAGCGCGAAGGACATCGGTCAGCATAGCCGTATGCACAAAACGCGCGTGTCGCGCGCCGTGCTTTCCCTGGAAAAGCGAAGGCTGCTCGTTCGCTCGCCGAGCACGGTGGACCGGCGCGAGGAAATTCTGTCGTTAACTCAAACGGGCCGCGACATCTACGATGCCGTCGCGCCGATGGCCATCCAATATCAGAATCGCTTGCTGGACGGCCTCTCCGATGCCGATCGTGCAACTCTCGACCGTCTGATCCGCCATTTGATGGAACGCGCCGGTATGCCCTGGCGGCCGGCGCCGCTTCCGGATCGCCACAAACGCTGAACGCCCTATTTGCGTTGCCCCCGTGGGTCGCTCCCGCGCGCTTAGTGCGGCACAGGAACGCTTTGACAAATTAGTTTTAATCGATACTGTTGCGATCGCAACTTATTGGCTGGCCGTTCCGAGGGCGCACCCAATAACGATCGTCGCGGTTTCGCAGGTGACGCATGGCGACACTGTTTTCCTTCATCCTTTTCGGCATTTCCGTGTTCATGCGTTTGTGTGCCTGGCGCTATCCGGCCTATCGGGCGCAACTGGCCGAGCACGACTTCGTCGCCCAGGTGCGCCTGCGCGATTGTGATATTGGGCGCTGGTTTGCCTTCAAGGACGGCACGATCCGTTCGTGCGCGGGCCTGCATCACAGGCCGGACGTCACAATCAGCTACGAAACGGCGCGGCTGGGGGTACGGCTGCTCACGCCGCCGGTCAATTGGCAGGCGCAGATCGATGCCGCCAAGGGCTTCATGCTGCGGGCCGAGGGTCCGGACGAACTCGTCCATCGCTTCACCCAGGCATTGCTCGCCACCCAGCGCATCGGCTGGCGCTACGGGACGAAACTCGACGACGGCACCACGCGCTTTACCAGCATGACCAATGGCGGGCCATGTTTCGTCCATGTGCGCGACGACAAGATTGTTCGCATCACGCCGATCGACTTCGACGACAAGGATGCGGGGCCGTGGACGATCGAGGCGCGCGGCAGGAAGTTCACGCCGCCGCGCAAGGCAACGCTGGCGCCGCACGGGCTCGCCTGGAAATCGCTCGTCTATTCGCCCGACCGTATCCTTTATCCGATGCGTCGCGTCGATTTCGATCCGCAAGGCGAGCGGCGGCCGGAAAACCGCGGCAAGTCTGGCTACGTGCGGATCTCTTGGGACGAGGCGCTCGATCTCGTGGCCAATGAAATCCGACGAGCCAAGCGTGAGCACGGCACGGGTGCGATTCTCTTCCACCACCCTTCGCACCAGACCTGGGGGAATATCGGTTATTGGGACTCCGCACTGTACCGCTTTGCGAACGCGATCGGCCATACGCGGCTGCAGCACAATCCCGACAGCTGGGAAGGCTGGTTCTGGGGCGCGGCACATCATTGGGGTTACACGATGCGCCTCGGCCTCCCGGAGGCTTATGGCACGGTCGAGGATTTGCTCAAGGACGCCGAACTCGTCGTTTTCTGGTCAAGCGACCCGGAATCCACCAACGGTCTTTATGCCGGACACGAGGGTTCGATTCGCCGCGGCTGGCTGAAGGATCTCGGCATTCCGACGGTGCATATCGATCCGCATTTTAATGCAACGGCGGCCTTTATCGGCGGCAAATGGATCGCGCCGCGACCGGGAACGGACACGGCGCTCGCGCTCGCCATCGCCTATGTCTGGATCACCGAAGGCCTGTACGACCGGCGCTTTGTAGCGGGCCGCACGGTCGGTTTCACTGACTGGGCACGTTATGTGACCGGCGAAGACGATGGCGTGCCGAAGACGCCGGAATGGCAGCAGGCCGAGACCGGCGTGCCGGCGCGCGAAGTGCGCGCTCTGGCGCGCGAATGGGGGCGCAAGCGCACTTATCTCGCAGCCGGAGGCTGGGGCGGGGGCTTTGGCGGTGCCTGCCGCGGTCCGACAGGGCACCAATGGGCGCGCGCCATGGTGTGCCTTGCGGCGATGCAGGGGTTCGGTCGCGCCGGCGTCAATTTCGGCAATCTGCAAACCGGAACACCGGTCGATACGACGTTCTATTTCCCGGGCTATGGCGACGGCGGAATTTCGGGCGACCTCGTCAACACCGCGTCAGCGGTCACGCTCTATCAGCGCATGCCACATCTGCTCAGCATGAACACGCCGATGCAGCAGATTCCGCGCATGGAGCTGCCGCGGGCGATCATCGAGGGACGCGCCGAAGGCTATCCGCGCGACGGCCGTCTGATCGAAGGCCAATTCCTGCCGGTACGCTATCCCGCGCCGGGGCATTCGCCGGTGCGCATGCTCTACCGCTATGGCGGTTCCAATTTCGGCACGATGCCGGACAGCAACCGCTATGTGGAGATGTACCAGTCGCCGAATCTCGAATTCGTGGTCAATCAATCGATTTGGTTCGAGGGCGAAGCGAAATTCGCCGACGTCATTCTGCCAGCTTGCACCAATTTCGAACGCTGGGACATCAGCGAGTGGAGCGGGGTGTCCGGGTTCGCCCATCACCTGCAAAGCCAGCTCAACCATCGGGTCGTGGTCCTGCAGCATCGCTGCATCGCGCCGCTCGGCGAATCGAAATCGGACTACCAGATTTTCGTCGACCTCGCGCAGCGGCTCGGCCTCGGCCCGTACTATACCGAAGGCATGAGCGACCTCGACTGGGTGAAACGCATGTTCGACGCGTCCGACTTGCCGCGGCACATTTCCTGGTCAAAGTTCCTGCGCAAAGGCTATTTCGTTGTTCCGCCGCCGCCGGAGCGTTTGCGCCCGCCGGTGGCTTTCCGCTGGTTCTATGAGGGCCGCAAGAAGGACGTTCCCGAGCCCCATCCGCTGCCCTCCGAATACAGCGGAAACTATCTCGACGGTCTGCAGACGCGGTCGGGAAGGTTCGAGTTCGATTGCTCATCGCTCAAGCGGCTGGATCCGCAGGACGCGGAGCGGCCGTCCATCCTGAAATATCAGCGGGCGCGCGAGGCCGCAGGTACGACGCGCGCCGTCGAGTTTCCGCTGCAGCTTGTCACGCCGCACGCGCGCTTCAGCTTCCATACCCATTGCGACGGAAAAGGCAGCTTCATCAACGATATCGATGACCATCGCGTGATGATCGAAGGGCATTTCTACTGGATTTTGCGGATCAATCCGCTCGACGCCGAGGCGCGCGGCATCCGCGAAGGCATGCTTGTGAAAGTATTCAACGATCGCGGCGCAGTGGTGTGCGCGGCGCGCGTGACCGGGCGCGTGCGGCCCGGTGTCGTGCATGGCTACGAATCATCGGCGCGCTACGAACCGATCGGCGAACCGGGGCGTTCGCCGGATCGCGGCGGAGCACTCAACGTGCTGACCCCGAAGGAGAGCCAGTTCGCCCGTGGCCATTCGCTCGGCAACAGCAATTGCCTCGTTGAGATCGTGCCATGGACTGAGACCGCGGCGGTGCGACAGGCGGCAACGGAACGTCCGGAAGCGGTGCCGGCGTAGCGTGAACGGGGCCACCTGATGCAAAAATGGAATCTTGTCTTCGATATCGCTTCCTGCACAGGATGTCACAACTGCACGATCGCCGTGCAGGACGAATATGTCGGAAACGACTTTCCCGGCTATGCGGCCGAGATGCCGCGTCATGGGCACCGCTGGGTCGAGATCGAGCGCTGCGAGCGCGGTCGCCATCCCGCCGTCGACCTCGCCTATATGTTCCGTGCCTGCCAGCATTGCGACGACCCGCCATGCCTGCGTGCGGCTCACACGGACGCGGTGCGCAAACGACCCGATGGAATTGTCGTGATCGATCCACAGCGTGCGCGCGGACAGAAGCAGATCGTCGATGCCTGTCCCTATCATGCGGTGGTCTGGAACGAGGGGCTGCAGTTGCCGCAACACTGGAATTTCGACGCCCACCTCATTGATGCCGGCTGGAATGCACCGCGTCCCGTCCAGGCCTGCCCGACCGGCGCGCTCCGCGCGCTGAAGGTGACCGATGATGAAATGGGTCGTGTCGCGGCCGCCGAAGGGCTGGAGCGGCTGGAGATGAATCGTATCTGTCGGCCGCGCGTGTATTACCGAAATCTTTATCGCGTTACGCGCGTGTTTGCCGGGGGGACGCTGCTGACAAATCGTGACGGCATGGAGACGTGCGTCGCCGGCGCGCGTGTTCGGCTTCTGCGTCGCGGCGACGTCGTCGGTGAAGCCCGAAGCGACTCATTCGGCGACTTCCGCTTCGATGCACTCGACCCGTTCAGCGGCGAGTATCGCATCGAAGTGACTGCCGACGGCTGCCATGACTATGTCGCGACGTTCGAACTGGGTGAAAGTCATTGGCTCGGAGAAATCCGCCTCGACGCCGCCTGACCGGATTTGGTCAAGGCGATATCGGGCCATGTCCGTAGTGTGGCGCGGGGACATTCAAGGAGACGGCCATGGACTTGCTCGAAGCGATCGATACCCGGTTCAGCTGCAGGTCGTTCAGCGCCAAGCCCGTCGATGCGGATGTGGTGCGTACCCTGATCGAGGGCGCAGCGCGCGCAGCTTCCGGCGGGAATCTGCAGCCCTGGCGGATTTATGCGCTCACCGGCCAGCCGCTCGCCGAACTGAAACGCCGGGTCGCGGCCGCGATCGGCGATAACGACCCGCGGGAGAGCGCAAGCACCGAATACGCTATTTATCCCAAGGAGTTATGGGGGCCATACAAATCCCGCCGGGAAGAGCACGGCGTGCAGCTTTACGCGGCGCTCGGTATTCCGCGCGAAGACAAGGCGGGGCGTCTCATCCAATACAAACGCAACTTTGAATTCTTCGGCGCTCCGGTCGGGCTGTTCATTGCAATCGACCGGCGTTTCGGCCCCGGTCAATGGGCCGATCTTGGAAGCTATCTGCACACGCTGATGTATCTCGCGCGTGCCCGCGGTCTTGATACGTGCCCGCAGCAATCCTGGGGGCGTGTACACGGCATCGTGCGTGACTTCGTGCAAATGCCGCCGGAACAGATGCTCTATTGCGGCGTAGCGCTCGGTTATAGCGATCCGAGCCAGGCTGTGAACCATATCCGTTCGCCACGCGCGCCGGTTGATGAGTTCTGCGCGTTCTTTGGCTTTGACGACATGCAGAATGACGGGAAGACCGTCTCCGCCTCAACGCAGAATCGATAACGAGTCGATTCGAAAGTCGCGTCGAAGCGACGGCAATGACGAACGGTTATGGCGTTCTGATCCGATTTCATCGGACGTTTCGCACATAGTTGTTATAATTCGAATCATCTTCGAACGCTGCGTCGGCGATTGATCGCAGATGCGTACGGCGTTTCGAAAGTGTGAAAAAGGAATGACGTAATGTCGACGACAAGAATTTTTCCGAGCGTGACATGGTCGGCCGGTCCCGGTTGTCATGGCGGCTGCGGACAGAAACTTTACGTCGAGGACGGCAAACTGGTTCGCGTCGAAGGCGACGAGAACAATCCCTGGAATCAGGGCCGGTCGTGTCCGCGCGTGCTCGCGCTCAAGCAATACATGTATCACCCCGACCGGATCACGACGCCGCTCAAGCGTGTCGGCGCGCGCGGCGAAGGCAAGTTCGAGCCCATCAGCTGGGAAGAAGCGTTTGATACCTGCGAGCAGCGGCTCAAGGACATCCGTGACAAGTTCGGGGCGGAAGCGGTGGTGTTCGCCCAAGGCACAGGCCGTGACATCGGTGGGCCGATTACCCTGCTCGCCTACAGTTTCGGAAGCCCCAACTGGGTCCAGCTCGGCCTCTCCGGTCACTCCTGCTATACGCCGCGCCTTGGCGCGATGAAAACGACGATGGGCGATTTTGCGGTCGCCGACTGCTCGCAGTTCCTGGAGAAACGCTACGACGATCCGGAATGGGTACCGCCGGAGGTGATCGTCACCTGGGGGCAGAATCCCATCAATGGATGCCCCGACGGCTTCTATGGCTATTGGGTCGTGGACTGCATGAAGCGCGGCTCGAAGATCATTTCGATCGATCCGCGCAACACCTGGCTCACCAGCCGCTCGGCCCATCATCTGCAGCTTCGGCCCGGCACCGACGGCGCGCTGGCGCTGGCGATGCTCAACGTCATCATCAACGAAGGCCTTTACGACAAGGACTTCGTCGCCAAGTGGGTGCACGGCTTCGAGGAGCTGAAGGAGCGGGTGCAGCAATACCCGGTGGACAAGGTGGCGGCGATCACCGAGGTGCCGGCGGAAGAGATCG